>Ga0181527_1000222_pt1 | contig 66296 bp, 61 predicted proteins | sample PEATcosm2014_Bin_30_FD_119762 | JGI IMG/M metagenome (GOLD analysis project Ga0181527, IMG submission 119762) | Peatland microbial communities from MTU Mesocosm Facility, Houghton, MI, USA - PEATcosm2014_Bin06_60_metaG | ecosystem: Environmental > Terrestrial > Soil > Wetlands > Peat | place...
ACGTGGCAGATGAAGGCAACAGCCGGGTGCTGGAGTACAACACCCCGCTGACCAACACCACCGCCAATGAGGTCTTCGGCCAGGGCGGGAGCTTCACGTCGAAGACCTGCAATAACGGCGGGGAAAGCGCCAACAGCCTGTGCTATCCGTACGGAGTCGCAGTGGACGGCTTGGGCAACCTCTACGTGGCGGATCTCAGCAACATCCGGGTGCTGGAGTACAACACCCCGTTGACCAACACCACCGCCAATGAAGTCTTCGGCCAGGGCGGGAGCTTCACGTCGAGTGAGTGCAATAACGGCGGTGGGGGAAGCTCCAGCGCCAATAACCTGTGCTATCCGTACGGAGTGGCGGTGGACGGGGTGGGCAACCTCTACGTCGCGGACAGCGACAACAACCGGGTGCTGGAGTACAACACCCCGTTGACCAACACCACCGCCAATATGGTCTATGGCCAGGGCGGCAGCTTCACGACGAGTGGGTGCAATAACCCCGGTGGGGGAAACTCCAGCGCCAATAACCTGTGCAGTCCATGCGGAGTCGCGGTGGATGGGGCGGGCAACCTCTACGTCGCGGACACCGGCAACAACCGGGTGCTGGAGTACGACCAGCCAATAGCCATTCCGACGCCAACGCCAACGCCAACCGCAACTGCCACAGCTACCGCGACCGCAACGGCAACTGCGACAGCAACAGCGACACTGACCGCAACCGCAACATCGACGCCGACGGCAACGGCAACTGCCACAGCCACTCCGACCGCCACGCCAACGGCGACCGCCACGCCAACGGCGACCGCCACAACGACAGCGACTGCCACCGCCATGGCGACTGCAACTGCGACCACGACTCCGACCGCCACCGCCACGGCCACATCAACGGCAACGGCAACAGCCACGCCGACAGCGACAGCGACTGCAACGGGCACTCAGACCGCGACCGCAACTCCAACGGCGACCTCGACGGCAACTGCAACCGCGACGGCCACTCAGACCGCGACTGCGACTCCAACGGCGACCTCGACGGCAACCGCAACCGCGACGGCCACTCAGACCGCGACTGCGACTGCCACCGCCACGGCGACTGCAACTTCAACAGCGACGGCCACTGCGACTGCTACGCCTACGCCAGTGCCGGTCAAGCTGAAGATCAGACCGGCGTCGCTGAACTTCGGCGCGGTGAAGGTCGGCTTGTCCAAGGGGCCGAAGAACATCACGGTGAGCAACCCCAAGGGCAGCAAGAAGAAGCCCGGTATCACGGTGCAGATGGAGGGGCTCAACGGAGGAGCCAGTCCGTTCAGCGTGACGAATGAATGCACTGCACCGCTGGCAGCTGGCGGGAATTGCACGATCGGAGTCACGTTCACGCCGACCGAGGCGGTAACGTATCCGGCCACCCTGAAGATCATCGACAATGCGGAATCCGAGCCGCAGTCGGTGAAACTCACGGGCAAGGGCAAAAGCAAATAGCCGGGGCCAGTAGAAATAGAACCTTAGTCGCAGAGAGTCTCGACGGCGCCTGCGACTGATTAATCCGCGGCAAGTCGCAAGGAGGTATTGGCATTTGTATAGATGCTAGCCTGCGCTGAGTGCGTGCATGCAAAAGGTGATCAAAAAATATGAGCAAGAAATTGCCCGCGTTCAAAACCGACAAGGAAGCGGAAAACTTCCTTGACCAGGATTTGTCCGACTACATCAGCGCCGAAAACTTCGCGCCGTTTCAGTTCGAGTTCAGGCCCAAACAAAAGTCGGTCAATCTCCGAATCTCCGAGGAACTCCTGAACGCGGTCCGCACCGCCGCGCACCGCCGGGGTATCCCATACCAGCGCTACATCCGGCAGACCCTCGAAGCAGCGCTCGGGCCGTCAAAAGAGCCTCGCTCGGGGAAAGGGCGTGCCCGCCGTTCGGGCAAATGACGCTCGAACTCGCGCTCGAAGATGGCGGCGTTTACCGCGTCTTCCGCGACCTGAACTCGGACAAGTGGTTTCTCGACGGCGCCTACGACTGACTAATCGCGGCGAATCGGTATGAACTCCGACTACATCGAGCTTCGCGCGCGCAGCGCGTTCAGCTTTCTCGAAGGCGCGACCACGCCCGAGGATCTCGCCGCGCGCGCGGCGGAACTCGGCTACCGCGCGATGGCGCTTGGCGATCGCGACGGACTTTACGGCGCGCCGCGCTTTTACCAGGCGGCGAAGTCCGCGGGAATCCGGCAAATCGCCGCCGCCGAGCTGACGCTCGACGACGACTCGCGCCTCTACGTCCTCGCTCCGGATCGCACGCGCTACCAAAATCTCTGCCGCATGATCACCGGCGCGAAGATGCGCGTGCTCAATCCCGGCGCGTCCGCCCCCGACGGCTCCCTCGCGGCGCCCGTCTATCCCGCCAAGGGCGAGAGCCGGATTACGCTGGGCGATCTCGAACGCTACGGCAGCGGACTCATCTGCCTTGCCGGCGGCGTGAGGAGCCCGCTGTCGCGCACGATCGTTCGCGGCGAGGATCCCGGCGATCTAAGCCGGCGGCTCGTCGGGATTTTCGGCGCGGAAAATTTCTATATCGATTTGCAGCGTCATCTCGACCCCGGCGAGGAACGCCTCAACCGCAAGCTCGCCGCGATTGCCGATGCGATGCGAATCCCGGTGGTCGCGACCAACGACGTATGCCACGGCGGCTCGGATCGCACCCTGCTCGACGTGCTGACCTGCATCCGGCTCAAGACGACGCTCGAGGAAGCCGGCCGCGCGCTATGGATCAACAGCCAGCGCCATCTGAAATCGCCGGCCGAGATGGCCGCGCTGTTTCGCGATCTGCCCGGCGCCGTCGCCGCCTCGCGCGCGATTGCCGAGCGATGCGCTTTCCAGCTGTCCGACATGGGCTATCGCTTCCCCGACTACCCGCTTCCACCGGGAGAAACGGCCGACGGTTATTTGCGAATACTCACATACGCGGGCGCGCGAGAGCGATGGCGCGGCGCGATCGACGGCCGCACGCGCCGCCAGCTCGAACACGAGCTCGGGATCATCGAGCGGCTCAAGCTCGCCGGCTACTTCCTGATCGTATGGGACATCGTGCAGTTCTGCCGCGAGAACCGGATCATGGTGCAGGGGCGCGGCTCCGCGGCCAACAGCGCGGTGTGTTACGCGCTCGGAATCACGGCAGTGGATGCGGTCAAGATGGAACTCCTGTTCGAGCGCTTCCTTTCCGAGGAGCGCGGCGAATGGCCCGACATCGACCTCGACCTGCCCAGCGGCGACGATCGCGAGAAAGCGATTCAATACGTCTATCGCCGCTACGGCGAACGCGGCGCCGCAATGACCGCCAACGTGATCACCTATCGAACAAAAAGCGCGGTGCGCGAAGTCGCCAAGGCGCTCGGCTTTTCGCCCGAACAGGTTGACCGGCTGGCCAGGCTCAACCAGGTGTACGAGTTCCGCGACCATCACGACGACCTGGTGGCGCTGCTCAAGCGCGGCGGCGTCGATGTGCAGGCGCCGCGAATCAGGATGCTGGCCGAGCTGGTGCGCAGGATTCAGAGCGTGCCGCGCCATCTCGGGCAGCATAGCGGCGGCATGGTGATCGCCGCGCAGCCGCTGGATGAAATCGTCCCGCTCGAGCCGGCCGCGATGCCCGGCCGCGTGGTGATTCAATGGGACAAGGACGACTGCGCCGACCTCGGCATTATCAAGATCGACCTGCTCGGGCTCGGGATGCTGGCCGCGCTGAAGGAGGCGATCCCGATGATCCGCGCGCACGAAGGAGTCGAGATAGACCTCGCCCATCTTCCGCCCGACGACCCCGGCGTGTACGCGATGCTCCGGCGCGCGGACACGGTCGGCGTGTTCCAGGTCGAGAGCCGCGCGCAGATGGCGACGCTGCCGCGGATGAAGCCGGAGCGGTTTTACGACCTGGTGGTCGAAGTCGCGATAATTCGCCCCGGCCCGATCGTCGGCAAAATGGTGCATCCCTATCTCGACCGCCGCAATCGCCGCGCGCCGGTCGAGTATCCGCATCCTTCGCTCGAGCCGATCCTGAAACGCACGCTGGGTGTCCCGCTTTTTCAGGAGCAGTTGCTCCGAATGGCGATGACGGTGGCGGGCTTCAGCGGCGGCGAGGCCGAGGAACTGCGCCGCGCGATGGGGTTCAAGCGCTCGGCCGAGCGGATGGAGAAAATCGAAGCGCGACTGCGCGCCGGGATGATCCGCAACGGCCTGCAGGGCAATGCCGCCGACGATATCGTGCGCTCGATCACGTCCTTTGCGCTCTACGGCTTCCCCGAATCGCACGCCGCCAGCTTCGCGCTAATCGCCTACGCGTCGGCGTACCTGAAGCATCATCATCCGGCGGCGTTCGTTGCCGCGATGCTGAATTGCTACCCGCTCGGCTTCTATCATCCCTCGACCCTGGTGAAGGACGCCGCGCGCCACGGCGTCGTCGCGATGCCGGTCGATGTGACCCGCTCGGGCTGGAAATGCACGATCGAGATTGTGGATCGGCGGCCGGCGATTCGCATGGGACTGCGATACGTCACCGGCCTCCGCGAGCAAATCGCGCATCGAATCGAAAGTGAGCGTGAGCGCCGCCAGTTCGATTCGATCGCCGATCTTGGCGCGCGCGTCGGACCCAACCGCCGCGAGATCGACGCGCTCGCCTACGCCGGGGCGTTCTGCCCATTCGGCCTGGCCCGGCGCGACGCGATGTGGAATGCGGCCGCCGTCGAACGCGACCCCGGGAGCATCCTGGCGGGCGCGAAACCGCACGACGGCGAGCTTCCCCTGGCAAAGATGGCGTCGATCGATGAAACGATAGCCGACTACGCCGCGACCGGCCTCACCACCGGACCTCATCTGATGGCGTACCTGCGCGGCGATTTGCGCGCGCGCGGAATTCTCAGCGCCGACGATCTCACCCGCGCCAGACATCAATCGTGGGTCAAGACCGCCGGCGTCGTGATCGTGCGCCAACGCCCCGGCACGGCCAAGGGCTTCCTGTTCATCACGCTCGAGGACGAAACCGGAATATCGAACCTGATCGTCACGCCTGATCTGTTCCAGAAAAACCGGCTGCTGCTGCGCAGCGCCGGAATTATCCTGGCCGAAGGCGTGCTGCAAACGGTTGACGGCGTGACCGCGATTCGCGCGCGGCGCTTCGAGGAGATCGAGCTTCCGGGCGCGCTCCCGCCGTCGCACGATTTTCATTGATCGCGCGATTTCACGCACGAATCGGCGTCCCAGCCGAACCTGGCCGCCGACGGCACACAAAGCGCGTAACCGCTTTTTTTGGTTAACGTACATTTAGATTGAGGGCGATCGCCGCCGACGAAGGTGGCCGCCATACGCATTCAAGGAGTGTTTTTATGGTCTCGAAGCTACCTCGCGGTATCGTTCCCGTAGTTATGGCAATCGCCCTGGTCGTTGCGGTTGCTCATGTCGCTTCATCGAGTCCGGGCGCTGGCGGCCCGATGGGGCATTGCGGCATGCATGGCGGCATGAGAGGGCACGGCTTCCCGCTTATGCTCTTACTGAAAAGCGCCAATCTGACCGACGCGCAGAAGCAGCAGGTCCATACTATTTTCGAGAACCGGCGCGCCTCGCGGAAGGCTGAATTCAAGCAGCTCAAAGCCGCCAGAGAGGCAATCGTGGCCAAGCTCACCTCGACCGGCCCGGTAGCCGCCGCCGACTTGTCCAGTTCCGTTTCGACAATCACTCAGCTACAGGGTCAGATGACGAACGAGCGGATTCAGGACGCTATCGCGATCCGCAACGTGCTGACTCCGGCTCAGCTCGCGCAAGTCTCCGCGACCAAGGCCAAGATGGACTCGATTCACGCAGAGATGAAGGCGCTGTGGGGCCATGGCGACAGCGATGCACCGCCGGCCGAGTAGCGAATAATCCCCCATCCCCGCCAATCGGACGGGGTCGCGGCAATTAGGCTGCGGCTCCGTCCGGCAATTCGCATGGCGCTGACCCGGCGCCGGCTCAACCATCGACGGCGGCCGGATTGCCGGTTAGATTAGGGCCGTGCCCCGCCTCACAGACAAAGTCGCAATCGTAACCGGCGCCGCCAATGGAATCGGGCGCGCAATCGCGGTGCGACTCGCCGCCGAAGGGGCAAAGGTGGCGCTGGCGGATATCCAGCTCGAGGCCGCCGAGGAAGCGGCGGCGGAAATCCGCCGCGGCGGCGCGTCCGCGATCGCCGTCGCGCTCGACGTCACCAGGCTTGACGATGCGATCGCAGCCGCCGATCGCGTCGAACGTGAACTCGGACCAATCGACATCCTGGTGAACAACGCCGGATGGGACATCGTGCTGCCGTTCGTCGAGTCCACCCCCGATCTTTGGGATAAGGTGATCGCGATTAACTTCCGCGGCATGCTGAATTGCTGCAAAGCCGTGGCCCCGCGGATGCAATCGCGCGGCGCAGGCAAAATCGTCTCGATCTCTTCCGACGCCGCCCGCGTCGGCTCCAGTGGCGAATCGGTCTATGCCGGATGCAAGGCCGCCATCATCGGTTTCTCCAAGACGCTCGCGCGCGAACTCGCGGCAAATCACATCAATGTCAACGTCGTTTGCCCCGGACCAACCGACACCGCTCTGCTCAGGAACGCGATGGCGGGGCGGGAGAAAGTTCTCGAAGCGATGGCGCGCGGCATCCCGTTTCGCCGGCTCGGACAACCGGCGGACCTGGCGGGCGCGGTCGCGTTCTTCGCTTCTTCCGATTCGGACTTCGTCACCGGCCAGGTGCTGAGCGTGAGCGGCGGCCTGACCATGGCGGGCTGAAGCCCCGATCGGCGCGCGCCGCCGTAACGTCTTCGTAAAGCGATTGCCGTGCGTTCTTCGCCGCGGTTTCGCGATTTCCTCAAACTTCCGTAACCGCCTCCGAGCCAGAATTATCGCCGTGGAGGCGGTGGGCATGGAGATATCGTCGGAGTCTTTCACATCTGGCGCGCACCCGTTTACTTCGATTCCAGTTCGCGCATGGCGCGTAATCATAGTCATTTTCCAGATTATCGTGGTTTGGCTCGGCGCGATTCTGCTGATGCCATGGATCGGCGGCGCGCGCCGGCGTCGCATGACCTCACGCTTCACGCGCCGGATGCTTCACACACTCGGCGTGCGAGTATGGGTGCGGGGGACGATCTCGGATTCGCAGCGGCCGATGATCCTTGTCGCCAATCACGTGTCATGGCTGGATCCGCATCTTCTGAATCTTCTATGCGGCGCGCGTTTCATCGCGAAGCACGAAGTTGCAAGCTATCCGCTCATCGGCACGATCGTGCGCCAGTTCGGCGCAATTTTCATCCGGCGCGACAGCATCCGCGATGCGTACCGGGTGAAGCGCAAAGCCGCCGAGCATCTCGCGGGCGGCGAGCACGTCGCCTTCTTCCCGGAAGCCACCACTACCAACGGAGCCCGAGTTGACTACTTCTATCCCGCCCTGTTTCAGGCCGCCATCGACGCGCGCGCGACCGTGCAGCCGATTGCTATTCGATGGCATCACGCGGACGGGCGACTGAATCTCGACGCCGCGTTCATTGATGATATGACGCTGGTGGGATCGATCCTCTTGATTCTCAAGCACGCCAAACTTTATGCGCAAGTAACGCTGTGCGAGCCGCTTGAGGCCGCCGGCACGTCGCGGCGCGCGCTCGCCCATCGCACCCGCACCACCATCGCCAAACAACTCGGGCTCGAGACTCTTCCTCCACGGCGGCGGCACAGGCCGTGGGCGGATTTCACCGATCGCCCGCGCGATCCGGAGCCGCCGGCCGCGCGCGCACCCGCGACCGCTAGCTGAGTCTTGAAAAAACTTCGACCAATCGTCATTTTCGATTTCAAGCCCTTCAACACCCGGACAAGCTGTCTTCTTATTATGCCCTCTCCTTGTCCAAGGAGAGGGTTAGGGAGAGGTGCAACGTCCGACGCCGCACGAATCTGAGACTTGTAGCACCGGGTAAACGTGGCTGCGATTGCAGGCGTGGCACCTCTCCCGGCGCGATAGGAATCGCGCCGACCTCTCCTCGGACAAGGAGAGGTTAGGAACGTGGACAAGCAGAGCTTAGGATACTCCGTGGAGAGTGCGCACGGCCTCTATTATTCTGTCGATGACACCGTCGATGTCCGTAAGCACCTCGCTGTCCCAAAAGCGTATAACGGAAAAACCACGTTGTTCGATCAGCTTGGTCCGCCATTCATCTTTGGCTGCCTGATCCAGGTGATGGCCTCCGTCGAGCTCGATTACAAGTCCTGACTGAGGGCACGCGAAGTCCGCGATGAAGTTTCCGATCGGGAATTGTCGCCTGAACCGGAACTGACTCAACCTCTTCGATCGTAGCCGACTCCAAAGCTTTTTTTCCGCGTCCGTCTGATCGCGCCGGAGCCGGCGGGCGCGATGGTGTGGAAGCGAAACGGTTCTGGCATTTCGCGTCATTATGGAATCCCGAGGGGGAGCAGGCGTTGAAAATTGCTTTCTCAACAGCCCGCTAACCGAGCGTGATTCCGGGCGCGGGGAACTTGCGGCACATCTCGGTCACTTCGGCCGCGAGGCGCTTCAGCGCCGCCTCATCACTGGCGTGCGCGATCGCCTCGTCCATCCACTTCCCGATCTGCCGCATCTCCGCGTCGCCCATCCCGCGCGAGGTTACCGCCGGCGTGCCGAGCCGAAGCCCGCTTGGGCTGAACGGTTTGCGCGGGTCGTACGGGACCGTGTTGTAGTTGCAGACGATTCCGGCAGCATCGAGCGCCTTGGCAGCCTTCTTGCCAATCACCTTCTTGCCGGTCAAATCGACCAGGATCAGATGATTATCGGTGCCGCCCGAGACCAGGCTGAAGCCGCGCGCGAGCAGTTCGTCGGCGAGCGTCTTGGCGTTGCTCACCACTTTTTTCGCGTACGCCTTGAACTCCGGCGTCGATGCTTCCTTCAACGCAACGGCGATCGCCGCGGTCGTATGATTGTGCGGACCGCCCTGCAGCCCGGGAAAAACCGCCTTGTCGATCGCTTCGGCGTATTCGTTGCGGCACATGATCATCGCGCCGCGCGGGCCGCGCAGCGTCTTGTGCGTGGTCGTCGTGATCACGTCGGCGTACGGCGCGGGATCCGGATGCACGCCGCCGACGATCAGTCCCGCGATATGTGAAATGTCGGCGAGCATCAAAGCGCCGACCTCCTTCGCGATTTCGCTGAAACTCTTGAAGTCCCACAGCCGCGGATACGCTGTGCCGCCGGTCACGATGATTTTCGGCCGCTCCGTGCGCGCCATCTCGCGGATTTTGTCGAAGTCCACCACGTGACTTTCGCGATCCACGACGTACTGCGCCGAGCGCCAGAACGTGCCCGTGATGCTCGCCTGCCATCCGTGCGTCAGATGCCCGCCGTGCGGAAGCGACAAGCCCATGATCGTGTCGCCCGGCTTCACCAGCGCCAAATATACGGCGAGATTTGCCGGCGACCCCGAGTACGGCTGAACGTTCGCGTGTTCGGCTTTGAACAGCGCCTTGGCGCGATCTATCGCCAGCCGCTCGATCTGATCGATGTTGCGTTGACCCTCGTAGTAGCGCCGCCCCGGGTAGCCTTCGGAATATTTGTTGGTGAGAATCGATCCGGTGGCTTCAAGCACCGCCCTCGAGACGTAGTTCTCCGACGCGATCAGCCGGACCGAATCGATCTCGTAGCGCTCTTCATCCTTGATGAGCTGATAAATTTCCGGGTCAGTTCGCTTGAGTTCGTCCACACCGCACCTCCATTGGCGTCATCGGATGAGCCTACAGGCGCGGACGCACCGACGCAAAACTGGACGGACAACTCGCGATCGAGTTGTCCGCCAGCATTCTCGCGAAAATTTCCCGGCCGCCTGCTACGGCATATCGGGCGGCGTCACCTTGGCCAGCCACGCGCGGAAATTGCCCTCGTAGCCGACCGCGCGCTGGCGTTCGCGCACCCGCCGGATAATGCCCGCGACGGCCTCCGGCGCAAGTTTCGGCCGCACGCTCATCGCGCCCGCGATCTTCTCGGCCGACGCCGCCGCCTCTTTGCGCGGGCCCTCTGCGAGGTTCAATTGCTCGCCCGACAATCCCAGGTACGCCTCGGCCACGCGCATCCCAACCTCGGTTCCGCTTTCGAGTGAATCCTTGATGTTGCCCTTGCCGGTCAGCACGTTGCCGGCCGCAAAGACCGCGGTCGATCCCTCCATCAGCAGCCCGATCTTCTGATCGGCGTAGATATAGGTCTCGCCCTTCTGCGGAATTCCGGGAATCGGCTGCGGGATGCTGCCGATCGAACTGATCGTCAGCTTCGCGCGCGCGTCCTCCACCCCCTCTTCGACCGTCTTTACTTGACTGCCCGTAACTTCGGTGCGGTTGAAGTTTATCCCTACCATCGTGCCGTTCTCTGCGAGCACTTTGCCCGGGGAGCGCAGTTCGTGGAACTCGAACAGGAATTTGCGCTGCGCCTTGTCAACGATCTTCACCCGCGCCTGCCGAAGCGCGTCCGCCCGCTTCTCCGGCGTGCCGGCGGGAATATCCGACAGCGGCATGTCGATTACGCGCCGGCGATAATACAGCCTGCACGGCGCGATCCCGAGGTCGGCGTACTTAAGCCCGTGCTTGCCCAGCACCGTTACGAGCCCTTCGCGCTCGAGCTCGAGCATATCCCCCTCGATACCGCGCGCCTTGAGCCCCGCAAGCGCGTATTCAATTTGCACGACTTTGACCACGTCGATCGACGCGAGTCCCCCGCCGCAGATGAGCGCTCCCGGAGGCAGCTCGTAGCGCGGGCCGTTGTATGACTTTTCCGGGTAGTGATTCCACCAGTAGATCAGCGGGTTCTGATAGACCAGCCCGTGATCGATGAACTGATCTGCGCCGTCGATCGGAAGCGGGCGATCCTTCCATGCGCCGTTGGTCAGCACGATTCCACTGACTCCCCAGCGGGTCCGCAGCTCCTCAAAATCGAGGTCCCGGCCCATCCCCGTCATCGGCATGTATTCGATATTGGGATGGTCCAGCCGTTTATTGATCTCCTCGTACTCGTCGTGGCGCTGCTTGACGTGCCATCGCGGCAACCCGTCTTCGATTTTTCCGTACGGCCGCGAATTCTGCTCGATCACGATTACCAGCGCGCCGTATCCCGCCAGGATTCGCGCGATTTCCGAACCCGCCGTCGCGCCCCCGATCACCGCCATCACGTGGCGCGATGAAGCCTTTTCTGCGTCAGTCATAAGGATCTGTAATTGCCTCCTGCAATGTTCATAAGGGTATTTAATTACCGTCTGCGCGGGTGCCGCGCAACCTTTATTCGATCCAATCCCGCTTTGGCCAAGAACCTCCGCAGTTGCCTTGCGCGCTTGAACCCCTCATGGTTTCCTTAGCGGTTGTGATGAGTGTGGCGCGGACTGTGTTTGGGCAATTTCGAAAAATCGCGATCGTCTCCTCGATGGTGCTATTCGCGGGATGCTACTTCGCGCCATATTTAGCCAATCGCGCCGCAGGCGGCGGCACCGACTCGGCCGAGGGCGAACAGCACGACCTCCCGTATAGCGCAAATGATTCGTTCCTCTTGACCCAGGATGCGCTGCGCGGCGAGGGTGTTCTGTTCGAGATCAAGCCCGACAACAGCCTCGTCACCCTGTGGAAGGATGCCGACACGGGCGCCGGCATCCTCGGCAGTCTCGTCGGCATGCATCCGCAGTATCGCTACGAGATCGCGGTCGTGCCTAACGGAGAGCGCAGCTCCCGGATAATCGTCAATGTCCGCGCCGAGGACGTCCCCGACCAGGAGCTCGACAAGTACAAGGCCAGCACGCGCCTGAACCTGTTCGCCAAAATCGACCAGCTCGCGGCGAAATCCCCTCCCTCCGGCGGCACTCCCAAAGAGGGCGGCGTCAACTACGCTCTCCTGCCCAACGAGGACTTGAAGGCTCTGGCCCGCCGGGCGACCGGAAGCGAGGACAACTGGCGGCAAATCGCGCAGGACAACGGGCTCAAATCGCCCACCGACGCTGCCAATCTGCCCAGCGTCTGGATCAGGAACACGTTGCTGAGCGAGCCGAAAAACCACGCCGCCGAAAAGGATGCCCCGACCGGCAACTGAACCCAAGGCGCGTGCACGCCGGGCCCGAAAAACCAAATCATGAAAATCGACCGCCAAAAAAATCAATGCCCGCCCAAGCGCGCCCGGGCGGGCATCGAAACAATGCTCTCGCGTTATCGAGGGGGGTCAGTCGCTGGGAAAGGACGCCTCGCTTGCGTCATATTCGGGGCTGAGCCCGGCCGGACTTACCGCCGCGACCACAGCCAAAAATTGCTCAAATGTCATCTGGAGATTAAGAAACCCGCCTTGGCAAAAGACCCATCCGTAGTAGTCCAAAATCTCGTCCGGGATCATCACCGGCAGGCGCGGCAGCGTTGAAACAACCGGAAATGGATGCGGTTCGCCTTGGTTGATGTTATCCCAAACGGCAGATTGGTCGAGTTCTCGGTCCGACTCGACCACGCTTGCTTCCCGCAAGGGAATTACTTTACCTCTGGCAACTCGATTCATAAACAGCAGCGCCTCCTGCTATCCTCAGGATCCGGCCACTCCCTGCACAATTGATTCTAGACCATGTGTTGAGCCCGTCAAGGAGCAAATTCGACATGTTTTCACCTCTCGATACGTTTCGCGGTCATGGCTCCCAAGCGGTGCAATTATGCGCGAAAGGACCCGTCCTTTCCTAAGGGCCTGAAAATATTATGTTTTCTGTATTTCAGGCTATCATTCTCGGCGCGATTCAGGGCTTGACCGAGTTCCTGCCGGTCTCCAGTTCGGCCCACCTTATACTCGTCCGTTGGCTGTTCGAATGGCAGGACCAAGGGCTTGCCTTCGATGTAGCCCTTCATCTTGGAACGCTGTTGGCGCTGTTGGTCTACTACTGGCGCACATGGCTCGACATGGGATTGTCGCTGGCCATCGGCAACCGCCTCCCGCGCCGCCTGCTGAACCTATTGATAGTCGCCTCTGTTCCCGGCGCGATTATTGGAGTCATCCTGGAGAAATCGGCCGAGACGATCTTCCGCTCGCATCCGGTCTTGATCGCGGCCACGATGGCTACCCTTGGGCTCTTTTTATGGGTTGCAGATTGGTATGGCTCGAAAGAACGCACCATAGATGACCTCACCTTTCTCGACGCCCTCCTCATCGGGCTGAGCCAGGCGCTCGCGATCATCCCCGGCGTCTCGCGCTCGGGCGCTACGATTACCACCGCCCGCATCCTCGGCATCGACCGCGCCGACGCCGCCAATTTTTCCTTCCTGATGGCGACGCCGATTATCGCCGGCGCCGGCATGCTCGAGGCGCACAAGCTATTCCACACCGGCCTCGCCGCTCAGCTTGGATGGGGCTTTGCGGCCTCGACCATTTTCGGTTTTCTCGCAATTGCAGGCCTGCTGCGCTTCTTACGAACCCACAGCTACCGGCCCTTCGCGATTTATCGAATCGTGGTGGCCGCGATTGTTATCGCCGTCGCCGTGGCGCGCGTGTGGTGGATATAGCCGATGCCAACCAACATCCCGGCCAAGTCCGTGCCCCCTGTCGGCAACGAAACCGCCAGCGCCCGTCGCGCCCGAGCCTTCCAGGTGGGCGTGACGCTCTGCATCATCAACACGATCATCGGCGCCGGCCAGCCCGTGATCACGCGCTGGGGTGCGGTGCATCTCGATCCCCTGCTCTTTTGCACCGGCGCCGTGGTGTGCGCCTCGATTTCCTCAATGCCGCTTCTCCACTACCGGGGCGAGTTGAGAATGATCGTGCACCCGCGCTATCGCGCGCGGTTGTTCATTATGTCGATGGCGGGAACGGTGATGACGAGCCTCACCCTCACGTACGGACTCACCCGCATCGGCGCGGTCGCCGGTGTGCTGCTGCTGCAAACCGAGCCGGTCTATTCGCTGGTTCTATCGACGATCTTCGTCGCCGAGCGCCCGTCTATGCGCCAGATGCTCGCGACCGGCACCATCCTGGTAGGTATCGGTTCGGTGTTCGGCGCCGGCGGCTCATTTTCACCGCTATGGGCCGCAGCCATGATCTTCGCGACCCCTCTATTTTGGCAGACGTCGCACGTGCTCGGTCTGAGGGTGATGCCTCCGTTGACGCCGAGTTCGGTCACCGGGGGCCGATTTTTCTATGCAGCGATCGTTCTGACTGCGATGCTGCTGATTTTCCGGCGCGACTCGCTCGGGCAACTCACCAACCTGACTTCGCTCAGCGTGATTTTCGTGACCGGCTTTTTTGTCTATTTTCTGAGCGCACTCACCTGGTTCGGCGCCATCAACCGGCTGTCCCTAGCGTGGACCACGGCGCTGGTCGTGCCCGGAATCCCGATACTTTCGATTCTGTTCGCCGTGATGTTTCTTGGCGAGCGTGCAACTGCCCGCGAGGCCGTCGGTATTCTCATTTCGGTCAGCGGCGTGGTGGCTCTTGTCCTCGGCGCCGATCCGCATCGCAAGCAACCTGCTGGCGAAGCCGCCGAGGCAATCCACGAACCCCTGATCTGACTCCCGCTTCTGCAAGCAGCCGCATCGCGTCTCTCCCCCTTAGCCTTCTAACAGGGGCCTTCGAGTACTTAGGATAAACTCCGCCCGCATCTTTGTTTTAACATTGGGTGCAGGGATCACCCCTGCCATTTGACTCTACGACGCTGCTGGTCTTAAGTGACCCACAGATGGCGCCGCAGGAATTGCGCGCGAACAGAAAACAGAAATCCAAAGCGAGGAATTCTTCATGGCCCGAATTGTCAGACACGAAAAAAACTCGCCCTACGAGATTGCGGAAGGCACCGAGTTGCCCGTCTATATCTGCGCGTGCGGACTCTCGAAGAACAAGCCCTTTTGCGACGGCTCGCACAAGAAAACCCGCGACGAAAATCCCGCCGACGTTTACCTTTACGACGATATCGGCCGCGCTCGCCTCAAGAACGAATACTAGCCATTCCGAGCACGTCGACGCTGCTCGGAGTAAACTGGATTCTTCCCCTTCCCGCATGGGAACGGGCCGGGGTTAGGTTTTCCCTCCCCAAAAACGCCGGCAAGTTCGAATTGAAAAGTTGAAACTCCCTGAAGAGATCACGCGCGCCGATCCCAATCCTCCGGATTGGCTCCAGCACATCGCCGAGCCGCGCTACGCATCGCCGATACTGCTGATTTTCGGGGTCGCGCTCTATCTGGTAAATCTCGGCGGCTATCCGCTCTACACCAAGGGCGAACCGCGCGAGGCCGTTACCGTCTTCGACATCGTCCACGGCGGCGGCGTGATTCTCCCGCAGCGCGCGGGCGTCGAAATTCCCTCCAAGCCGCTGCTGATGCACTGGATGGCTGCGATGGTCTCGATCGTCGCCGGGGGCGTGAACGAGTTCACCGTGAGGCTGCCGTCAGCCGCGCTCGCCATCGCCGGCGTAATCGTTTGCTACTTCTATGTGCGCCGCCTGTTCGACAACGTGACCGCGCTCATCGCCGCGCTCATCCTCGGTACCACGTTTCAGTACCTGCAAGCAGGGACCGGCGCCCGCGTTGACATGACGCTGACCTTCTTCATGGAGGTCGCGTTCTTCGAATTCATCGTCATGGCCGAAGGGCTGACGCGGCGGCGGATGCTTCTCTACGTCGCAATCGCGCTCGCGGTTTTGACCAAGGGCCCCATCGGGCTGATTCTCCCGGGGCTGGTCGCGCTGATTTGGCTCGCCGCCGAGAAACGATGGGACGTGTTGCTGCGGATGAGTCTGGTGCGCGGTGCGATCGTGGTGCTGGTTCTTGCCGGAGGATGGTATCTGGCGGCGCTGATCGAAGGCGGCGGGGATTTCTTCCGCAAGCAGGTTCTCGCCGAAAATCTGCTCCGCTTCGCCGGCGGTAGCGATTTCCACGAGGGTCACATCCATCCCTTCTACTATATGGAACTCGCTCTTTTCGCCGGATTCCTCCCGTGGACGATTCTGCTGCCAATAGTCTCGGTCCAGGCCGCGCGCGCACCGCGCGCACTCGATCCGCGCCTCAAGTACATCATCATCTGGTTCGCCGCGGTGCTGATCTTTTACAACCTGCCGCAGAGCAAGCGCGGGGTGTACCTGCTATGCATGTATCCCGCTTTGGCCACGATGGTCGCGATCTATGTCCACGAGGGTGTCTTACGTCCCGAGGCGGCGCGCGGCTGCGCCCGCTGGATCGCGCGATTGTCCGGTCTGGCGATGCTGATCCTCGGCGGCGCCAGCTTGATTGCGCTGGCGATGCTCGTCGCGCGGCCGCAGGCGTTCGCCGGCCTGCTGCAAGCGTCGGGCATTCGCGCACCCGCTTTTCCGCGCATCTTGAGTTCAATTGTTGCCGACAATTGGGGACTCGCTCTCGCGATGCCGCTCGCGGTCGCCGCCCTCGGCGTCTTTATGATCTTCACCCGTCCGCGCATCGAACGGATGGTGCTCGCGATTGCGGCCGCGATGGTTTTCACCACCGTTGCGGTCAACGTTGTCGTCGTACCGGCCATCGCCAACACCCTCTCGCTGAAGGACTTCACCGATCATGCGATGAAAATCGTGGACGCGAGGCCGGTCGGTTACCTGGGCGCGCTCAACTACGACGTCGCTTTTTACAGCCGCCGCACAATTCCGATCGTCTCGCAAAAACATCCGGAGATGCCCGAGTACCTGATCGCCTGGCGCACTCTCTTCAACGCGCTTCCCGCGACCATGCAGCACCGCTTCGACACCGTGATGACCAGCAACCCGACCTCGCTCGACGGCACCGACGAGATGCTCCTACTTCACCGGCGCGCCGGTTCCCCGCAGCCCCCCTCCAAACCCTCCGACAGCTACATCGAAGCGGGAATTTCTACGACAGGGTCTCTCTTCGAATCTCGGCGACCGCCTTCACCAGCCGCGGCAGTACTTGCGCCGATCCGCCGCGCAAGCTCACGTCGCATACCGGGGTAAGCTCCGACTCGTAGAGGTTTACTTCGATTAGTACTCCTCCGCGCTGCTTCACTTCGAGCGCGAATCCCGCCGCTGGATAAACCGTCGCCGAGGTCCCGGCCACGATTACCAGGTCTGCCTTCGCCGAATGCTCCGCACACATGTTCAGCACGTCGATCGGGATCGGCTCGCCAAAAGAAACCGTGTCCGATTTCAACAGCCCTCCGCAGCGCGGACACGCCGGCGGCAGTTGCTCCAGGCTGATCGCGTCGCGATGAAACCGCGCCGCGCAATCGAGGCATCGAATCAAAGTCCAGTTGCCATGGATTTCCGCCAGCGCCTTCTGCCCGGCCTGCCGGTGCAGGTCGTCGATGTTCTGCGTGATCACGAAGCGCAACACACCCATTTCTTCCATTTCCGCCAGTGCGAGATGGCCCGGGTTGGGCCTGGCGACCGTAAGCGGCTTGTAAAGCTCGTCGTTGCGTTTGCTGAGCCGCTCTTCCCACGCCTTTTTCGGATCGGCCATGAAGCGCTGAAAACCGTTCATCGGCGGCTCGCCGTACTTGGTCCACAGCCCTCCCGGCCCGCGAAACGGCGGTATTCCACTCTCGACGGACATGCCCGCGCCGGTGAGCGCGATCGCATAGCGCGCCGCTAGGATCATCCTCGCGCCTTCGCGAATTTCCTCGTCGCTCGCTATCCGGCTTGCCTTTGCCATGGGGAGATCACCCGACTACCAGCACATAATTCTCGCGCTTGAGCGGGCGAGCAAGCGTGATGGCCATCACACGACCGCCGCCGGTACGTTGGAGGAGCGCATCGAATTGCGCTTTAGCGGGGCCGGACAGCGCGCGTGCCCGCCTTAATGCCTTGTCGAAATGCCAAAGCGTTTGCGGAGCCGCCGCGCTTCGGATGTTTTGACGCCCAAGCGGGTAGCTGATGTCTCCCAAGGCGGGGTGCAGGCGCCTATCGCCACTTGCGGAAACCAGATCGCCGGGTTTCAGTGACGGATTTCCCTTTACCCATGAATTGTATTCATCGGCATTGGCAAGCAGCTCGGGTCCCCAGTCCTTGAAGATGTGGGTGAGGAGGGGCTCCAGGGTTTCCGGGATGCTGTCGTCGCGCGGATAGGATGCATCCAGGTCGGCGAACTCGCCGTCGAAGAAGCCATCCAAGTTCATCCGTTCGGTCCATCGAAAGACGTTGGGCGCGCGGCTTTTCATCAGGGTAGATGGATACGGGTCACGCCCCAGATGCGCGAACAGGGGGGCCATCAATCCGAAGTCAGCATCGCTGGGCAGGCCACCGAGAATGTAGGGATGCATCATGAAGTGCGCCTCGAGGATGTCGAGCAATTCCTCATACGAGCGCTCGATGGCGGGGATGGTCTCCGTAGTGATGCCGAGGCGCGGCAGGTGCGCCTGCATCGCCAGCATGAAGGGTGCGGCAAAGGCGTCGCGATCCGCGGAAATCCGGCTGGCGGATGCGCCGCGGCCGAACTCGGCGCGCAGGAATTTCTCTTGATTCGCCAAGTAGGACCAACGGTAGTGCATCCCCGGCTTGAGCAGCCCTTCCGAGCCAAACGCTCCTATCAGCGAGGCAACGGTCCGTTGCACGGGGGTCGGCGGGTTGAGGCACGGTTCGGGAAATTTCTCCGCGAGATGCTCGATGATATCGGAGGTGTCCTGAATGATGGAGCCGTCGGGAGCTTCGAGCACCGGAACGACGAAGAAGCCCAGGGCGGGGGCGATCTTCGTTTGGAAGACTGGATGCGACGGAAAGAACTCCCGATACGGAATGCGTTTCTTGATCAGATAGGACCTTGCCTTGCCGGTGTAGAGCGAGGTTGGCGCGCCCCACAAAATATAAGTGTCGTTGGTGCGTCCGGTGTTCATGTTCCTCCGTGGATTTTGCGGTCACAGCGCGACCTCGGATGTTGTCCCGATTCCGCCTTTGCAGACATCCGATCCGTAGTCCTTCATCGAACTAATCGTCAAGCCGCGTCCGTCCGCGCGGTTGGAAAGAGCGTGGAACAGAACTGGCGGCGGAGCTTGCCGGGGAATGGTGCTCGGTCTATAAGGCGGGTTGAAATCAGAGAGTAAAAGGAAATCCCGGTTAACAAAAAGGACATGACGGCGCGGGCGCCCGTGCTCTGGCAGTTCGCGATTTCCCATTACGCCGAGAAGGCGCGCTGGGCGCTCGATTACAAGCACGTACCGCACATCCGGCGCTCGCTCATCCCCGGGCCGCATGTCCCCAGAATCAAAAGGATGACCGGACAGACCGCGACGCCGGTGCTCGAGCTCGATGGCGCGATCATCTTCGACTCGACCCGGATCATCGAAGCGATCGAAAAGGCCCATCCCGACCCGCCGCTCTATCCCGCCGACCGCGAGGCGCGGAAACGCGCGCTGGAACTGGAAGATTATTTCGACGAGGAGCTGGGCGTGCATATCCGCCAATGGGGATATTTTATGCTCCTGCCCTACTCGTCCACGGTCACGGCGCTGTTCACGAGCCATGCCGGCCGTGGGAAGCGCCTGTTCATGCGCGTGATCTTTCCGTTGATGCGGCCCGTGATGAGAAGCAAGATGAAGGTCTATCCGGCCGAGGCTGGAGCGGCGCGGGACAGGACCCTCGCCGCGATGGATCGAATCGCGCGCGAAGTTCAGCCGTCCGGCTACCTCGCCGGTGACGGTTTCACGGTTGCCGATTTGACCGGGGCCGCAATGCTCTCGATGCTGGTGATGCCGAAGCAGTTTCCGTACAAGCTTCCCGCCGCGATGCCGCCGCCGATGGCGCTGGAGCGGGCGCATCTCGCGGAGCATCCGGCGCTAAAATGGGCGGCCGGCATCTACGCCAAGCATCGCGGCAGATCGGCAGCCCTCGCGGAAGAGACGGTCATCTAACAGTCGGATCGCATTAGGCAGTCAAACACTAAGAGAGTTACAGGCTGGCGGCGAACTGCTCGATTAGGCGCGCGACCTCCTCGGGGCGCTCCAGGATCACATGATGATGCGCGTCGGCGATTGTCACCACCCGCACCTTCGGATTCGCCACGCGCGCATGCTCGGCGCCCTCGGCGGTCATGATGCGGCTGTGGCCGGCGCGCACCAGCATCGTGCGAATCCTGATTTCCCTGATGGTATCGAGCACCACCATCCCGTCGCCGCCGAAGAAACACTCGCGATCAAACTTCAGCGTCCATCGTCCTTCATCGGTACGCGCCAGGCTTTTTTCGGCGATCTCATGAAGGACATCGGGGGCGACTGCGCCCTCTTTGGGTATCAGCCGAAAGCGCGCCCTGGCGGTTGCGAGATCGGGATAGGTCACCACCGGAAGTGATTTGAGGCGCTGGAGATATCGATCGCGCCCGCGAGTCGAGGTGACCGGGATGTCGATCGCGATCGCGCCGCGCGCGCGCTCCGGATGATTGCGGGCGAACGCCAGCACGTTCAGCCCACCCATGCTGTGGCCGACGACCACCAGCTTTTCCGCATTGGCGGCCGCGTGCGCGACGAACCTGGCGATGTCGTTTGCGTAATCGTCCGGCGAGTACGCCGCCGGCCGCGCCCACTGGCTGTCGCCATGGCCGCGTTGGTCGAGCGCGAGCAGGCGGTAGTCGGCCGCAATGACGCGCGCCAGCGGTTCCCACCACCACGCATTGGCAGTGTTGCCATGCAGCAGGATGACCGTACGCGGCGCGTGCGGATTCCATTCCAGGTAATGGAGCCGGGGAGAGCCTTCGAGCAGATGGCTGTGCGGGGCGGTCATTTCAAACCGCGCACAAACTCCCGGATTGTTTCGATCAGCGCCTGGGGATTGTCCAGCATCACGTGATGATACGAATCATCGATCTCCGCCATCCGCCCGCGGGCAATTTGGGCGGCCATTTTTTTTGCGAGCTCGCGATCCAACAGCGGACTTTTTGCGATCTTCACGATCAGCGCGGGGCATGCGATGCGATGCAACGAGTCCGACACCCGCGACGGCTCGCGAATCATCGTGCGCCGATCGAGCTTGTGCGTCCACCCGCCGCCGGGGTGCGGCTTGAAGCTCAGGCGCGCGACGTGCTCGAGGATTTCCTTTTTCGCCAGGGTCTGGCGCGGCAGGACCTTGAAATTGCGCGCCGCCTCGTCGAGCGAATCGAACCGGCGCGCCGGCTTTTCCGCGATCGATTTCAGAAAGTCGACCGCAAAATCCGGGTAGTCGGGCGGAGGATCGATCGCCACGATCGCGCGCGCTTTTCCGCTTTCGCTGTGCTCCACCGCGTATGCAAGCACGTTATGCGCGCCCATCGAGTGGCCGACAATGATCGGCGCGCCGAATCCCCATCCGCCAATCACTTGATCCAAATCCGAGACGTAATGACGGGAGCCATACGCCCAATCATCCGCCCATTGGCTCTCGCCGTGGCCGCGTTGATCGAGCGCGAGCACGTGAAAATCGCCGACGAACGCCGGCGCGACAAAGTCCCACCAATGCGCGTGCGCGGAACCGCCGTGCAGAAACAGGATCGGCGGCTTGCCCTCGCCGCCGTAATCAAGGCAATTCAGCGCGAGCCCGTTGGCCGTGAAACGATGCGCCTTCATCCGCCGCCCGGAATTTCTTTTCTCATCTCGAAGCCGCCGCCATCCGCGGACATATGATATCTTTGCAGCGTGCGTCTTTCATGCCACCATTTAGATCCCAGTTCACACCTGAAGCCATGCGAGATCGAACCGCGCTGAAACCACTGACTCTCGTCGCCGCGCTGATAATTGCGCTCGCTTCCGTTGCTTTCCCGGCGCGCGCGCAGGACGCCAACGCGGCCAAGGCGCGGGCGCTGGTCGATGCGGCAATCAAGATGACCGACAGCGACGCCGCGCTAAAGCAGCTCTGGCAGGCCACCGAAGTCGATCCCACGCTCGACGACGCCTACATTTATCTCGGTCTCTACTACAACTCGCGCTCCGACTTCGCCAACGTCGTCAAGGTTTATCAAAAGCTCCTCAAGTATCAGCCCAAGCAGGTCAGCGCCTATCTGAATATCGGCGAGGCGTACATGTCGTTTTCCCCGCCCAGGGCCGACGACGCGCTGGTTAATTATCGCAAGGCGTACGAACTCGATCCCAGGAACACTTTCGCCGCGCTCAGAATTGGGGAAATACTCGCGCAGAACGGGCAGCGCGGCGAGGCGCTCAAGTACCTGAAGATTGCGCTCGGCGAGAGCGCCAAGAATCCCACCGTCGCAGCGGAAGCTGAAAAGACCCTCAAGCAGATGGGAGCACTCTGACAAGAGGCGCGGGCTTCGCGGCCTCGAGCGCGCATCCGCTTAATTCTGCGGTACGGGCGGAGGCGGCACAGGCGCCCGCGGCGGCGTGCCTTCTTCGGGTGGGATGCGCTCGCCACCGTCGCCTCCGCCGCCGTGGCCATGATGCGCCCACGGCTGCGTGAAGTCGCGATCGAATATCTTCTGCTGCTCGGGCGTTAGCACCGCACGAATCTGGCCGAGACCATCCCAGAACAGCGCATGGCGCCGATGCTGAAAATCCTGCCGCGCCTGCATCACCTTGAAGCGCGTATCGCGCAGGATGTCGCCGACGCGATCGCGTTGCGCCGGCGTCAGGTTGAGCTCGTGATTCATTCGCTCGATCAGCCCCGGCGCCGGCACCCGCAAGTAATGATAGCGGTACGCCAGTGAGCTGAGCGCGAAACCAATCAGCAGGCACGAGACGCCAGCCAGCACGCCGAACAGGATATTCGACTTAGCTGGCAAGGTCGCCCTCGGTCATCGGCATCTCGGGCGCCAATGGATCGCCTGCCGTTTCGGAGTTCATGCTCGCCTCGGGCATCGACAGCGCCTCGGCCAGAGACTCACTCGGTGCCCGCGTCGAAAGATACGCGGCGCTGCTCGCGAATACGAAGATCGCCGCGGCCGCCGACATCGCGAGCCATCGATTCGGCTGCGAAATCTCGCGCGACACCGACGCGAATCGGCGCGGCCTGTCCGCCAGCGAGAACTCGCGCCGGGCCGGCCGCGATCCGCGAGCCGCTTCCCGCTCCATCTCGCCGTGCAGCACCGGTGCCGTCAGCGCGAAGACGCGAAACGCATGGTCGCACTTCGCGCATCCCTTGAGATGCGCGAGCAACTCGGCCCGGCGCCCGGGCGTCGCGGTCTTGCGCCAGAGCGCGGGAAATTCCTGTCGTGCTTCAAAACAATTCATGACTGTTACCTGCTGCGTCCCGCCGCGAGCATCCGCTCCGCCTGCTTGCGGAGCGCCTGGCGGGCGCGGAACGCGCGAATTTTTACCTTGGCCTCACTCCATCCAAGCGTCTGGGCGATTTCACTGACGCTCATATCCTCGCTCTCTTTTAGGACCATCACCGTTCGGTCCTCGGGCTTGAGCGTATCGAGCAGGCGATGCGCCAGGTCATACGCTTCGCGCCGCTCTTCGGCCTCACCGACGAGCTCCTCGGGCGACGCGCCGTTCGCCGTCTGCATCCATTGCACTTCCGGCGCGCTGAAGTCCCCGACCAGTTCCTCGGGACGCCGGCGGCGCCGGCGCAATTCGTCGTAGCACAGATTCACCACGATCGCGCGCAGCCATCCGCCAAACGGCATCTCGGCCCGATACGTCGCCAGGGCAGTGAAGGCGCGGATGAAGCTTTCCTGCGCGATGTCGCGCGCCATCTCCTCGTCCGAGAAAAACCGCCGGCATAAACGCTCCACCCGTGGGCGATGCCGCCCCGCCAACTCGGTGAAGGCGCCACTATCCCCGCCGAGGACTTCGGCTATCAGTTCCTCGTCGGGTTTGGCGCTCAATCTCCACCGTCCGCTGCTGCGCGCCGAGAGACCCAACATAACTGTTTATTAATACGCATTATCCCGCCGATGGTTACACTCTATCCGGCCGAAACTGCAAGCCAAAGCACGTGCCTTTCTGCCGCCGAGCGCTTACCATGGCGGCTCGGGTCGCGTAGATTCGCGGTGTCATCGCGCGGAGGTCCCAATGGCGGCACAGCGCAAGGGTGGAATCGAAATCTTCAAGGTGGCCGGCATCCAGGTCGCCATCGACTATTCATGGCTGGTCATCTTCGCGCTGATCCTGTGGTCGCTGGCGTCGGGGTATTTCCCGGGGCAGTATCCAGGATACTCGACCGCGAATTACTGGCTGGTCGGGCTGGTCGCGAGCATCCTGTTCTTTGGCTCGGTGCTCGCCCACGAGCTGTGCCACGCCGCGATGGGGAACCGGCTGGGCGAGGGGGTGCACCGGATCACGCTGTTCATCTTCGGCGGAATGGCGGAACTGGAGCGCGAGCCCGAGAACGCCGTCGATGAGCTCAAGATCGCCGCGGTGGGTCCGCTCAGCTCGCTGGTGATTGCGGGGATCTTCTGGCTGGTCGCGCGCGGGGTAGGCGCGGCTGGGGCGTTGGCGCTGTGGAAAGCGGTCTTCTCCTACCTCGCCTTCATCAATCTCGCGCTCGCGCTGTTCAACCTGCTGCCCGGATTTCCGCTCGACGGCGGGCGCCTGCTGCGCGCCGCATTGTGGATGCGATGGGGCGACCTGCGCCGCGCGACCGCAGCGGCGGCCGATTGGGGCAACACGATCGCGTGGGGACTAATCGCGTTCGGCGCGATGGAGATCTTCGCGGGCGCGCTCATCGGCGGGATGTGGCTGATATTCATCGGGCTGTTCCTGCGCAGCGCCGCGTCGTCGGGCTACCAGAACCTGATCGCCGAGCAGGCGATGTCCGGGGCGCGCGTGCTCGAGGTCATGGTGCGCGATCCGATCGTACTCAACCCTGAGGAAACGGTGGCCGATGCAATCGAGAACTATTTCCTGCGTTACGGTTTCGGCGGCTTTCCGGTCGCGGTGGATGGAAAAGCACTGGGCGTGGTGGCGCTTGCGCAGGTGCGCGATTGTCCGGCGTCGGAGCGCGCGAGCAGGCGCATCGGTCAGGTGATGCGGCCGGCAGACGGGACAATCGAGATAGCACCCGGCGCCGCCGTCCTCGATGCGCTCCGGCAGATGGTGGCTGCGGATATCGGGCGACTGCTGGTCGTGGACAATGGAAGGCTGGCCGGGCTCATCACGCGCACCGGGGTAACGCGCTACGTGTACGCCAAAACGCAGCTCTCACCGCCCGCCACTACCGCCGCTTAGCGGGTCTGCTGGTTCAACGCGCATGAACCCGGCTGAAAACAAGGTCTCATCCGAACGCTGGCGGCAATGGTGGTCGCCGCAGGTTGTGCTCCTTTTGACTTTCGCGAGCTTCTATTTTGCGATAGGTCCCGGCAACTACTTCTGCATCGATGAGGTGATGGAGGAGGAAACGGCCCAGGCGCTCCTGCTCAGGCGTACGCTCGACATCCCGGTTATGCCGGATGCGCGGATCGGGCGCGAGCAAAGCTATTACACCGTCAAGAGCGCCGGTCTGCCGTTCGCCGCGATCCCGTTTATATACGCCGGGCTGAAACTGGACGACACGTTTGGCTCGATGAACGGCGGACCTTTGGCCGGTCCGCCAATCGGGGTAGAGGAGCATCCGCTGCGCTGGGGTGGGCGCCTGGTCGCTTCGGCCTCACTGCTTGGAAATGCGCTCGTGGGCGGCGCGATCGTCGCGCTGCTGTTCATGGTCGGGACGAGACTTTCGGAGAATCCACGGGCCGCGCTGTTGATGGCGATTGCCGCGGGCATTGCGACGCTGGTGATGTCGGAGGCGACCCATTTCTATCAGCACGCGCTGTCGGCGTTAATGCTGATGACGGCGTTTTGGTTTTTTGGCGGACAGGAATCGGTGGCACTCGAACGCAGAGCCTTGTTCGGGGGACTGAGCCTGGGAGTGGCCATTCTCGCACGCCCGAACGCGGTGCCTGCCGCGGTTGTCTTATGGGTTTATGGCGCGATCGCGTCGTGGAAGCTGGTCCGGGATTTGCCTGATCGATGGCCGCGAGTAATCCGCCGGAGCTTTCTCGCCGCCGCAGGTTCCGCCGCGGGCGCGGCCGGCTGTCTGTATTTCAATTTTCTCAGGTTTGGGAGCTTTACTCAGTTCGGATATTGGAAGGATAGAGAGCGTTTCGTGATCGACGCGGCCCAGATTGCGAAAGCGATCGCCGGTTATCTTCTCAGTCCTGCGCTAAGTGTCTTCGTGTTCGCTCCACCGCTGATTCTTGCGCTCGCGGTAGCCCGCCGCGCCTACCGCCGATGGCCGCTGGAGACCGCAGCCCTGATTTCAGCGGCGACGGCGCACCTACTGTTTATTTCGCTCGAGAAGTCCTGGAGCGGCGATTTATCGTTCGGACCCAGGTATATGCTGGAGTTGATCGTGTTACTGATGCCGCTGACACTGCCGGCATTCGAGATGGCCGCCAATCTGGCGTCGCGGCGAGCAGCAATCGCGGCAGCCGTAGTCGTGTTTCTGGGATTCATGGTGCAGCTTATCGGTGTCGCCGTGTACGTTACCATCAACGAGTGGAAGCGTACCGCGGCCGGCATCGTGGACAACGGCGCATGGGTATTTGTTCCGAGCGCATCCCCGATTGTTTACGATCTGGAAGAACTCGTGGCCGGCCGGAATCTCAGTCCGTGGGCAATCCGGGCATTGGCGCATCCGGGCGCGGCCCTGGTGCTATTGATGATCCTGATTGTAATTGTGGGGGTCGGCTTCTGGCGGATACTCCAGTACTTTCGGGCGCCGGAACAGGAGCTTGCCAAGGTCTCTTCGGATTGGCTTCCCATCGTAATCGTCCTGGCTGCGGCGATCCCGATTTTGGCCGGATTCACGATGGTGAGGCCGGTCACGGATGCCCCCGATATTCGAGCGCATGAATTGATCGAGGCCGGGCTCGCGGCCCAGCAAACGGGACGGGCCGTGACCGCAGCAGAAGATTACGCAATAGTGCTGCTATCGCTCGATCCATCGAATAAATTTGCCCGCTATGACCTCGGCATCCTGCAACAGGACGCGGGATACACGGACGCAGCGCTATCGCTCTATTCGGAAGCGCTCCACGCGGATCCAAACTTCACGCCCGCCCGGCAGCACTTGGTCAGTATCCTGGAAGCACGTATGGCCAAGTAATTGGATCGCCGGGAGTTAGCCGCTCAGGCTCGCCGAGCGATCCGGTTCACACGGGAAGCGCGAAACCTGCGTGAGGTTTCACTCCCTTCACTCCGGCGGCGGGGGCAGGCCGGCGCGGGCCAGATCAGCCGGCGTATCCAAATCGAGATTGATTCCCGGATCGTCCAGGTCAACGTAGGCCACCCGCGACGCATCGGCATTCACCACGAAACGCGCGCCCTCTTTTTCAGGGGCGGAAAGGATCTCGGCAAACAAGGCGCGATCGAAAATCACCGGATGCCCCCGGTGGCCGTCGTGGCGCGCGATCACAATCGGCTTGTTCGTCCGATTATACGAATCGACTACCGCGCGAAACGTTTCGACTCGTACCGTCGGATGGTCCCCGAGATGCACAATCGCGCCCGCCGAGTCCGCGTGGACAGCACCGAGCCCGACCTTCAACGACGACAGTTGTCCGCGCGAATAGTCCGGGTTCTCGGCGATCGTGATGCGAGCGTCGCGCGGAATCGCGGCCCGCACGCGCTCGCGATGCGCCCCGATCACAATCACGAGGCGCGGCACCACTGCCAGCATCGTCTCCGAAATCTGCTCGATAAAGGTCCGCCCGCCAATTTTGAGGAGCGGCTTCGGATAGCCCATCCGGCGCGACTCGCCCGCCGCCAGGATAATTCCCTCGAGCTGCCGTTTCATCGTGTCGATTTCAGGCGCTCTGGACGGCATCGATACGGGCTACTTCGAGCGTTTGAGGCTGCCGAAACGCACGCCGAGCGTGAAATCGTCGCGCTCGCCGGTGCGGCGCTCGCGAATTATCTCCGCGATGATCGAAATCGCAATCTCCTCCGGCGTTTCACTGCCGATCGCGACGCCGAGCGGCGCATGAAGGTCGCCGAGCCGCTCCACCGGAACCCCACTCTCGCCGATTCTCTCCAGCGTGGCCTTCACCCGGCGGCGCGAACCGATCATCCCGACGAATCCGCACGGTTGCATCAGGGCCGCGCGCACAACTTCCTCGTCGAAAGAATGACCGCGCGTGACGGAAACCAGATAGCAGTGGCCGTCGAGCGCGAGCGAGTCGATCGCGGCCTTGAACGGCTTGACGATTATTTCGTCGGCATCGGGGAAGCGCTCGCGGTTCGCAAACGATGCGCGATCGTCGATCACCGTGACGTGAAACCCGACGATCGATCCAAGCGCGCACAACGGCGCCGCGATATGGCCCGCGCCGGCGATTATCAGCCGCTCGGCGCCGACAATCGGATCGAGGAACAGGCGCACGCGGCCATTGGATTCAAGCCGCGTGACAGGTTGAAGCCCGCCGGCGTCATCGACCTCGAGCAAGGTGGCAACCGCGCACTGCGTCCGCTCGGCGATTTGTGCGAGTTGCGCCGCGGGCAAAGCGATCGGTCCCGCACCTTGCGCGCCCGCATCCCGGGAATCGATAAACGTCCGTGATCCGGCCGGCATTTCGCTTCGCGCACCCGGATCGATCACCGTCAGCAGCGCGCCCGGAGCGCTGCGCCTGGCGGCGTCGGCCAGCTTGCCCGCGACTCCCAGGTCGCGGGCTGGGGACCACAGATCGACGAAGACGTCCATTTTTCCGCCGCAGGTGCCGACCTCGCTCTGGCCGAAATCGCCAGTGAGATCGACCTCGGCAAGCCGCGCGCCGCCTTCGCTGCATTCTTCAAGTAATACACGAGCTTTTCGGAAGACCTCGGCTTCGCCGCATCCGCCGCCGATGGTGCCGAACTGTCCGTCCTCGCGGACGATCATCTTGGCGCCAACTTCGCGCGGCGTGGAGCCGCGGACATTCACCACCGTCGCCAGCGCAAACGACTGCCCGCGCTCCAGCGTGCGCAGCGCCTCATCCCAGATTTGATCCGAACCACTCATTTGAGAACCCGGAGCTTGAACTTACCAGAACCTGCACGCGCGATGCAGGGGTGACCCTGCACCCGATGCTAAGAAAAAGATGCGGGCGGGGTTTACCCTGAGTACTCGAAGGGCCCGGTTAGAAAGGGTCAGGGGGAAAGAAGCGTGAAACGATCGCTCTGGAGGATCCGGTGCAGTCTTAGATGGTGTGCTGAACGGACGGCCGTAAAGAATTATCGGCGATCCCGTAGCGAATTAGCATCCGGTAGAGGGTTGAGCGCGAAACGCCGAGCAGGCCTGCGGCGCGCCGTCGATTTCCCTCGGTCTCTTCAAGCGAACGCATCAGGGTCTTCTTGACTACGTCGTCGAGCAGGAAGCCCGACGGCTCGCCGCCTAATCCTATGGCGGCCGAGCGGCGCGCGACCGGCGCGGGCGCGTAAGCGTCGGCGGGCGATTCCTGGTGCGGGAACAACATCTCGGCGCCGGTTCCGTTGACGATCTGCTCGGGCAGATCGGAAACGCGGATGGTGTCGCTCTCGCTTAGAATCACAGCGCTTTCGATCACGTTGGAGAGTTCGCGGACATTTCCGGGCCATTGATATTCGCAGAGCATCTCGATGGCGCGGCGCGAGATTTGCGAGACATTTTTGCCGAACATGAGATTGCATTGTTCGATGAAAAACCCGATGAACGCCGGGATAGCCTCGCGCCGCTCGCGAAGAGGCGGGATAAAGATCGCCGAAGCGCTTATGCGGTAGTAGAGATCGTCGCGGAACTGGCCCGCCTTGACCATCGCGCGCAAGTCGCGGTTGGTGGCGACGACCAAACGCAGATCAACCTTGTAACAATGCGCCGATCCGACCGGCTGAACCTCGTGGCTCTCGACCGAGCGCAGCAGCTTGGGCTGGAGCTTGAGCGGCATTTCACCGATCTCGTCAAGGAACAGCGTGCCTCCGCTGGCGGATCGGAAGTATCCCTGCGACTCCTCGCGTGCGTCGGTAAAGGCGCCGCGAACGTGGCCGAATAACTGCGACTCGGCCAACGATTCGACGAGGTTGGAGCAGTTCAGCGTCACGAAGGGACCGTTTGGAACCGGACCCAGCGCGTGGAGCGAGCGCGCGATCAATTCCTTTCCGGTTCCGGATTCGCCCGAAACCAGCACGGTCGCTTTGTACGGACTGAGCTGCGATACCGACTTGAGGACCTTGCGCACCTGCGCCGATCGCACGACCATGGCGCCGATCCGGTCCGCACTGTTCACCAGATGGCCGAGCGGCACCATCTCGCTTGCTCCGTCTCCAATAGGCGCCGTTCCCGATGTGGAATTTACCACTGCCATTGATTGTCCGGGTGTTACACAGTGCTCCCTGGTTGACTTCCGATCACTGGCTAACACCAAGGGTTTAGAGCAAATGACGGGCCATCGTCTCGGAATCGGGACATTGATTGAACCGTTGCCTGTAATAGGCACAACTGCGCGCCGCTCCGCACCGGGCGCGCGATGCGGCATTTCAGTGTCATCGAAGCAGTCAGAATGCGACATCCGGTTGCCACCGGAAGCGCGACTGCGTAACGAAATGCGTCGGAGGAACTGCGACAGGCAAGGTCTGCATTGGTGGCCAAAGGATGGCAATAGGAACCTAACGTAACGGACGGATGGCGCAGTGGTGCTTTATGCGGATAAGGACACCCTATTGAGACATCACACCTATGAAATAACGGGCGAGGTAATTTCAGACGGGGAGCAATTGCAAAAGAGCAGCGAGACCCTGGCGGGAGCGGGGGTGATTACCTGGAAAGTGCGTGCATGATCTGAATCATGGCGGGGCCGACGATCACGCTCATCATGGCGGGCAAAATGAACAGCACGAGCGGGAAGAGGATCTTGACCGTGGTTTTTGCCGCGGCTTCTTCGGCGCGCAGCCGGCGGGTGATGCGCATCGAATCCGAGATGGACCTCAGCGCGGGACCGATCGACGCGCCCAGCTTTTCGCTCTGCACCAGGGTCGCGGCCAGCGGCTTGACGTCCTCGACGCCGGTGCGTTGGCCGAAACTTCTCAGCGCCTGGCCGAGCGAGCTGCCGGCGGTGAGTTCGGCTGACACGATCGACAGCTCGGCGCCTATTTCCTGATGCTGGCGCAGGGTTTCCGATCCAACGACCTTGATCGCTTCGCCGAGGCCGAGACCGGCTTCGACGCAGACCACCAGCAGGTCCAAAGCGTCGGAGAGCTGGCTGGCGATCTCCTGCTTACGGTTCCTGGCCTTGCGGCCGATATAGTAACTGGGAGCGAATGCGCCGACGCCCAGGCCCATCAGAATGAACATCACCGGCTTGGCGCCGTGGAAGCCAAAGGCGATCGCGGCGACGAGCGCCAGAATCGCAGCAAGCGCGGTGGATAAGAGGCGGACGAAGTGAAAGATGCGGACGGCGCGGGGCCCGGGAAAGCCGGCGCGAACCAAAATTTGCGAGAGCTTCTCGCGCTCGGGAGTATTGAGCGCGGGTTCGGGAAGACGCTTGGCGACCCATCGAAACAGCGAGCGCGCAAAGGTATCGGACTCGAGGTCGAGATTGGCGGGATTTCCGTAGGTGACGCGCATCTTGACGCCGATCTCGCTGATGCGCTCGTCAAACGGGCGATTGATTCCGTAGATCGCGGCGTAGATCGCCAGCGAGATCGCGCCGAACAGGAGGAACACCGTCAAGCTTGCAAAGACGGCTGACATCGCAGTTATCTCAGTACTTGACCTTGAGCAGCTTGCGAATCGAGATGAACGCCAGGAGGTCGAGCACGCAGGCAACTTCGAGAATTTTCTGGCCGGCCGGATCGTAAAAGAGCGTGTGGGTGTAGCTTGGCTGGATGACGCTGAACGCAGCCAGCATGACGATCGGCAGGAACCCCACCAGTATCCCGCTCATTCTGGATTGGGCGGTAAGCGCCCTGATTTGCTGTTGCAGACGCTGGCGGGTGCGGACGATTTCCGAGAGCCGACCGATGATCACCGCCAGCGAGCTGCCGACTTCCGATTGCACCCGCACCGCGACGACCAGCAGGCGGAGATCGTCCTGGGGCACGCGCTTGAGCATCTCTTCGAGCGCGCGCGCCAGCGGCAGCCCCAACCGGCTCTGCTCGATAGCGGAGCGGAATTCGGAGGAGATCGGATCGGCGAACTCGGCGACCACGACTTGCAATCCGCGCAGCAGGGTATGGCCGGCTTCGAGCGACGATTTGATCAAATCGAGGGCGAAGGGCAGTTGCAAGGCGAATGCCTTGAGGCGGCGCCTCCTGCGCACGCGGATATAAGCAATCGGCAGGCTGGCCATAGATGCGCCGATCGCGATCGACAGGAGCTCCACCCCCCAAATCGCCTCACCGGCGAACAGGCCCACGGTAAACATCAGCAGAATCACGAGCAGGACGTCGGACATGCGGGCGTAGATTCCGGCCTGCCAGAGGTTTTCCTCGAGTTTTTGAAGCAGGTTGAGTCGATAGATCCGGCTTAGAACTTCACCTCCGGTCAGGCGGCTGCGACCGGTCTTGGTGATATCGCCGACCGCGGCAACGTCGGGCCGCGCCATCCGGTGCATCACGGTGCGGGTGACGCCGGGCCGACTGGACCACATGAACAGCAGGGCGCAGGCAAGCAGCACGAAGCCCGCGGCGGCGGCCGGAACCAATAGGTCGGCGAGGCTCATCGCGCAGCCATTTTGATCACCTTCGATTCGGTCTTGTATCCGGCCGTTTCGAGGCGCTGCGTGTAGATTGAACGGATGCCGGTGGATTGAAAGGCGCCGTTGATTTTTCCGGCCGGGGTGGTGTCGGCGCGGACAAACTCGAACAAGTCCTGCATCATGATCATCTCACCTTCCATGCCGCTGACCTCGGAAATCCTCATGACTTTGCGCGAACCGTCGGAGAGCCGGGCGAGGTGAACGATAATGTTGACGGCAGAGGCGATCTGCTGGCGCATCGCGCGCTGCGGAATCGAGACGCCCGACAGCAGCATCATCATCTCGAGCCGGCCCAGGCATTCGCGCGGACTGTTGGCGTGGATGGTGGCGATAGAACCGTCATGGCCGGTGGACATCGCCTGCAACATGTCGAAGACTTCCGCGCCGCGGACCTCACCGACGACGATTCTGTCCGGGCGCATTCGCAGACAGTTTCTGACCAGGTCGCGCTGGGTGATCTCGCCGCGTCCTTCGAGATTGGGGGGCCGGGTCTCGAGCCGCACCACGTGAGGCTGTTGCAGGGAAAGCTCGGCAGAATCCTCGATGGTGATGATTCGCTCATTCTCGGGGACGAAGGCGGACAGGCAATTGAGCATGGTGGTCTTGCCCGAGCCGGTACCGCCGCAGACGATTACGTTGAGGCGCGCTCGAACGACCGCGAGCAGAAACTCGACCAGGTCCCAGGTGAGAGCGTCCTTTTCGACCAGCGCGCCGATGTCGAAGCGATGCTTGCCGAAACGGCGAATCGATAGCGCCGGGCCGTCGAGCGCCAGCGGCGGGATGATGGCGTTGATACGCGAGCCGTCTGGCAACCGCGCATCGACCATCGGCGACGATTCGTCGACGCGGCGTCCGACGCGAGAGACGATCCGATCGATTATCAGCATCAGATGCTGGTCGTCCTGGAACACGACGTCGGTAGCGTAAAGCTTGCCGCGTTTTTCGACGTAAACCTGGTCGTGGCGATTGACCAGAATGTCGCTGACTTCGTCGTCACGGAGCAGGGGCTCGAGCGGACCCAGGCCGAGCAGCTCGTTCTTGAGTTCCTCGATGAGGCGGGCGCGATCGATGTCGGTCAGCAGGCAGCCATCTTCATTAAGGATGTCATTAATCGCGGCGGTCACTTTGACCGAGACCATCGCGGGCTCTAGGGTTTCGAGCTTGGCTACGTCGATGGTCTCGAACAATTTGTTGTGAACTTTGACCTTTAAGCGGCGCGAGCTGTCCGCGATCGCATCTTTGCGCCGGCGCACGGTCGCGCCGATAAGCGAGCCGCTGCCGGGAGTAGCCTCCAGCGGGCGGCCTTCTTTGGTGGCTTTCGACAGCCTTTCTGTCAGTCCCATCTTGCTTACCTCATCGGCTTCAATGCGTGACGAAGGCGGATTTAAGCCGGGACATAAATGTTCCCTGAAGCGGGGCCGGTTCGGCATGCGGCATTACCTGAGCGGCGAGATCGAGCATCGCGCGCGCGACCGGGGACGAGGGCGCAAGCTCGAAAAGGTCCTGCGCCTTCATCTCGATAGACTCGAAAGTCCGATCGTCGGCCGGGATTTTCGCGTAGATGGGCCTGGCGAGAGTTGCTTCAATCGCCTTCTCGGTCAACGGATGCGACGGGCTGTAGCGATCGAGAATGAAGTGGGGCTCGAGCGTGGTCAGGTCCAGGCGCTCGAACAAATCGACGAATCGCCATGCGCAACGTGCGGCCGCAATCGACTGATTGAGGACGTAGAACAGATGCTCCGAGCGCTCCCACGCGGCGACCGCGTTTTCGTCCACGTGGTCGCCGCAATCGACGATCACGTAGTCGAACAACTGGCGAATGAGATCGAGCACGGTGGCGACGGTGAGGTCCGAGACCAATTCGCCTTCTTCGATTCGCTTGGGCGCGGCCAGCAGATAGATCCCCGATGGATGCTTGGTCAAGGCGGATTCGAGCTGGATCGAATCGAGCTTGCGGTCCAGCCGCACCAACGGCATGACGGTCACTTCGGGCTCGAGGTTGAGAAAGACCGCGAGGCCTCCGGTCTGAAGATCGAGATCGACCAGCGCAACGCGTTGATGCAACGATTCGAGCGCCAACCCGAGGTTGGCGGCAATCGAGGTCACCCCGACGCCGCCAACCAGGCTGACGACGGAAACGACCACACCGCCCTCGCGGCGCTCGCTGCGCCAGCGCGCCTCGCTTACTTTCAGCAAGGCGCGGGTAGCCTCTCCCGGATCGAGCGGGGTGAAGAGAATCTCGTCAGCGCCCAGGCGCAGCGCCCGCTTCATCAGTCCGGGCGAGCGCGCGGCGAGCACGGCGAGCAGGCTTGGGCGCGGCGAAAGGAGCGACTGGCTCTGGAGAAAGCTCAGCGCGGCCTCCACGTTGCCGTTGACCATCACCAAGGTTGCTTCGGGCGGCGCGGCGACATTCTCGGAAAGATTCGCGGCGGTGGCAGTCTCGCCCTCGACGATCTCGAGTTGAGGCTCCGCCAGCGCCGCCAGCACCGCCTTGAGCTGGGCGCGCTGTTCACCGGGCTCGCCGACCAGCATGACCTTCATCGTGCTGCGGCGACCTTCATTCTTCGATCCGGTGAATGGCACTCGAACCTTCTCCTGGGTATGAGGCGCCTACATTGCGCTCGCGGCCGATCCGGCAAAGCTGGCGGACGAATCAGGCTGTGCGGCCGAGACCGGAGATTGGGGCGCCTGGGGCAACCCCGGAGCCGCAGGCAACTGCGGCGCCGAAACGGCAGGCGCGTCGTGGCGCGCTTGAACGGAAGAACCCGCTCCCGCGCCGGAATCGACAAAGGAAATTTCCTCCGCCGATTTTCCATTGCGCAGCACTTCCACCTCGGTTAACTGCAGCGCCGGCCCATGTACTTGGGGCGCGGCGAGCGCCGCCGCCGGCTGCGCTTGCATCACCGGCAAGGCCGGGCCGCCCGAATGCAGAAGCTCGCCGACTGCGATTCCGCTGGTCGCGACAATTTTGCTGTCGCTGTAGTTGCGCATCGCCAGCCGCAGCATTCCCTCGTGGCTGGCCAGGGCAAGTTTTTCGGCGTCGGTCGGAGTTACCAGCAGGGTCACGACCTTTACTACTTCCGGCTCGTTCTTGACGTGTTCGATTTCCTGGGCGACAGCCAGAACCTCGATGTTCTGGAGAACCATCCGCGAGAAAGACGATTCGCCCGCGCCGGAGCTCGAGACGGCGACCAGGATGTCGACGCGGGTGTGTGGCGCCACGAAGCCTGCGATGTCCGCGACTTCGTCCACCGGCACCGACATCGCACGCATCCCGGCTGGAATCAGCAGCGGCATCACGCCGGAGGTCTCTTCGCCCATGAACAGCTTGCTCGCGACAATCGGCTCATTGGCGGTGAACTGGCTCTTGGCGAACGAGCCCGCGACTGCCTGCGGATCGGTGAATGCGCCCTGCGGAACGCCGTCGCGCGCCCAGCGAACCAGTTTGACCGCGTCGGGACCAAGTTTCGCGCCAAGCGAGATGTCCTTCGCCGCGGCCACGATTTCGACCGTCTGCGCCATCGCGCGCTGCAGTTCGGACTCGCGTTTTCTAATCGCGGAAAAGACCACAATCGCGGCCAGCACGGCACCCAATCCTGCAAGAACCACGAAAATTATAGGTCGTCTCATCTATGCCCCCCCGGGTGCTTGCGCCATCCGCCGGTGCGGACCACCCTCGCAAGCCGAATTCAGTCGCTCACCCTCCTATTGTGGCTTTCCGTCGCGTGCTCGCGCCCACCTGGGCGAAGCCGGAGCTTCCTGAAGTCACTGTTTCTTTCACATCGACCCGCCACTTCGTCGGCAAACCCTGAATCTGCGCGGCGGGGCACTCGGTCCCCGCCGCATATTCCGCGTACCTAAACCCGGCCGCGCTGGCTTTGGGGACTGTTCTTACGCGGCCTTCATCGTCGCAGTCACGCTGGCGATAATCGTGTTGATTCCGCCTTCGAGCCCTTCATGGGCGACGTAGCCAGCCACCGCGATCGCCGCGGTAACCAGCACGTATTCCGTCATCGCCTGGGCCGTTGGGCTTTCGCGGACGCGGACGACGTAGCCGGCCGCCGTGATCGCCGCGATAATCAGCACGCACTCAGCCATCGCCTGGGCCCCTCGGGCTTTCGCGGACCCGGACAATGAATTTGTTGACGCATTCCACTGTCGATGCCCTTCCTTGCGCGTCGCCCCAGTGCGACTGACTTGCCAGCCGGAACCGTTGCTCTTACGCAGCCTTCAGCGTCGCAGTCACGTTAGTGATGATCGTGTTGATTCCGCCTTCGAGGCCTTCATACGCGACGTATCCGGCCACTGCGATTGCCGCGATAATCAGCACGTACTCGGTCATGGTCTGTCCCTTCTTGCCCTCGCGGATCCTGACCAAGAGTTTGTTGATGCAGTTCATCGTTGATCTCCTCCTTTGCGCGTTGCGTCAGCGCAATCGATTTGTTTCACGCTCAGCGCCTGGCAATGAGGTTTAGGTGCAGCACTCATGCCAGCGGTAGCTTCGAAACAAGGTCGACGTAGCCGCCCAAAGAAAAGTCCGGCAGGCGAATCTGAGACCGCTTGTGTCGCATCGCGATACATCGCGTGAATCGGCCGCTTGCGCCACATCCCATTGCTGGTCTTGAGGAGTAGGCAATCGGGCGGCGCCTTTGCCATAATCGGCTCATGCCTCGCCACCGCCGCACATCTATCCTGCGCTGCGCTTTCCCGCGCATTGCCGGCAAAGTGGCAGTCGCGATCGCCCTTGTAGCCGGGCTCTCAGGATGCGCCCCGTCGGCGCTCACCGCGGCGCGTAGCCAAATGATGGCGGGTAATTATCCGGCAGCCCGGCAAGAACTGGTCGCTCTCTCCGCCCACAGCGGCGACTTGAGTGCGAGCGAGCGGCGCGAGGTGAAGGACGACCTCTGTCTCTGTGACTTCACGATCGGCAGCCCGATGTTCACGCAGGCCGAGCAACGCGGCATTTGCGCCGACGCGGCGAAAGAACCGGGCAGCCAGAGCAGTTGGATTATCGCGCGAATCGACGAGGCAGCGCGGGGCAAAGATGCGGATGAGGTCGAAGCCGCCCTGTCCGACCATGATCTGGCAGACGCCGAGCGCGCTGCGGCCGACTATCAGAGTTTGCCCGGCGCCGATCCCGCAACAGTTGCGCGATGGTCGAGCCAAATCTGGGGGTTAGCGGACGCGCAAGTGTTCGCCGATTCCACCGCGAAAAAACGCTCGTTCGACGCCGCTATCTCCGAGGTACGCAAGAACCATCGCGACGTCGAGAACATGGATACGGCCCAATTCACCCGGTGGGTCGTCAAGACTGCGACCGTCTCCGGCACTGCTGTCGCCGCCAGTGTCGAGATGAAAGGCTCGACCCTGAAAGTTTCCGTCGACGATGCGAACCTGCAGCTCGCTGCACTCAGTCTCGACAAACTCGCGGCGATTAACGACGCGATGGCGGCGCGATGCGGTTGCGACGCGCGCACCAGTGTCGCCGTGACTGAAACCGGCTTCCCCGCTTACTTCATCAGGCTGGATCCCGAGACCCGAATGTCCGAAGTAATGATCCTGCCGCGCGGCGATCGCGCGATCGTGTCCGCCACCGGCAATTAGGCCTCCGCCGCGTCTTGTAAGGAGGCATCATGCCGGCATCAACGACAGCGAATCCTTTGACCGCGCGCCCTGCGTGGAAGGCTTTGCAGGCCCATTACAACCAGGTCCACAGCCGCCATCTGAAAACTCTGTTCGCCGAAGATCCCAAACGCGGTGAACGGCTCGTGGTCGAAGCCGCCGGCCTGTACTTCGATTATTCCAAGCATCGCGTGACCGACGAGACTCTTCGCCTGCTGCTCGCGTTGGCTGAAGAGGCGGGACTACGCGGGCGCATCGACGCGATGTTTCGCGGCGACAAAATTAACCTGACCGAAGAGCGTCCCGCCCTGCACGTCGCGCTGCGAGCGCCGCGCGGCACTTCAATCGGCGTCGATGGCGACGACGTGGTGCCCAAGGTCCACGCGGTGCTCGACCGCATGGCGGATTTCTCCGCGCGCATCCGCAACGGCTCGTGGAAAGGTCACACCGGCAGGCGCATCCGCAACATCGTCAATATCGGGATCGGGGGCTCCGACCTCGGCCCGGTGATGGCGTACGAGGCGCTGCGCCATTACAGCGACCGCAATCTGACTCTGCGCTTCGTCTCCAACGTCGATGGAACCGATTTCGCCGAGGCCACGCGCGATCTCGACCCGGCCGAGACGCTGTTCATCATTTCGTCGAAGACTTTCACCACGCTCGAGACGATGACCAACGCGCACACCGCGCGCAGTTGGAGTCTCACCGCGCTTGGCAGCGACAAGGCGGTGGCGAAGCATTTCGTCGCGGTCTCGACCAACGTCGCCGAAGTGTCGAAGTTCGGCATCGACCCGAAAAATATGTTCGGCTTTTGGGATTGGGTCGGAGGCCGCTACTCGATAGACTCCGCGATCGGCCTGTCCACGATGGTCGCCGTCGGCGCCGACAATTTCCGCGCGATGCTGTCGGGCTTCCACGCGATCGACGAGCATTTTCGCACCGCGCCGCTGGCGCGCAACATCCCGGTCCTGATGGGCCTGCTCGGAGTCTGGTACAACGATTTCTTCGGCGCGCAAACCGTCGCGGTGCTGCCGTACGAACAATACTTGAAACGCTTTCCCGCCTATCTGCAGCAACTGACCATGGAATCGAACGGCAAAAGCGTCACGCTCGAAGGCGTTCCCGTCGATTATCAGACGGGACCGATTTACTGGGGCGAGCCCGGCACCAACGGCCAGCATTCGTTCTACCAGCTCATCCACCAGGGAACGAAATTAATCCCGTGCGATTTCATCGGCTTCTGCCGGCCGCTGAATCCGCTCGGACGCCATCACGACCTGCTCCTCTCCAACGTGTTCGCGCAGGCCGAGGCGCTCGCATTCGGGAAAACCCCCGAGCAGGTCAAGGCCGAGGGCACGCCGGAATGGCTCGTGCCGCATCGCGTGTTCGAGGGCGGTCGCCCCTCCACGGTGATTCTCGCCGACCAACTCACTCCCGAAACGCTGGGCAAGCTGGTAGCAATTTACGAGCATAGCGTCTTCACCCAGGGCGCGATCTGGAATATAGATTCATTCGATCAGTGGGGTGTAGAACTGGGCAAAATGCTGGCGCAAAAAATCATACCGGAGCTGGACGCCCCCACCGAGCCGCCGCTAGCCCACGACAGCTCGACCAACGCGCTGATCCGCCGCTACCGCGCCCGGCGCAAGCGCTGATGGCGCTGCCGTCCGCCGCGATTGTCGCGGTCGGCCGTCAGCCGCCTCAAGTCGTGAGAGGAACTTAGGAGGAGAGCCAATGAACATCAAGATCAAGATCCCACCCGTCAACCAGAATCCTTCTGACCACGATGTCCGTTTTCTCGAAGATCGTGTCACCGAGTACAACGTCCAGCGCACTGGTATCAAAGACGGCAAAATCCTCTCTTACCTGGCGCGTGAGGAAGATGGAACGATCATTGCCGGCCTCTACGGCCGGACTTGGGGCGGATGCTGTGAAATCCGCGATCTTTGGGTACGGTGGGACTATCGGAAACAAGGATACGGCAAAGGCCTGATGGCGGCGGCGCAGAGCGAGGCGATTGCGCGCGGATGCCGCCAGATGGTCGTGGACACTTACAGCTTCCAGGCGCCGGACTTTTTCCAAAGTCTCGGGTTTGAGCTCGTCGCCACTCAGGCCGACTATCTGCGTGGCCATCAGAAGCAGCACCTGAGAAAAGCCCTCCCGGAATCTTAATCACCTCGATTCAGCGCGCTCGGCGAGATCGAGTCGCGCCGATTCGCCGTTGCTGCGCGCGCCGCCAGAGCTGCTGGCGGCGCGCCGGCCGCGGTCGCATCTTGGAGAAAGTTAGATGATGCAGTTGGTCGAGGTCCGGATGACTCGAAAAGTAGTCACTGTGAGACCGGCCGATACGCTCGCAGCCGCTGAATCCAAAATGAAGGCGGGACCGTTCCGCCGGCTGCCAGTGGTCGAGGCAGGCCGGCTAGTCGGAATCGTGAGCGAATTCGACTTGAGACGCTACCCGGGCGCGCTCGACTCAACGCTGGTCAAGACCGCGATGACGCGCACCCCGATCACCGTGAAGTCCGAGGAGACGCTGGAACATGCGGCCACGCTGATGCGCAAGCATAACGTCGGCGCGCTTCCCGTGATGCACCTGGGCAAACTCGTCGGCATCGTCGCGGCGAGAGACGTCATGATTGCCGAGCCGCAGCCACTGCCCGAATGGGACCCGCGCGCGCGGCGCAAGCGCTAATCTCGATACCGATTGCCGCGATCGGCGCGTCATTTTTGTGCCGCCGATGTCATCCAATTGCCGCCGCCCGCGCGCTTAGTTCGCCTGCAACAAGCCCATTCATTCACAATCGCGCGGCATAAATCTTGAACTGTCGGGACAAGTCGCTGGCACGAATTCGGATTGAGGTGGCTAAATCTGTGTGCAAAGAAAGGCTTTCGAAACTCGGCTGCGGGGAATGCGCGTGCGCCACCGGGCGCAAGCGTGTCGAGGAAGAGGCTAATCGCGCGCGCGATGCGCGCGACCGTGCCATCGAAGAGGCCCGCCGGCAATCGGATTTCCTGGCCAGCATGAGCCACGAGATTCGGACACCGCTGGCGGGAATCATCGGGGCGGGAGAGCTGCTGTCGCTTTCCGATTTGACTCCCGAGCAGCGCCGCCAAGCTGAGATCATCCGGTCAAGCGGTGAGCTGCTGCTGACAACCGTCAACGACATCCTCGACTTCTCAAAACTCGCAGCCGGCCGGGTCGTGCTGGAGAAGCTCGACTTCGACCTGGTCGAACTCGCCGAAAGTCTAATCGATTCTTTTGCCATGGCGGCGCGTGCCAAAGGGATCGAGCTGGCCCTGTACGTGGACGTAGAAATGCCCGGCAGTTTGCGCGGCGATCCGAGCCGGTTGCGCCAGATTCTCAACAACCTGGTGTCCAACGCGATCAAGTTCACCGAGCAAGGCGAGGTTACCGTCCGGGCAAGCATGGTCGAAGACACAGCGGGCGATGTGCTGGTGCGCTTCGAGGTGATCGACACGGGAATTGGAATTCCGTCCGAGATGCAGGGGCGATTGTTTCAGCCTTTTGTTCAGGCGCAACGCTCGACCAGCCGGCGCTTCGGCGGCACCGGACTCGGCCTTGTCATCGCAGCCAGACTGGCCGATCAAATGGGCGGCGAGATCGGATACGAAAGCACGCCTGGAAAGGGATCCAACTTTCATTTCACCGCGCGACTCGAGAAGGGATTGGAGATTGTCCGTCCGTGGACGACTGCGAGAGCCACCTCGTGTTTCATCGGGATGCGCGCGGTCGTCGTCAACGATAGTCCGGCCAGCCGTCAAATCATTTCCGAATACCTGTCGTCGTGGGGAATTGGGAACGTGGCGGCCGGCAGCGGGGCCGAATCCCCGCAGCTTCTGAAGCTGGCGCGGGCCGGCGGCAACAAGCAAATCGTTGTGCTGATCGATGAGCAAATATCCGGGGTAAGCGCACTTTCCCTAGCTGGTGCAATCAAGGAGCACCCCGATACCAAGCATGCCAAGGTGATCGTGCTTGGCGCGCCAAGCGCCATGGGCAATGCGGCCGAAGTAGTGGATGCGTGGATTACCAAGCCGCTGCGTCCGTCGCTCCTGTTCAGCTGTCTGCTCGAGCTATGCAGAAATTCCGATGCGACCGACACCAGGACCGTCGCGGCCGCACCGGCGAGCCTGATCGACAAGCAACAGCCGCAATGGCGCAAGGCGGTGCGGGTGCTGATGGTGGACGACAATCTGATGAATCGAACTATAGGAGCGCATCAGCTTTCCGTCCTCGGCTACACGGCGGAAACCGCCGACGGTGCCAAGCGCGGGCTCGAGGTCGTGTCGAGCAGGCGCCCCGATATTGTCCTGATGGACTGCGAAATGCCCGAGATGGACGGCTACCAGGCGGTGGCGGAGATTAGGCGGCGCGAAGGAAGTAGCCGGCACACCGTGGTAATCGCGCTTACTGCACACGCGACGCAACCCGATCGCGGAAGATGCCTAGACGCCGGGATGGATGACTACCTGAGCAAACCGGTAAAGCTGAGTTCGCTTGCACAAATGCTGGATACCTGGGCGCGCAGCAAGCTCAACCACATCTTCACTTCGGAGCGGCAGATCGCTGGAGAATCCCTGCCAGACGCTCGCTAGGCGCGATGGACGCGGCGGCCGATGGCGGGTAGATGTAGCTGTCATGCCGCTTGAGTCGTCGATCATGGGCATCACGGGTGCGCCAAGGGACAGTGAGATCGATTCGCGCTGGACGATGGCCTATGCCGCAGCACTCGGCGACGTACTGCCGTGCTACATGGACACCAATCGCGAAGTGATGGCTCATCCGATGTTCCCGGTCTGCTTCGAATGGCCGGCGCAGGTCGCGATGCGCGCACAGTTCGAGAACTCCTCCACCCTCACACGCGACGAGGCGATGCGCGCCGTGCACGCGACGCACGACACGGTGCTATTTCGCCCGATTCGGCCACCCGAGCGGCTGACCACGCAGCTTACGGTCGCCGGGGTCGAGCGGCGCAAGCCCGGCGCATACATGGTCACGCGCCTCGATACGGTGGATGGCGCAGGCAAGCCGGTTTGCACGAGCTGGTACGGCGCGCTCTATCGCGGAGTCGAGGTCAAGGGGCCTGATATTGCGCCGGCACATCCGCCCGCGCCGGCGCGACCGACCGTCGAGCAAGGCAAGCCGCGTTCCCAGTGCCAGGTCGATGTGCCGGGATGCATGGCGCACGTTTACACGGAGTGCGCGCGAATCTTCAATCCAATACACACGGACGCATCGGTAGCGCGCGCCGCCGGCCTGCCCTCAATCATCCTGCACGGGACCGCGACGCTTGCGCTTGCGGTGTCACGAATAATCGCGAGCGAGGCCGGCAACGATCCTGCGCGAGTTGAAAGAGTCGCGGGCCGTTTCGGCGCGATGGTGACGATGCCTTCGACCTTGACGCTGCGCGTGCTGAGGCGCGATGACAGCGCCGACAGCGCCGCCGTCTTCTTCGAGACGTTGAACGGCGAAGGCGGGCTTGCGATCCGCGAGGGCGTGGTCGTGCTGCGCGGCTAGCGCATAACTGGTTCCGCTACTCAAACTGTTCGTCGGAGGGTTTGACGGCGCGGAACTGGATCAGCAACGCGATGTCGTAGATTGTCTTGAGCGCGCCCGCGCAAATCAGCGGCCATCCAAACGCCGAATGATTCAGCATCGCGCCCGCCGGCAACGGCGCCATCGCCGCCGCCAGGCTGCGCGGCACATTGGTCACCGTCGCCGCGGCCGCGCGCTCCTCGGGCGGCACCACCGCCATCACGTACGACTGGCGCGCGGGAACGTCCATCTGCGAAGCCGAGAAGCGCAGCAGCAGAAATGCCATCGCCAGCCCCGGGGTCGGCATCAACCCCGCGATGATCAGCATCGCGTTCGACGGCAGATGGCTGAACACCATCGTGTTGATCCGACCGAACCGCGCCGCCAGCGCCGGCGAAACGAACTGCGAAAACGAGCTAAGCAGTCCGGCCGCGAAGAAAAACGTACCCGCCACTTGAACCGAGAGGTTGAAGCGGCGAAACAGCCACAGCGCCAGAATCGACTGAATTACGAATCCGCCGCCGAGCGAGTCGAGACTGAACAGCGCCGCAAGCCGGATCACGATTGCCCGCGACTTCGCCAGCGGCGCGGACTTGACCGGCTGGCGCTCGACTTCGACCGCCGGGGAGAGGCGCCGGTAAACCGCGAACGCAATCATCGCGATGACCGAGTATGCGACAAAGCCCGACCGCAGCGCCGACGCGAGCGCCCATCCGTGGCGCGCCGCGAGTACCGCCGGTACGCCGCTGGCGAGTGCGCCAAACGCACCGGCCATCGCGCCCGCAACGTTGTACAGCGCGAACATCGCGGTCAGATCGCGGGGTTGTGCGGCCTCGGCCAACGCTGCCTGTTCGACCGGCAAGAACAGGCTCACGTCGCCCGCCGACGGATTCAACGTGCCGGCGACCGCGACCACGAACAGCAGCCAGAAGCTCTCCGTGGCGGCGAATCCTATTCCCGTCGCCAGCATCAACGCGCACGCCGCAAGCAGGACTCGGCGCCGACCCAGCCGATCGGTGGCCAGTCCCACCCACAACGTGAGCGCCGCCGAGCCCAGCAGCGTGCCAAATACGATTGCGCCGATCCGGATCGGATTGAATCCGATCGCGGTCAGGTAGCCGGGCAACAACACGCTGACTGCCCCGTCGGCAAGGCCGCGCAGCGCGCGCGTCGCCAGCAACAGCTTGGCGTCGGTCGTAGCGCTGCGCGGAAACCATCGATTGATCGGACTCGCCATCATCTCGCAATGCGCAGGTGTATAAGGTTCGCGCCGCCAAGCAAAGCCAATTCATAACGCTCTGTTCGCCGATTCGCTCGTTGTGGCATACTCGTGGCCTCTGCGCGTGTTTCGGAGAATCAACGGTCCGCGGCCATTCGATAGGGAAAGCTTGATGCGCGTCGAAATCAGCGATGGCGTCACATGGCGGGACCTCGGCGGCGATGTAGTCATCTTGAACGTCGATACGGGTGTCTACTTCGGCCTCGACGGCTCGGGTGCCCAGATATGGCGCGAGCTCGCCAAGCACGGTTCCGTTGAAAAAACCATCGAGTCGCTCCAGCAGCAGTTCGACGCCGAGTCCGATGAACTGCGGCGGGATGTTGACGACCTGGTGAATCAGTTTGTCCAAAAGCGACTCGTGCGACTGATCGGCAAGCCTAAAGGCGGGTTGCGGTGAGGCCCACGCCGGACGCATCGGGCCGCCACCGCGGCGCTTCGATCTGATGAGCGGTATCGCGGTCCTCTATCAGTGGGACGGTGCACCTGCGGACCGCTCGACCGTCGAGCGGATGATCGCGGCCGTCCCGTACCGCTCGGTTGACGGCTCGGGCGTATGGGGCGACGGCCCGGTCGCGATCGGGCATGCAAAGCTCCAGACCACGCCCGAAGCCGCGGCCGAGACCAGCCCGTTCGTGGACGAAGCCGGCGGACTCGTCCTCTCGATGGACGGGCGGGTGGATAACCGCGACGAACTGACGGCGGAGCTGAATTCCCGCGGTCATCGCGTTGCCACGGGCACCGACGCCGAGATCGTGCTTCGGGCCTGGCAGTGCTGGGGCACGGAGGCGCCGGCGAGAGTGATCGGCGATTTCGCGTTCGCCTTATGGGACGCCGCGAAGCGGACGCTCTTTTGCGCCCGGGATCCTTTGGGAGTGAAAGGCTTCTACTACTTCGACGGCCCGGGATTCTTTCTGTGCGCCTCGGAGCTTCATCAACTATTCCAGGACGCAAGGGTCGCACGAAGACCGAACGAGCCTGCGATAGCCGACATTCTGGTAAGGACGCCCGTTAGCCGCCAGGAAACCCTGTTCGAAGGTATTCTCCGCCTGGAGCCGGCGCATTATCTGTGTGTCAGCCCGCGCGGCGTGGAATGCAGGCGCTATTACGATTTGGACGCCTCGCGCGAAATTTCCTATTCCACCGATGAGGAATATAGCGAACATTTTCTCTTGCTGTTCAAGGAGGCGGTGCGATGCCGGCTTCGGAGCAACAAGGGAGTTGCGTCGGAACTTAGCGGCGGGCTCGATTCCTCGTCGATTGTCTGTTTGACCGAACAAATGCGCCGCGACGGCGAAGTGCAAGTCCCGAGTTTTGAAACGTTTTCGGTTCGCTTCGAGAGCGGACCCGCCGCCGAGGCTGAGTACGTCGAGGAGGTGCTGCAAAAATACCCCCATCGCCATACCTATCTTGCTCCCGGAATGGCCCCGCTGGCCGAACTCAATTCCCAAGTTGCGCACTACCTGGACCTACCGGATTTTCCCAACGGGGTGTGCGCCTATTACACGCCGGTTCTTGCCAATCGTGACGACCTGAGAGTCAGGTTGACCGGACTGGGCGGCGACGAGTGGCTTGGCTCAACCTACCTTGCATACGCCGACCTGCTCCGCCGGCTTCGCATCGCCGCGCTGATCCGCAGGATGCGGATCGATCGAAACCAACCGGCCGGATTCGCGCCCTTTCCGGGCTACGCCAGGGCTTTTTGGCGCTATGGAGTCTTGCCACTGGCGCCCTACCGCCTCAAGGCGGCGCTGAGGCCATGGCTATTTCGCCCGCCGGAGATTCACCCGATAGTCGCACCCGCATTCGCGGCCAAGACGGGACTTTTGGACCGACTATCTGAGAGGCAGGATTGGCCGCGACGGCGCAGCTTCGCGCAGCAGTTCCTGTACCGGGTCTACGCATCCGGATTTCTCGCCTACGGGCTCGAGATGGACGCACGCTGGACGGCAGGATTTCGACTGGAGGGACGCAATCCCTTCCTTGACCGCCGCATCCTAGAGTTTGCCTTCGCCATACCCGACGACCAACGCTCCAGGCCCGGCGTCAGCAAGTTCGTGTTGCGCAATTCGATGCGCACAATCCTGCCGGAGCGAATCAGGCTGCGGTCTTCCAAGGCCGACCTGACAGAGCTGTACCCAATGGCGCTAAGCGCGCTTGGCGGAGAGCGGCTGTTCGATCGCTTGAGCGTAGTCAAGAACGGATGGGTTGACGGCGCCGTTGTGCGCGGGCTCTACCGCTCGATGGCTCGAGCATTTTCACGCCGCGATCCCTCTTACATGGAGAATGCCCTGGAACTGTGGAATATCTTTGCGGTCGAACTCTGGTTCAATGTGGTATTCCTGGGTATCAGCGAGCCTTTCAAGCACCTGACCGAAAGCTGAGCAGCGGCCTTGGGACGCTCGCCCCAGCACTTTTCGCTGCGGCTACTGATGTACTTTGTGTCCGACATTGACAGGTTGCGTGAGACGAGCCATCTCTTCCGAGCGACGGCGTAGCGGAGATACAAATTATGAGCTCACCTGTTTCCGACGAAGAATTTCGAAGCGCTCCGTATCTGCCCATCAGCCCGTGGGTGGAACAGCCGACCGACCTTCAACCCTCGGTCGAGACGGATACGCGGAGCGACGTCGCCGTTATCGGCGGCGGTTTAACCGGGCTCTCGACGGCGCTTGAGCTCAGGCGCAGGGGCATCGACGTCGCGGTGGTCGAAGCTGAATTCGCGGGGTTCGGCGCAAGCGGCCGAAACGCCGGCCATCTTACCCCGACCATCGGCAAAGACTTGCCCACGCTGCTCAAGCTGTTCGGCAAGGAGAAGGCCACGCGACTCATCGGGTTTGCCGAGCGCGGGGTTGAGCGGGTTGAGCGGCTCATCAGCGAGCTCGGCATCGAATGCGACTACCGGCGATCGGGAAATATCATGGCCGCGATTCATCCCGAGCAGGAGAAACGTCTGCGCGCCGCAACCGAGGCGGCAGCGGCGATTGGCGCTCACGTGCGCTTTCTCGATCGCGACGCGATGCGCACGCGCGGTGTTCCGCCTGCTTTCATCGCGGGCGCGATCGAGGAGCGCGGCGGCACTTTCCATCCCGGCAAGTACGTAATGGGATTGAGGCGGGCGGCGCTGCAGGCAGGGGTACGCTTGTTCGAGAAAACCCCGGTAACCGCAATCGAACCCGGGGCGAAACCGCGCATTCGAACGGCGCGTGGAATTGTCAGCGCCGACCGCGTCGTGTTGGCGACCAACGCTTACACCCCGGAACTTGGGCTGCTGCGCAGCAGGATCGTGCCGATGTACGACACGATGTTCGAAAGCGAGCCGCTCTCAGGTCAACAGCTCGAGGCGCTCGGTTGGCCCGGCCGCGAGGGTGTGTACACCGCGCACGAGAGTCTGGAGAGCTTCAGGCTTAGTGCGCAGGGAACAATCCTGGGAGGCTCGAAGTGTGTACGGTATTCGTACGGCGGTCGAATTAAGGGGGCAAGCACCCCGCGTGCGATTTGGGAGCAGAACAGGATGTTCCGCGAGCGCTTCCCGATGCTGAGCGATGTCCGGATTCAGCACTTCTGGGGCGGCTGGATCGCGATTACCCTCCATTTCATCCCCACCGTCGGTGCGCTCGACAAGCGCCGCAGCGTGATCTACGGGATGGGCTACAACGGACACGGAGTAGCGGCGGCAACCGCGATGGGTTGCGTTCTCGCCGATCTGGTACAGGGGCAAAAGAACGAAGATGGCGACACGCTCTCCGGGTTCGTTCCACCGTTACCGCCGGAGCCTCTGCGAATGATAGCGGTCGGCCTGGTGAGCGGTTTTCTGGACAGGCGCGATCACCGAATCGATCGCGCGGTCAGAGCCGCGTTGCGCGCAGACTCGCCCGGCTGAGCAGCAGGGAATATCGACTCGGCGGAGGATACTATGGAACGCGGAAAATGTCTCTGATCCTGGATGAGCATCGCCAGTATCTCGCTGACCTGACCCGAACCTCGCTGTTTCGACGGGCGATCAACGCGGTGGTCAAGACGGGTGACGTCGTGCTCGACCTCGCCTGCGGGACGGGCGTGCTTGGCATCCTCGCGCTGAAGGCCGGGGCCGCAAGAGTTTACCAGGTTGACGAATCGCCCATGATCCAGGTCGCCCGCGACGTGGCATCCGCCAATGGCTACGGGCAAAGCACTCTTGGGATTCACGAACGCTCCAGTCGCGCCAAGCTTCCTGAAAAGGCGGACGTCGTCGTCGCCGATCAGCTAAGCTACTTCGGAATTGGCGCGGGGATGCCCGAGGTATTCAACGACGCCCGCCGCCGCCTGCTCAAGCCCGGCGCCCGCGCTATCCCGCGACGCATCGAACTCTTCATCGTCCCGGTGAATTTTCCCGAGATGTGGCGCATCGCCGGCTTCTGGGACAAAAGGCGCGCCGGGCTGAAGATGTCGCCGCTGCGCAGCATTGCGTTCAATACCGTTTACCCGAGCGAGAAGCGCCCGCGCCGGATGCTGGGCAGACCCGCGCAGATGTTCAGCTTCGAGCTTACGGAGCTGGCGGCGGAGCACTTTTCCGCCGAAGCCGCGATCGAGGTTTCAGCGGCCGGGGTTATGCACGGTCTCAGCGGATGGTTCGCCGCTGAACTGGCACCGGGCGTGACGATGACCAATTCGCCCTTCAGCAAGGGCCGGATCCAGCGGTCTGCCGCGTTCTTTCCGGTCGAGAGGCCTTTGGCGCTGAGCAAGGGCGACCGCCTGGATATCACGATGGCGGCAATCACCACGCAGAATCTGGTTAACTGGACCGTGAAGGTCTTCAATACTCATGGTAGGGAAAAAGCACGGTATGTTCATTCCACGCTCAAGGGGATGTTACTGATGCCGGAGGAATTGGCGAAGACTCGTCCAGACTTTGTGCCGCGGCTGTCGGATTGGGGCGTAGCGCGAAGGTCGTTGATCAACCTGGCCGATGGAACACGCACAGTGGCGGAAATCGAGAGGGAAATGTTACGAATTCATTCAGATTTGTTCCCGTCATTGGCCGAGGCGTCGGAGTACGTGACCAAGGTTCTCATCCCCGATGCGCTGCCCTGACTAATCTGATGCTCGTCGTCGCAGGGAATATCAAGTTGCTTGCAAGAAGCGCAAGTGTCCTATATAAAGAGACTTGGCGTTTTAGTGCGACGTGAGATGTAAATGGAGTTATTGGGGTTGGTGATGAGTAAAAAAATTAAGGCAGAGCGACAGAAGCCTCGGACAGAAAGCCTCAAGAAACCTTATATCCGTCCCCATCTCGTGGAGTACGGCAACGTGGCCAAGCTGACAGCTTCGGGTGGCAGCGTTCCTCCGATTGATGCCATGGCAAGGATGGTCTAGGGCTGGCTTCCGATTCTGTGAGCCGACAGAGCGCCTGATTGCCCGCCGAGGTTCGTTTCACGGCTGATTTTGCGTTGTCAGAATTACAGCCGGATGCGATGCTTGGGAAAGAAATTGGGCACAAACCGGCGCTAAAGCAAATCGAGCGGTCTCAGCCCGAAACTTTCCAGGCGTCGCTAACGGTCACTGACCCAGGCAAAGCACGGACTGCGGACTTTCGCCAGCAAGCATACGGGCTGCGAATCGTTACTGACGTCCCCCTTCCGGAACTTGCAAGGCTTCAGGTTTCGGCGCGCGGGCCGACGGTTCGCGCGATTCTTGGCCACCGCTTTCAGCGAATCCGGCTCAATCCCCGATGGTATCTGCGTTCGCGGCCGCCAGGCGGGAGGATTTGGCTGCGCTACGGCAAGACCGCGGACGGTTATGTACTTTCCTTCCCCAATCTCGCAGACTTCATCGTTGACAGCTCCGGAAGCCAGGTAGTCTGCTGCAACGCGAGCAGCGACATCAGCCTGGAGACCATCCGTCATCTCCTGATCGACCAGGTGCTCGCGCTGATTGTGAACTTGCGCGGGCGTGAAGCAATCCATGCCACGGCGGTCGCGACGCGCAACGGAGTTTGCGCATTCACCGGGCTTGCAGGATCAGGCAAATCGACGCTGGCCGCGAGCTTCGTCCTGGCAGGGTATCCGCTGGTCTGCGATGATTGCCTGGCGCTTTGCGAAGGCAAAGCGATTACGGCGATCCCCGGTTATCCGGGCTTGCGGCTGTGGGACGATTCGATACGGGCGCTTGGCGCAAGCTCGCGGAATCTGAAGCCGGTTGCGCACTACACGACCAAATCGCGCTTAAAAAACCACTCCCGACGCACCGAGTTCTGCTCGACCCCACGCCGGCTCGCGCGCATCTATATCCTCAAGCGCGCGCGATCGAGCAAGCGTTCATCCGGCGTCGTGATCGAGGATCTCGCTCCCGCAGATGCGCTGATGGGACTGGTCGAGGCGGCCTACCGGTTCGACATCACCGACCGCGCGATGCTGACGCGTCAGTTCCAGTTCCTTTCCCGCGTTGCCGAGCGCGTTGCGGTCAAGCGTCTGATGGTGCCCAACGAATTTTCCGCCCTCTCCAGCGTAAGAGAGGCCGTGATTCACGACTTGCAGGGGTGACCCCTGCACCCAGTGTCAAGGCCGCCCGCCGTTGGCGGGCGCGGTCCTCTGCCCTGTCGGGAAGAGGGACGGATCCGCGATCGTTCCTTTTCCACTTCTTTGTGTGATCCTGAGAGTTTGTGAATTTTTCAAAAGAGCAGAAAACTTTTGTCCGAGGTCGCCAGGAAATTTTGGTCAGTTTGGCGCCTTTCCCAAATAGATTCACAAATTCTCAGCAAGAAAAAGCTCCGCGAGTCGCAGGACCCGCGGAGCTTTTCACCGAATCGATCAAGGCTCAAGCCTGAAATTTTGCCATGCCGATCAGAACGAAGTCAGCGGAATGCAGGCGGGATTCGGCACCCCGTTGGCATCGGCCGTGCCAAAATTGTTGGAGACCCAGTGGTTTGAGCCGCACGTGGCGGTCGCGTCGTGGAGATCGTATCCGCTTGTAACACCGTTGCCCGTTGCCTTTACGAGCACGACCTGATCCTGAGCGCTCGATTCACTTGCATCCAGGAAAATCCCGTCACCTTTGTTACCGGTGACCGCGGGTGTAGAAATGACCCCTATGGGCGCGTCGACCACCGTAATCGTGGAATTGGTACCGCAACCAAACGCACAGCCTACGTGCACGCCAGCGCCGCCGTTATCATAAGCTGTGAATACATTGACCCTCGCGTCCGCCGAACCTGTGATGAGCACTCCGTCGGCGCCGTTGTTTGAAGCATCGAAGTCTGTAGCCACGCACTCATCAGCGCAATTATAGAGGTAAAGACCCTGCGCGGTGTTGTAGTCCGCATAAAAATTGGCCCACATTTGCGTGGTCCCCGATCCGGAAAACCCCCCGTTGGTTACCTCCAGCCCTATTCCGTTGTACGTCATGTTGATGCTATCGCCCAAGGTATTGGCCGCCCGATCCATCACGCCCACTGCGAACCCCGAGATCGTGGTATTAAAACCTTCGATCACGTTCGTTGAACCTGTGACCCTGACTCCCGCCCCGGTCGAGGTCGCCGCCCCAGGGCCCGTGATGCTGTAACCCGCGAGATTCAGGGTGTCGTTGCTGCCACTGAGAACGATGCAGTTGCCGGTACTGGAGGTGGTGATGTTCGTCGTAAGCTGATAGATGGTGTTGTCCCCGCTCAGCGTCCCACACCCCGTGACTGAGGTGGGATCTACGGCGTTCGCGGAGGCGGACGCATGATTCTTCTTGGCCCAAGCGTCCTGCGGACCAGTCAGGACAAGCACGACTGTCAAGGCGAGAAGCGATAGGCTAAGAGCCGCTATTCTTCCAAAAAAGCCTCTTTTAATTTCATTCATATGATTCACGCTCCTTCGCTTTTCTTTCGCTTTTCTCCGGCCATTCCTCATTGCTAAAGGCGCTTTCGCGAGCCTCGCTCCTAGAGGTCTGTCCAAGAGCTACCGAGGCGTAATTGACAATGGTCACCAAGTGACGCGGTATCATTTCATTTCAGCTTCTTCGAGTCAAGCAGTTCTTTGACGCCCCTTGACGGCTTTGGCATTCCAATTTAGCCGTTAGAAGCCGCAAGTGATGCTGGTTGACGAAAATCTCTACAACTGGTTATCCTGATGGCGAGGAGAAGAACGCGGTTGTTGCCGTTGGATACAGTTAGAGGGGGGCTTGGTGCCAACTGGAAGTCTACAATTTGTTATTCAGCTGCTAGCCCCTTGCCGAGAAGAGGCAAGCCACGGCCACCGATCGATACGGCATCAAGGCATAGTTGGTCCCGGCTAGCGCTTGGGGCTATTGTTCAAACTCAGTGGGCTGCGACCTTCTTCTCGACCCTGCCGACTTGCCTGTCGAAGCGGCGCTCGTGCTGTGCTGCGCGACAACTGCGGCCACGCCCGCGCGCACGGCGGCGGCATCCGATCTTGCGCCGCGCGTGGGGAGCTGGGACCTGGTCGCCGATATCGCCAAGCGCCATGCGGTGCTTCCGCTCGTCTATCGCTATCTGAAACTCGAATGTCCGGCTGCGGTTGGGCAAGCGGGACTGGCGACGCTGCGGACGCAGTGGCAGTTGATCATTCTCTACAACCGCCATCTGACGGCAGAGCTGGTGCGGCTGACCGGCATCCTGGAGGCGGCCAAGGTTCCGGTGGTCAGCTTCAAGGGTCCGGCGCTGGCGGCGATGGCGTACGGATCGATCGAGCTTCGCCAGTTCAGCGATTTGGATATTCTGATACATCAGAGTGACCTGGCGCGGGTGGCCGAGATACTGACCGCCGAACGATATGTATCGCCGCATACCAGGCGCGAGGGGCTGACGACCGGCTACTTTCAGGAGTGCGAGGATGCCTTCACCGGGCCCGACGGGCTGGGGGCGGTGGACGTCCATTGGCGGATCACGCCGCGCTCGTTCCGTTTCGGCCCGGACGAGGAATGGCTGTGGCGGCGCGTGCGCGCGGTCGAGCTGGAGTTCGGCAGAGTCACGGCGATCGCGCCCGAGGACCTCCTGCTCTACCTCTGCGTTCACGGCGCGAAGCATGGATGGGTCGCGCTCGGATCGATCTGCGATGTCGCCGAGACCGTTCGCGCGCGGCCGGGGATCGATCTGATGGGGATGCTCGACGAGGCGGCCGCGCTCGGGAGCCGGCGGATGTTCCTGACCGGAATCTACCTGGCGCACGAGCTGGCCGGCGCGCCGGTTGGGGCCGAGCTGGTCGGGAAAGCTCGCGGCGACCGCGCCGTCATGGCGTTGGCAAGGCGCGTGGCGGGGCAGCTGTTCACGGGAGCAACGCAGGGGCGGGCAGAGTTCGATCCGTGGGCGGTTCCGATCCGCTCGATCGAGGGCGCCGGCGCGCGCATGCGCTACATCGTGCGGCGAGCGCTGGCGCCAACGATGGGCGAGTACGAACTGATCGCGCTGCCGGCATCGCTGTTCCCGCTCTACTGGGTGATTCGGCCGATTCGGATGGCGGTGCAATACGGGCCGCGGCTGGTGCGCGGCGCATGGAGCAGATCGAGCGCGTGAGCGTCGTCAGTTTTCCGTTTTTGGTTTTTCACTGGTGAGCCGGCCGGGACTTGAACCCGGGACCCTGTGATTAAAAGTCACATGCTCTACCGCCTGAGCTACCGGCTCACCCGAGAGATTCCCATGCTTACAGGTAATTCAAAGCATTGGGAACAGCCGCGCGGCGGGAGGCGGTCGGGCCCGCGATCCACAATGCATAAACGCGCGTAGCGACGGCCGCTCGGATCCGCAGTGATCGCGCGCACATGCCTGCGCGGTCTCTTCGCCAGTTGAGGGAGAAGACCGGCGGAAATGAGAGCGGCGAAGGTGCGCGGCTAAATAATTTTCGATCGAATTCGATCGGGCGAGGTCACAATTGCAGCGCGCCCGCTATGGTGGAAAGCGCGATGGCAAGACACAAGTTGACTCGCTGTTGCTTAAAATCGGCAAAACCTGCTATTAGGAGCTTGACAGGCGGGCGACTACTGGAATATATGGGAGCCCGGCGAATTAGCAGCGTAGATTTAGCAAATAAGTGTAGGTGGAAGACTCAGAGTTCGGGGGAGACTTCAGGGAGACCAACATGCGCCTACAAGAATACTTGGAGAATGAATCGTCGGGCGGGGCTACGACGCAGGATGGCGATGCGAAGCCGGCGAACGCAGCGAGCGAGTGGTTGAGCCTGGCGGATCTGGCGCGTGGGTCGGAGCGGGTTGGCGGTGCGGTAGTGCGGTCGGCGCAAGCGCGCAAGATACTCAAGACCATTTCCCGCCTGAGTCCGTACATGTCAACCGTGCTGATTCAGGGAGAATCGGGGACGGGCAAGGAGCTGGTCGCGCGAGCGTTGCATACGCTGGGCCCGGCGCCGGGCGGCCCGTTCGTGACTTTCAATTGCTCGAACCTGGTTGAGACGCTGGCCGAGTCACAACTTTTCGGCCATGTGCGCGGGGCCTTCACCGACGCGCGCGAAGATTCGCTCGGCTATTTCCGCTCCGCCAACGGCGGGACGCTGTTCCTGGACGAAATCTGCGAGATGCCGCTGCGCCTGCAACCCAAGCTGCTGCGCGCGGTCGAGACTCACGAGATCCAGCCGGTGGGTTCGTCACGCACCTACGCGGTCGATATTCGGCTGGTCGCGGCGACCAATCGCGACATGCACGCGATGGTGAAGGCGGGGCAATTCCGCGACGACCTGTACTACCGCCTCAACGCGGCGGCGGTCGTGATTCCACCGCTTCGGGAAAGGCGCGAGGCGATCCCGGCCTTCGTCGCGCATTTTATCGGGCATTTCAACCGCCTGTTCGGCAAGGACGTAAAGCTGGTTTCGCGGCGCGCGTTGAACGCGCTGTGCGCCGACCAATGGCCGGGTAACGTCCGCGAGCTGCGCCATGCAATCGAGAGCGCGGTGCTGATGACCGAAAGCGATCGTATCGAGCTCGCCGACCTGCCGCTGCGCCACGACGACGCGAGTCCGCAGCCGCTGGGCGAGCCGGTCGAGGCGGTGCTGCGAGACGGCGGGCTCAATGTCGAGGGCGAGCCCAGTAGCGCGATAAGCAGCTGCGCGGAGGCGTCGTCGAGGCGATGCTTCCAAATGGCGGGCTGGCCGTTCGCGCTCGACGCGGTAATCCGCGAGGCGTCGAAGCTGGCGCTGGTTCGCGCGTTGCAGGCGACCGAGGGCAATTGCCATCGCGCGGCCGAGTTGTTGGGGGTATCGCGCTACACGGTTTACCGGATGCTCAACCGGTTTGGCCTGGGTGAGGGCCATACGTACCGGACGACCCGCAAGGCGCCTGTCCGCCGCGCGTCATGAATGTGGCCTGACGGCCTCTCCCGGTTTGCGACCGGCGCTTTAGTCGGCGCCGGCGGGAGCGGTTATTGCCCGGTCGGTCCGCGACCCGATTAATCTCTCTGACTTTTTCACCTTTTCACCTTTTCACCTTTTCACCCTTTCACCGGATTAACGACCCGCCCGTTGAGTGCGCGGTCACAAGCCGTGTAACCTAAGCGGCACGCGGCCGGCGCGGCCGGCCAAAAACCATGAGAGAACCAAGCTAAACGGTGCCTCGCGTTTCCGTAATCATTCCCGCCTACAACGCGGCCTCGACTATCGCTGGCACGATGGACAGCGTAATCGGGCAATCGATCCAGGATTTCGAAATCATTTGCGTTGACGACGGCTCGACCGATCGGACCCGCGCAATCCTTGAACAGTACGCCCGGGATTACGGCGACCGCGTAAGGATCATCGAGCAGGCCAACCGCGGACCGGCGGCCGCGCGCAACAACGGCGCGCGCCACTCGTCGGGCGAATACCTCGCTTTTCTCGACGCCGACGACATCTGGACGGCCCAAATGCTCGAGCGGACGGTGGCGGTTCTGGACGCCGACCCTGCCCTGTCGCTGGTTTACTGCAACGCAGCGCTGGCCGACAGCGAAGGCGTGGCGCTGGATACGTCGCTCGTTGGCAAAGGCTTCGACCATCCGCCGTCGCTGCACGAGCTGCTGACGCGGCTGTGGCCGATAATGCCGAGCGCCGCGCTAGTACGGCGCTCCGCGTACGACAAATGCGGCGGCTATCGCGACGAATTGCGCGGCGCGAGCTTCCGCTTCGAGGACGTGGATTTCTGGATCAAGATGCGCGAGCAGGGGCCGTTCGGCTATATCGCCGAGCCGCTGGTGATATGGCGGTTCGCATGGTTTCCCCGCGAGCTCAAGCGGCTGCCGGATTACTCGAAAGCGTTGCACGTGTTCGAGGCGTACCTGCAGGAGCGCTACGGGGTTTCGGCGGCGCCGCTGGTCGATGCGCGGACGCGGGCTCCACGCAGTATCCTGGCGACGATAGGACTCAAGGCTCTGCGCGACGGCGATCGCCCGCGGGCGCGCGCGGCGTTCGCGCGTGCGATCAGGGTCGATCCGTACCGGCTCAAGAACTACCTGCGCTGGATGAGGACGTTTCTGCCGCATCGGGTGGCGCAAAGCCTTTCGGGCGGAAGTTCGCGACGGGCTCGATCTGGCCGCGCATATCAGGAATAAATAGACGGCGGATCGCTTTCCGCTTATCACTTTTCACTTTTCGCTGTTCACTGTTTCGCTTTTCACCGTTCGTTGTTGGAGGCATTTTTGATGCGGGTGATTGTAACTGGTGGCGACGGGTACCTTGGATGGCCGCAGGCGATGTACTTGTCCAAGCGCGGCTACGAAGTGTGCGTGGTGGACAACTTGAGCCGCCGCCTATGGGACCTCGAATGCGGCACCGAGAGCCTGATTCCGATTGCGTCGATCCAGGACCGAGTGGCGGCGTGGCGCGAAACGAGCGGCAAGACGATACGAACGGCGATCGGCGATTTGACCGACTACCCTTTCATCAGCGCCGTGGTTCGCGACTTCAAGCCCGACGCAATCGTCCACTACGGCGAGCAGCGCAGCGCGCCATTCTCGATGATCGATCGGCGCCATTCCGTGCTCACTCAGGTCAACAATCTTGTCGGCACGCTCAACGCCGTTTACGCGATTCGCGAGCACGTGCCGGAATGCCACCTCGTCAAGCTGGGCACGATGGGCGAATACGGAACCCCAAATATCGATATCGAAGAGGGGTTTATCGAGATTACTCACAACGGGCGCACCGACACCCTCCCCTATCCCAAGCAGCCGGGCTCGTTTTATCACCTGTCCAAGGTTCACGATTCCCACAACATCCAGTTCGCGTGCAAAATCTGGGGAATCCGGGCGACCGACCTGAACCAGGGCGTCGTTTACGGAGTCGAAACCGACGAGACGGTGCTCGACGAGCGCCTCGCGACCCGTTTCGACTACGACGGAATCTGGGGCACGGTGCTTAATCGCTTCTGCATCGAGGCCGCGATCGGCCATCCGCTCACCGTGCACGGCAAGGGCGGCCAGACCCGCGGCTACCTGAACATCCGCGACACCATGCGATGCATCGAAATCGCAATCGAGAAGCCCGCGAAGGCCGGCGAATACCGCGTCTTCAACCAGTTCACCGAGCAGTTCTCGGTCGAGCAACTGGCCGAGCTGATCCGGGCGGCTGCGAAGCACACGGGCCGCACCGTCGAGATTCAGCATATCGCGGACCCGCGCGTCGAGGCCGAGGTCCACTATTACAACGCCAAGCACACCAAGCTCATCGACCTTGGGCTCAAGCCGCGCATGCTGTCAGAGGTGCTGATCGACTCGATCTTCGACAAGGTCGAGCATTTCAAGCATCGCGTGAAGCAGGATCGCATCGACGCGCTGGTGAACTGGCGGCGGACAAGCAACGCGGTCGGCTATGGCTCGATGTCGCCGGCGCCGGCGCCGCAAAAGCCTTCGTCAAAAGAGCATCAAGCCGGGGTTAAGCGCTCCACCCGGCTAAAGCCGGCTGCACGAGCGAGCACGCGCTGACGCGGGCCCTTCGCTTCTATTCTAGCGCGATTGGTTGATGCCGGCCGGGCGGGCAACGACGACTATTTCATTGCCGAGCCTCGGCATGAGGCGCGTGAGCATGCGGATGGACCGATCCCGCAGCTTGTAATGCTCGATTTTGCGCCGAAACAGGTGGCGCTGAACCCGAAAGCCGCAGTGCGCCAGAACCTCGCACAGCTCGGCATACGAATATTCGCGGACATGCCCCATGTGCCCCAGATTATCCAGCTTGGACCACTCTTTTATCGGGTCGGGGCCGGTGCGGCCGCGCCGTATAATCCTGGTCAACGCATCGATGCCGAGCCCGTTGGGCATCGTCAAATACATGAATCCGTCCTCGTTCAAGAGGCTCCTGACGAACGACATCGTCTTTAGCAGATCGATGCGGAGATGTTCGAAAATCTCGCAGAACACCACGCACTGGAATTGTCCGAGCGTATCCGCGGCGCCGGCGGCTGGCCGCTCCACATCAAGCTCGGCGACCTTTATCCCGAGTACTCGCTCGACGTCGTGAAATCGGTCCGGCGACAAATCCACGCTCACGATTTCCACTTCCGGGCGCGCCTTATTCATCAGGTATTCAAAAACGAAGGGGGCACCCCCAATATTCAGGCACCTCGAAAATTCATAGTTGCGGGTCAAAAACTCGACGTCCCATAACAGCCGGCCGGTGTGATTGCGGGCATAGGCCTCCGCCCACGGCCAGAGCTTCCGCTCCAGGCCAAGTTCCGGGACCAGTTTGAGGTAATCGGCGGTAACGCCCTTTGCCGGCGCCCATTCATAACATTTCGCACGCTCCGGTGAACCGCCGCTTGTGCCTGGAATTTCCATTTTGAATTCTGATTCAGGCTCGCATCAACACCGATTCGCGTGCAACTCGAAATTCAAGCCCGCTTTTGAGTCAGCGACGCTTTGCGCGGATCAATGGGCAACTCACGCTCCGCGCGCCGCCCTGCCCCCAAGCGCGCGCGCGACGCGGGCGGGCAGATAGGTGCGCGCGATGCGCAAGTAGCTCTTGAGGTGAAACCGATCGTAACGCAGCACGCGCATGAAGCATCGCCGCGCGCCAACCATGTTCCCGCGGCTCATCTCGGCGACGCCGATGTTGGCGAGCATCCGCACCCGATGGCGGATAAAATTTTCCACCAGCCCGTCGGCGCGCGTTCCGTAGCGGGCGCGAATAAGATCGACGATCGGCTTGGGGCCAACGTCGCGGTTCAGCACTTTGGGATAGAGCTCAGTGAAAGTAACGCGAACCAGGCGATCGGGAAGGTAGATGAAATGCCCCTGCTCGCGCATCAGCAGCCATAGGTAAATGTCTTCGGCGCTCATGAGCTGTTCGCAGAATCCGCCGGCGCGATCGAAGGCGTCGCGGCGCATCACGACCATGATCGTCATCGGCCAAATCCGCGCGAGCATCTCGTCCATCGAGGGCGCGTGCGCGGTGTCGGGGCGGACCGGCGAGCGGCCGGCCTCCTCGCCCGCTTCGTTCACGATGACGATATCGGAGTACGCCAGGACCGCATCGGGATCGGCGCGCATCGCCGCGACCGTCAATTCGAGCATTCGCGGGGTCCAGACGTCGTCGGCGTCGAGAAAGGCGATGTATTCGCCCGACGCATGGCGCGCGCCGTTGTTGCGCGCCGCCGCCGGTCCGCGGTTGGCCTGCTCGACGATCTTCACGCGATCGCCGTAATCCCAGACGTACTGTTCAACGATCGCGCGGGTCCGATCGGTCGAGCCGTCGTCAACGCAAATGATTTCGAAATCGGTAAAGGTCTGGTCGAAGACGCTCTTGAGCGCGCGCTCAATCGTCGCCGCCCCGTTGCGAACCGGGATTATTACCGAGACGAGCGGCGTGCGTTCCAAAGCCACCCGGGTTGCTACAGGACGCGCGCGCGCGGGACAGGCTCCAGGCGCGGCGCGCCGGCGCGTTCCGATATCCGCCGGGCGCGCGGTTTCTTCCACGCGGAGAGATCCGTGCCGAGCAATTCCTCGAGCGCTTCGACATCCGGAAGGTAGCGATCGCGCAGGCGCTGTTCCTGTTCGGGCGTGACCGAGCCAAAGGGTTCGCCGCGTCCAAAGCAGAAATCCCAAACGCCGGCGCGTTCGAGCAGGTTGATCACGCCATATGCCTGCATACCCTTGAGCCGGTACATGATCTTCCTCGCATTGCGGGCGAGCTTGCGGTTCTTGGGCGCGCGCGCAAACGAGTGCACATCACTGCCGATTTCGGGCCGCTCGGAAAGCGCAATGTGCTCGACGCCCATGAAATCGGTGACGCGATCCAGGTACGACTGCGGCTGCGTGCGCAATTCGTCATACATCGTGACCAGCACGTTCTCGCGGCCAAAGGTGTCGAACCACTTCCGGAAATAGCGCGCGTAGCCAAGGCCCCCGCCCAGATCGGGCCGGGATTTCAAGACCTCGTCGAACGAGCCGTGCGCCCACGCGTAATGAAGGACGAGCTTGTAGGCCGAAAACGCATGATCGACGGGATCGCGCAGCGTGGTGACAATCCGGCAATCCGGAATGTGCGTCTTGATGCGCTCGAACGCGGTCGGATGGAAGAAGTACGGGCAGATTTCGACTACCTTGCGCTCCCCGGTCGCGTAGCGAAAGTGATGCGCATACCAGTCGATGCCCTTGTCGTAGAACGTGTTGAAAAACTGCGTCTCCTTGACGCCGTAGGGCAAATCGACGTGGCCTTCGAGCACGCGATGCAGCCAGGTCGTGCCGGAGCGGCCGGGGCCGGCGCCGATGATCTCGGGGAGCCGGCGTTTGACGGTTGTGCTCATCGGCTGGCCGATCGCCGGGGCCTGATCGCCGCGGAATTTTCCACGGCGCGTGGCGCCCGCGGCTGCTTCCATGCGGAGAGATCGATTGCAAGCAATTTTTCGAGCGCCTCGACTTCGGGGATGTTGCGACGGCGCAGGCGCTCGTCCTGCTCGGGGGTCATCCGGCCGAACGGCTCTCCGCGGCCATGGCAAAAATCCCATACGCCGCAGCGGTCCAGAAAGTTTATCGCGCCGTATGCCTGGCGGGCCTTGAACCAGTACATCACGCGCGTTGCGCGGCGCGCCAGCCTCAAGTTTTTGGGCGCGCGATCGAACGAATGCACGTCGTCGCCGATTTCGGGCCGCGCGGAAATCGCAATCCGCTCGATGTCCATGAAATCGGTGACGCGATCCAGATACGACTGCGGCTGCGTGCGCAATTCATCGTACATCGTGACCAGCACGTTCTCGCGGCCGAAGGTCTCGAACCATTTGCCCAGGAAGAACACGTAGCGGTTCTCGCCCAGATTGGGCCGGGATTTCAGCGCCTCGTCGAACGACCCGCGCACCCAGGCGTAGTGAGCAATCATCTTGTAGGCCGAAAACGCATGCTCGACGGGGTCGCGCAGCGTGACGATTACGCGGCAGTTCGGGATGTGCGCCTTAATCCGATCGGGAGCGAACGGATCGAACAGGTAGGGGCAGACCTCGACGATCTTTCGCTCGCCCGTCGCGTAGCGAAAATGGCGCGCGTACCATTCGATGCCCTTGTCGTAGTAGGTGCTGAAAAACTGCGTTTCCTTGACCCCGTAAGGCAAATCGACATGGCCTTCGAGGATGCGATGCAGCCATGTCGTGCCGGTGCGGCCGGGGCCGGCGCCGATGATCTCGGGAAGCTTCAAGGGGCGTGCTCTTCGTGTTGCGGGCGATATGGGGCTCAAGGATTGCGGCCTGGCGAGGTCTATCCGACGTCTCCGGCGCGGGCATCTCCGCGATAACGGTCACGATAACATCGCCAATATTTCATATCAATGAGAGTGCCGGCGCCGACGCAGACTGGCCGGCGAATGCTGCTTGACGATCGCGCCTGGGTGGCAGTTTTGCACGCGCCGGCAAATCGGTAATAATTGACCTTCACGATCCAGGCTGATACTTCGAGGGAATCTGGAAAATGCAGGGGGATGCGCCGGCGCCGGCCCGCGGGACTCCCGGCGCGGCGGTTTCCAACGGATTAAGAAATATAGATGAGTACGCAGGCCGAAAGTTCAAAATTCTACGAACCGATCGTACCGTCGGACCAGATTCAGTATCGCGAATACAAGCTGCTGCTGAAGCCGGAGCGGTTCCCCGACGAGAAGGCGTTTCACAAGTTCTGGAAGCTGGCGCATCACGCGGCGAAATCACTCGGGATCAAGCTGACCAAGATCGACGAATCGCTCAAGCCGCATCAGCGCGAAGTGGTCTTTTACGACACCCCGCACTTCAAGCTCTACAATCACGGCTTCATCCTGAGAAAACGCACTTTCTATCATCATGGCGTGCCCGATTCCCGGCATGAGCTGGTGATCAAATTTCGGCATCCGGAAAAGAAAACCGCGCTGGCGGTGGATCCGCGTCCACTGCTGCCGTGCCAGTACACCCTGAAGTTCAAGGAGGAAATCCTCCTGCCGAAAGACGGCGCGCTGGGGATGCGGCTGGTGTATTCGCACAACTGCGAGCTCGACACGCCCAACATCATATTGACGCAACGATTTGAAACGACCGCGCAGGCGTTTCCGGCGCTCAAGAAGATCGACGCGAATCCGAAGGCGGCGCTGAGCGTAGTCAACGGCGTATCGATCGAGGAATACCAGGTCGATCTCGGGATGCTGGACTTCGGGCACAAGCTCGAGGCGAAGGCGACGCTGGCGGTATGGCGGGAGCGCGCAACCAACGCGCCGATCGTGGCGGAGTTCGGCTACCAGTTGAAGTTCGATAGTCCCGAAGCGGTCCGGCGCAAGCAGCGCGAGCTTTCCGAGTTCTTCTACACGGCCCTGCAATCGCGGGCCTCAGACTGGGTGCAGCGTGGAACAACCAAAACCGCCCTCATCTACGGATACGGAAACGCCGGCCTCAAGCACCAGGAATGAACCCGATCTCCATCCGAGTCTGCTGACACTCCTGCGAATCTTTCTGCTCGCGGGCGGGCTGAGCTTCGGCGGCGGCGCGGTCGCCTATCTGCGCGAATACCTGGTGGAGGAAGAAGGATGGCTGGACGACGAGGGGTTTCTCGGCGCGATGGAGATCAGCGAAACGCTGCCGGGGCTCAACGCGGTCAACATGGCGATCATCATGGGCGACAACCTGCGCGGGCTGGCCGGCGCGGCGGTGTCGGTGATCGGGATGCTGCTGCCGGGTGGGATCGTCGTGATGGTGCTGGGGATACTGTATCAATCGAATCACAGCAATCCCGACGTCAAGCGTTTTCTGCTGGGGATCGCGGCCGCGGCAGTCGGTTTGCTGTCGGCGGTGACGTTGCAGATCGGGCGGCGCCAATTTCGCCAGCTTCCGGACTACGCGATCATCTTCCTGACGTTTCTCGCGGTCAGCTTCCTTAAATTGCCGCTGCTCGTGGTGCTGCTGGGCCTCGGGCCGATATCGGTCTGGCTCTACCGGCCCAAGGTCTCAAAACCGCGTGCGGCGGACGAGCATCTGCCATTTCATCGCGGCCCGCGCCATCACCTGTTTCGCCATTAACCGTTGAGATCGAAACCCGCATGACGCGATTGATACATCTGTTCCTGGTCTTCTCGCTGCTGTCGGTGCTGGCGGTCGGCGGCGGCACCGCGGTGCTGCCCGAGATGCAGCACATGACGGTGCATACGTTTCACTGGCTGACCGACGCGCAGTTCCGGAGCATCTACAGCCTCGGCCAGGTTGCGCCGGGGCCGAACATGCTGATGGTGCTAGTGATCGGCTACAAGCTGGCGGGATGGGCCGGGATGGTGGTGGTGGGGATCGCATTTTTCCTGCCCGACTGCCTGATTACCCTGTTCGTCAATCGATGGTGGGTGCATCTGGGCGGGTGGCCGTGGCGCACGTCGATCCAGCGCGGGCTGGCGCCGGTGGCGATTGGGCTGATGACGTCGGGGACGTTTGCGATCGCGAAGCTTTCGATCGTGAACGTGCAGACGCTGGCGATCGCGATCGTGGTGTTCGGGATATTGCTGTGGCGTCACCTCAATCCGGGCGTGCTGGTGCTGGTGGGAGGCGCCGTTTACCTGTTGTGGAGATAGCCCGCGGGAATCGGCGCCCGCGCGTGAGAGAAAAGAAAACGCCGGCAGGAGTGATTGCTCCTGCCGGCGTCGTACGATTCGAATCGTAAGGCGATTGGCCTTGCGGCCGCTCGCTACATGTGGCCGGTCTCGGACATCTTCACCATCGCCTCGGTGGTGAAAAACTGGCGATCCACCGCACCCATGTTGATGTACCAGCATTCGCGCTCGGGCGTCTCGATGCCGGGCAGGTAGCACATCGTTGCCATGCCGCTCTGCACATCGGTGGAGTCAGAGCCGACGACGAATTCACGCTTGAAAGGATAGATGGCGATTTTCGCGTCGGGCACCGGGCGATCGCGATATGCGAGCCAGAAGGTGTTGTTGCGGAACAACTGGCCGCGGCGATCGTAGGTATCGATGTACGGCTCGAACCACATTTCGGAATCCATGTAGATGACGGTCTTGGAATCGAGTGCCGCGGAGTTGTTAACGTCGCGCCGCGGCTCGGCGGTCACGATGTACATGTGGCGCATCTGCCAGCGCTCCGGGCATGCACTGCCGCCGCCGTCGGTGGCGCATCGGATTTCCGGTGAATGCTCGGCGTCAACCGTCGCGAGCATCTCCTTCTCGCCAATGAACTTATAGTTGTACTCTTCGGTCTTGGGGTTGAAACCCGAATAGCGATCGGGGTCAAAGGTCTGCGCGCCGGTCGCGGTCGAATTCATCGCCTCGTTCAGACGGCGCAGGCGCCGCGTGCCGGGCTCCCAACTCCAGGTGTCGTCGCCATGCGTCGGACTGGCGTACCGATAACGCAGCAGGCTGCTGCCGCGCTGGTCCTGGGGCGCGAGTTCCGGACCGAGCAGGAACAACCACAGGCGGTTGGTATTCTTAAAGTCGGGATCGACGGGAATCGGCTCGACCTCGGTTCGGCCGACGAGGTCATAACCGGCGTAGTGCCCTTCCTGAAGGTATTGGACTGGGAAGAAGGGCTTGTTGTGGCCGGTGTAAACCGACTCGCAATCGAAATATCGCAGGTCGTAGTCGTCAGTGCTGATCGGACGCCACAAGGCGTTCCAGACGACCTTGGTCGCGACGTCGGGATCGTTCGCGTCAATCAGCGGGAACGGCTGGCCGGCGACATAACCGATGACGGTGCGATGATCCTTCGAGAGCTGCACCTGCGACGAATATTTCTCGGTCGCGTCCTTGTACGGAGGCGGCCAATCGATGCGCTCGGTGGGGACTATTTTCATAGTCATCCCGCGCTGCACTTTGAAATACACGCCCGGCGAAACCAGATCCTTCACCTGCGACGCGTTGTCCGGA
>Ga0181527_1000233_pt1 | contig 64786 bp, 64 predicted proteins | sample PEATcosm2014_Bin_30_FD_119762 | JGI IMG/M metagenome (GOLD analysis project Ga0181527, IMG submission 119762) | Peatland microbial communities from MTU Mesocosm Facility, Houghton, MI, USA - PEATcosm2014_Bin06_60_metaG | ecosystem: Environmental > Terrestrial > Soil > Wetlands > Peat | place...
CTCTGCGGGGACCCCATACCCCCAGGCCGTCTGGAGGATCACCTCCCGGCTGATCCACTGATAGCCCAACCGCTCGGCCAAATGCCTGGCCAGGGCCTCGCCACCGCTGAATGTCCCTCGGGAAACGGCGATAATTGCCATCGCAGCCCTCCTGGGTGACCAGCTTAGAATCGACCGCGAGCCCTTTGGTAACCCCCTTACGCCCTGGAGGCCACCGCTACGATCGGAGGCTGGCCATCGAACTCTCGGCCTATGCGCTACCCCGCTGGCCGCCCAGGACCCTGAGGCCAGCTGTCGCGAAATGCGGATTGTTACCGGGAGGCTCAATCGCGAGCGTATCGAGGGGCGCACCGGGTGTCAAGGGCAAAGGCCTCCCCGTGCAGTAACACGGGAACACGGGGGGCTAGAAATACCTGGCTAGGAGCGTTCGGCTGTTCGGCAGTTCGGTTGTTTCGGCGACCCTCGAACACCCGAACCACCGCACGACAGAACGCTTTTCATTTCCCCACCATCCCGCTGGCTCGCTCTACCGGGCTTCCCCGATGAGCTCATACGCCGCCCAGTAGTAGGGATGCGGGTGCCGCTCCAGCATGGCGAGCTGGGCCTGGCGGAGGGCCTCCGCCTTGTTCGCCCCGGCCTTGAGCTGGCGGTAGAATTCCCGCATGAGTTCGAAGGCCGCCCGGTCATTCACCTGCCAGAGGGTCGTGATGACGCTGGGGGTGCCGGCGTAGATGAAGGCCCGAGTGAGCCCGGTGAGTTCATCCCCGCGGGTGAGTTTCCCCAGGGCGGTCTCGCAGGCGGAGAGGACCACCAGCGAGGCGTGGAGGTCCAGGCCGAAGATCTCCTGGACCTCCAGGCGGCTCTCCTCGCCGGGGCTCCCGGCGAGCAGGAGCGAGGACCCCAGGGGGTCCGCCTCGTCGAACTCCGCATGGGTGGCGAAGTGGAGCACGTTGTGGCGGCGGATCTCCTCACGGCTCGTGCTCTTGGTGGCCGCCTTCCCGGTGAGGAGGGCCGTGTCCGGGAAGAGGGCGGCGATCCCCCGGGCCTCCCGAGCGGCGTAGGGGAGGGAGAGGGTTTCATCCTGGAAGTCCGGATTGCCCAGGGCGAAGAGACTGGGCGCCCCCGCCTGCTCCTTGGCCCGGGTGAACTGCATGAGGCTGGCGCTGCTGTAGTAGTGGAGCGGGACCTCCTGGAGGAGGTAGCGGCCGGGGGCGGGCATCAGGGCCTGGAACGGGAGGTAGTGCAGGGCATCGTGGGGGACAATGAGGAGTTCCTTGGGGGTGCGGCCCTGGAGGCCGGGCCGGACGAGCTCGTCGAAGAGCGTCTGGGCCAGGCGCTCCATGTCGGGCTCCCGGTCGCGCGCGGCGATCAGGTCGCGGAAGGCCTGGACACGTTCGGTCACCCGGCCGCGGCCGAGGGGGAGCGTGGCGACCCCGACCCGGTCGCGCTCGACCGTCCACAGGATCGTCTGCTCCTGGCCCGTCACGAAGTACTCCAGCAGCACCGTGCCCTCCGGCAGGAGCGCTTGGACCTGGGGAAGGGTCAGGGGTTCCACGGTCATGAGGGAGGCCTGCTCTCGGTCCATCTGGCGCACGCGCTGGAGGAAGGCCTGGTAGGCCTCCCGGGCCAGCTCCAGTTCCCGGCCCAGGGCCGGGGAATCCTCGGGCAGCGCCTTGAGGGCGCTAATCCACTGCTGGAGCGCCTGTTCCTCGGCCAGGAGGGATTGGCTCCGCCCCCGACTCAAGGTCACCCGGTTCCCCAGCAGGTCCAGGAAGGCCCGCGCCCGAGCCCGCTCGCTCACGTCGAAGGCCTCGGGGCCCTTCCCGCGCGCGAGCAGGGTGAGGATCAGGTCCTCGTAGATCCCGACCTTGTCCTCGAAGAAGGACTCCCGGAGCTCTTCGGACTGGAGGAGACTCCGCAAATCCTCGATGCCGGCCATCGCCTGGCGCAGGGTGTCTTCGGCCTCCGGGAGCTGGCCCATCCCCCGGTAGACGCGGCCGAGGGTGCCCTGGGTTGCGGAGGCGGCCATCGGCCGTGGGCCGGCTCGCAGGGCCTCCTGGAGGTGGGTCACAGCGGTCTGAAAGTCTCGTTGGCGAGCGGCGACGGTCCCCAAACCCCGGTGCGCCTCGGCGATGACGTGCGGGATCCGATTCTGCTGCCCGACCTCCAGCGCCTTCTGAAACGCGGCCTCCGCGGCGGCCCATTCCCGGAGGGCAGCGTGATTCCAGCCCAGAATATTCAGCGCCTCCCCATACGCTCGTTCCACATTCGCAAGCCAGCGCTGACCTCGGCTTCCGAAACGGGCCCATTCCACGGTCTTGATCTGGACTTCGTTGGCCATGATCTCGACAGCTTTCTTGGAGTGCTCCAGCGCCTTGGCCGGGTTGCCGAGACGGCGATGGATGTTGCTGAGGCCGTTGTTGCATCCCGCCTCGTTCTGGAAGTCACCCGCCCGATGGCTGGCTCGGGCACCGCTCTCGAAGGCTGGGATGGCCTTATCGAGCGCGCCGAGTTGCAGGTAGGCCGCGCCAAGCCGGTTGAGGGCGTTGCCCAGGCGCTGAGCGTTTCCGGATCGCTCAGCCACCCCCACGGCCTTCTGGCTGGCATCCAGCGCGTCCTGGAGGCGACCGAGGGCAAACGCCGACATGACGGCATTGCTGTATGCCACGGCCGCGTTGGCGAACTGCCCCCGCTGTTCGAGGTCAGCGCCCATCCGGAGATAGGCGGGCAGGGCCTCGCGGGCAGTCTCGATCCGGTACGCGGCCTCTTGGCCGGATATGTATTCAAGCGGGAACCGCTGCTCGTCGGTGGTCGCGCAGCCGGCGAGCGCCAAGAGGGCTGCTCCGACAAGCAGAACCAGGGCAGGGATCGAGGGGGTGCCTGAGTCCAGCGAGGACCCGAGAGGCCAGTCACGATGAGCCGAGAAACCGAGCTGCCTCATGCTCAATTCCCCATGGTCGGCGACCACGACGGAGCAGCCAGGGTGAAGGGGTTTCGTTCCTTCCTAGCGTTTGGTTCCATGATTGTCAAGAAGGAAGAAAGGCCGGTACTGTCCTAATTTGAGCGATTATGCACTACCTGACTTTCGCGGTCTCCCTTTTCTAGGCTGCATTGGACAGGCCTGCGCAGTTGTCTTGTTGTTCGCCGTTCTAATTGGAGTCATTCCCGCGTTCGCTGAAATTGAACGGGACGTTGGGTCGTGGGGGGAACACACCGGCGTATTGCAACCTGAAATTTGCCCATCTCTTGCGGCGGAAAGTGTCGCGATATTCGATCCTTCCGTACACAAAGATGAGTTTTGTTCCAATCCCGACGTCGGCGATTTCAGCTGCGGTCAGCCGCCGATCAAACCACAGTGTCTTGCTTATTATGGCCCCGGCACCAATGGTTGTGGGAAACTGGAGTTGCAGGGGAGGAACGACCAGAGTGTGAGCATTCGCGGGTTCAATCACCGCGATCTGCGCCCAACTCAAGCATTGGTACGCTGGGGTCTGTCCAGAGTTTTTGAACAGCAACACGACTCCAGGTTTGCCCGCACGGGCGGGGATTGCTTGGGTCATCATCATTCCCTCCAACAATACACTCGAATCTACAAAAACGTAAGCGCGCAGTTGCCGACGCGATGTGAAAACCAAGACAAATATCGTAACGATCAGAGCGACGGCTTGGATCAAGCTAGCTCCGGCGGCAAGCTCCGCGATAGGATCCTTGAGCCACCAACTCTTCGCAGGTTCTGCTGGTTGCTCATCAGCGGGGTGGGTGGATTCTCGATTTGCTTGTGGGGTGGGATACGCCTTATTGATGACGAACGGCATTTGTTTGGTGCCACGCTGGTCGTTGTCGGGCTGCTGCTTCTCGCCAGCGGGTTTTTCCTTTGGTGGGCGACTTATAGCTTGCCCAGCACGTGGGGATGGCTGCTGTGATTGCGCAGTTGGGCAGAGCGCAAGAAGAAAGAGCGCCGCGATTGCCAATATCCAGCGCATTCTCAGCACCCCCTGATCGCTGCGCCGAAGATGTCTGGATTCTTCCGGGTTTGGGTGTGATGGCCACGAAGACGAACGAAGCGTATCACGACCGGGGTTCAGGCCGCCAGCAATTCCTCAAGGCCCCAAATCCGGTCGGTGATTCCCGCCGCCATCTCAGGCGTGACCCGAAGCGTAGCATGAATCCGGCAGAAATTGTAATACGCGAAGTGCAGGGCCAAGGCCGCCTTGAGGTTCGCCGGCTTCTTGCTGAAGGCATTGGCCAGCTGAGTCAACCGCCTCGACCCGGCGGGTAGTGTCCTAACTTGTTTCGTCGGCAAATCTGGGCTATACTAGAAAAAAGCTTCCTGCTCTTGTCCAAAAATCTATCGTCCAACACGGAGGAGGTTTTCATGGCCGATCCCTTGGATGCGTACTGCAATCAATTCCAAATCAACATGAGTGCCTATGATTCGACGCTTAACTTTTTGGTTTCCAACCCCATTCCGCCGACACCAGGATCGACGCCACAAGCTGAACGTGTTGCGACGATCAGGATGAGCTTGGAACACCTCAAGGTGTTGGCGTTTTTATTGCACCGCCAACTAAGCCAATTTGAGGGACAAGCTGGTGTTCAGATCCCCATACCCATGGAAGTCCTGAACGCTCTCCGTATCGGACTGGAGGACTGGCAATCGTTTTGGAAACGAGAAGAAGGGGGAATGCCAAGATGACCGCACCAATGATGCTTCCAATTCGCACAGCAAGCTCCTTTGTCAATCTAGTCGTTTCGTCAGTGCAAACGACTACACCGATATTCGTCCAATGGCCTATGTGTAATCAAAAGAAATCAGATCGAAAGTAATTCTCGAAGTTCCCACTTAGCGGGCAGGTGCTGTTCCAGTCTGAGCTACGGGGGCACGAGTTGACGCCCCACCTGATGTAACGGGTGGGGCGCTTCTTTTTTCAATTACCATTTCACTTTGGTGCTGGATTTACCTCTGCTGCATCGATTGCTAGGCCAGCCACTGGAGTGCCCTCAGGTGCCCTTTGGATACCGATCTTGTTGATCGTGACGAGCACGCCAGGGTTTGCTTCAATAGCGGAACGAGGGGAAACAGGAGCACCAGGGGGACCAAAAGCCCCTTGCGTTATGGCGACTTGAAGTGCCAGCACCCATCGGCCTTCATGCACTCCACTTGCCCTGATTAGTTCTGTGATCAATTCCTTGTGACTGAATGAGTAAAGATCAGGTTCAGGCACGGTCTTGTCCTCCCTGCTCAATGATTATCCCGGAAGGTGCCTAGGCGTTTACGAAATTCCGCGCGCCTTCATCAAGCCCTTGGCCTAGGCCGAGCATCAGTCCGCTCGCAGGCAACATGGATACTAGTGCCGTAACACTCCTCAGGTCTTGAGATGTCACGAACTGATTGGACTGGTTGAATTGAAGGGAGGTTACGTAGACGCAAGTATTGACCTGAGGCGCCTGGAATCTCTTTACGTACAATTCACTCCAACGCTGGGCAAGCGTTTCTGCGAATTCCTCCGCTCCGACACGTGAGGCTACGGATGTGACTACAAATTGATTCAAGCTGGTTCCGTCGCGTTCTGCCAATCGAGAAGCTTGGTGGTGTAGGCTTCGCGGGAGTCTCAAGGCAAGACGACCACTACGTACCTGGTTAACGGTGGGCTTCGGGATTTCCTGTTCGTGCTCCAGAGCTGCCGCAATCCAGCCACGAGCAGCTTCTTCAAGATTGGAGTATGCCTCTGCGGGAGTTTGTCCTTGGGCGAAACAACCAGGGAACTCTAGGATCTCGGCCGCGTATGTCCCATCAGTCTCGGGCATGAGGATTCGAGCGTAAGGAGATTTCAGGTAGTCGTCGGGCGTCACCTTTTTAATCGCACGATCAGTCGTCGTCATCGCAGGCTCCTTCCGATTCAAGTCGCTCTTCCCAGGCAGCCAAATCGAATCGTTCTAAATAGTCAAGGATGCTCTCGGTGGTGATCCGTGATACATCACCTGAACGGCCGTGGTGTGGTATCGTGAGCGACGGAAGCTGTTGGAATGGTTCGCTCTCCCATGTTGGGTGCTTGCCTCGCTTAACTTGTTTCCTTCCAAATGCTTTGGCTAACGCCTCTAGCTGCCTTGGTTTACGTGGTGAACCCCTTAACGAATCCAACCGTCGCTTGAGCCGCCGAAGCTTTTTTCTGTCCATAATATCGCCAATAGCATCACCTAAGGTACTATACCAAACAATAATCTCTCCCGCAATACTAAAATTTCTTCGGAAATTCAATTTAGGACACTACCGAAAGGCCGTATGCGCAGGAATGCGCTGGGGGGGTCGCGTCGTCCTCCGCTGCGCCGCCTCGGCCCGGTGTCCAAGCGCCTGCGGCGGTCGCCAGGCGAGGTGGCGAGCGATCGCCCCCTTGCCCTGGGTCCCGGGATAGCGCCGCCCGCCGCCGCGCTCGCTGCACCACACCGTTGGGCGTGCTGCTCGCTGCGGCCGCCCGATGGCTCAACCGACTGACTGGCCGCGTTAACTGATGTTCTGGTGGAATATGGCCAGGTTGGGAGTGATGCGTCCAGCGTGGGAGCGCAAGGGAGATCGCGGCGAGGGGATCTCCGGGCATCCCGGGAATTTTCCCCCCGGCACCGAAATGCAGGGGCGGCCGGCGGGGCTTATTCCCGGGCCATACTATCCCGGTTCCCCCGGGGGACCGAACCGTGGCGCTCCAGCTGGATCTACGCCCAGACCCCAGTGTGAATGAGGACGAACGGCAGTGGAGAGCGTCTGGACGGAAGAGAACGCCTCAGCGCTCTTTAGATAGGGCATTCAGGCGCTCGATCGCCGCTTTGTCTCCGAGCGATGCCGCTTTCTTGAACCATTTTATGGCCTCCGCTTGGTCCGCGGCCACCCCAATACCGTTCTGATACATCGTGCCGAGGATTCTCATCGAGTCAACGTCTCCGGCTTCTGCGCTCTTACGTATTCAGAGGACCGCCTCGGCTTCGTCCTTCGCCACGCCCCAGCCACTCGCGTACATGATGCCCAGATTCCTCATCGCCAAGGTGTTGCCGGCCTCGGCGCTCTTGCGATACCAACCCACCCCCTCGGCCTCGTCCTTGCCAACCCCTACGCCGTTCGCGTATGCGAAGCCGAGATCGTTCATCGCAACGTCGTTTCCAGCCTCAGCGCCCTTACGGAACCAGACCACAGCCCCGGCCTCATCCTTTGGAACGCCGAGGCCGTGCAGATACGCAAGACCCAGATTGTGCATGGCCAGGCCGTTCCCCCCGTCGGCGGCCTTCCGGTACCACCGCAGCGCTTCCGCTTCATCCTTCGGGACACCCCAACCGTTCGCATACGCCAAGCCCAGATCGTTCATCGCATCGGTGTTTCCGCCGTCAGCACTCTTCCGGTACCACCGCAGCGCTTCCGCCTGGTCCTTGGTGACGCCCCAGCCGTTCTGGTACATAAGGCCCAGATCCCTCATCGCCAAGGTGTTGCCGGCCTCAGCGGCCTTCCGAAACCAACGAGCCGCCTCGGCGTCGTCCTTAGTGAGGCCGTATGAGCCATTGTGGAACGCCAGGCCCACATTCCGGAGTGCCACCATGTTTCCCGCGTCAGCGCTCTTCCGGACCCATCGCTCGGCCTCAGCGTCGCTCTTCGGGACACCCCAACCGTTCGCGTACGCCAAGCCCAGATCGTTCATCGCATCGGTGTTTCCTCCGTCAGCACTCTTCCGGTACCACCGCAGCGCTTCCGCCTGGTCCTTGGTGACGCCCCAGCCGTTCTGGTACATCAGGCCCAGATCCCTCATCGCGGAAAAGCTCCCGGCCTCCGCGCCCTTCAGATTCCACCGCACCGCCTCGGCTTGGTCCCTGGGCACGCCCAACCCGCCCCCGTAGAAAGTGCCAAGACGCCACATCGCCTCGGCCGAGCCCTTCCGAGCTGCCTCCCGCAATAAGGGTAATGCGGAGGCCCAATTGGACGCACTGATGTACTCCTTCGCCCGTTCGAGTTCGTCACTGGGGGCGCTCGGTGTCTGTGACCCCTCTGTCCGTTCAGGTTTCTCGGGCACTTCCAGCTGAGGCGTAACGGGACGGTCACCGCGGCTCGCGGTGGATGCACCACCTGGGAGCGTAGTGAACGAGAAGTCGCCGATTAGTGACGACGCCTCCCACGGCACCTGCTGGCCGTTAGTCTGTTTCGAGACCGATTGTCGTACTCGCTTGAAGACATCCTCGATTTTGAGCCCAGGGACCTCCATCGCCTTCAACAGTTCAGACGTGTAGAGTCCGTTGGGCCCTTCACCGTCCTGGGCCACCTTGCCGGGCGCAGTCGCGTACGCGATAAGCGTCCCGATCGGGGCATCGATGGAGGCGAGGCCGTGAGTCGGGCTCCGAAAGCTACGGCTGAATGGGTCATCACGACAGGCGTCGAGAATCACGATGTTGAGCCGGTTTCGCGCGGTGTCCATGCGAGAGAGCACGTAGTCAACATCCAGTGCCTCGACCGCGACCTCGGCGTCTCCCTGGATGACTGCATCCACGGGCACCATGTAGTTCCGTCCGTTCACCTGGACACCATGCCCGGCATAGTAAAAGACACCGACACCCCCATCTCGCAGCTGATTGCCAAACTCGATAATCGCTCGTCGCAGGTCCTTGTAGGAGACATCTTCGTAGAGGAGCACATCGAACCCAAATGACCGGAGCGTCGTGGCCATCGCCCGCGCGTCGTTCACAGGGTTCCGCAGCGGGGCGGAGGAGTATCGGCTGTTTCCGATCACCAACGCGAGCCGCCTCTCGCCCGCCACCGACTCACGGTCTTGGGAAAAAGCTGGCTGAAGGGCGCTCAGCAGTAGGGCGATCCATACGGTTACGGCAACAGCTCTCTTCAGGACGATCCTTCTGAGACCTGCCTGCAGCCGGTGCGTTTCAAGCGATTTTAGCGAGCTCATGGAGTTCCGACACGCCTCATCGGGGCGCCGACATATGTCATGAAATGAACCCTTGAACTTCATTCACTCCGATCGCAAGATTCAGCCCAGGCGCGGCCACTTGTAACTCCGCGCTGGGATTCTGACTCAAGGCGCTCACGGTTGACGAGCCGACGATGACTCCGATCAAGTGGCCGTCCGACGTGAGTAGCGGACCGCCAGAGTTACCAGGGTTTACCGGCGTTTGAGTTTGGACGACAGTGCTCTCGACTGCTGAATCCGAAAGTCGAAAATTGGATCTAACCCCACTGACGATCCCCGTCGTGATGCTCCACAACCACCCTAAAGGATGGCCAATGACGACTGTGTCATCGCCCGGCCTAACGGCATCTACTGACCCCAAGGCAATTGGCCGCACTGCTTCAGGCACATCTCGAAACGCAAGGAGCGCGAGGTCGCGACTTGGATCGCTCGCGATAATAACGCCTAGCCGGGTGACGTTTCGAAGAGTTGCGCACCACACTGATCTCTCGGCCGTCGTCAAGCACTGAAAGACTCGCGATGGGTCAAATTTGGTGGTTGCCAGGCCAGGCTCGTAAAATACCAGCACAGCGAAGCGAGTGTTCTTCTCTTCATTGATGAACGGAGAGGTAACAACGTGGTGATTGGTCACGAGCAGGGCGGCGCCGGCTTGCTGGTTGGTGCGAAGGACCACTGAGCTCCCGATGGCATCCTGGGTTATTACCAACGGGACCGCCGATACAGTCTCGCGATAGAGGTCTCGAAGGCTGCGAGAGGGTTCCCTGGGCCACTTGGCAGACGGATCGACGTGCCGCTCGGCGAGAACCGTCGCGACGCGCTGGGAGACAGCTGGAGGAATCTCGTCCGCCGCCGCAGCCTCTGAGATTCCGGCAGCCGCCAACCAAAGCCCAACTGTGGCCGCCGCTATTATCCCCCGGCGTTCAAGTAAGAAGCTCACCGCGGTTTTCCTGCGCATAGCTCCCGCCGGCCGACTGCCTGGTCAAGGCGGGCTTTCAATAATTGCCCAGGGACCCGATCCAGGGGGATGGCTGCCTTCCCTGTGGGCCGGACGTTGGTGATGCGAGAATGCTATGCCCCTGCCTTGCGCCTGTCAAGATGGACTGCTGGAGCGGAAGAGGAACAAGGGCCGTCGCGGCCCGTTATGCGCGGTAGGAAATGCCGTGGGCGAGCATTCCCGCGAGACGGGGATGAGGCCGGGAGGCTCGGAAAGGAGCCTATCGCTAACGGGCTGTCACGTCAAGGGACACGCATGAACCGGCAGAGTCGAGTTGCGCTTGCCTCCGCTCTTGGCCTGGGCTCGTGGGAGGGTGGAATGTTTCAGCCCGCGGGAGTGCCGTGCCACGCCACGCGAGTGAAAAAACCCGGCGAGTATGCTAGAGTGAATTCATGGAAGGTAGCCCTCGGTCGCCGCACGAGGACGGCGTGCCGCCGCGGTTCCTGGCCGATGCGATGCTCGGCCGGCTGGCGCGGTGGCTGCGCATCCTGGGGTATGATGCCGAGTACTTTCCCGGCGAGGACGACGAGCTCATCCGCCGGGCGCGGCGCGAGGGCCGTGTCCTCTTGACCCGGGACACCCGCCTCCTCCAGCGCTATTCCGCAGGAGTCCGTCCGCCTCCGGCGGGTACGGACCCGCTGCCGCACCTTTTCATCGAGAGCGATCACGTGATGGAGCAGCTTCGCCAGGTGGTGGCGGCACTTCGTCTGAATCCCGCGGCCCCGCCCGCGCGCCGCTGCTCCTGCTGCAACGCGGTGTTGGAGCCACGCGACAAGGCCGAAGTGGTCGGTCGGGTCCCCGAGTTCGTGTGGAGCCACCACCAGGCGTTCTGGGCCTGCCCGCGCTGCCAGCGGATCTACTGGGCCGGCACCCATCGCCAGCGGATGGAGGAAGCGATCAAGGCCCTGTGCCGGTGAGAACGGTTCGGCTGTTCGGGAGTTGAGGAACAGCCGAACGCCTTTGAGCGGATATAACAGGATGCCGAAGCCGTTCCGTGTGGTCTTCATGGGAAGTCCGGCGTTTGCCGTGCCATCGCTCACGAGGCTCCTGGACGAAGGGCACACGCTTGCACTCGTGGTGACGCAGCCGGATCGGCCAGCCGGCCGGGGGCAAGAACTGCGCCCGCCACCGGTGAAGGTGGCGGCAGAGCGGCGCGACCTTCCTCTCCTCCAACCCGAAAAACTGAATGACCCGACTGTCCTGCAGCAGCTCGGCGCCGCGCGGCCCGACGTGATCGCGGTGGTTGCCTTCGGGCAGTTTTTACCGCGGGCGGTGCGCGAACTGCCGCCGCTCGGCTGCGTGAACGTGCACGCTTCCCTGCTCCCGAAATACCGAGGTGCTGCGCCCATCAACTGGGCGCTGATCGCGGGGGAGGCCGAGACGGGCGTGACCATCCTGCGGGTCGAGGAGGGGATGGACACGGGGGCCATGCTGCTCCAGCGGGCCATCCCGATCGCGCCCGAGGACGACGCCGGGACGCTGCACGACCGCCTGGCCGACCTCGGGGCCGCGGCCCTGGCCGCGGCCCTGCAGATGCTGGCGCGAGGCGAGGCGGTCTGGACGCCCCAGAACGAGGCCGAGGCGACCCAGGCGCCCAAGATCCGCGACGAGGACTGCCGGCTGGACCTCGCCAGAGACCCCGCGGCTTTCGTGAACGGGGTGCGCGGCCTGTCGCCGGCCCCGGGCGCCTATCTTTTGTGGAGCGGGCAGCGACTCAAGGTCCTGCGGGCGGAGAAGCGACCGGAGGCTGGACCGCCGGGCGCGATCCTTCGCATCGAGGACCGGACCCTCGTGTGCGGAACGGGGGCCGGCGCGGTGGCGCTCTGCGAGGTTCAGCCGGAGGGGAAGCGTCGAATGACGGGGGCCGAGTTTGCGCGGGGCCAGCGCCTTCGGGTGGGAGATCGGCTTGCCTAGGCTCGAGGCGGCGAGCGGGAGAACCCGCAAATCGGTGAGGCGGAGAATCGGGGAAACGGAGAAACGGAGACCGAGGGGCGTTGCCCCGATTCCCCGGTTCGCCGGTTCCCCGGTTCCCCGACCGGAGGGGGAGGACCCCCGGGCGCTGGCGCTGGAGATCCTCCTGCGGGTGGAAGCGACCGACGCCTACGCCAACCTCCTCCTGGATGCGCGCCTCGGCAAGAGCGGGCTTGCGGGAGCGGACCGCGCTCTGGTCACCGAGCTCACCTACGGTGTTCTCCGCTGGCGGGGCAAGCTGGACTGGATCCTGTCTCAGGTCTCGGACCGGCCGGTCACGGCGCTGGATCGTCCCGTCCGCGAGGTCCTTCGGCTCGGGGCGTACCAGCTCTGCTGTCTCACGCGCATCCCCGGCTTTGCTGCGGTGGATCAGGCGGTGCGCCTGGCGCGCCGGGCGGGTGCGGGAAGGAGCGCGGGCTACGTGAATGCGGTCCTGCGCTCGGTGGCCCGGCGGCGCGACTGGCCCGCGCCCGACCCGTCGGCAGACCCACGGGGCTACTGGGAAACGGCGGGATCGCATCCGCGCTGGCTGGTGGAGCGATGGGTGGCGCGGCTGGGCCCCGAGGATGCGGGACGATTCATGGAGGCCAACAACGCGGCGCCGGCGGTGACGGTCCTGGCGAATCCGCTCAAGGCGAAGATCGAAGATGTCCGCCGCGTCCTGACGGAGGCCGTTCCCGACATCGTCCCCGGCCGGTGGGTTCCCGGGGCGTTCTCGATGCGGCGAGCGGGAAGTCCGTCCGACCTGCCGGGCTTCGCCTCGGGTTGGTTGATCCCCATGGACGAGGCGGGGGCCCTGCCGGTGCTGGCCCTGGACCCCTTGCCGGGACAGCGGGTGCTGGATGCCTGCGCCGGGGGCGGGAGCAAGAGTGCGCTGATCGCCGCGCGGGTCGGATCTGCCGGCGAGGTCGTGGCTCTGGATCGGAGCCCGCGAGCCGTGCGGCGCCTGGAAGGGGCGATCCGGCGGCTGGGACTCGCTGCGGTGCGGCCGCGCCTGGCCGATGCGCGGACGGCGGGGACCGAGTGGCCCGGCCAGTTCCCCCGGGTCCTGCTGGATGCGCCGTGCACCGGCCTGGGCACGATCCGCCGCCGGCCGGAGATCCGGTGGCGGCGCCGGGCGCAGGATCTGCTCCGGGCGGCGACGCTCCAGCGCGAATTGCTCGAAGGACTCGCTGGAGCAGTGGCGGCGGATGGCCTCCTGGTTTACAGTACGTGCAGTCTGGAACCGGAGGAGACGGACCACGTGGTCGCCGCATTCCTGGCCGCCCATCCAGAGTTTCGGTTGGATGATCCTCGGACGACCCTGCCGCAGGCAGGCGATCTCGTGGACGGCCAGGGGTACCTGCGGACCTGGCCCCATCGCCACGGGACGGATGGGTTCTTCGTCGCGCGACTTCGCCGGATACGCTGATGCCCCGTTACCGCCGTGCGCCGTCACGATTGTATCGTTTCACCGTCAGCCTGGTGAGGGCTGCGGCCATCCTCGTCGGCCTGTTCGCCCTGGGGCTGGTTTCGGCATACGTGGCCATGCAGCTGGTCATGGAGAAGGACCGGGTCGAGGTTCCGCGCGTGGTGGGCGTGGATTCTGTCGCCGCCGGCCAACTGATCAGAGAGGCGGGGCTCACGCCGCGCGTGGTCGCCGAGGAATTCAGTGACAAGGTTCCCAAGGGCCACGTCGCCACCCAACGCCCGAGCGGCGGCGCCTGGGCCAAGATCGGCAGCGAGGTGCGCCTGTTCCTCAGCCGGGGGACGGATCAGCTGGAGGTCCCCAACGTGGCAGGCGGCACGCTGCCCCAGGCCCAGCGAAGCTTGGCCGAGGCCGGCTTGACCCTCGGAAAGGTCACGGCGATTCACTCGGATGCCCACGCCCGGGAGACGATCATCGCTCAGGACCCGCCCGCCGGCGCGCCGGCCATTCGCGGCACGACCGTGAGACTTTTGCAGAGCCTCGGCCCGTGGGAAGAGATGGTGACGATGCCGGACCTGCGCGGCCGCGAGATGGTCACGGCCGTGAACCTGCTGCGCGAGCTCCAGGTGGAGGCCCGCGTGAGCTTCGAGAGCTCGGTCTCGCGCCAGGGCCAGGTCATCGCGCAGGATCCGCCGCCGGGGGCCCGGGTGAAGGTCGGCGGCCAGGTGAGGATCACCGTGGGGGATTGAGGAATGCGGAATTCGGAATGCGGAATGGAAATCTGACGAAGAGCGATGGGTCGTGCTGCGCGGAATCACGAGACATTCCACATGCCGCGACCCATTGCAGGCCGGGCAATGGGTTCCCCGCCATTCCACATTGGGAGGAGGAGGCATCATGGTCAAGATCGCGCCGTCGATCCTGTCGGCGGATTTTGGAGCCCTGGCCGAGGACATCGCCAAGGTCGAGGCCGAGGCGGATCTGTTGCACGTGGACGTGATGGACGGGCACTTCGTCCCCAACCTCACCGTCGGCCCTCTGGTGGTGGAAGCGGTCCGCCGGCGGACGCGGGTGCCGCTGGACGTGCACCTGATGATCCAGAACCCCGAGCGGTACATTGCCGCGTTCGCCCAGGCGGGGGCCGTCTATCTCACCGTGCATGTCGAGGTCTGCCCGCATCTGCACCGGACCATTCAGCAGATCCGCGAGGCCGGCGCGAAACCCGGTGTGGCCCTGAATCCCTCCACCTCGCTCCACACGGTGGAGCACGTTCTGGACCAGGTGGACCTGGTCCTCCTCATGTCGGTGAACCCCGGCTTCGGGGGGCAGTCCTTCATCCCCTTCGTCCTCCAGAAGATCGAAGAGCTGGCGCAGCGGCTGCGGCAGACCGAGCCGCGGCCGGAGCTGGAGGTGGACGGCGGGATCAAGATCGAGAACTGCCGGGCCGTGGCCGATGCCGGAGCGACGATCCTGGTGGCGGGGTCGGCCATCTTCGGCGCGCCCGACCCGCGGGCCGCCATCAAGAAGATGCGGGGGCAGGTCGCGTAGCGGCGCGCCGCCTGGGCGCGGGCCTTGCCCATCGTGGTGTCGCTGGCGCCAATGCCTGGGCTGTCTGGTGATATCGGCAAGGGGAGAAGGGGTGATCGGTCGTGAGCGTCCGGCAACTTCCCATCCCACCGCACTTTAATCCCGACACGGTCGGGAAAGTCTGGCGCGTACCTTACCAGCAGCGGGCCGAGGAAGCGGCGGCGTGGGCCAAGCGTTACGACGTCCCGCCTGCCGCATCCGACAGGAAATGCGTGTGTCTTGTGATCGTCGACTGCCAGAATACGTTTTGCATCCCCGACTTCGAGCTCTTTGTGGGCGGCCGGTCGGGCACAGGCGCGGTGGAGGATAACGTCCGGCTGTGCCGGTTCATCTATCAGAATCTAGGTCTCATCACCGAGATCGTTCCAACCATGGACACGCACACCGGCATCCAGATCTTCCATCCCATATTCTGGATCAACGACGCGGGAAAGCACCCGAGCCCAAACACGGTCATCTCTCTGGCGGACGTCGAGAGAGGGGTCTGGAAACCCAACCCGGCTGTGGCCCCCAGCGTGATGGGGGGTGATGTCCAGAGGCTGCGGCGCCATGCGGTGCACTACGTGACGAAGTTGACTGAGCGGGGAAAGTACCCGCTCATGGTGTGGCCGTACCATTCCATGCTCGGCGGGATCGGCCACGCGCTCGTCTCGGCCGTCGAGGAGGCGCTCTTTTTCCACTGTGTGGGGCGGGGCAGCCAGACCCACTTTCAGATCAAGGGCGGCAATCCACTGACCGAGCACTACTCGGTGCTCCACCCGGAGGTCCGAGAAGGCCCGGACGGCGAGCCGATCGCCGAAAGGAGCGCCGGCTTTCTCCAGCGGCTGTTGGGCGCTGACTTGGTGATCGTCGCGGGCCAGGCCAAGAGCCACTGCGTGGCCTGGACCATCGATGACTTGCTCACGGAGGTCCGGGCCCAGGATCCGAAGCTGGTCGAGAAGGTCTACCTGCTGGAGGATTGCACGTCGCCGGTCGTCGTTCCTGATGTCGTGGACTTCACCGACCAAGCGAACGCGGCCTTTCGGCGGTTCGCCGACGCGGGGATGCATCTGGTGCGGTCGACCGACCCGATTTTCACCTGGCCGGGGGTCGGCCTCTGAGCGGTCCCCTTCGACCGGTCTCTGTCTCCTTGGCTATCGGCTTTCGTCGCTGTTGCTGCCCCTTCCCCCGAGGGACCGGCGACGAGATCACAACGAACGGTTCACTCCCTGTCGCTATCCCTGCCCCTGTCATCCTATATCCCGGCCGGCAACTTCACCCCGAACCGCTCGGCCACGGTCCGGAGATTCCGGACTGTTCCCTCGGGCAGGGGAATGCCGCCGCGCAACCGCTCTGCGTGCACCTTGTCTTCCGGCTCTCCCGGGACCAGCACCTCCTTCACGCCCTCGGCAGGAGGGAGACCCTTCAGTCCGTCGATGAGGGTGTCCACGTGTGCCTTATAGGCTTCAAGGTCAGTGAAGGTCCCGACGTCCACGGCCGCCACGACGCTGTTCTGGCGGTGATCCCTCGCGCCCGGTTTGCCCTGGAGCGCAGGGGTCAGCAGGGGATTTCCCACAAAGAGGCTGGAAAGGCATTCGAACATCAGAGCCAGCCCCGATCCCTTGTATCCCCCTGCGGGCATCAGGATGGCCGCCAGCTTGGGATCGGTGGTGGGCTTTCCTTCTTTGTCCAGGGCCCAACCCTCCGGAATTGGAGCACCTTTGTCGATCGCCAGATTGATCTTCCCGCCCGCCGCGACGCTGGTGGCCATATCCAGGATGAGCGGGCGGTGCCGGTTCCCCGGCACGGCGATGGCGATGGGGCTGTTGTGGACCCCCACGGCCCGGGCGCCATGCGGTGCCATGTTGGGAGGGTTGCAGACCAAGGCGATGCCTGCCATGCCCTCCTTGGCCGCCATCAGCGAGTAATACCCCATGGCCCCCTGGTGCATGGTGTTTCGGATGATGGCCCAGCCGATACCACCCTGCCTTGCCTTCTCCATCACCCGCTTCATGGCCAGCACCGTGACCACGGGGCCGGGGGCGAAGTCGGCGTCGATGAGCAGGGTGGCCGGCGTTTCCTTCTGGATCTGGATGTTCGGCTTGGGCTTCATCTGGCCTTTGTCCACGAGCTGCACATACCAGGGAATCCGCAGGACGCCGTGGGAGTCCACCCCGCGCAGATTGGCCCACACGAGGACATCCGCCTGCGCCTCGGCCCCCTCGGGAGTGAACCCCACCCGTGTGAACACCTCATGACTGAATTTCTTCAGGACATCCCATGCTACGCGGATCTCATTGGCGGCCATGGTCTCCCCTTCCTTTGTTTGCATGCTTGGGTTGATGGAGGTCTATTCCACGGATGCCTTCCGTTGATGGGTAGTCTGGGCGACGGCCTTCTCGCCCCAACGAGTCTTCACCAGGCCAATCTGGTTGAGCATCTTCGGCACCTCACGGACCGATGGCCGGCCCACGCCGAAGCGTTCGACGAGGTTGACCTCGTGTGGCGGGCGTCCCCCGTCTTTCAGATTCCGATCTGGGATGAGGTGCCATAGATGCTTGGCGACGTTCTCGAACGGCCTGCGCTTCTGGATTACGGACACTTTGGCCAGGTTGGCCATGGGCGGGCTCCTCGTGGCATAGTGGCAATACCAGCAGGCTGGAGCCGAAGTCAAGGGGAAAATCGGCCGAAGGACCGCAGACTTCATTCAACTTCATGTTTCGCGGAGGGCTTAGATGCTAAGGTTGACAGGGCGGCGCAGCCCGTGTAGCATCCGATGAGGCGGTTTGGCCCGGGCATGAGGACGTTAGCATGAGGGTCAGCAGGATCCGAAGGCAACGATCGCATGTTGGGTGGGCGGTCTTTCTGTGTGCCTGCCTGGCCATGGGTGTCTACATTGCCTCCGAGGTCCTGGACCTGGACCGGTCGAACCGGCGCGATCTCGGTCCCGGGAGGGCGATCGCTGCGGAGCCGGCAGCCGCAGATGCGGAGCGATTCCTCCAGCGGGCCCCCTCGACCGCAAATGCTCCGGGTCTCGTCTTTCCTTCCGTCGCTGTGGGTTTGGCTCTTGGAACTCGTCAACTCGCAGGCCAGACGACCTCGACAACTCTCGCTGCCTGGCAAGGCTATTTCCTGCCTCGCACATACCTCGGTCAAGAGGCTTCCCCTGCAACTTCTCCAAGTGACGATTCAGCCTAGGACAGGCACCTGTCGAGCCGGACGGGCGACCCCTGCTTCTTCCTCTTCATTCTCGGCGCCGACTCGGCTGTATTCCGGCAAAGGGCATCATTCTCATCAGGAGAGCAGACACGATCTGGGAAAATGGGGTGGGCTTGGCAATCCACCGCGTGAATCTTTGCGTTTGAGATCATCTGTGAACGCAGCAATCTTCATTCTTCGCAAGAGCTGGGTCTGGCAGGCGTGGGGGTTCCCGGGCCCTGGAGACCCGGCGTACAGACGCCAGGCGGCAGGACCGCCGGCTCAGCAAGGAGATATCTTATGGGAGGCTTGGGATTTCCTGAACTGCTAATCATTTGTGTCATCGCGCTGTTGGTTTTTGGCCCGAAGAAGCTCCCCGACGCGGGCAAGGCGCTCGGACAGGCGATCCGCGGGTTCAAGGCAAGCATGGATGGGAAGGACGAGGCCCAGACCGGCACCAAGGCCATCCAGGCCCATGCAAGCTGCCCGGGCTGTGGAAAGCCCGTCGAAGGGGATGCAGTCTTCTGTATCCACTGTGGGCGTGCCTTGGCGGGCGCCCAGCAGAGCCGGGCCGCATAGACCCAAACCGCATGGCTGTCCGACGCGATCGGGCCGGGCAGCGGGATGGCATCGGTCCCTCGGAAACCCCGGCCACCCGGGTGATCCTCCTCCCTGCAGTGGGTTCCTGCCGGGAGAGTCCTCTGGCACGGGGGACATCGGCATCTAGACGCGGGTGGATGTGAATGGAAAAAACGAAGGTAATGTCGCTCATTGAGCACCTGACGGAGCTCCGGACGCGGCTGATCAGGTGTTTCATCGCGCTCATCATCGGGATGGGGGTGGCCTGGCATTTTTCCACCGACCTCTTGACCTTTGTTGAAAAGCCCCTGACCGGGCATACGTATCTTGTCCAGTTGAAGGGCAAGGTGTATGAGGTGGTGAAGAAGCGCTACCCGAATATCTATGACCGCTACAAGCTGGGGGATGAACTCACGCCGGTGTCCAAGGAAGACCGGAAGCTGAATTACAGCGCCCCGCTCGAACCCTTCTTCGTGCAGATCAAGATCTCCATGATCGCCGGAGGGGTCTTGGCGCTTCCGGTGATCCTTTACCAGCTCTGGCTCTTCGTCGCCCCCGGCCTGACGCGGAAGGAAAAGCAAATGGTTCTGCCCTTTGTGACCGCGGGGACGGTCAGCTTTTGCATCGGGGCCCTCTTCTTCCTCCTGATCATCTGGCCGGTCATCATCAATTTTTCCCTCTCGTACGAGGCGGAGGGACTCCGAAGCTGGTTCAACCTCACTATGTACATCAACTTCTGCCTCCGGCTCATCCTGATCTTCGGCCTGGTCTTCGAGCTGCCGGTCGTCGCCGCAATCCTGGCCCGCATCGGTCTCATCACGGCCCAGTTTTTGGCAAAGCAGCGGAAGTTCGCCGTCCTGGCGAGCGCCATCGTGGCGGCCTTTCATGCCGATCTGGTGACGATGTTCGTGGTGTGGCTCCCGCTCTATTTCATGTACGAGGTGAGCATCTGGGTGGCGCGCATCTTCGCGAGGAAGAGGAGCACGGTCGTCACGCCCGTGCCGGCGTGAGGAGGGGGAGGAGGTCGTTCATCTGCGCTGATAGCGCCCCAGGAGTTCTGCCCGTCCCAGCACGTGCCCCTCAATTGCCTTCAGCAGATCCACCTTGACCTTGCGTGGCGGAAGGGTGATCTGCGCATCGAGGGCGTAGAGCCTGAAGAAATAGCGGTGTGCCGGCCCCCTGGGTGGGCACGGGCCTCTGTACCCAACCCGCCTGAAGTCGTTCACCCCCTGCCTCCCGATGTCAGCAACGGTGTCCGTGGCTGGCAGACCTTCAGAGAGCTTCCGCAGCGTTGGCGGCATCCCATATAACACCCAGTGGACCCAGGTCCCTCCCGGTGCATCGGGATCGTCGGTGATGAGCGCGAATTCCTTGGTCCCTGCCGGTGGATCGGTCCAGCCGAGGGCCGGGGATACGTCCGGGCCGTCGCACGTGTGCTTCACCGGGATCTCGCCGCCTGACGAAAACGCGAGGCTTTGAAACTCAAACGCCCTGGCTGATCCCCACGCGGCGAGAATCAGGAGCCCGACGAGGGCTGGAAGAATCGCCCGGCTTGCACACGAAGAGGTACCGTTCCATTGGCTGCTTCCCTCGGGGTGTCTTCGCATGATTCCCCTCCGTCTCCCTCTATCAGGGATCCCCCTACTGCGCCCATCCTTCGTGGATCATCTCCCGAGCCTCCGCCGCCACAAGGCCGCTGGGGATTCTCCAGATTCGCTGCACCTCATTCGACCCGCGAGGTGGCCTTGATCCAGCGGGCGATGGGGTCAACGACCGCCCGCTCAAGACCGAGGAGGCCGTGATAAGACAGGCCCTCGCAGGGGGCCGAGCGAGGGGTGTCGCCGCCCTCGAAGGTGAGGAGCCGGACTTTGGGGGCGCGTTTCAATCGCTGCAGCGATCAACTCTGCGCGCAGCGGAAGCCGATGACTGGCCTCTGGGTGGTGGGTTCAAGCCCCCACCGGACGGTGGTGCGCAGGGCGCCCGGCCTGAATCGCCAGCCGCCGCCACGGGTGACGCGCTGCCCCGGCGCCGCGGGGTCCTCTCGCCCGTCGGTGGCGACGTAGGGGTATGGCCTCTCGAGGCTGCTGGTCCACCCCCAGACGTTACCTGCCAGATCCAGGACGCCAAAGGGCGACGCGCCGGCCGGATATGAGCCCACGGGCGCTGTGGTCTGCCCCCCGTTGTTCCCCTCGAAGCGAGCCCGGCTCGGGTCCCAGGTATCACCCCACGGATACCTGCGACCATCCGTCCCACGGGCGGCGTACTCCCACTCCGCCTCCGTGGGGAGGCGCTTTCCGGCCCAGCGGCAGTAGGCCACTGCGTCCTCCCAGGTGACGTGGACCACGGGGTGGTCCTCCTTGCCCTGCGCCGCCATCAGCAGCGCCGGCCGGGGTCTGAATCCAGCCGCCCTGGCGAACTGGACGAACTGCGTGTTCGTGACCTCGGTCCGGTCCACCCAGAAGACTGGCAGACTCACCGGATGCCCGGGCCTCTCGTTCGGCAACCCCTCCCCGTGCGTGTCCCCCATGGTGAAGGTGCCGGCGGGGATATACACCATTTCCGCGTTGTCCCCGCCCCGTCGCTGGATGGTGCCCGGTCTCGGTCGGCGGGCTTCCTCCTGTTGTGCCGCCTTCCGCCTGACGGCCTCCTCGTCCGCTTTTCTCTGCTGCGCCTCGATGGCGGACTGTTGCCGGGCGAGCAGGGCCTTTGCCTCTTCGATCCGCTTCTTCTCGGCCGCCAATTGGTCTGCCTCCGCCTTGCGCTGGGCGCCTTCCTCGACGGCCTTCTGGCGCGCTGCCTCCTCGGCCGCAGCCCTGGCTTTCGCCGCGGCATCGTCCACGGCCCGTGAGACGGGAGGGGCAGAGGACGGAGCAGGCGGCTGCTCGGGCGTGCGCAGGCGCAAGGCCGGAAAGAGCGCGAGCCCTGCTACGGCCGCGCCAGCGGCGAGGAGCCAGGGCCACAGCGGCCTGCGGGCGCGCTTTTGAGGGCGGCCCCTCGAAGGCGTGGGGATCTTGGCGGTCGCAGTCAGCTCTGACTCCGCAGAGAGGGGGACGCCTTCCGCCGCCCTGCGAAGGTCCCGGGCCAGATCGGCGGCCCGCGGATAACGGCGGGAGGGATCCTTGACCAGGGCTTTCCTCAGGCAGATATCCAGGCCGGCGGGAAAGGCGGGGTTCAGACGTCGGAGGGGGGTCGGCTCCTCGTGAATGATGCGGTAAATGACAGTGCTGATCGTCTCCCCGGGGAAGGCCCTTTCCCCGCTCAGCAGTTCGTAGAGGACGACCCCCAGGGAGAAGATGTCCGAGCGACTGTCCAGCGTGAGACCGGAGATCTGCTCGGGGGACATGTAGCTGGGCGTCCCCAGGGACTGGCCGGTCTGGGTGGTGTCTGTCCCGGTAATGCGGGCAATGCCGAAGTCGGTGACCTTGGCGACGCCGTCCCGGGTCAGGAGGATATTGGCGGGCTTGACATCCCGGTGGATGATCCCGTGCCCATGAGCGTAGTCGAGGGCCTGGGCAACGTGCTCCCCGATGGTCAGGGCCTCATCCAGGGGAAGGGGACGGCGCGTGCGCAGGATCTGATCGAGGGACTGGCCCTCGATGAACTCCATGACCAGGTAGTCCCGGCCCTGGTCCTCGCCCACATCGTACACCGTGACGATATTGGGGTGGGCCAGACGGCCGGCCGCGCGGGCCTCGCGTTGGAAGCGTTCCCGGCGCTGGCGGATCTGCGTCGGGTGGAGACCTTCGGCCGGGGCGATGACCTTGAGGGCAACCAGCCGGTCGATCTTCGGGTCGCGGGCCTTGTACACCACGCCCATGGCGCCCCGACCCAGTTCCCCCAGGAGTTCGTAGCGGCCGAGGTGTTCCACCGGCAAACCCTCTCCGTCGGGGCGTCAGGCCACAGCCGGCCGGGCGCTACTTGGTCTCCTTGGCTGCTGTGATCTCCTTGGATTCCACCTTGCCCGCGATGTAGCTCCGGCCCACGTCTACCCGGACCTTGTCGGCGATCTCCAGCTTGACGACGTGGTCGCCGCCGGCCACGATGGTGCCGAAGAGTCCCCCGGTGGTGACCACCCGGTCGCCGACCTTCAGGCTCTTCAGCAGGTCCTGGTGTTGCCGCGTCTTCTTCTGCTGCGGCCGGATCAGCAGGAAGTAGAAGACGGCGAACATCAGGAGCAGCGGGATGAAGACAGAGATCCCCCCGGGCGATCCGCCGCCCGGGGTCGGCCCCATGGCGTACGCAACGTCAGTCATCGGTGCGTGTCTCCTGTGCCTGCTTCGAGGTTGACGGATCGGAGGCCATCTGTGCCAGGCATTCCGCCTTCCACGCGGGGAAGGTCCCGGCCTGGATGGCCTGCCGCGCCTGGCGCATCAACTCCGCATAATAGTGCAAGTTGTGGATGGTATTCAAGCGAAGACCGAGGATTTCGTCCGCCACGTACAGGTGCCGCAGGTAGGCCCGGGAAAAATGCCGGCAGGTATAGCAGGAACAGGCCGGGTCCACCGGGCGCTCGTCCCGGGCGTAGGCGGCCCCCTTGATGTTCAGGCGGCCCGTGCCGGTGAAGAGGCCGCCATTCCTGGCGTTCCGGGTGGGCAGGACGCAATCGAACATGTCCACGCCGCGGGCGACCGCCTCCAGGAGGTCCTGCGGTGTGCCGACACCCATGAGGTAACGGGGCGATTCGGGGGGCAACAGCGCAGTCGTGTGCTCCACAACCCCGTACATCTGCGCCGCTCCCTCGCCGATCCCCAGGCCGCCCAGGGCGTAGCCCGAGAAGCCGGCCCGCACCGTCGCCTCGGCCGACCGGCTCCGCAGGTCGAGATGCGTCCCGCCCTGGATGATCCCGAAGAGCGCCGGCTCGTCCCCCTGATGAGCGGTCCGGGAGCGCTCCGCCCAGCGGGCGGTGCGCTCCATGGAGGACCGATGGTACTCGTACTCCGCGGAGTGGGGCGGGCACTCGTCCAGGGCCATGAGGATGTCGGCCCCCAGGGCGAGCTGGATCTCGACGGCCCTCTTGGGGGTCAGGAGGTGCCGGGACCCATCCAGATGCGACTGGAACGTGACCCCGTCTTCCGCGATGTTCCTGAGACCGGCCAGACTCAGCACCTGGTAGCCGCCGCTGTCCGTCAGGATGGCCCGGTCCCATCCCATGAACCGGTGCAGGCCGCCGAGCGCCTGGATGACCTCATGTCCGGGCCGCAGGTAGAGGTGATAGGTGTTGCACAGGATCAGCGCGCAGCCTTCCTCGTGCAAGTCTCGCGGATCCAGGGTCTTGACCGTGGCCTGCGTCCCGCAGGGCATGAAGACGGGGGTCTCCACCACGCCATGCGGGGTGGTCAATCGCCCCCGGCGGGCGCCGGTCCCCCTATCGGTTGCGAGGAGTTCGAAGCGCATGGGCCGGCCGGAACCGTTCGCGGGACATGGCGCGTCCCTCAGAGGATCAGCATGGCGTCGCCGTAGCTGTAGAAGCGGTAGCGCTCCGTGATGGCCTCGGCGTAGGCCCGCCGGATGGGTTCCAGGCCGGCGAAGGCGCACACCAGCATGAGGAGCGTGGACCGGGGCAGGTGGAAATTGGTGAGGAGCGCATCCACGGTCTGGAAGCGGTAGCCCGGGATGATAAACAGGTCCGCTTCGGCCTCACCGGCCCCAGCCGTGCCCGTCTCGTTGGCGGAGTGCTCCAGCGCGCGGACGCTGGTCGTCCCCACGGCGATCACCCGCCGGCCCTCGGCCTTGGCCGCCTTGATAGCGCGGGCGGTCTCCTCGGGGATGGTGTACCGCTCCATCTCCATCCGATGCAGGGATACGTCTTCGACCCGCACCGGCTGGAAGGTGCCGGGCCCGACGTGCAGGGTCACCGGATGTATCAGAGCGCCCAGCTCGCGGATCCGGTCGAGGAGCGCCGTCGTGAAGTGCAGGCCCGCCGTCGGCGCGGCCACCGCTCCCTCTTCTTGCGCGTAGACGGTCTGGTATCGCTCGGAGTCAGCGTCGAGCCCCGGAGCTTCTCTCTCGGCGCTCGGCCACCCGCCTTCGGCGGGTACCCGGCGCTCGGCGCTGCGTTTGATGTAGGGCGGCAGCGGCATCACCCCGTACGAGTACAGGATCACCCGCAGGTCCGCGTCCGGGGGAAGGCGCAGGACCCGGCGCCCGTGGATCCCTTGCGCGGCGACCGTCACCGTGAGATGGCCGCAGGCCAGGGTCAGTCGGCGTCCCTGCCGGGCCGGCTTCGCGGGCTTGACCAGCGCCTCCCAGCACTGCTCTTCGACGGGGCGCACCAGCAGGACCTCGACCGATTTTCCGTCCTCGAACGTCCCGAAGAGCCGGGCGGGGATCACCTTGGTGTCGTTCACGATCAGGATGTCGCCGGCCCGGAGGTACTCGGTGAGATCGGAGAATCGGCGGTGGTCTATCCGATTGGACCGCCGGTGCAGGACCAGGAGGCGCGAGGCATCTCGCTCGCTCGCGGGCTGCTGCGCGATGAGTTCGGGCGGCAGTTCGTAATCGAAATCGCTGAGCTGCATCTCTCTCTTACTGGCAATCTGGCAACTGGGCACTCTGGCAACCAGGTACTACGGATCTCCAGATTGCCTGATCGCCTGATTGCCCGGTTGCCTCCGTGTTGGTCGCTAGTGCGCCGAGACTCGCCTGGACGCGCCCGGCTCGTTCAGGCTGCCGATCTCTGCCAGCGGGTAATAGAATTTCAGGATCTCCTTGTGCTGGTAGGCCAGATCGGCCATCTCCTTGGCGCCCCACTGGCTCAGACCGACGCCATGCCCCCACCCCCGGCCGACGAACGCGAATCCCCCGGCGTCGGCGCGGACCTCGAAGTCCGTGCTGCGGATGACGTCGTTCCCCAGCGCCTCGCGGAAGAGCTTACCTTCCAGGGTCAGGGTTCCCCGGGTGTGCTGGACGGCGAGGCGGAGGATTCGCCCCGTCCGGCTGCGCGTCAAGACCTCGATGCGCAGGACGCGACCGACGGCGTAGCCGGCCCGCTGGAGGGCGCGCTCGACCTCCGCGGAGGAGAACCGCTCGACCCAGAAATCATAGGGGCAACTGAGGCTGAAATCGTCCTTCACCCCGACCACGGTATCGAAGTTCGGGCCGAACACGTCCAGGGCATCCTCCGTCGCCCCCCCCGAGCAGGAATGATGGAAGGCCGGAATGGGTTGCCCGCCGAAGGTCAGGATCTGCCCCCGGGTCGCCTGCACCGCCGCGTTGGTGCGGGGATCCTCTCCTGAGGCGCCCCCGTACACCTGGGACGCTGTCGTCGCCCGGAGATGGAAGAATTCCCCGAGGTTCTGCTCCATTTGGTAGACCGCATAGGTTCGAGCCGCGATGGCCATGGCCTTGGCCGCCTCGGCGGGCCAGCCCGGTGGGATCTCGTCCTTCAGAACACCCTGGAGGTAGTCCTCCAGGTCCACCACGTTCACGGCCGCCAGGCTTCCATTGAATCGCCGCACCTCCAGGCGGCCGCGGAAGGCTTGCCCCTCGAGGGCCACCGTGGGGAGGCGGCCCGGCCAGACGAGCAGCACGGAGGCCGACGTCCCAGTTTCCCGGATCACGACCCCCTGGCCCTTGAGGAGGAGGCGGAAGGCCTCGCCGCCTCCCCGCTGGGCCAGGATGCGCCGTCCCGAGGCATCGGTGATCGTGAGGCCCCCGCTGCTCGAAACCGCGAGGTTCGTCCGTCCCTCCGCGACCAGCACGCGGACAGCCGGGGCCCCGGCGAAGGCTCGGCCCGGCATCCCCGCGAAGCAGATCGCCAGCGCCGCCAGCGCGAGGGCCCGCCCTGGTCGAGACCCGCGCCGTCTTCTCATCGGCGGCTGAACAATGAGAAGAGCAGGGTCAGGAGGATGCTGATCACGATACTCGTGGTCAGGGGGAAGTAGAAGCTCCAGCGTTCGCGGCGGATGACGATATCCCCGGGCAGTCGTCCGAGGAAGGGGATCTTGCCGGCTAGAAGGAGCAGCCCACCCAGCAGGGCCAGGATCACTCCGAATAGGATCAGCACCTTGCCCAGCGAATCCATTCCGGGAATCATGTCTCTACCCTCTGAAGGAATCGGCGTACGCTGCGGTTACAGGGAACGTATCGGGTTACTTCGGCGGGCCGGACCACAACTCGCCCTGGGGCCCCGCCGGCGGCGGGATCTGGAAGTGCGCGTACGCCAGCGGCGTGGCCGTCCGCCCGCGGGGGGTCCGCGCCAGGAAGCCGAGCTGGATCAGGAACGGCTCGTACATGTCCTCGATAGTGTCTTTTTCCTCGCCCACGGCCACCGCCAGGGTCTCGATCCCCACCGGGCCGCCGGAGAACTTCTGGATGATGGTCTGCAGGATCCGGCGGTCCATCTCGTCGAATCCCCGCTCGTCTACGTCCAGGCGGTTCAATGCGTCGCGGGCCACGCGCAGGTCGATGGTGCCGTCCCCCAGCACCTGGGCGAAGTCTCGCACCCTGCGCAGCAGCCGGTTGGCCACCCGCGGGGTGCCCCGCGAGCGCTTGGCAAGCTCCGCTGCGCCTTCCGGGGTGACGGAGACATTCAGGATCGTCGCCGAGCGGGTGACGATCTTCAGCAGGTCGTCCTCGCCGTAAAAATCGAGCCGCTGGACCACGCCGAAGCGGTCCCGGAGCGGCGAGGTGAGCAGGCCCGCCCGCGTGGTGGCCCCGATCAGGGTGAAGTGGGGCAGGGTCAGCTTGTACGTCTGGGCGCTGGGCCCCTGGCCGATGATGAGGTCCAGCTTGTAGTCCTCCATGGCGGGATAGAGGGTCTCCTCCACTGTGGGGTTGAGGCGGTGGATCTCGTCGATGAACAGGACGTCGCGCTCCCGCAGGTTGGAGAGGATGGCCGCCAGATCCTTGGGCCGTTCGATCACGGGACCGGAGGTGGGGCGGATGTTCACGCCCAGCTCCGAGGCGATGATGTAGGCCAGCGTCGTCTTGCCCAGGCCCGGCGGGCCGTAGAACAGGACGTGGTCCAGGGCCTCGTTCCGCGCGCGGGCTCCCTGGATGAAGACCTGGAGGTTGTCCTTCACCTTCTGCTGGCCGACGTAATCGTCCCACCGGGTCGGGCGGAGGGTCTGCTCGACCTGTTGATCTTCGGCAAGGCGTTGGCGGGTCGTGATGGGGTCGGTCATGTTGAGAGCCGCGAGCCAAGAGCCGCGAGCCAAGAGCCATGAGCCAAGAGCCGCGAGCCAGGAACCATGGGCTGTGAACCTTCAGCCGCTCAGGGCGCGGAGGGCGACCTTGATCAGCTTCTCGAAGTCGGCCGCGGGCCCCAGGTTCTGCCGGGCGACCTCGGCGGCCCTGATGGCTTCCTTCCGGTTGCAGCCCAGGTTCACCAGGGCCGAGACCACGTCATCGAGGGCGCGGTCGACGGCGGGCGCGGGGCCGGCCGCGGCCGCGGGCGACTGCGCCAGGCGGGCGGTGCCCACCTTCTCCCGCAGCTCGACCACCAGCCGTTCGGCCAGCTTCTTCCCCACACCGGGGACGGCGCGGAGCCGCCTGACGTCGCCCTCGGAGAGGGCCGGCACCAGCTCGTCAACGGAGATGCCGGACAGGATATTCGTCGCCAGACGCGGTCCGATCCCCGACACCCCCTGGAGGAGTTCGAAGAGGGTCTGCTCGTCCTGGGTGTGGAACCCGAAGAGCTGGAGCGCGTCCTCGCGGACGTGGGTGTGGGTGTGGAGGGAGACCTCCGCCGGGACCTCGGGTAGCTGGTAGTAGGTGGACAGGGGGATGAAGATCTGGTACCCCACGCCGTTCACGTCCACCACCACCCGATGGGGTTCCTTGCTGGCCAGGCGGCCCCGGATCTGGGCGATCATCTCAGCGTTCCCGCAGCCGCGCTTTCAGCGCGGCGGCATGATGGTGGCAGATGGCCACGGCCAGCGCGTCGGCGGCGTCCACGGGGGTGGGCGCCTCCGGAAGGCCCAGGAGCAGGCGGACCATCTCCTGCACCTGGCTCTTGCCCGCCTGGCCGTAGCTGGTGATGGCCTGCTTGACCTCCAGGGCTGAGTACTCGTGGATCTCCACGGACTCCTCGGCCAGGGCCAGCAGGGCGACGCCTCGGGCCTGTCCCAGCCGCAAGGCGCTCTGGACGTTCTTGGCGAAGAACACCCCCTCGACGGCGGCGCAATCGGGGCGGGTGCGGCTCACGAGCGTGCGAAGCTCCTGGTGGATGCGGAGCAGGCGCTGGGCGAAGGGGAGGCCGGCCCGGGTGGTGATGGCGCCGAAGGTGACGGCCTGGAGGGTGTCGCCCCGCTGCTCCACGAGGCCATAACCCGTGGTCACCGTCCCTGGATCAATGCCTAAGACTCGCATGCAGGACGTGCGGCAGCCAACCGGCAACTCCGGCCCATGGGGCCTCTGGCGTCGGGCATGGGGCGTCGAGGCTAAGCGGTCAGGGCCGCCATGATCTCCTCGGGGATGTCGAAGTTCGCGTAGACGTGCTGGACGTCGTCGTGCTCTTCCAGCTCTTCCATCAGGCGAAGCATCTGCTCGGCGTGCTTGCCCTCGAGCTTCACGCTACTCTTGGGCAGCATGGTGATCTCGGCCGAGAGAGGCTGGATCCCGCTCTTCGCGATCCTATCCCGCACCTTCTCGAAGTCCTTGGGCACCGACGTGACGGCGAAGATGCTCTCTTCGCGCAGCAGATCCTCGGCGCCGGCGTCCAGGGCGATCGTCATCAACTTGTCCTCGTCCACCTTGGCGGCATCGACCTGGATGTAGCCCTTCTTTTCGAACAGAAAGGCCACGCAGCCGGATTCCCCGAGGTTCCCGCCGTGTCGGGAGAAGGTCTTCCGGATCTCGCCCACGGTCCGGTTCTTGTTGTCGGTCAACACCGCGACCAGCACGGCCACGCCGCCGGGCCCGTAGCCCTCGTAGGTGATCTCTTCGTAGGTCACGCCTTCCAGCTCGCCCGTGCCTTTCTTGACGGCCCGTTCGATGTTGTCGGCGGGCATGTTCACCGCCTTGGCGGCCTGGATGGCGGTGCGGAGGCGCGGGTTCCCCCCAGGGTCCCCGCCGCCCACGCGGGCGGCGACGGTGATCTCGCGGATGAGTTTGGTGAATACGCGGCCGCGTTGCGCATCCACCTTGGCCTTCTTGTGCTTGATGCCGGCCCACTTGCTATGTCCAGACATGATGGCACCCCCTGGAGATTGAACGAAAAGTACCATAGCCGCGCGAAGCTTGCCAAGGAAAAACTCCTGGCGAAAAGAGCCGGTATCCCTTTTGGACACCCCTCCTCAGGCCCGGCGATTGGCCTTGACATGGGGAGGGGGCGGGCATATAAAGACTTCAGAAAGAGAGGGGCCGGAGTCGATCGGGGTCCTCGCCAGGGCGGAGAAAATGTGAGAAAGTCCTAACGAGGGACGATCCGCGTGATCGTCTTTTGTTAGGGCTTTTTGTTTGTGGGGTGCGCATGGAAAACATTCGGACACGCTTTTTCGAGGGCTTGAAGAGCCGACCGGTGATCGCCGGCTTGCGGGACTCAGCGCAAGTCGAGGCGGCGATCCGACACGGGGTGGGGGTGCTGTTCATCCTGGGCGAAGATATCTTTGCCCTCCAGAACAGTGTGACCAAGGCGCACGCGGAGCGGCGGCTGATCTTCGCGCACATGGATCTGATCAAGGGCGTCGGCCGGGACGAGGCAGGCGTCCGGTTCCTGGCCAAGCACGTGGGCGTGGACGGCATCCTGACGACGCGTTCCAATCTGATCAGTCCCGCGAAGCGGGAAGGGCTGATCGCGGTCCAGCGGCTCTTCGTCCTCGACTCCGAGTCCATGGCGGCGGGGCTTCCCACGGTGGAGAAGGCCGCCCCCGACGCGGTAGAGGTGTTGCCGGGCGTGATCCTGCCGACCATCGCTCAGGAGTTGGCGGCGCGTGGGGCCCTGCCGCCGTTGATCGCCGGAGGACTGATCCGGACTGCCACCCAGGTGGAGGCTGTCCTGGCCGCAGGCGCGGTGGCGGTCTCGACGAGCCAGGTGAGCCTGTGGGGATACCGCAGGGGTGGGGCGCCTCCTTCCGGAAGAGGGCGAAAGACTGGATGAGCGGGCGACTCGGAAACATCCACGGCCAGAGCTTTGACGCCGTCATCATCGGCGGCGGCATGGCGGGTGCGGGCATCGCGCGGGATGCCGCCCTGCGCGGATACCGCACGTTGCTCCTGGAGCGGAAAGACTTCGCCTTCGGGACGACCAGCCGCTCCTCGAAGCTGATCCACGGCGGCCTTCGCTATCTGGAGCTCTACGACTTCGGCCTGGTAAGGGAGTCCCTGCGAGAGCGGGAGCGCCTCCAACGCCTGGCCCCCCACCTGGTCCGGCCGCTGCCGTTCGTCATCCCCGTGTACCGGGGGGCCAAGCGCGGCATGATCATGATCCGCGTGGGCATGAAGCTGTACGACCTGCTCACGCCGGGAAAGCGGACCGAGCCCTACCGGACGATGTCGCGAGGGGAAACCCTGCGGCGCGAGCCTCACCTCGAACCCCGCGACCTGGTGGGAGCGGGGTATTACTTCGATGACCTGTTGCTTTTCCCGGAGCGGCTCTGCCTGGAGAACGTCTTGTCGGCCGGGCGGTGGGGCGCCTCGGCATTCAATTATGCTGAGGTCACGGCGATAAAGAGCCGAGAGCCGAGAGCCGAGAGGGGAGAGCGGAGACCGGCATGGGAGATCGAGACCAGGGATGGGCTGGGCGGCGCCGTCGCCCGGGTGACGGCGCGGGTGGTGGTGAATGCGGCCGGTCCCTGGGTGGACCGTGTCCGCCGGATGGCCGGGGTCGACCAGGGGCGGCGGTGCATCCGGACGACGAAGGGGATCCACCTCCTGCTCCCCCACATCACCGACCACGCGGTCTACATCGCCGCCAAGCGGGATGAACGGATGTTCTTCGTCATCCCCTGGCGGACCTTCTCGCTGGTGGGCACCACCGACACCGACTTCGATGGAGACTTGGATCGCCTGGCGGCCACCCGCGAGGAGGTCCAGTATCTCCTCACGGAGACCCAGCGGGTGTTCCCGACTGCCCGCGTCCGGGAGGATGAGATTTCCTACACCTATGCGGGCGTGCGCCCCCTGGCGTTCGAAGAGGGCAGGTCCGCCTCGGCCGTCTCGCGCGAGCACAGGGTGATCCCCGAAGGTGAGGACGGCACCTTCCTCTCCATCACCGGGACGAAGCTGACCTGCTATCGAAGCTTGGCGGAAGAGGCCGTGAACCGGGTGGGGCGTCTGCTGGGCCGCCCGGTTCCGTGCCGGACGCATGGACTGGCCCTGGACGGCTCCGACGGGGATGGGACGATCGAGGCGCGGCTCTGGGCGGACGTGGGCGACCTCTCCCGGCGCACCGGCCTGGATCCGGAGCAGATCCAGAACCTGGTGGAGACGTATGGACGCCGGTACACGGCCGTGCTGGAGATCGCCGACGGAGCCCCGGAGCTCAAGGAGCGCCTCTGCAAGCAGAACCCTGATATCCGCGCCCAGCTCGTCTACGCCATGGAGCACGAGTTGACCGAGACGCTCCGAGACTTTCTGATCCACCGGACGGGGATCGGCACCGGTCCGTGTCTGGGCGAGGATTGCTGCGAACAGATCGCGGTCTGGATGGGAGAGATCCGTGGCTGGGATCGCCGGCGGATCGATCGGGAGATCCAGGAGTATCTCGACGAGGTTGCCCTGGGGCAGCGGTTTCGGATAAAGTAACTCCCGACTTCAACTCGTCACCCTGGGTTCATGGTGCTGTCATCTTCGGGAGAGAGGCTCTCTCACCTCACCGGCGCAATCCGGGAAGTGCCGGAACACACGACGTGGAAAATAGCCTAATGCGGGATTCGACCGCCGTGGTGGGTGAGGGGCGTCTCTCCGCCCAGGACCGGGCGCGGGTGGCGACTTGGCGCTTCCGCCTCCAAGGGGGAGGGGTCTACGTCTACCTGCTCCCCTCGCTCGCTCTCCTGGCCCTCTTCACGTACTACCCCATGGGTTTCTCGGCCTACCTCAGCCTGTTCCGCTGGAACGTGCTCAACCCCGAGCGAATCTTCGTCGGCTTCGAGAACTATCTGATCCTGTGGCGGGAACCCCTCTTCTGGCTGGTTCTGCGTAACAATCTCTTCTATGCGCTGGGCACCATCCCCACGACGATGGCCCTGGCGCTGTTTCTGGCCGTCCTGGTCAATCAGAACCTGGGCCGGGTGCGGAGCGTCTATCGGGTGGCACTGTTCTATCCCACCATGGTTCCCATGGTGGCGGCCGCCATGTTGTGGGTCTGGATCTTCAATCCTGGGATCGGCCTCTTCAATTACTACTCCGGCTTTCTCGGGGTGCCGCGCATCGAGTGGCTGTACGACCGGCACTGGGCGCTGCCGGCCATCATCATCATGAGCATCTGGAAGAACTTCGGCTACTTCATGCTCATCTACCTGGCGGCGCTGCAGGGGGTCCCGGCCGATCTGTACGAGGCGGCCAGCATCGAGGGTGCAGGACCCTGGCGGCGCTTCTGGGGGGTCACGTTCCCTCTGCTCACTCCGGCCAGCCTGTTCGTCTTCGTAGTGGCCATCATCTCTTCGTTCCAGGTGTTCGACCAGGTGTTCGTGATGACCCAGGGGGGGCCGGCGGACCAGACCAACGTCCTCACCTTCTACATCTACCAGAACGCCTTCCGTTTCTGGGACATTGGGATGGGGGCGACGCTGACGACGATCTTCATCTGCCTCCTGCTGGTTCTCGTCGTGGTGGTATTCCGGTACGTGGGTCGTCGCGTCTATTACGAGGCGGACTAAGGCCGGGGCGGGCATGACGATCGGGGAGCGGGTGCGAATCCTGAACCATCGCTGGAGGCTGGATCACCTGGCCACCCATCTCACCCTGGGCCTCTTCGCCCTGGTGACGGTGACGCCGTACCTGTGGCTACTGTCCACATCCCTGAAGCTCCGCACCGAGGTCTTCACCCCCACACCCAAGTGGATCCCGTGGCCCATCAACTTCGGCAACTACGCCGAGGTCTTCGACCGGGCTCCCTTCGGAACGTTCCTGGTCAACACAATCATTGTCGTATGCGGCATCCTGGCGGTGCAGCTCCTCACCGTCACGCTGGCCGCCTACGTGTTCGCCCGGCGGAAGTTCCGGGGGGCGGACATCCTCTTCCTGCTCTTCCTCATCCAGATGATGATCCCCATCCACGCCACGTTTTTGCCCAACTTCCTCACGCTCAAAAGCCTGGACCTGCTCAACACCCGGGTGGCCATGATGCTGCCTTTCTTCGCCAGCGGGTACGGCACGTTCCTCCTGCGGCAGGCCTTCAAGCAGATACCGCGGGACCTGGAGGATGCGGCGGTGATTGACGGCTGCGGCGGACTCCACTTCTTGTGGCACGTCCTGATCCCGCTCGCCAAGCCGACCCTGGTGGCCTTCGGCCTGATCAGCCTGGTGAGTCACTGGAACGACTATCTGTGGCCGCTGATCGTGACGGACACACCGGACGTCCGGACGCTCACCATCGGGCTCGGGATGTTCGTCCAGCAGGAGAGCGGGGCCGACTGGACACTCCTCATGGCGGCTACGGCCTTCGTCACGGCGCCCCTGATGGGCATCTTCCTGGTGTTTCAGCGGAAGTTCATCGAGAGCTTCATGTTCACGGGACTGAAAGGGTGAAAGCGAGAGCCGAGAGGCGAGAGAGGAGGGACTTCATGAGGCGGGGATGGGTTGTGGGGGTGCTGGCGCTGATGGTGGTCATGCTCGCGGCGGTGGGGCCGGCGGACGCGGCCGGCAAGCTGATCCGGCTCACCTTCTATTATCCGGTCGGGGTGGCCGGGCCGCTGGCCAAGGTCATCGGGGACATGACCGACGCGTTCAACAAGGACAACCCCGGGATCGAGGTCGTTCCGGTGTACTCCGGCGACTACGATCCCACGCTCCAGAAGGTCCAGACGTCGGTGATGGCCGGAAACCCGCCAGACATTTTCATCGTGGAGATTTCGGAGCTGCCGACCCTCTTGGCCATGAACGCCGTCATCCCCCTGGACGACTACGTGAAGAAGGCGGAAGGGGGCAAGTACTGGGACGATTTCTTCCCCGCCTTCCGCGAGAACAGCATGGTCAAGGGGAAGATCTGGTGGATCCCGTTCCAGCGAAGCACGCCGGTCTTCTACTGGAACAAGGAGCTCTTCAAGAAGGCGGGCCTGGATCCCGAGCGGCCCCCGCAGACCTGGGGGGAGCTGAGGGAGACGGCCAAGAAGCTCACCGTGCGGGAAGGCAATGAAGTCAAGCAGTGGGGCGTGACCATCTCGGGCGGCTGGAACGACTGGGAGTTTGAGGGGTTCGTGCGGCAGAATGGGAGCTGGCTGATCAACCCCGAGGGGACCAAGGTCAACTTCGACTCCAAGGAGGCGGTGGAGGCCCTGGAGTTCTGGGTGGACCTGATGTACAAGGAGAAGGTGGGCCCCCCGCATTCCACCTGGGGCTTCACGCCGCCCGACTTCGTGGCCCAGCGCACGGCCATGCTGTACCACTCCACCGGGATCCTGACCTTCCTGCGCACCTCGGCCAAGTTCGACTTCGGCGTGGCTTTCATGCCCAAGAACAAGACCTTCGGTGCCGAGGTGGGCGGCGGGAACCTGGCCATCTCCCGCAAGATCCCCAAAGAGCGGCAGGACGCCGCCTGGAAGTTCATCGAGTGGATGACCAGCAGCGAGAACGCCGCCCAGTGGAGCATCGCCTCCGGCTACATCGCCACCCGGAAGTCTGCGTACGAGATCCCGGCCATGAAGGAGTTCGTCGCCAAGGATCCGCGCTATCTGGTGGCGCGCGACCAGCTCCGGTACGCCGTTGGCAAGATGATGGCGCCCAACTTCCAGAAGATCCGGGAGATTCTGAAGAAGCAGTTGGACGACGCCGTGGACGGCAAAGTGAGCCCGAAGGAGGCGATGGTCACGGTGCAGAAGCAAGTGGAGGCGGTGATCAAGCGCTAGCGGGTTTTCGAGGGCGGAGGGGGGCGCGCCTGTGCTATAGTTGCGGCCATGCGACCCCTCCGCCCCCGAGTGGTTCCCCCTCGCCTGGCATGGCTCTTCTTCTGCGTCGTAGGAATGGTTGGAGCCGAGGGCTCTGGCATGGCAGCAAGCCCAGTGGAACACACGCCGCGACTCCTTGACGTCCATGGCCATCGCGGTGCGGCCGGCCTGGCGCCCGAGAACACGCTGGCCGCCTTCCGGAAGGCCATCGAGCTCGGCGTGGATGCCCTGGAGATGGATCTCCACGTCACCCGGGACGGGGAAGTGGTCGTCATCCACGACGAGACCCTGGACCGGACTACGGACGGCCGAGGCAGCATCGCCGATCTCACCCTGGATGAGGTGAAGCGCAGGGACGCCGGGGGGAAGTTTGCGCCGGCCTTCCGGGGAGAGCGGATCCCGGCCCTGCGGGAAGTCATCGAATTGGTCAAGGCGAGCGGGAACACCCGGATCCGGCTGGATCTCGAGATCAAGTTCGGCCGGGGGGAGGAAGGCAAGCCCGAGGACTTCGAGGAGCGCGTCCTGGAGGTCTTGCGCCAGACCGCTTTCATCGGACGGGTCAATGTCATCTCTTTCCACCACCCGTCCCTCGTCAAGACGAAGGCGCTGGAGCCAAAGATGCGGACCGGCCTCCTGGAGGGAGGCCAGCAGCCCCCTCAGGACCCGGTGGGGCTGGTGCGGCAATATCAGGCGGACTATTATTCCCCGAGATTCCGGCAGGTGACGGCCGCGATGGTGGCGGCTCTGCACCAAGCGGGTATCCCGATCGTGCCCTGGCCCGTCAACGCGGAAGCGGAGATGGGGCGGCTGATGGCCGTGGGGATCGGGGCTCTTGCGGGCGATGGAATCGCCACGGACTTTCCCGATCGGCTCTTGAATCTGCTGAAGACCCACCAGTAATGCAGGTCATCACTCCTGCAGAGAAGAAGGCAGACATGCTGAGAACGCTCCGGTTCCGGAAGACGGCGATGCTTGCCATCGGGCTTTGGGGGATGACGGCTCTGATTCCTGCGGCAACTGAGGCGCAGCAACGAGTTCAGGTCGAGTTCTGGCACGGACTGACCCAACCGCTGGGGGGTATCCTGGAGAAGGTCGCCCAGGACTTCAACGCCTCGCAGAGCAAGTACCAGGTGAACGCCACGTTCAAGGGGCAGTATCCCGAGACCATGATGGGCGCCATCGCCGCCTTCCGGGCCGGCAATGCCCCGCACATCGTCCAGATGTACGAGGTCGGCACGGAAACCATGATCGACAGCGGCGCGATCATCCCTGTGACAGAGGTGGTGAAATCGGGTGAGATCAACTGGGACGACTACTTCCAGCCGATCATGAACTACTACACGGTCGGCGGGAAGCTCAACTCGATGCCATTCAACTCTTCGACGGCGATCCTGTACTACACATAAATCTCTTGACAAGCATAACGCAACCATTAATTTTTCTTTTCCTCATATCATGTCAAAATTAAGATTATAAGGAAGATGGAGAACTCCACATGCTGGCGGTCCCTTCTGCATTACAGTCAAAGTTTGATGAGCGTTTACGGATCAGGTCAATCCCTGACAATCTGCATGGGCCGTATCAAAAGTGGCTACGCTATTATCTGGACGTTTGCCAAAAGTATCATTTTCCTCCCAAACGGGTTCTTCCCGGCCAAACAACTGACCCACGAGATTATGACGGGGGAATACCGGCGATACCATCTGCATGAAACGAACGTGCAGAAGGCGATCAAACAGGCGATCAGCGCCGCAACCGCGATGAGGGGGATTAGCCCAGGCACCGGCCATTGGAGATAATTGTCGAAGAGCCGCGTCGCGAATTTTGAAGCGCCGAGGAAGACGACGGACATCACATCGTCTGGACCGGTTTACCTTGACATTTTTTATTTTTGGCTTTATGTCGTTTTGGTGACAACCGGACAGTAAAAAAGTGAAATATTCGAATTTCTATGAGAACCCCTCAACCTGGGAGGGGAAAGTGATGTTCAAGGCAGCAACCATAAACAAGGAGGTGGATGTCATGAAACGTTTTGCAGTGGTCATTGTCCTAACGGTCATGGGTTTCTTCTGTCTGACAGGGATCAGTTTCGCCCAGGCGATCGAGAATGAGTTTTATCTCATTACCCCGGTCTCCAAGGACGTCCATGATCCGGCCCTGGCGGCCTTCGCGGCCTTTGTGAAGAAGAAGTATAACGTGGATCTCAAGACCAGCGCCATGCCGCAGGGTACGCCGGTCGCTTATGGCCAGATCGTCGAGTGGAAAGGGAAGCCCCAGGCGGACGTTTTCTGGGGCGGAGAGGGAACGCTGTTCGACCTGCTGGCCGAGCAGGGTCTCCTGGATAAAATCACCATCCCCAAGGCGATGTGGGATGAGATCCCGGCCACCATCGGCAAGCCCATCGGGCTTCCCCTGAAGGACCCCAAGGGGTTCTGGGTGGGAACGACGCTCGAGCCCTACGGCCTGATCTACCAGCCGAAGCTGCTCCAACGGCTCGGCGTCGAGATCAAGGACTGGAACGATCTGCTCAACCCCAAGCTCAAGGGCCAGATCGCCCAGTGTACGCCGGACCGGTCGAGCTCGAGCCATGCGAGCTACGAAGTCATCCTGGCCATGTACGGCTGGGAAAAGGGGTGGGACTGGCTGACCAAACTGGCGGCCAACACGGGAATCTTCACGGCCCGCTCCCGCGACGTGCCGAGCGTGGTGGCCAAAGGTGAGTTCGCCGTCGGCGTGGCGGTCCCCAGCTATATGGCCTTCGCCGAGGTGCTCGGCGGCTATGACGTGATGTTCGTTTACCCCAAGAACGCCTACGTGACCCCCGAACCCATGGCGGTGCTCAAGGGCGCTCCCCATCCCAAGGCGGCCCACGCCTTTATCGAGTTCCTCCTGACCGAGGAAGGGCAGAGGATCTTCATGAGTCGCGGTCTCTACCCCATCACCGCCAAGTACAAGGTGCAGGGGGCAGCCGGCTCCGACGCGGAGAAGGCGGTCCAGTTCACGGCCGGAATCCGCTCCTTCTATGACATCCAGGTCGGCAACGTCTACGATCCCAATGTCGCCGGCGGGCAGAAGCGGAACGAGGACGTCAACTCCTACTTCCGGAAGGAGATTGCCGAGAAGCACAAGGAGCTCATTAAGCCATAACGTCGGGTGACCGACGCGGCCGGAAAACGCCCCCATCATCCTCTCTGAAGGTTCCATGGGTGCGTTCTTTAAGGAAACCTCATGCTTCCCCTGCACCGGGGAGTTCTCAGACTCCCCGGTGCACAAGGGATACTTACCCATCCCTCTCTCCTCCCTCCGCGGGGAGAGGTGAAGGGATGGAGAATTCGCAGCGTCATCGGGCAAAACTATGAATATCCAACTCAAAGACATGGTGAAAAGATTCGGCGCCCTGGAGGCCGTGAGTCATGTATCCCTTGATATCCAAGACGGAGAACTTTTTACGCTGTTGGGTCCTTCGGGTTGCGGCAAAACGACGATCCTCCGTCTCATCGGCGGCTTTCACAAACCCGATCACGGGGAGATCTACTTCGGAAACAGGGAGGTATCGGCGATGCCCCCCTATGAACGGAACATCGGCATGGTCTTTCAAAACTATGCCCTCTGGCCGCATATGACCATCTTCGACAATGTGGCCTACGGGCTCAAGATCAAAAAAACAACCCATGGGGAGATTGCCAAGAAGGTGAACCACTCGTTGTCGCTGGTCAATCTGACGGGCCTCGAAAAGCGGTACCCCGGTCAGCTCTCGGGCGGTCAGCAGCAGCGTGTGGCCCTGGCGCGCGCCCTGGTCCTCAACCCGGACGTGCTTCTGCTCGACGAGCCCCTCTCCAACCTGGATGCCAAGATCCGCCAGCAGGTGCGCAGCGAAATCCGGAAGCTCCAGAAGGATCTGGCCATCACCGCCATCTATGTGACGCATGATCAGGAAGAGGCCCTGACCCTCTCGGACCGCATCGCCGTCATCGATCACGGGAAGCTTCAGCAGCTCGGCTCCCCCCGCGATCTTTACCAGAGACCGGGGAACCCCTTCGTGGCCGATTTCATCGGCATCAACAATCTGATCGCCGGCGAGGTGAAGGAGATCCAGGAGGCGAAGGGCTGGATGGCCGTGCAGACCCGCTTCGGTCTGCTCAAATGCGTCTTTGAGGGCCGGTTCAAGACCGGGGATGCCTGCAAGGTCACCGTCCGCCCCGAGGTCGCCTCCATCTGCAACTCCGACGAAACGAAGGACGACATGAACCTGCTCCCGGGGAAGGTCAGCTTCGCCTCCTATATCGGCAACACCATCCGCTATGACATCGAACTGGATCCGGAGACCATCTTCAAGGTGGACGTGCAGAATCCCTGGAACCAGCATCCGTTCCCCATTGGCGAGAAGGTGCATGTGCGTTTTCCGATCCAGATCACCCTGGGGATTCCCGTTTAAGAGGAGAGGTCCGCCGACGTGAATGCAGAAAACGCCATTGCCCTGCCCAAGCCTAGTGTCTGGTCGGAGATGAAGATCAGCGGCCTTCTGGGTTATGCCGCCATCTGGGCCTTTTTCATCATCTTCCTGATCTATCCTTTGATCCGGCTCTTCTATGATAGCTTCACGACCGGGGCCGGGATCTTCACCATCGCAAATTTCCAGGATTTCTTCACCGACGCCTTCTACCTGAAGTCCCTGTTGAACTCCATGATCCTGGGTGTTGCCACCGTGATCACCACCTCGATCATCGGCATCGCCATCGCGTTTCTTTTACTCCGGTACGATTTTCCCGGCCGGGGGCTCTTCTCGTATCTGACGATCATCCCGATGATCATGCCCCCCCTGGTCGGCGTCATGGGTTTCGTCTTCATCCTTGGCCGCGCCGGAACCGTCAACATCATCCTTCAGGACTATTTCGGATTCCAGCATCCGATCAACTTCATGTACGGGCTCCACGGGGTGCTCCTGGTGGAAACGCTGCACCTGTTTCCGCTGATGACGCTCTCCATCGTCGATGCCATGGGGAAGATATCCCCCTCGCTGGACGAGGCGGCCGAGAGCGTCGGGTCCCGGGGGATCCGCAAGTTCTGGGACATCACCTTCCCGCTGACCACCCCCGGTTACGTTTCCGGGGCGCTCCTGGTCTTCATCTGGACCTTCGCCGATTTCGTCACGCCGCTGGTGGTCGGAATCTCCGACCTGCTTGCCTCCCAGGCCTATCTGAACATCGTCCAGTTCGTGGACCGGCGGCTCTTCAAGATGGGGATCGTCATTTCGGCCATCATGGTGATCCTGGCCATCCTGTTTTTGATCATCGCCAAGAAGTACGTGTCGATCAAGGATTACAGCTCCCTCTCCTATTCGGTGATCGAGAGGAAGAAGCTCTCCCCCCTGGCGCAGGCGGGGGCCATTGCCTTCCTGATCTCCATCCTGATTTTGGCCTTCATCCCCTATCTGGGGCTCGCGCTGGATTCCTTCGGCAAGGGCTGGGCGCTGACCCCCTTTCCGGTGAAGTACACGCTCCAGTATTTCGAACGGGTGGCCATCGAGACGCCCAAGTTCATCATTAACAGCCTGCTCTTTTCGGGGATATCGGTCGTGATCTGCATCGCCGTGGGGGTTCCCGTGGCCTGGGTGATGTCCCGGACCAAACTTCCGGGGCGGGGGGTCCTCGATTCATTGACGACGCTGATCCTGGCCCTGCCGGGGACCGGCATCGGCATCGCCTACATGCGGGCCTTTAGGGACCCCTTTCCGTTCATGAGCACGGCGCTCATCGGCATGTGGATCATCATTCCCCTCGTCCTGGCGGTCCGGCGGCTCCCCTATACGGTGCGGGGGACCTTCGCCTCGCTGCTCATCGTCCACCGCTCCTTCGAGGAGGCGGCCGAGAGCGTCGGCGCCACCAAGGTGAAGACCTTCAAGGACGTCACGCTGCCCCTCATCTGGAAGGGGGTCCTGGTGGGGTCCCTCTACTCCTTCATTCTGGCCCTCCAGGAGGCCTCAGCCACTTTGCTCCTGGTGGTGCCAGGCCATGAGATGATGACGGTGGGCATCTTCAACTTCTATATCGGCGGGTCGGTCAACGAGGCGGCCGCCCTCGGATTCATTCTGCTGATCCTCGGCGCCGTCTGCCTGTTTATCATCAACCGCATGGCCGGGACGCGGATGGGAGGGATGTTCGGCTAGGAACGTGAAACGTGAAGCGTGAAAGGTGAAAAGTGAAACGTAAAGCGGCGAATTGTGATCGGTATTCACGTTTCACATCTTACGTTTCACCTTTCACGAGGGAGATGAGTCGGCAGTCATGATCCGCAAGGGGGAACACCTTCAGCATTCCGGCCAAGAGCGGCGGCGCGGCCAACATGATTTCTTCGGCTACGGCGACGCCATTCGGGCGTCGTTGATCCGCCACCTGCCCCGGCGGCCCGTCCGGGCCCTGGACGTGGGCACGGGTTTTGGTCGGAATGCGGTGTTTCTCGCGCACCACCTCCCGGAGGGGAGCCACGTCTGGTCCGTGGATCCCTCGGCGGATTCCCTGAAGATGGGAGAAGAGGCCGTCCTGAAGGCGGGGCTGGCGTCCCAGGTCTCCCTGCTTCCCGGGACGGCGGAGCGGCTGCCATTCGCCGACGACGACTTTCACCTCGCCATGGGGGTCATGCTCTTCCACCACCTGGTCGAGGTGCCGCCGGCCCTGCGGGAGATGGCCCGCGTGACCCGACCAGGGGGGAAGCTCCTGGTGGTGGACTGGGGACCGACGGCGCATCTTCTGCCGTTCGCCATCGAGCACCGGGCGGAGGACTTCTTCACCGGGCATGCGGTAGGCGACATGGTGCGAGAGATCGGCCTCCAGCCCGTGGTAGAGCAGCATCCGATGTGGTTCGTGGTCGAGGCCGTGAAGGAGTAAGCGCGAGCCGAGAACCGAGAGCCGCGAGCCGAGAGAGGAACAGCGGTGTCGCCCCGCCGCGCCCTGGATCTCGATCAGGAACGGGCCTCTTGGAGGAGGGCTCGCGTGTCCCGCCGGAGGCGTCGGAGAGCTTCCTCATCGTCGCTTCGGTAATATCCCCGAATCCGGGCCTGCCGATCCACCAGGACGAACCACGAGCTGTGGATGAACGGGGAGACCAGGAAATCGGAGTGGGCAAAGGCCGGGCCGGGCCCGAGCAGTCCCAAAAGAAAGCGGTCGAGCCTCCGGCCGGGGGTTTCCTCGCGCCAGGCTGCCCGGTCCATCGGTCGCCGGCGAGCACCAGGCCGGCCGGGCTGCCCCGGGCTCTCAGGTTCCTCCACACTCAGATAAAATCCCTGCTGCGCCAGAGCGTAGATCGCCTGCTTCTCGCCGGTGAGGAATAACCAGCGGTCGGGATCGGCCCCGAATCGGGCCGCGTACCTGGCCAGCACTTTGGGGGTGTCCCGCGCCGGATCGACCGTGATGGACACGAGGCGGAGGTCGCGTTCGCCGGCGAAATCGTCTTGCAGCGTGGCCAGCCGGGCACTCTGCAGGGGACAAGTGTCGGTGCAATGGGTGTAGATGAAGTTGGCGATCCAGACCTTTCCCCGGAGATCCGCCAGGGTGACCGTCCGTCCGCTCCGCTCGACGAATGAGAAGTCAGGAAGCGTGGCGAAGACCTGCTAGCCCTCGAGACCGTGTTCCCCCCGGTTCCAGAGTTCGAACCGGAGGTCCTGCCAGATCCACATTGCAGTTCCAAGGATGCCGGCCAGAACGAGGATCAGCAGGCCCGATCCGAACATGCGCCGTGTTGAGAGCGTCGCCTTCATTTCAAAGATTTCACCGCCAAGACGCCAAGAACGCCAAGACTGAAATGCCCCCTTCAGGGGAGCAAACGAGACTCCCGAAGGCCCCATGAACCGGGTTTCGTGTTCTTCGTTGGAGAGGTCGGAACATCGTATCCTTGGCGTCTGCGAAGAAAATGCGCGTGAAAGCCGTCCGGGGTCTCAGGCTCTAGACCGCGGAGCCTTCGGGGGCGCCCCGAGCCGCCGGGGCCGCGGGGCCAGCCGGGTTCGGTCGCCGGGGACCGTCGCGGCCCAGAGAGATACCGAACAACCTGTCCCCGGCGCGGCACGCCCGTTCTGTGGGCGGTGCCGCCGGAGCAAGGCTGGCCCGGCATCGACGAGGCCCAGCGGGCAGAGGGGCGGTCCCGGAGGCGAGGCCCGCGGAACGTCCACCTGGCGAGCAGGCGCAGCGTTTTCATGTGTCGTGGTGACGGCAGGCCGTCATGACCACTTGACGGTTGAATCGAACTGTTTGGGCTCAGAAGAGCCAGCGATAGATCAGCAGTCCTGCTCCCACCAGGAGCAGCAGCCAGGTGGAGGGTCAGAGGTGAATCTTCTTCATTACGCCGCTCCCGATCGATTCCGTACTTCTCGACAGGTGTGAGCGATGGGACAATGGGCGGCTACTCTTTATGCTTTGGGCCGTCGCACCCCCGCTGTTGGATAGCGTGCGCCAGCGCTCCTGGCGATGGGCATCCGACTACGCTCGCACCTCGAGTCTTCCCAATTAAATGGCAGTATACCGCCGCTAGGACCGACCGCCAAGACGAATCCCCGACCACCGGCACGTGGAGTCTCGAACCTTCTCGTGGGATGGTCTGAAGGCCGAGGGGATTTCGCGCTATCCTCGGGTCCGATGTGAGGGCGTGATTTTTGGTTGACTCGCCGCCCCCATCTGTGGTTGGATGTCGACACTCGACAAGATAACCCGATCCTCCATCGGAGTCGTACCATGCCCCGCGCCCCGCAGGGTCATCGCAGCGCTGACGCGAATTCCCCATCCCTCCGGGACCAAGACCTTGCCCTGACACCCGTCCGCTATCGCAACATGGCCGAGCAGATCGCCACGGCCCTCCGTCAGGCCATTGCCAACGGGAAGCTCCGTCCGGCCGCCCGCCTGCTGGAAGTGCAGATTGCTCGCGAGATGGGGACCAGCCGGGCCCCGCTACGGGAGGCGCTCATCCAGCTCGAGCGGGAGGGGCTAGTGGTGCGGCGGCCGAACCGGGGGACGTTCGTCGCCGACCTCACGGAGGATCTGGTCCGCGAGTTGGCCAGCCTGCGCGGCATCCTGGAGGGGTTCGCCGCCAGCCTGGCCGTGAAGCGCATGACGCGAGAGGATTTCGAGCGGTTGGAGACGATCCTCAAGGAAATGCTGGCGGTGGCGCGCCGGGGGGACTTCCCCCACATGGTCGAGCGGGACTACCAGTTCCACGAATACATCATGCGCGCGTCGGGGCACCGCCTTCTGTACGAGACGTGGGTGGGCATGGACCGCAAGATCCGGGTCTATCTCTCAGCCACCAACCTCATGTACGCGGACATGAAGGCGGTGGTGCACGGGCACCTGCCGATCTTGCAGGCCCTCCGGCGGCGTGATCCACAGCGCGCCGGCCGGGTCATGGCAGAGCACATGGGCGAGGTGCTGGACCTGTTCCTGACCAAGGTCCTGGGGAAAGAACACCGGCAGGATGGAAACCGGTTGAAAGCGTTGCGACAAGCGAAGCAGGCGCGGCGCCTCGCGGTGGAGCGGCTCGCACAGCTAAGAGAGCCGAGAGCCGTGAGCCGCGAGCCGAGAACGGGGAGCCGTGAGCCGAGAGCCGGGAGGCGAAAGCGCAGAAGCGACGGGAGCGGCTGATCCGGAGGCGGAGCAGACACCACAGGTGGGCGGAGGCCGCGAGCCGGGGATGATCCCGGGGCGGCCGACCGCAGGCGACGCGGTCGCGCGGCGAGCGCAGGCCGCAAGGAGGAGGAGCGATGAAGATCACGTGGAGATCTGTGGGAGTCGGGATCTTGATCGGAGTGCTGGCGCTGTTGCTCTGGCCCCATGCGGCGAAGGCGGGCGAGGCGGGGCCGGTGATGCAAGACACCCTGAACACGGTCATCAAGCGGGGCGAGGTGATCGTCGGGACCTTCGACTTCTTCCCGCCCTGGGGGTTCCGCGATGCCCAGAACAACATCGTGGGCATGGACGTGGACATCGCCAAGGAATTGGCAGGGGACGACGTGCTGAAGGTGAAGTTGACGCTGGTGCCGGTGCCGACGACGCAGGACCGGATCAACTTCCTGCTGTCGGGCAAGATCGACGTTGCTATCTCGAACTTCACGGCGACGCTGCCGCGGTCCAAAGCCATCACCTTCAGCAATCCGTACGTGATTGACGGGATCGGGGCGATCTTCCGGAAAGGGGCCAAGATCAAGACGTGGGCCGACCTCAATGGGAAGAAGGTGGCGGTGACGACGGGCTCGACCGGGGAGATCCTGGTGAAAGAGCAGGCCCCCAAGGCGACCCTGCTGCGCTTCGACCAGGCCTCCACGGCCCTCCTGGCGGTTCAGCAGGGCAAGGCGGACGCCCAGATCGAGGACTACACCTACACCGTGTACCATGCGGGGCGGGATCCCAAGAAGAGCCTCGGCTACATCGACAAGCCGCTCGCCTTCCAGCCGTACTGCTTCGGGGTGCGGAAGTTCGATCAGGAGTGGCTGAACTACGTCAACTTCTTCATCTACCGGCTGCAGCAGAGCGGGAAGATGAAGGAGCTGTACAAGAAGTGGTTCAACGCGGAGCCGTTCCGCGTCTCGCCGATCTGGTAGCCAACCCGAGGGGCGCCCCCCGGTCTTTCCGGGGGGCGCCCTGTCCTGCCGGGGCTGACACGGCATGCACGGATACGTCTTTCAATTCCGGCCCATCTTCCAGGAGCTTCCGCTGCTGCTCAGCGGGGCCCTGGTGACCATTCACATCTCGATCCTGACGCTGTTCTTCAGCTTCATCGTCGGCACGATCGGGGCGTTGTGCCGCCTGTCGCGCTTCCGGTGGCTGAACGTCGCGGCCAAATGGTATGTCGAGTTCATCCGGAATACTCCCCTGCTCGTCCAGCTCTTCTTCATCTATTTCGGCTTCAGCCAGATCAACATCGAGGTGCCAAATTATCTGGCCGGGCTCATCGGTCTCGTAGTGAACAACGGGGCCTATCTTACCGAGATCGTCCGGGCGGGGATCGAGGCCATCCACAAGGGGCAGTTCGAGGCGGGCCTGTCCCTGGGGCTCAGCTTTCCCCAGCTCATGCGGTACGTGGTCTTCCCCCAGGCGTTCCGGGTCATCTACCCGCCGCTGTGCAACCAGTTCATCGGCATCATCCTGTGGTCTTCGCTGGTGTCCACGATCGCCGTCGAGGACCTAGCGCTGCGGGGGAAGGAGCTGGCTTCCACGACGTTCCGTTGCTTCGAGACGTATGCGGTCGTGACGCTGGTCTACGTGGTCATGACGCTGACCATCTCTGGTGTTCTGAAAGTCTTGGGTCGGCGATTTTTCAGCCGGCCCGCATAAGATTGCCCGACGAGTCGGGCCCGATGCCGGGCTCGTCGGCGACGAACGGCAATGCCCCAATACGTTCAGGATTCGCTGAACCTCTACGACGCCGTCCTCTTTCTCCAAGGGCTCGGGAACACCGTCGCCCTGTGCCTGATCGGCCTGGGCCTGGGCACCTTGATCGCCCTGTTCGTGGGCCTGGCCCGGGCGTCGCATTTTCGCTGGCTCTCCTGGCCGGCCGGCCTGTACATCGAGGTGATCCGCGACTCGCCCCTCCTGATGCAGCTCTACCTCGTCTTCTTCGCGTTGCCGCTCCTCGGCCTGGATGTTCCTATCTTCGTGGCCGGAGTCGCCACCCTGATGGTCAACGCCAGCGCCTTCATGGCCGAGATCGTCCGGGCGGGGATCCAGTCTGTGGGCAGGGACCAGTGGGACGCGGCCCGGGGGCTGGGCATGGGCTACCCCCAGGTGATGCGCTGGGTGGTCATGCCCCAGGCGTTCCGCGTGATGATCCCGCCCGGCGTCGGCTTGCTCATCGGACTAATCAAGGACTCCTCGATCATCTCGGTCATCAGTTATTTGGAGCTGACCCGGGTGGGCCAGATCCTCACGGAGAAGACGTTCCTCTCGTTCCAGGTCTTCGGCATCGTGGCCGCCCTGTACTTCATCATGTGCTATCCGCTGTCCCGCCTGGCCCTGTACGTGGAACGGAGGTTGAAGGTCGGTGGTTAAGGTCAAGAACGTCAACAAGTACTTCGGGCACCTGCACGTCCTCAAGGACTTGAGCCTGGACGTCAGCAAGGGCGAGGTCGTGGTGATCATCGGCCCCAGCGGGTCAGGCAAGAGCACGCTGCTCCGCTGTTTGAACTACCTCGAGCCGGTGCAATCCGGCGAGATCTGGATCGACGGCATCCGCCTGGACCACCGCAAGACCAACATCCGGGCCGTCCGGGCCGAGGTCGGCATCGTCTTCCAGTCCTTCAACCTGTTTCCCCACCTCACCGCCCTCCGGAACGTCATGTTGGCGCCGCGGGTGGTGCGCAAGCGGCCGGACGCCGAGGTCCGGCAGGCCGCGGTGGCCATGCTGACCAAGGTGGGGCTCCAGGACAAGATCGACGCCTACCCGTCGCAGCTCTCGGGCGGCCAGCAGCAGCGGGTGGCCATCGCCCGCGCGTTGGCCATGCAGCCGAAGCTGATGCTCTTCGACGAGGTCACCTCGGCTCTGGACCCGGAGCTGGTGCGGGAGGTGCTGGACGTCATGAAGCAGCTCGCCCGGGACGGGATGACGATGATCGTCGTCACCCATGAGATGGGGTTCGCCCGAGAGGTGGCCGACCGGGTGATCTTCATGGATGAGGGACGGACCATCGAGGAGGGGACGGCGGCCGAGCTTTTCGATCGGCCGCAGAATCAGCGCACGAAGGAGTTTCTCGGCAAGATTCTGTAGGTCGGTCTCCCGGGGCCCGCACCGCTGGTGCGACCGGGAGGCCCATGGGGGAGATGCGATGGAACTCGACGGCAGGATGAAACAGGCGGTGGTGGGTTGGGACCTCAGTCGGGTGGTCTTCCGTGACCTGGAGCGGGACTATCCGGTGGTCGAGCGGGGGGAGGGGATCTACCTCTACGACACCAGGGGGCGGAAGTACATCGACGGATCGGGCGGTTCGTCCGTCGTGACCTCCATCGGCCACGGCAACAAGCGGGTGGCGGCGGTGATGGGGGAGCAGGCGGAGACGATCGCCTTCAGCCCGGCCCATTGCTTCGCGAACAAGCCGCACATCGAGCTGTGCCAGAGGATCGCCGAGATCGCGCCGGAAGGGATGCAGCACAGCTTCTTGCTCTCCGGCGGGTCCGAGGCCACCGAGAACGCCGTGAAGTTCGCCCGGCAGTACGAGTTCGAGCGGAACAACCGGGGCAAGTTCACGGTCATCGGCCGCTGGCAGGGATTCCATGGGAACACCTTCGGCGCCATGACGGTGAGCGGGATCACCTACCGCCGCCGGATCTACGGGCCCATGCTGGGCCACTCGGTGAAGATCCCGCCGTGCTTCTGCTACCGGTGCGACTGGGGGCTGACCTACGGCAACTGCAACCTGGAGTGCGCCCAGTCCCTGAAGAAGGCCATCCGCCAGGAGGGGCCGGAGAATGTGCTGGCCTTCATCGCCGAGCCGGTGGTGGGCGCGGCGTTGGGCGGCGTGCCCGCGGTGCCGGAGTACTTCCCCCTGGTCCGCGAGATCTGCGATGAGTTCGCCATCCTCTTCATCGCCGACGAGGTCATGACCGGTTTCGGCCGGACGGGAGCCAACTTCGGTCTGGATCACTGGCACGTGATCCCCGACATCATCGCAACGGCCAAGGGGATCTCGGGCGGCTACACGCCGCTGGCTGCCGTCATCCTGCGGGACAAGATCATGAACCTGCTGCGGGAGAAGCACAGCAACTTCCGGGGCGGCCACACCTACTGCGCCAACCCCCTGTCGGCGCGGGTCGGGATCGAGGTGCTGAACATCATCCAGGAGCAGAACCTGATCGAGAACTGCCACCACATGGGGCTGCGCCTGTTGGAAGGGCTCAGGAAGCTGCTGGACCACCCGACGGTCGGCGACGTGCGGGGCAAGGGCCTCATGGCCGGGGTGGAGTTCGTGCGGAACAAGCAGACGAAGGAGCCGTTCCCGGTGGAGTACAAATTCGGCAAGCGGCTCTTCGAGGAAGCCTTCGCCCGTGGGCTCGTCGTGTTCCCGGCCAGCGGCACGGTGGACGGGGTGGCCGGGGACCATATCCTCCTGGCGCCGCCCTTCATCATCACGGCGAGCCAGGTGGACGATCTGGTAGGGATCCTGGACGACGCGATCGCCGCCGTCGAGCGAGCGTTGCCTGCGGAATTGCGAGGGTAGGCGCGCGGCGCGCCTTCAGTGAAAATGAAAAACCGACAACTGACAACCGACCACGGAGAAAGACACGGAGCGGCGGTTGGCCATCCTGGCCTTCCCGATATTTACTTGTCGGTTGTCGGTTGTCAGTTCGAAATTTGAAATTGGTTTGAGGAGGCCATCATGGGTGCCCAGGTCTTCCGTGACTTCCAAAAGATCTACCCGGTGATCACGCGGGGCAAGGGGGTTTTCCTCTACGACCAGGCGGGGCGCGAGTACCTCGATGCCGTCGGGGGGATCGCCGTGGTGAACGTGGGGCACGCCGTCCCCGAGATCATCGCAGCCATGACCGAGCAGGCCCAGCGGGTGGCCTTCGTCCACGGCGGGTCCTTCGCCAACGAGCCGGCCATGGCGCTCTGTGAAGAGCTGGCCACCTGGACGCCCCCCGGCCTCCGGCACGTTCTGTTGCTCTCGGGTGGGTCCGAGGCGACCGAGACGGCCATGAAGCTGGCGCGCCAGTACCACCTGGAGCGTGGCCGGGCCACCAAGTACCGGGTGATCTCCCGCTGGGTGAGCTACCACGGCAACACCATCGGCGCCCTGTCCATGTCGGGCCGGACCGCCTGGCGGGGGGAGTTTGTGCCGTACCTGCAGAATTTCCCGAAGATCCATCCCCCCTACTGTTACCGGTGCCCGTATGGCAAGACCTACCCGGGCTGCCAGGTGGCCTGCGCCGACGACCTGGAGCGGGTGATCACGCTGGAGGGGCCGGACAGCATCGCTGCCTTAATCGCCGAGCCGGTGATCGGGACCTCGGCCACGGGCGTCACGCCGCCCCCCGAGTACTACCCACGGATCCGCGAGATCTGCGACAAGTACGACGTCCTGTTCATCGCCGACGAGGTGATCACGGGCATCGGGCGCACCGGGAAGAACTTCGGGATCGAGCACTGGGGCGTGATCCCCGACATGATCACCACCGCCAAGGCCCTGAGCAGCGGCTATTCGCCTCTGGCGGCTGTGATCCTGCATGACAAGGTGTACGATGCCATGGCCAAAGGCTCGGCCCGGACCACCCAGGGTTTCACCTACTCGGGCCATCCCCTGAGCGCGGCCGTTGGCCTCGCGGTGCTCCGCTATCTCACGGCGCACGACCTAGTGGGAAACGCCGCGCGGATCGGGCGCGTGCTCCTCGAGCGGCTTACGACCCTGAAGAAATACCCCGTCGTGGGCGATGTGCGAGGGACGGGGCTGATCCTAGGCGTGGAGTTCGTCGCCGACCAGGCCACCAAGCGGCCGTTCCCGCCGAGCGCCGAGGTCACGCGACGCATCGTGGAGGCCACGCTGGAGGAAGGGGTGGTCGTGGTGCCCGGGATGAGCGGTCTGATCGACGGCGTGGCCGGGGATCACATCCAGATCAGCCCGCCCTACATTTTCACCGAGGCCAACGTGGAGCAGCTCGTGGCTGCGCTGGAGAAGGCCATCCAGCGGGTCATGCGCGAGGTCAGCGCGGCCCAGGCGTGAAGGCCACAGCGGCGACGGCACAAAGGGGCAAGGAGACGGGGGACAAGGAGAAGAGATTCCATGGACAGCCATGGGATGCACGAGACGGGGGACGAGCCGTACTTCTACAGCAACTACATCTGGAAGGAGCTCCGCGGTTATGAAAAGGGACGTAGGGAGGTTATGAAGGTTATTGAAAGAACCCGACCCCCGTTTGGCTCTCAGGGGTCAGGTTGATGGAATAGCTGAGAATTCTTTGCCTTGCCTTCTGCGGGGCAACAAGGGTATTCTGTACGAGGGCCCTGCCGAGGCTGGAAAGACACGGGAATCGGGGGTCGGACATGCTGGCGACGGCAGGTGACATTGAGGAAAGAGGAGCGTGCGGCCATGTTTGACCGGCTCACGTCCAACCCGCAGATCATGGGGGGGCGCGCCTGTATCCGAGGGATGCGGATCACTGTCTCTCTCGTGGTGAATCTCGTTGCCAACGGGATGACCGCCGAGGAGATCCAGAAAGAATACCCAGATCTTCAACCCGAAGATATCCGGCAAGCCCTCCAGTACGCCGCCTCGCTGGCTGGCGAAGAGATCCATCCGTTGACAGGGACTCGTGCGTGAAATTCCTGGCCGATATGGGTGTCGCGGGGAGTACGGTTCAGGCCCTGCGAGCCCGTGGCGATGATGCTGTTCACCTTCGGGAAGGAGGGTTGGGACGTCTTCCCGACACAGCCATTCTGGAACAGGCGAGGCGGCAGGGTCGTATAGTTTTGACCTTCGACCTGGACTTTGGAGATCTTCTGGCTGCGGGCTCTATGACCACCCCAGTGTAATCATCTTCCGGCTGCGCAACCAAACGCCAGCCTCTGTAACGCCTCGATTGTTGGAGATCCTCTCGGAGAGGAGCCAGGAACTGGAACAAGGTGCCGTCGTTATTGTCGAAGAGGCAAGGTACCGAATTCGCCGTCTTCCCATCATCACAAGGCAGGAAGGCCCGTCAGGGGAAAGAAGCTCCTGAGCCCAGCTTCATCCGGAGTGAAGCGCCAGGCCTTCGTTTTGGCGTCAAGGGAATTTCCCCCTGGACGCCATCGACGCCTTTCTCGAAAAAGACATAGAATCCCTCTCGTTGCGCTGATTCCCGCCGAAAAGGAAGGCAGTCTGACCTATTGCCAGTGAATCCTTGACAGTGGGGACGCCACATTCATATCATGCGTGGAGTCTGCGCAAAGCAGGCGGATAATGCCTCCAGGGAAGTGAAACCCAACCGAGGGGATCGAGAAGAATGAGGTGACGAATGAAGGCGTTGGACAAACCCGGGCTTCTTGACATTTACCGGAAGATGGTCGCTGTCCGGACCTTCGAGGAAACGGCGGCAGACCTGTACCTCAAGGGACAGCTCCCCGGCTTCCTGCACGTGTACATCGGCGAAGAAGCGGTGGCGGCCGGCGTGATGGCGCACCTGACCCCGCAGGATATGATCACCAGTACGCACCGGGGCCATGGCCACGCCGTCGCCAAGGGTGCCCGTTTCGACATGATGATGGCGGAGTTGTTCGCCAAGAAGACCGGCTACTGCCACGGCAAGGGCGGGTCCATGCACATCGCCGACCTTGACCTGGGCATGCTGGGCGCCAACGGGATCGTGGGCGGCGGCGTGCCCATCGCGACCGGTGCAGGCCTGGCGCTGAAGATGAAGGGGACCGACCGCGTGACGGTGTGCTTCTTTGGGGACGGCGGCAGCAATACCGGGGCGTTCTACGAGGGGGTGAACTTGGCCGCGGTATGGAACCTCCCCGTCGTGTTCGTCTGCGAGAACAATCAGTACGCCGAGTCCACCCCGAGGGCGATGCATCAGAAGGTCAAGTACGTCTCCGACCGCGCTGCCGCCTTCAACATCCCCGGCGAGACCATGGACGGGATGGACGTCTTCGAGGTGTATCAGAAAGCTGGAGAGGCCATTGATCGCGCCCGGGCGGGCAAGGGACCGACCTTGCTGGAGGCCAGGACGTACCGGTTCATGGGTCACTTCATCGGAGACCCGCAGCCCTACCGGACGAAAGAGGAAGTGGAGGAGTGGAAGCAGCGGGACCCGATTCTCCTGTTCCGGCGACGGATGCTCGGCGAGGGGAAGATCAGTGCGGCGGAGCTGGACGCCATCGACGCCGCCATCAAGAAAGAGATAGAGGCGGCCGTGGAGTTCGGCCGCACGAGCCCGGAGCCGGAGGTCGAAACCGCACTGCAGGACATCTTTACGGAATGACGAATGAAATGACCAATGACCAATTCCCATGGGAATTCGCTTAAGGGGGTCTGATGCGCAAGATTACGTACCGCGAGGCGGTGCTTGAAGCCCTGCGGGAGGAGATGCGGCGGGACGAGCGCGTCTATCTCCTGGGAGAGGACATCGCGGAGTTCGGGGGCAGCTACAAAACCACCCAGGGCCTGCTGCAGGAATTCGGCAGGGAGCGGGTGCGCAACACGCCCATTTCCGAGGCGGCGATCATCGGCGCGGCGCTGGGGTCGGCCCTGCTGGGGATGCGCCCGGTGGCTGAGATCATGTACATTGACTTCGCCGGCATCGCCATGGACCAGATCGTGAACCAGACGGCCAAGGTCAAGTACATGTTCGGCGGCAAGGCCAAGGTCCCGATGGTCATTCGGACCCAGGGTGGGACCGGCCGGTCCTCGGCGGCCCAGCACGCGCAGAGCCTGGAGGCCTGGTTCGTGCACGTCCCCGGCCTGAAGGTGGTCCAGCCCTCCACCGCCTACGATTGCAAGGGCCTGCTGAAGGCGGCCATCCGGGACGACAACCCCGTATTCTTCATCGAGCACAAGCTGCTCTATACGACCACCAGCGAGATCCCCGATGAGGATTACACGATTCCTCTGGGCAAAGCGGACGTGAAGCGCGAGGGGTCGGATGTGACCATCGTGGCCACCTCGCGCATGGTGCACTTCTCCCTGGCGGCGGCCGACCGGCTCGCGGCCGAGGGCATCCAATGCGAGGTCGTGGATCCGCGGACCCTCTCTCCGCTGGATGAGGAGACGATCCTCAACTCGGTAGGAAAGACCAACAAGCTAGTGGTGGTCTGCGAGGCCACGCCCCGGTGCAGCTTTGCGTCGGAGGTGGCGGCGGTGGTGGCCGAGAAGGGCTTCGATCTCCTGGACGCGCCCATCCAGCGCGTGACCTCCATGCACACCCCCACGCCTTTTGCGCCCAAGCTGGAGAAGTTCGTCACCCCCAGCGAGGACAAGATCATCGCGGCGGTCAAGAGGATCGTGGGGTAGGACGGCCCGCGATCAGTCACCGTTCGCTTCCCCCTCAGGGCCGGCAGTCGAATACAGGCGTGCCGGCCCTCGCTTTTTCATGTGACCGGAAGCGGAGCACCGCGATGTGCCGACTGTCAGACAAATGGCCGGCGGCACGGGAGAGGGAATGGGTAGACCTTGACAGGGTCAGGCGTAGGGAACGATAATTCCCAAGCGGATCGCGCGAGTTCAAGCGAGCTATCGCGAGCGGAGACCCCCGCAGCACTCTGGCCCTGCCTGTGGGCAGCTAGACGGTTCTCCCCGGCGATGGGATGATCGGGGGCGCCTGGCAATCGCTGCGATATCTCTCCTCCGTCTCCTCACCGGCAGACTTCCCGCAAGGAGCTTCCGTGGCAACCCGGATTGACATGCCGCAGTTGGGCCTGACGATGGAGAAGGGGGCGATCCTTCAATGGATCAGGGCGGAGGGGGAGCAGGTCACGAAAGGGCAGCCGGTCGTCCTCATTCAGACCGAGAAGGTGGAATACGAGGTGGAGGCGCCCGCGGCCGGGACGCTGCTCAAGGTCGTCGCCAAGGAAGGAGAAGAATTGCCGGTCGGGGGGCTCATGGGAATCCTCGGGCAGCCGGGGGAGGACGTGAGCGCCCTGCTGGCGGCATCGGCGGCAGAGCCACGAGCCGCGGGTCCCGCCCCGAGCAAGGATAACCACGAGCCACCAGCCACCAGCCAAGAGCCGGGCGCGGGGACCCCGCGCCAGCCGGGCGAGCGGATCAAAATCTCGCCGGTGGCGAAGAAGCTGGCGCAAGAGCACGGCATCGACATCGCCACGATCGCGGGAACGGGGCCCGAAAGACGCATCGTCCGCGAGGACGTCGAGCGGGTGATCGCCGCAGGCGGCGCCGCCCCTACGACCGCGGCGCCAGAGGTCATCCCGCTTTCCGGCATCCGCAAGGTGATCTTCGACCGGATGGGGCAGTCGTGGCGCGAGGCCGCGCAGGTCACCCTGTTCGCGGACGCCGACATGACCGAGGTGGTCCGACTCCGCCAGGCGAAGGGCGCCGAGTGGGAGCGGCGCTTTGGGATCAAGCCGTCCTACAGCGACCTCATTCACATGGCCGTCGCGCGGGCCCTCCGGGAAGCGCCCCGGATCAACTGCCGGCTGGGCGGACAAGGAGTGCGCATCCGCAAAGAGGTCAACCTCGCCTTTGCCGTGGATCTCGGGGAGGGGCTCGTGGCGGCCGTGATCAAGAACGCCGACAAGAAATCCGTGGGCGATCTGGCCAAGGCGGCCCAGGAGTTGGCCGGGCGGGCCCGATCCGGACGGCTGGCGCCCGACGACGTGGCGGATGGCACGTTTACCGTGACGAACCTCGGGGGGCTCGGGGTCGAAAGCTTCACGCCGATCATCAATCCGCCGCAGGCGGGAATCCTGGGCATCGGCAGGATCATGGAGAAGCCGGTGGTCCTGGGCGGGGACATCCACATCCGATCCATGATGACGCTCTCCCTGGTCTTCGACCATCGGTTGATCGATGGCGCCCCGGCGGCGAAGTTCCTGGCGAAGGTGAAGGAACTGCTGGAGCAGCCTGGGTGGATCGGCTGAGGGCGCGATGCTTGCCATGGGGACGGTGAGGATCGAGTCGCGCCCGGGAACGGCGTGGCAGGTCCTGAATCTGGGTCTCGAGCCGTTCGGCGTGGCGCTCCGCCGGCAGGAGGAACTGGTCCACCAGCGCCTGCTGGGGATCGTCCCGGATACCCTGATCCTGGTGGAGCATCCGCCCGTCGTGACGTTGGGACGGGCCAAGCCGCGCGGGAACCTGCTGCTCGATCCGGCCATGCTGGCGGCGCAGGGGGTCGAGTTCTTCGAGATCACGCGGGGCGGCGATGCCACCTACCATGCTCCGGGGCAGCTCGTGGGCTACCCCATCTTTGACCTGCGGCAGCACGGGCGCGATGTGCTCCGATTCTGCCGGGGGATGGAAGCGGCCCTGATCGCCACGCTGGCGGAGTTCGGGATCGCGGGCGAGGCGGTCCCTGGAAGAGCGGGCGTCTGGGTGCACGGGAAAAAAATCGCCTCGCTGGGGATCTCGGTTCGCCGCTGGATCACGTTCCATGGGTTTGCGCTGAACGTCACCACCGATCTCGCCGGCTTCCAGGTGATCCGGCCGTGCGGAGAGGATCCAGGCATTATGACGTCCATGGCTGCCATCCTGCAGAGGCCGGTGTCCATGGACGAGGTACGACGCATCGTGGCGGAACGGTTCGCGGAGACGTTTTCCCTCATGGAAGCTTCTGGCCAAACTGGGGCCGTTTGATGACAGGAGGCGCCTGATGAGTTTTCCACGCATGTTTCGGGTCAAGCAGCGGTTTGAAGGTCCGACGCTCCACAACATCCCGTCGGCGGTTCGGGAGACCATCGCCAGCCTGCACCTCGGCGACCGGGTGAAGCCGGGCCAGACGGCGGCCATCACCGCGGGCAGCCGGGGGATCGCCAACATCGACCGGATCACCCGGGCCGTGGTGGACGCGCTCAAGGCCTTGGGCCTCAAGCCCTTCATCGTCCCAACGATGGGCAGCCACGGCGAGGCCACGGCCGACGGACAGCGCAAGGTCCTGGAGCACTATGGGATCATCGAGGCCGCCATGGGTTGCCCGATCAAGTCCAGCATGGAGGTCGTGCGCATCGGCGAGACGAAGGGCCTCCCGGTCTTCTGCGACAAGAACGCCTGGGAGGCGGATCACATCGCGGTGGTGGGGCGGATCAAGGCTCACACCGACTTCGACGGGGAGATCGAGAGCGGCCTGTTCAAGATGATGGCCATCGGCCTGGGCAAGCAGCACGGGGCCGAGCATTATCACCGGGCGGGCCATCAGTTCAGCTATGCGGAGATCTTCCCCTCGGTGGGCAACGCGGTGCTGGAGACGGGGCACATCCTGTTCGGGCTGGGGATTGTCGAGAACGGCTACGATGAGACGGCCAAGGTCCAGGCCCTGCATCCCAAGGATTTTTGGGAGGGGGAGAAGGCCCTGCTGAGAGACGCCAAAGCCTGGATGGCCAAACTGCCCTTCGACGCCATCGACCTCCTCATCGTGGATGAGATGGGCAAGAACATCAGCGGGGCCGGCATGGACACGAACGTCGTCGGCCGCCCCTTCGTGCAGAAGGTGCTGGCTCGCCCGAAGATCCGCCGGATCTTTGTCCGCGACCTCACCCCCGAGAGCGAGGGAAACGCAGTCGGGGTCGGGATGGCCGACTTCACCACGCGCTGGCTGGTGGAGAAGATCAACTACAAGGCCATGCACATGAACGCCATCACCTCGGGCGTTCCCGAGGGGGCCAAGGTGCCCATGGCCTTCGACGCGGATCGGGAGGCGATCCAGGTGGCCCTGGGGATGATTGGACTCACGCCGCCCGAGCAGGCGTCGGTCGTGCGCATCAAGGACACGCTGCATCTTGCAGAGATCGACGTATCGGAGGCGATGCTGCCTCAGGTAAAGGCCGATGATCGTCTGAGCGTCGCCAGCGGGCCGGCGCCCCTCGCCTTCGACGGCAAGGGGAACCTGCCGCCATTCTGACAAACTGCGAGGCAATCAGGCGACTTGGCAACCAGGCAATTGGGCGGAAGCGGTTCCTGGTTGCCTGATTGCCGGGTTGCCCAGTTGCCAGGATGGGGGAGGATGTGATGTCCAAATACTTCATCGATCCGAAGGGGCTCAAGAGGAGAGAGATTGCCCCGGGGACCGAGATCCGGGTGGCCTACGGCGACAGGATCATGCTGTCCTTCGTGGAGATCAAGGCGGGCGGGGTGGTGCCCATGCACAGCCATCCCCACGAGCAGGGGGGCATCTGCCTGGACGGGGCCATGGAGTTCACCATCGGTGGTGAGACCCGGATCGTCCGCAAGGGCGAGGGCTGGATGATTCCCGGCGGGGTGCCGCATTCGGTGCGGGCGCTGGAGGCGGGGGCCTCGGCTCTCGACATCTTCTCTCCGCATCGGGAGGACTACAAGTAGGCGGGGCGCCGGCCTGGCCTTCCTGGAGAAGGGGCCGCCCAATCCGCACGATCCCATCCTGGCACTGGACAACGTCGCCTTCATCCCGCATTATGGTTCCTACGCGGGGACGGCCGATCATGAGTTGGGGATCGAGACCGCCGAAAACGCCGCGGAGATCCTGCACTCACACGGCGCTAACCACAGGGACCCCAAGGATCCCGAAGAGGAGGGAACGACATGAGCTTGAAGGGCAAGAAGGTTGCGGTTCTGGCCGAGGAGATGTACCAGGAGATGGAGCTGTGGGTGCCTTACTACCGGCTCAAGGAGGAGGGGGCTGACGTGAAGGTGGTGGCCCCCGAGAAGAAGACCTACAAGAGCAAGCTGGGGTATCCCGTGAACGCGGACGTGGCCGCCTCCGAGGTGTCCGCCAAGGACTTCGACGGGGTGGTGATCCCGGGCGGCTATGCCCCGGATATGATGCGGCGGCACAAGGCCATGCTGGACCTGGTGAAGGGCTGCTTCGAGCAGGGCAAGCCGGTGGCGGCCATCTGCCACGCGGGCTGGGTGCCGGCCTCGGCCGGCATCCTCAAGGGGAAGACGGCCACGTGCTTCTTCTCCATCAAGGACGACGTGATCAACGCCGGGGCGAGGTACGTGGATCAGGAGGTGGTGGTGGACGGCAACCTGATCACGTCGCGCAAGCCGGACGACCTGCCGGCCTTCTGTCGCGAGCTGGTGAAGGCCCTGGAGAAATAGGCGAACCTCAGCACGTCGCGGGAGCTTGCCATGACCCTGCCCAAGATGTACCGGATCCGGCAGAAGCTCGACCCGCCGGTCGTGCCTGACGTGGCCGCGGCGGTCCGGGCCGAGATCGGCACGCTGGACCTGCGCGGTCGGCTGAAGCCCGGGGGGCGAGTCGCCGTCACGGGGGGAAGCCGCGGGGTGGCCAACATCGCCGCCATCCTGCGCGCGACCTGCGACAGCCTCAAGGAGTTGGGGGCGAAGCCCTTCATCGTGCCCGCCATGGGCAGCCACGGGGGCGCCACCGCCGAAGGGCAACTGGCCGTCCTGGCCCGCTACGGCGTCACGCCCGAGAGCATGGGCGTCCCGATCCTGTCCTCCATGGAGACCGTGGAGATCGGGCGGATGGGCTGGGGGCTGCCGGTGCTGGTGGACCGGCACGCCTCCGAGGCGGATCACATCGTCCTGGTGAACCGGGTGAAGCCGCACACCAACTTCCGTTGCCACGTCGAGAGCGGCCTGCTGAAGATGCTGGTCATCGGCTTGGGGAAGCACCAGGGGGCGCTCCTGGCGCATCGCGCGGCCGTGGACGTCGGGCTGGATCGGATGGTCCCCGAGGTGGGCCGGTTCTCTCTCGGGAAGCTCCCCATCCTGTTCGGGATCGGCAGCGTGGAGAACGCCCGCCATCAGACGGCGCTGGTCCGGGCGTTGCTGCCCGAGGAGCTGGAGCGGGGAGAGGCCCAGATGCTGCAGGAGGCGTGGCGGCTCCTGGGCCGGATCCCCTTCGACTTCCTCCACCTGCTCATCGTGGACGAGATCGGGAAGGAAATCAGCGGGACCGGCATGGATCCCAACGTCATCGGCCGGATGTACTTCTACCCCAACGAGGAGCCCAAGAGCCCCCGCTACGTCCGCATCCTGGTGCGCGATCTCACGAAGAAGACATCCGGGAACGCCGTGGGCATGGGCCTGGCGGATTTCGGGACGCGGCGGCTGGCGAACAAGGTCAACTTCCATTACACCTACACCAACGCCCTCACCGGCCTCGCCCCCATGCGAAGCAAGATGCCCATCATCTTCGAGACGGACCGGGACGCCATCCAGGGGGCCCTGAAGACCATCGGCCTCACCGAGCCGCCGGACGCCAAGGTGGCCCGGATCCGGAACACGCTGGCCGTGGAGTATCTCCAGGCCTCCGAGGCCCTCCTGTCCGAGGTCGAGGGGCGGGCTGATCTCGAGATCGTGGACGGCCCGTGGGAGTTCCGGTTCTCGGACGCGGGCGACCTCCTCGACCAGGTGCCGCTCTTCCCGCCCGAGTTGCTTCCGGATCGCGATGTCGATTGACGGGAGGCGCGCCTGCCAGGGATCGAGGTTCCGCCACATCATCGCTCCGCCGGATCGGGGGCGTGGTTCTCACCGGGCCGACCGGGGCGGGCATCGTAGCCGCGCGCTCCGCCCGGGTTGACGGGAAGACGATTGTCAGGACGAAAGCCCGAGCATGCCGGCCGACCCGCCGCTCTTCACCCGATCCTTCACCGTCATCTGCCTCGCTACCTTCTTCTTCTACGCGAGCTTCTACCTGATCCTACCGGTGATGCCGCTCTATGTGGCGGCGATGGGTGCCACCTCCTTTCAGATCGGCCTGATCATCGGGCTCTTCGCGATGATGGCCATGGTGCTCCGTCCGCCGACCGGCTGGATCATCGACACGCGAGGGTGCCGCGTGGTCCTGGTGGCGGGGATGGCCATCTTCCTGCTGGCCTCTCTCGGTTACGTCATCGCCCACTCGGTCGGGGCGGTCCTGGCGCTCCGCCTGTTTCACGGGATGGGGATGGGATTGTTCCCGACCGCGGCGACCGTGGTCGTGGCCGAGCTGGCGCCCCCCGCCCGCCGGGGGGAGGCCATGGGCTGGTTCGGCATCGCCAACAGCGTGGGATTGATTCTTGGCCCGGCAGTCGGAATGCCCATCGCCGCCGGAGCGGGGTTCCGGACCCTGTTTCTGGTCGCCGGCGGGGTGGCCCTGATGGGGCTGGTGTGCATCGGGATGCTTCCCCGAATCGGACGGGTGCCCGCCCAGATTGCTCGGCCCCCCCGCCCGCAAGATTTTTTCAGCCCAGCCGCCGTCCTGCCTTCGGTCCTGCTCCTGTTCCTGTATGTGCCGTACGGGGCGATGCTCGCGTTCATCCCGATCGTCGCCGCCGATCGCGGCCTGGGGAACCCGGGCACGTTTTACACCGCCTTCGCCCTGGCCGTCCTCGTGATCCGGTCCAGGGCCGGCCACGTGTCCGACCGGCGTGGTCGGCCCGCAGTCATCATCCCGGGGCTGCTGGTGGCCGGCGTCGCCTTGGCAATTCTGGCGTTGACGTCCGGCCGGATCTGGGTGCTGGTGGGAGCAGCGATCTACGGTTTCGGGTTCGGCAGCGTCCAGCCGGCCCTCATGGCCCTGACGGCCGACCGGGTGCCGCCCGAGGAGCGGGGCAAGGCCATGGGGACATTCTACACCGCCTGGGAGCTGGGCATCATGACGGGCTCTACGGGGGCGGGACTGCTCCTGGAGGTTACGGACTTTTCCCTGATGCTGCTGGCCGGCTCGTTCATGCCGATGGCCGGCGCGCTCTTGGCCTTCCGCGCGCGCTCTCCCGTCGTCCCACGACGTTCGTCCTGATCCATCCAGGGGCCATCTGAAGGAATCCAGCAGTCCTTGGTGATCGTGCGCGGCAGAGACGGATCGGCGCAGACATGGGCTTTATTGAAACCCTGATGATTGCCGTCGGCCTGGCGATGGACGCCTTCGCCGTGTCCCTGGCCGCGGGGACGTCCGGTCGGGCGATCGGGAGACGGGCGGCCTTTCGGCTGTCGTTTCACTTCGGCCTGTTCCAGTTCATGATGCCCGTCATCGGCTGGTTCCTGGGTGCCGCGATTGCCCCACAGATCTCCTCCTTTGACCATTGGATCGCCTTCGCGCTGCTCGTGTTCGTCGGCGTCCGGATGATCCGCTCGGGCTTCGACGACCGCGCAGAGACGTTCGCCACCGATCCGAGCCGGGGTCTCGCCTTGGTGGTGCTGGCGATTGCCACGAGCATAGATGCTCTCGCGATCGGGCTGAGCCTGGCCATGTTGCGGATCAAGATCTGGTATCCCAGCGCCGTCATCGGCCTAGTGACGAGCGGGCTGTCCCTGTTCGGGTTACGTATGGGGACTCGCCTCGGCGCAAGGTTCGGCAAGCGGATGGAGATCGTCGGCGGAGCCATCCTGACGCTCATCGGCCTTCGCACCTTGCTTTTGCATCTGCTTGCCTGAGTGGCTCCCCGCCCTCTTCCCCGGCAAGCCCGGACGCGGTTCTCGGCTTTCCACATCCGCCTTTCCCCTGTGCAATCCCCTGGGAGAGAAGGCCTGCTTGCCTGAAAGCTCTAGTGAGCGGCAAGCGCACTCCCAGCGTGGAACGCATGGGTCGCCGGCTGAAGAGAGCGAGTCCTTCCGAGACCCAGGGGATGTCGCACGCGCCGGCGAGCGGGGGGAATCCCTCTCCTTCTGCTCTATTATCCGTCTTCCTACGCCCCCGTTACGGCGCAGGCCCTCGGGCGGGGGGGTCAATCCGCAGCCGCCTAGGGGTGGGCATCCTGGCCCTCGTTGCTCTCATGAGTGCTACCGCGAACACCGATGCGCATCCCCACGTCTGGATCGAAACGGTGGCGACGTTTGTCTTCGACCGGGGCAAGGTGGTCGGCATCAAGCTGGAGTGGACCCTTGACGAGTTCTTCAGTGAATCGCTCATCGACACTTTCGACCCGAAAAAGAAAGGTCGGTTTGACGAGAAAGCAGTCAAGGAGCTGTACAAGAGGGACTTCGACAACCTCAAGAACTCCGACTACTTCATCCACCTCTCTCTGGCTGGCAAGAAGCTGCCCATTCGGGAAGTGTCTGACTTCTCTGCGGCAGTTGTGAAAGGGAGGGTTGTGTACCGGTTCACGGCGCGGCTCCCATCGCCAGTGGATCCCGTCGGCACCGCCATTGGGCTGAGTGTCTACGATGAATCCTACTTCGTCGAGGTCGCGTTCGCTGAGGAAGATCCGATCCGCTTCGAAGGCGGCGCCGACGCTTTGTGCCGGTGCGACGTGCGCGAGGATCGGAACACGCCCCTCTATTTCGGCATGGCCTTCCCGCAGCAAATCCGACTGGAATGCCGGAGGCGATAACGTGCGGCAGAAGGGTCTCCCCTGCGTTCTCATCGTTCTCCTCTTGGTCCTGGGCGGCGTGTTCTCGTTGGCTGCCACAAACCCCCTGACCGGAAGCGCACCAGAGCGTCCGGGGTTGGTCGCTGAAGGGCGGCCGAGCCTTTTGATGGAAATCGGGCGGGTGTTACTGAAACTTCAGCGGGACCTGAACCGGGAGATCGGGCGGCACATGCGGGCGATCCGGGACGGAGACTCCCGCTGGGCCCTGGTCGGCGGATTGGCGTTTGCCTTCCTGTGCGGGGTGCTACATGCCCTCGGCCCAGGCCACGGGAAGTTCGTGGTTGTGTCGTACTTCATCTCGAGAAAGGCGCGAATCTGGCGAGGGCTGCTGACGGGGTTACAGATCTCGGTCACGCATGTCATTTCCGCATTTGTGTTGCTGTGGCTTGCAGACATGTCCCTAAAGACTGTACTCGGGGGGTCACCGGCGGCGATGCGGGATGTGCAGTTGCTAAGCTATGGAGCGACCGCCGCCATCGGCCTGGTCATGCTCGTCCGGGCGGTGCAGCGGTCTGTTCCTGGGCACGAGGCGGGTACTCAGAGAGGAGACAGCCATCACGGGCACGGAGGCAAGCAACTGAGCCTTGTATCCTTCAGCGTGGGCCTCGTCCCCTGCACGGGCGCACTCCTGGTCATGCTGTTTGCTCTGGCCAACGATATGGTCTTCACCGGCACGGTGATGGTTGCCGCCATCGCAGCGGGAATGGCCGTGACAATGTCGGTCCTTGGCATTCTCGAGATCGAGGCGGATTCGTACCAGCTGCAGGACGGATCGGGTCTGTCTCGGGAAAATCGTCTCTCGGCAGCGGAGCTGGTGTCTGTCTTGGAAGCGGCGGTGCACAACTTCCCGTGGCAGGCCGAGTTCATGGCCTCCCTGGGACTGTTGGGGTTGGATGGCGTCGTTGAACGGGGCTTTTCCGCTTCGCCGGCACGAGGCCTCTTGCGGGGGAAGACGGGGTCCCTGCAGGGGGTTACAGCCTTGTCCGGTTATGGAAAATCGACGGATGGGAAGATCCTTGCATTTTCTCTCCTGTGGAACGGCTCTTCCTGTTCGTCGGGGGATTTGGATGGAGTTCAGGCAGACCTAGTGTAGTGTTACATAAATACATTTACATCCTGATCCCGCCATGGTATCTTGCCTCTGGACAGGAGGGAGGAGGCCATGGCGAAGCGAGCGGCGGCATTGGCGATCAGCGACGCCGACCGAAAGATCGTGGAGGGGTGGGTGCGC
>Ga0181527_1000234_pt1 | contig 64590 bp, 53 predicted proteins | sample PEATcosm2014_Bin_30_FD_119762 | JGI IMG/M metagenome (GOLD analysis project Ga0181527, IMG submission 119762) | Peatland microbial communities from MTU Mesocosm Facility, Houghton, MI, USA - PEATcosm2014_Bin06_60_metaG | ecosystem: Environmental > Terrestrial > Soil > Wetlands > Peat | place...
TCAGTTGGGCGTTCCCCTCGCTTCCAGTCGCCCCTAACGCTTGGCAGAGGGGAATGGTCCACAATTGTCAATTCCGCAGATCCAAATCAGAGCGTTGACGCATAAATGCGAATCAATAAGTCTTCATAATCCCTTTCCGCGACTCTCCGCGGGTGCCCCCCAGCAGAAGGTTGGATTCTCGCACATAAACTTTCTCGGGGGTCACCCGGCTCAGCCATCCAAAAGCATTTTGACCTTAGAACCTTTCAATGCAAATCTCATCCGCCCTTTCCTCATAAAAAACGTGCACCGCCCGCTGTTATATAGTATAATTGTTTGTTGTTAACACCAAACGTCACCCAAACGCTCTAACTGGCGTTTTTGTAACCTATTACCCGGCGCCGCAATGCTTGACAATAAGAAAACTTATTATTCGATAAGCGAGGTTTGCACCAAGACCGCGCTCGAACCCCATGTGCTCAGATACTGGGAAAGCGAATTCGCGCAGCTCAGACCCAAAAAGAACCGCGCAGGCAACAGGGCATACCGCGACAAGGACATCGAGATAATCAAGTACATCAAGTACCTGCTTTACGAAGAGCAATATACCATTCCGGGCGCAAAGAGGAAACTCGCTGAGGCAAAGGAATTCGACATTCCCGCTCAGATGCAACTCCCGCTTTCGACGGCCGCCGCTCCTCCTGTCCAGGAAACGCCCGCTTCAAACGGGCACCTGATTCGAGAGGTGTCTTCGGAATTGCGATCGGTCCTGCAGATTCTGAAGCTGTAATCGAAAGTATTCAATCTGTGCCAGGGTGCGCTATCCTCTCACCGCAGCCACCTGATACTCGGGCCCGAGGGCGGCAGCGGTTTCGAAAGTCAAGACCCAGCAGATATTCCCTTTCCGGTTATGCCCCCTGTTTCCGTTTTCGTTTTCCCTGAAACAGCATCGGCCCCAGCGCCTCCATCACTGAGAACAGCGAAGTATAGGAAGCTATCGAATAATACTGGTACCAGCCGCAGTTCCGTTTGCACTGTTTCATGGAAGCGCGGAAGGCCCTCGCCTCGACAGTGGAAAGCCATGCCGTGAGGTCGACGGCGGAGAGATCGGGCCCTTTTGTCCCGAGGATGTGGCAGGGGTAATACAACCGCCCGTCGGGCGCGATAATCACCGACGCCGGCGAGCACCTTGCCCCGCGGAACGCCTCAAAATATCCCTGCGGGGTATAAATTGTCAACGGATACTTCCTCCTCAGGCCTGCAAGCGCTGTTTCGAGGGCCGCAATATCGGGGAAGAAATCGTCGGTGTCGTCCATGTGCGCCGCCGGAATGATCACGATGTTTGCCCCGGCCTCGTGGCATTTCTTCACCTTTTCCTCGAGCGCACCGGCGGTCTTCGAGGTCACCACCGCCTGTACCGATACCTGGCTTTCCAGGCGCCGCACGAGTTCGGGCAGCGCACCGTACAGTTCCAGGTTGTTATGGCCTTCGTCAATTGATATATGGAAGAAGTCGATGGACCGGCCGTACTCTTCCAACGGATACTCAAGGATGTCCTTCACGCTCGTGGTGAACAGGAGGTAGAAGCGGCCATGTCCTCTCGCATACCTCAGAAGCTCGCCGATGTCGTCGCGCAAAAGCGGCTCGCCGCCCTCGAAGCTGGTCATCAGGACCGCCGACCGCGACAGGTTGTCGAGAATCGCCTTGACGCGGGCGGTCGAAAGATCGGGGCAGGGGGCATTCTTTACATTGCAGAAAGGGCAGCCGAAATGGCAGCGCGAAGTCAGTTTGAACGAAGCGTACAACGGGTGCACCGCTTCACGGCGCGCGATATTTACGGCAAGGCCCTTGAGCGTGGGAGCGTACCAGGACGCCGGCAGGATTCTCATGGGGTGAAATATACCTTATGGTCCCCGCCGCAGAGCCGGCCCGCGCGGCGCTACTTCGCCGCTTCGATCCTCACCCGCGCCTTCCCTGTTTTGTCAATCCCGAGCGCCGCGGCGGCCGCAAACGACAGGTCGATGATGCGGGCACGGGAGAACGGCCCCCTGTCGTTGATGCGAACAACCACCGATGCTCCGGTCTGCATGTTGGTCACCTTCACCATCGTGCCAAAGGGGAGCGTCCGGTGCGCGGCGGTACATTTGTTCATGTCGAACCGCTCGCCGCTTGCGGTCTTTCTTCCGTTGAATTCTTTTCCGTAATAACTGGCAATGCCGACGGTCGGGCCAAAGGCGCCGCTCCAGCCTGCGGAAGGCCGCGCATGGGCCGACAGCGCGGGTGCGCAGCAGTCAAGAAACGCGACGACAAGCGAGGCCGCAAGGGGCACAACGAGCAGCCGCCCGCGCGAGCTGGCAGGACGGCACGATTCGCTCTTGACAATGTCGGGCATCATGTGACGTGCGGGTCAGGGAATAAACCGGTGGAGATCTTTAATGCTTGTCACTTTTTCCTGCTCGCAAAACTCCCGAATTCCTGCAAGCACATCTGACGCGGTGCGAGGGTCCACGAAATTCGAGGTGCCGATCTGGATGGCCGAGGCGCCGGCGAGCAGGTATTGCAGAGCATCGTGGGCGCCGGTGATCCCGCCTATGCCTATAACCGGGATGGACACCGCCCTGCTTACCGCATAGGTGGCGGCAACGCCGACAGGCCTGATTGCGGGACCGGAAAGGCCGCCTGTTCCAAGCGGCAGCACCGGTTTCTTTGCGGCAACATCTATTACCATGCCCACGAGGGTGTTGATGCACGACACGGCGTCGGCGCCGCCCTCCTGCGCAGCCTTGGCAACATCCCGGATGTCGGTCACGTTCGGCGTGAGCTTCACGATGAGAGGCTTTGTGGTGCGGCCGCGAAGGCCGGCCGTGAGGCGCTCCACCAGCGCGGGGTCGGTGCCGAACGCCATGCCGCCATGCTTCACATTGGGGCACGAGACGTTGATTTCGTAGCCCCAGATTCCATCGCATGCTTCCAGTTTGTCGAGCACCGCGGCATATTCGTCGGCAGCAGCGCCGGCGACGTTGACAACGATGGCGCACGGCAGGCCCGCGCAGTAGGGCATTTTCTCCGAAATAAACCGGTCGACCCCGACGTTGGCCAGCCCGATGGAATTGAGAAGACCGGAAGGCGTCTCGATGATCCTGGGAATGTCGTTTCCGGGCCGCGGCCCAAGCGTGACGGCCTTTGTGTACAGCGCGCCGATTGCCGAAAAGTCAACAAGCTGCTCATATTCGCCGCCGTAGCCGAAGGTACCCGAGGCAACGCCCACGGGGTTGGCAAGTTTCTTTCCGCCTATTTCGACGCTCAGGTCCACACCATCCTCCTGCTGTCGAATACGGGGCCTTCGGTACACGCGCGCGCATACCCGCTTGCGGCATCATTCACTTTCACGGCGCATCCCATGCAGGCGCCGACTCCGCAGGCCATGGTTTGCTCCATGGCCACGAAGCACGGATACCCGCGCGTCTCCGCCCAGCGGTGGCAAGCCCGGAGGAGGGGCAACGGTCCGCAACAATACACGGCGGCCTTTCCGCCGGGGTCCGGAGCGAGCGATTCGAGGTACGTGAGCGGAGTCCCCTTGATGCCTTCGCTTCCATCGTCCGTACAGACGATCGCCCGTGCGGAAGGGAGCGCTGTGAATCGGGGAAGCTGGGACTTTGTCCGGCAGCCGAGGACCAAAACGCAGCCCTGTGCGGTTTGTGAAAAGGCAGATGCCAGAAAGCGGATTGGGCCGAACCCCGTTCCTCCTGCCACTAAATAGTTGCGGGAAATGTCGGGTGGCGTCAAGGTGGCAAAGTCGTTGCCGAGCGGACCGATAATGTCTATCGAGTCGCCCGGGGCTTTGCCTGCAAGAAGCTCGGTTGCCGGCCCTCGTTTTTTATAGGCAATCGAAGCGGTTCCCGCCTTTTCGTCGTACGACGAGAACGCAAACGGCCTCCGTAGCAAGGGCGCCGTGTACGGCGACACCCGCAGGGTGCAGAACTGTCCGGGCCGGGGCACACCTGCCGACCGGCCCCAATCGAACGTCAGTTCAAAGAAACAGTCCGACACGGGCGCGTGAGACACAATCCTTGCAATAAACTGTTTCATCGTCCACACATCTGTCTTTCCGGGAGTGTTCCTACTTATCTATAGATAAATTAGTTTATGAGGGCCGAACGTATCCCAATTTTCATGCGCCACAGGCGCGGGAATAGTATTTTGTAGGTTTGACAGATCAAAACGATCCGTTGAAATCTTCCTGCCAGATTCAGGGTCCATGCGAATGATTCATTCTCTGCTCTCCAGATTCGTTATCGTGGCACTGTCTTGTGCTGCGGCGTCCGCAGCGCTCGACGCGCCCGACCTCAAGGCATATTCAAAATTCCTGCCCGGCGCCCCGTTCGACGAACAAACGCGGTCCCCCGAACCGCAGATTGACAACTCGATAAATCCGGAGGCGTATTTCATCGGCGGGGGCGATGTGTTCCAGATCTCGGTGGTGGAATCGCCGTCCATTCAGTACACGGGAACGGTAAACGAGAACTGCGACGTGTACATCCCGGAACTCGGCATCATAAAGATCGGGAAGACACGCCTCTCCGAGGCCAAGAAGGTAATCGCGGGATTCGTCGCCTCGAAGCTCAGGAAGCGGTTCGAAGTGTATGTCTCCCTTGTCAAGACCAAGACCGCGGTGGTGGGCGTGTCGGGCGCCGTGGCAAACCCGGGAACCTACAGGATTGCCGGCACCTTCCGGCTTCTCGACGCCATACGGGCGGCAAACAACGGCGCGCTCCCGTCCTACAACGAATGCAATTATCGCGAAACGGAATGCCGCAACAGCGATTCGGTGCGCGTCTTCGACCTCTTCAGGTACTTGTTTGTAAACGACCTGGACCAAAACCCCTACGTCTACCCGGGAGACAACATACGGATCTCACTTTCCCAGCGGCGGGTAATGATCAGCGGGTCCATCAGGAGCCAGGCGGCGGGCTGGATTCCCATCAGGCAGGACGAACAGGCCGCCGATTTTCTCTCCCTGTTTGCGCTTGACGCGTCCGCGGATTCCGACCGCATCATCATCCAGCGCGTCAACCCGGATAATTCTTGTCTCGTCAAAATCATTTCGGTCCGCGAGAAGGTTCCCTTCCCCCTCAAAGACCGCGACCTCGTGATTGTTTCGGAAAAGGAGAATTACCCGGAAGCGGTCACCGTGACGATACGGGGCGAAATCGCCAGGCCGGGCCTCTATCCCCTTGCAAAGAACGTTACCAAAGCGGACGACGTGGTGAAGTTGGCGGGAGGTCCCACACCTCTGGGCAATGCCGGCCGCGCCTATGTGATCCGCCGCAGGAAAATGCTCGGCGAAGAGATCAAAGGAAACGGCAATTCACTTAAATCAACTACAACGCCCCCCGTTTCCGACAACTCAGTGCGTCCGGAAATAAATGCGGGATTTCTTCGGATGAACTCGTCAAACGATTTTTCCATCCTGAGGTTCAGCGACAACAAAGACGGTATCCTGCTTGAACCAGACGACGAGGTCGTAATTCCGAAAAAGGAATACTGCGTGTATGTGAGCGGAAGCGTGCGGCATCCCGGCGCCTACCCTTTTTCGGCAGGCGGCAGCAAAGACCATTACATCGGTTTGGCGGGCGGGTACTCGTCCAAAGCGGACAGGAAGAATTCATGTGTCGTCACCTACTATGGGACAGTCATGCAGGTAAAAGAGAACGGCGCGTTGGAAGAGGGCGATGTTATTGTCGTTCCGGATTCCCAGGAGTTCAAGTTCCTGACCCTGGTCTTTATTCCCATCCTCTCCGCAATCGCAATTACCATTTCCACCATTCTTGCGCTCTACACCAGCGCGCACCATTAGCCGCGGATGCGGCGTCTGCCGGCGCGCCTCTTCGCGAACCGCGGGAACCGGTTCGCGTGCCGTTCACCGACTCCCCGTGCATTTCGCGGATATGCAATCAGGCGGGGCGGAAAAGGGTTGTAGTTTTTGTGGAAATTTCCGGTGGGAAAGAGAAAATCCGCTCCCGGGGCGGTAACGGAGAGTTCCGGTTTTTTGTCCAATCAACACGCACGCGCGCTTCAATGTTTTTCTTTTCAAGGAGTCGTAGATCCATGATCCACACAGTCGCTGCATTTTTCAATTCCGGCGGTCCATTCATGTGGGTGATCCTCGTGGTGCTGGCCATTTCCACCGCGGTCGTCCTCGAACGGGTCTTTTTCTACTTTGTCGTTTGCAGGGCACGCGGGCCCGTTCTCGTGTCGAAGATCGCATCCGCGTTGCACGGCGGCAATCAGGAAGAGGCAAAAAAGGTGGTGAGCAAGGGCACTGCGCCGCTCACCGTCTTGCTTCGCACTGCGGTGGAGCGCTATTGCGCGGGCATGCCCGTCCATGACGTCGAAGAGGGAATCGAGGAGTCGGCAATCGTCGAGATGCCAAAGATGATCGCCCGGCTGAACTATCTCTCCCTTTTTGCAAACATCGCCACGCTGCTCGGACTGCTGGGGACCATCTCCGGGCTTCAGGCGTCGTTTTCTTCGCTTGCCTCGGTGGAGGCGTCCAAGAAAGCCAGCATGCTCGCCGCCGGCATCGCCGAGGCAATGAACTGCACGGCGTTCGGCCTTATGGTGGCGGTTCCCTGCATGGTGGCCTACACCGCCCTTTACAACAAGCAGACGCAATTGACAAAAATGATTGACGATTCCATCGTGAAAACCCTCAATTTCATGAAGAAGCTCAAGCCGTGAAAACACTGTCCGTGGGGAAAAAAGGATTTCTGCCATCCGAGGCGATCGAGGCGGAGATCGATATCGACGTGAAACCGATAATGAACGTTCTCATTATCCTCATCCCGTTTCTCGTCTCGGTGGCGGTGTACACCAACCTTGCGGTCATCGACATGTCGCTGCCGCCCAACGTGACCGCCGCGGCGGGCGCGGGCCCGGCAAACCAGAAACCCAGGCTCAAGATCACCGTGCTGGTGGCGCAAACCTACTGTGCGATCACGCTGGGTGAAACCCTGCTCGATTCCATTCCGCGCGCCGGCGATGAATACCCCTACGACACGCTCGCCGCGCGCCTCCTGGTGCGCCGCGCGGGCGCCGACGTCAAGGACGAGGTGATCGTGGCGCCGCGCGACAGGATCCATTTCCGGTACGTGGTGCGGATCATGGACGCGTGCAAGAAGACCGGGTTCGAAAAGGTAAGCCTGGCGAGCGCCACGGAGAACCCTGAGGGCGGCAGGTAGCATGAACATCCATAAAAAGAAATTCTCGGGGTCGGGCGGCATCACCGACATCATCAAGCCGCAGATGACGTCGCTCATCGACATTCTCACGCTGCTGCTCGTGTTCCTTATCCAGAGCTTCAACGCCGAAGGCACGCTGGTGACGCCGTCATCGGACCTGGAGTTGCCGCTTTCATCTTCAAAGAAGCAACCCGGCCCGAGCATGATGATCGAGATCACGCGCGACGCGGTTGTCGCGGAAGGAAAGCAGCTCGCGGCCAACGCGTCCTTCGCCACGTCATCCGACCTGCTTGTCCAAAACGTGTATTCCTGGCTCGGGCAGCAGAAAGGCCGCATCGCCGCCACCGCGGAACCGCGGCAAATCATCATCCAGTGCGACAGGGAAATAGAATTCAATATTGTCAAGCGTGTGATGTACACCTGCAGCAAGGCGGGGTTCACCGATTTTTCAGTTCTTGTCATAGAGGAATAGGGCATGGACACCATCACGCTCGAACTGCTCTCCGGGCCGCCCAAGCGGTCGGACAACAATCTGTTCGGCGTGATATTCGTGGTAACGCTTGCCCTGTTTCTCGGAGCGGGCCTGTATCTCACGAAGGTGAAACCGCTGCCGGTGCACTACGACGAGAAACCCATCACCCAGATCACCACGCAGTTCGTGGTGCCGGAAAAGAAAAAGCCGCCTGCTCCAAAACCCAAGCCGGCGGCCAAAGAGGAACCGATCGACCTGACCAAGGCGCCGCTCCTCAACCAGAAACAGGATTTTACCGCACCGCAGACAGCCGCGCCGCAGGCAAAGCAGGTCGCGCGTCCGGTGTACGGACTCAGGCGCGTCTATTCCACGGGTATAGGAGCGGGCGGTTCGGTATCGGAGGCGGTGATCGGAAAACTGGGCAACACGCTTGACAAAGACATCGATACCCTCACGCCCGCGCCGAAGGACATAAAAGGCCAGCTCGTATCGATTACCTCAATCTCAACAGCGCCTCGCCTGAAACATGACGTGAAACCGGAATACACCAAAGAAATGATCGCGGCCAAGGTTGAAGGCGTCATCAAGGCCGAGCTGCTCGTTGATATAGACGGAAAAGTGAAGGAAGTAAAAATTCTCAACGATCTTGGCTATGGTACGCGCGAACGTGCGCGCGATGCATTTTTGCAATGGGAGTTTGTGCCTGCCATGCGGGACGGCAAGCCGGTTGCCACGTGGATATCGTATTCAATCAGATTCGTTTTTTTGCAGGACTGATAATGCATTTTCGACAAGTACGAACGCGTCAGGCCGCGCTGATCGCCGGTTTCTTTGCATTCCTTGTAATCGCGGTTTCCTCGCCTGCCCAGATTTCGGAAAGCGCTCCACAGGCCCCTTTGCCCGCTGCGGGAAAAGGCGCGCCGGCACCCGCGGCCACGCAGGATTCCGGTGTGCAAAAAGCTTCGGCCGGCCGGAGCGATACAAGCGCGACGGCCGGTAAAGACAGCCTGCCGCCTATCGATTCCATGCCGAAACTCATTGAATTTGTAAATGCGGAATACCCGGCCGACCTTGTCAAAAAGGGAATCGAGGGCCAGGTTGTTCTCGACCTAGTCGTGGACACGGCAGGCCGCGTCGACTCGGTCGCAGTTGTCAAAGGAATCGACCCGCGTCTCGATTCGAGCGCTGCGGCCGCGGCAAAACAGTTCAGGTTCAGGCCTGCACTTTCCGCCGGCGCGTCCGTGGCGGTGATCATGGAATACGTGTACCGGTTTACGATTGATGAAGTTGTCCGGAAAATAGACCGCTACGTCAATCTCAAGGGAAGACTTCTCGAGCGCGGCACGCGTGCGCCGGTGGTGGACGCGACCGTCGCCCTCATGTTTCGAGACACATCCAGCGACAAGACATTGCGAGTGCCGTTTTCCGCATACCTGAAAAGAATCGGCAGTTTCCCCGGACAGCATGTTGAAAACAACGTTCTGGTGACGACAACGGATTCTTCAGGCCGTTTTTCGTTTACGTCTGCTCCGTCCGGCCCCATCACCCTCAAAGTAATTTGCCCAGGGTATGAACAGCTCAGCGAAGACGAGGTCCTGCATTCCGGAGCGGTCCTGGAAATCACCTATCATATTCAGCGCTTTTCCACCTATGGCGACAACGAAGTAGTGGTATACGGTAAGGAGGAAGAAACTGAAGTCGCGGAGCACACCTTGACGCTGAATGAAGTGAAAAAGGTCCCTGGTTTCGGCGGAGATGCGGTTAAGGTGGTGCAGGCGCTTCCCGGCGTCGCGCGCACATCCCTGTTGGGAAACCAGATCGTGGTCCGCGGTGCACCCACCGCCGACTCCCGCTTTTTCCTTGACGGCGTGCAAATACCGGTCCTGTTCCATTTCGGCGGCCTCAAATCAACCTATAACTCCGATGCGCTCGAATCGGTTGACTTTTATCCGGGAGGCTTCGGCACGCGGTACGGTGACGTTACCGCCGGAGTCATTGAAATCACGGGCCGGCCCGCAAAGACGGACCGTATCCATGCGAGCGTAGACGCCAATTTGATCGACGCATCGTTCATGGTGGAAGGCCCCGTCACCGACAAGATCTCCACGCTTCTCACCGCGCGGAGGAGCTTTATAGGAGACATTCTCAGCTGGGCCGTGACGAAAATTGACCTGCCTGTTTCCCTGCAGCCGTATTATTGGGATTACATCTGGCGCACCGATTATGCACCGAGCAAGGACCAGAAGTTTTATTTGACGTTGTTCGGGTCCAACGATTACTTCAAATTGGTTGCTCCGTCGTTTGGAGGCAGGACCAGTATCACAAGCGATCCTACCGACGAAGCGGACCAACGGACCATGTTCAACATGGGGATTCTCGGCTGGAACTGGGATATTTCCCCTACCGTCAAGAATCATTTCACGTATGCATTGACATACGGCGACCAGTATTCTTCGTTTTTCGGACTGGTGAAAGTCGATCAAAACGCGTGGTACCACAATCTTCGCGACGAGGCAAGCATTACCGTCTCCAAGAACGCCGTCGTTCATGCGGGGATCGACGCCCTTGTCTATCCCGCTAATTTTGAAATGATCATCCAAGGCGCCACGGATACCGTGACCAGGGACACGGTGAAGGACTGGGTTTTTGGAGACATAGGGCCGTATCTCAACCTCGATTGGAAACCGCTTGAGCGGCTCGAAATTATCCCTGGCTTGCGGTACGATTATTTTCCCGAACTCGACTATCGGGGAAGCATTCTGCCGGCCTTCTGGAACTACGGTCTCATAAACAATCGTCAGGGAGCACCCGGTGAACCGTCGTTGCGTATTAACGCTCGGTACAAAATCGCTCCGACGCAAACCGTGAAAGCGGCCATTGGCAACTACAGTGAAACGCCGCAGCCGCTGGGCGAGACTATCATGCAGCAATGGGGCGACCCCCATCTGCCCGCCACCAAGGCCGCCCAATACGTGGCTGGATACGAATGGAAAATCACTGATCTTGACAATGCGGACGTTCAGGTGTATTACAATAATCAATGGGACATTCCCCGGCAGGGAACCGCCCAGGACGTTCCCCCCGGTGAAACACCCAAGGGATTTTATGCCGACGAACTGGGACGGATGTACGGCCTGGAAATCATGCTGAAACACGACCAGGGCAAACGGTTTTTCGGCTGGATCGCGTATTCGCTGTCCCGCAGCGAACGCCGGGACCCTCATACGGGCATATGGTCCCTGTATTCAAAGGACGAGACTAACAACCTGCAGCTCATCGGAAGCTACCGGCTTCCGAAATTCTGGGAAATCGGCTGTCGCGTCAGGTATGTGACCGGAGACCCGACAACGCCCATTACGGGAATAGACTACAATGAAAACGAAGGCCGGTTCCAGCCCTTGTACGGTCCGACAAATTCGTCCCGGTTCGACCCCTTCTTCCAGCTCGACATGCGAATCGAAAAGAAATTCATGATGAAGAACTGGATCCTTTCCGCATACCTTGATTTCCAGGACCTGAGCTGGTTTGTGTACAAGAGTCCTGAATTCTACATGTATAATTACCGGTACGACCAAAAAACGCCGGTCGGCGGGATCCCGGAACCGGCCCTCGGCATATCCGCGGAATTCTAGAGGAGTTTTCTCTTGCCATGAAAAACCTTTCACACCTCAAGAACCTCTGTGCCGTTCTAATCGGTTGTGGAATAGCGTGCCTTTCGTGCGCCAAATTCCCGACGCAGCTCGGCTATATCGGCGACCAATACGTCCAGACGGTCGGCTTTGTTTTCACTCCGCTTGCAGAAGGCGCTCCGGGCGACACGCTTCATCTGCATGCCTATTTTGCCGGAGAGCCTGTGCGATCGTATGCCTGCAGTCTGTCGTCGCAGTATTCTATCACCGCTCTTGGTTCGGACACTGCCATCAACTTCAAACAGCTTGTTGACCCGAACGCCACGGTGGCGCCCGATTCCATCTCTCTCTCCTTTGTCATTCCTCCGGACATTTTCGCAGGTTCAGGCCCGCTTATCAAGGCCGCACTCGCAACCTTCCCCGATTCGGCAAGGACAAAGTATGGCCTCGATTCCGCATCGATCAACCGGGTCCCGCCGTCCCAGATTGCCTCACTGGTGGGGCTGTTCCTTACCACCACCGATTTTTCCACGGTTGATTCGTCCCTGTGCCAACAGATCGCGCACCTTTCCGAAATCCTTTCCGCTCAAATTGTCCTGCATCTCGCGGTTAATGGCGGATACACCATCACCCGGAACATCACAGTTCGGTATAATTCCCAGATTCGTAACGATCCCTATGTCTATGTCAACAGGAATCCAGACCCATGGTGGATCGGCATTCTTAAGGTGAGAAACCGGAAACAACAACTATTGTCGGTTTTCGAAAGGGACTCAGGCGACACCATATTCTGTCTATACGCCAAGGACACGTCCGTGGTTGCAGGGCCCAAACGCTTTACCGACACGGTCGTGATCGACACGGGTTTTACGTACTACGCTGCCGGCGACAGCGGGATCGCAAGCGGGATCGACCATCGTGACTCCTCGTACACAAACGAAGGAGTTCTTATCCCGGAGGTTTACAATTACCTTTGGTTCTATCAGCCGGATTCCGGAACCGCCGACCTCAATCCCCAGAACTCGCTTTCCATCGGCAACGGCAGGGGGTATTACAGTTCAATGGTGCCGCCTCTCGACACCGCGATGCACAATTTCACGATCTGGGCCCGGGTTTCGGAGAGCGCCACGGGTGAGCTTAACGCCCCAGTCTCGGTCTCGGTCCGGCAGGTGAGCCTTGTACTTCTTTATTCGCAGAACTATGCGGGTTCGGTAACAAAGAAATGATGCGGCGGAGCCCCTTCTCGAATCAGAATGCGTAGTGGGTAAAGAGAAGGCCTTGCGGGTATATCCGAAGCGCGTCAACCAGTCACCTGCGGAAAGTCATTTCTCATTTTGCCTTCATGCTGCCGGAAAGCTGGCCGCAGGCGCCCTTGATGTCCTGTCCCCTGCTTCTTCTCAGGGTGACATTCAAGCCGTGGTCAAAGAGGCTTTGGACAAATGACTCGACGTTCTTGAGTGAGGGCCCTTTTCCCGCGCCGTATCTGCTTGGATTAAGGGATATCACATTTATCTTGCAGACAATCCCGCGCAGCAGGGAGGCGAGGGCCGCAACCGCTTCTCTGCCGTCATTTTCCCCTTCTATCGCTACATACTCAAACGTGACGGGTCTCCGGGTTTTCTCAAAGTATTCCTGTGAGACTTCAACAAGAGACTCAAGGGGATATTTTTTGTTGACGGGCATGATCCTGTCGCGCAGCGCGTTGTTATGTGCGTTGAGCGATATGGCAAGTCCGACGGGAATGTCCTGCTCCATCAGTTTTCGTATTGAAGGCACAACCCCTGCCGTCGAAACCGTGATGCGCCGCGCCCCAATGGTAAAGGCCTCCTCGGAATTGATGATCTCGAGCGACGAAAGGAAATTGCCGAAATTCGACAGTGCCTCGCCCATCCCCATGAACACGATGTTGGTAACCGGCTTGTCCTTTCTTGACGCCTGATAATCATTGATTCCAATGAGCTGGCCGAGGATTTCCGCCTGCGTGAGGTTACGCACGAGCCCCAAGGCGCCTGTTTCGCAAAACACGCAGCCCAGGTTGCAGCCGAGCTGGCTCGACAGGCAGGCGGTGCGGCGCTCGCCGTCGACCAAAAGCACGCTTTCCACGAGGAATTCCGAATCAGCAAGCTTGAACCCGAACTTCACCGCGTCTTTGTGAGCGGACTCCAGCACCGCGCTTACGGCAAGTTTCTCCATGGTGAAATGCTCAGCGAGTTTCCTGCGCGACTCTTTTGAGATGTTCGCCATGGCGTCAAAGCCATCAACGCGCTTCTGGTACAGCCATTTGGCAACCTGCTTTGCACGGAACGGAGGCTCGCCAAGAGAGGTGATGGCATTTGCGAGCGCGGGGAGGGAAAGGTCTTTGAGGTTGGTTTTTTCCATGTGGTCATCGGATGTTTGAGAGAAATTACGTTGTGGGGGTTGACACCGTGTTTACTAAATCGGCAGCGCTTCACAACCCATCATTCCGCATAACCTCACCCTCGCCCTGTGGGAGAGGGGTGCCAAAAGGCGGGGTGAGGTTACAGAAAAAAAATCGCCAAGTAGACTCCGGCAGGCAACAAAAAAGGCCCTATCGCCGCAGGACCTTTAACAAAGGGGATTGGCCAAGAAAAATGGTGCGGTCGGTCGGAATCGAACCGACACAGGATTGCTCCCACATGCCCCTCAAACATGCGTGTCTACCAATTCCACCACGACCGCACAAATCAACTTCGACCTATTTTTTCCCTTGAGCCGGCGCAGAAGGCGCCACCGGCGGCACGGCCTGCATCGGCGCTCCCGGGTTCGGCAGTCCTTGCGGAGCAGCGCCTGCAGGAATTCCCTGAGGAGCGGGGAGGCCTTGGGGCGCGGGCGCGCTGCCGGCTGCGCCCGGATTGCCGATGGGAAGTCCCTGCTGACCCTGCAATACCGACGAAGGCGAAAAAGACCCTTGTTTCTCCGCCCGCTCCTTGAGCGCGGATTTCACCTGCGCGCCCGTCGGATGGGACAGGAATACGGAAAGAAGCAGGCAAAGACCGAGAAAAATCCCGGCAGAAATTGCGGTAGCGCGCGTCAGGATGTTCGCCGTGTCCTGCGAGCCTAAAAGATTGGTTGCGCTTGAAAAGCCGCCGCCGAGTGCGCCTGAAATGCCGCCGCCTTTGTCGGATTGAATAAGGATAAGCAGGCACAGGAAAATGCTTACGATCACAAAGATGACAAGACCAATTCCAAACAACATAGGTACCCGGCCTTGCTAGAATTATTTAGGTTTAACTATTCCGAAGAAATCGTCGGCCTTGAGCGCTGCGCCGCCGATAAGCCCGCCGTCCACGTCCGACAGGGCAAGCAACGCTCGTGCGTTGTCCGGTTTCATGCTGCCGCCGTACTGAATGCGCATTGCAGCGGCAGTGTCGCTGTCGTACATGCCTGCGACCTGTTTTCGTATAAACACATGCATCTCGTTTGCCTGGTCGGGCGTTGCCACTTCACCGGTGCCTATTGCCCAGACCGGTTCGTAGGCAATGGTGCACCTGAGGCCGTCGGTTTTGGAAATGCCTGCGAACGCGCCTTTTGTCTGTCCCTCAACAATAGAAAACAGCTTGCCCGTCTTGCGTTCGTCAAGAGTTTCGCCCACGCATACGATGGGCAGCAATCCCGCGGCAAGAGCGGCCTTCACCTTCTTGTTCACGGTTTCGTTGGTCTCATGGAAATACTGGCGCTGTTCCGAATGTCCTATAATCACATACTCAACGCCGACGCTCTTGAGCATGGCGCAGCTCACTTTGCCGGTAAACGCGCCTTTTGCTTCCCAATGCACGTCCTGTGCCCCAAGTTTGACGGTGGTGCCCTTTACGACATCGGAGACCGCTTTCAGGCTTATGTAGGGTGGGCATACGGCGACGTCGACGTCGGCCACCGTGCCCATTTTCCCCACAACGGCCTTTGCCAGGGCAACGGCCTCGTCGATGGTGGTATTCATCTTCCAGTTTCCGGCAATAAACTTTTTACGTGCCATGATGGGTGTTTCTCCTTGCGCTGTAAAATACGTTATGTTTATCTGTCCATCAACGCTTTCACGCCCGGCAACTCCTTGCCCTCAACAAGCTCAAGCGACGCGCCGCCTCCCGTGGATATGTGGGACATCTTGCCCGACAAGCCCATCTTGTTGACCGCAGAGACCGAGTCGCCGCCGCCGATGACGGTTGTGGCACCCGAAAGCCCGGCAAGCGCGGTTGCCATGGTCTTTGTGCCTTCGGCAAATTTCGGGAACTCGAATACGCCCATGGGGCCGTTCCAGAACACGGTCTTTGCTCCTGCGAGCGCAGCCTTGAATTTCTCGATTGTCTTGGGGCCGATGTCCATGCCCATCCATCCGTCGTCTATGGCGTCCCCCGAGGAAACTTTTGATGCGGCTTCGGCGGAGAATTCCTGGGTAACCACATGATCAACGGGAAGCAGCAGGTCCACTTTCTTTTCCGCAGCTTTTGCAAGAACGCCTTTCGCGGTCTCGACCATGTCATCTTCGACAAGCGACTTGCCTATTGAAAGGCCCTTGGATTTAAGAAACGTGTACGCCATGCCGCCGCCGATGATGATTGTGTTTACTGTGCCAAGCAGGCTTTCGAGTACCGCAATTTTGGATGACACCTTGGCCCCGCCGATCACCGCAACAAACGGCTTCGCGGGATTCCTGACGATTTTTTCCTGGAGGTATTCGAGCTCCTTTTCCATGAGGAACCCGGCCACCGCGGGAAGATAATGCGCGACCGTCTCGGTTGACGCATGCGGACGGTGGGCCGTGCCGAACGCGTCATTGATATACACGTCACCGTACCGGGCGAGGGCTTTGGCCATCTTTTCGCGCTCCGCCGGGTCTTTCGATGTTTCTTCTTTGTGAAAGCGGGTGTTCTCCAGCATCAGGACCCCGCCGTGCGGAAGGCTTTTCACCATGGCCTCGGTCTCCGGCCCCATGCATGCCGGCGCGAGCTTCACCTCTTTGCCGAGCAGCTTTGCCAAGTGCGCGGCAACCGGCGCCATCTTGTGCTTTCCCTCGATGTATTTCTTTTCGTCAAACGGCTTGCCGTCTTTCTCCGCCTTGTCTTTGGCCTTCTGCATGTCTTTTTTGGGGTCGCCCAAATGGGACATCAGCACGAGGCTTGTGCAGCCTTTTTCAAGTACGTACTTGATCGAAGGGAGCGCAGCCTTGATCCGCGTATCGTCTTGGATGACCCCATCCTTGAGAGGGACGTTGAAGTCGACACGCATGAGAACCCGTTTTCCGGCAACATCGATATCGCGAAGGGTCTTTTTTGAAATGGCCATATATTCCTCCACAAAGCAGGCTGGAATGATTCATTCCACTTTGGACTTACTTGATTTTCCGGGTCGCTCCCTTTCCTCACGGGAGAGAGAAACAGAGGATGAGGTCCGATCGCGCAAACCACGACCGCATCCCCCGAACATTCTCCCGCAAAGAGAAAGGGTAACTGTCTTGGGGCCAACAGACTACTTCTTGGACATGAACTTGAGCAGGTCGATCACCCTGTTCGAATAACCCCACTCGTTATCGTACCACGAAACGACCTTGAAGAAGCGCTTCTCGCCCTTCAGGTTGTTCTTCACGGTTGCAAGTGAATCGTAAATGGACGAACGGGCATCGTGAATGAAATCGGTAGACACGACTTCTTCGTTGCAGTAACCAAGGTATCCCTTCAGGTACGTTTCCGAAGCCTTCTTCATGGCCGCGTCTATTTCCTCTATGGACGAGTCGCGTGATGAGCGAAACGTGAGGTCCACGACGGAAACATCGGGCGTGGGAATGCGGAACGACATGCCCGTAAGTTTCCCTTTTGTCGAAGGAAGAACCTCACCAACCGCTTTTGCGGCGCCGGTGCTCGACGGAATGATATTGATTGATGCCGCACGTCCGCCACGCCAGTCTTTTTTGGACGGCCCGTCAACGGTTTTCTGCGTAGCGGTAATGGCGTGGATCGTAGTCATCAAACCGGTCTCGATGCCCATGCCTTCCTTCATAATGACATGCACGAGCGGTGCAAGACAGTTGGTTGTGCAGGAAGCGTTGGAAACGATGTTGTGCTTTGCGGGATCGTATTCGTTCTCGTTCACGCCCATGACGATCGTCTTGACTTCGCCTTTTCCCGGAGCGGACAGAATGACTTTTTTCGCCCCTGCCGCAAGATGGCCTTTTGCCTTTTCGGAATCCGTGAAGAGTCCGGTTGACTCGATGACCCAATCGACGCCCAGGGCCTTCCACGGAAGTTCCGCGGGCGTTTTGGTGGCCATGATGCATTTTGTCTTGCAACCGTTCACGATGAACACGTCGTTGGCTTCGAGGGTCGAAGCGCTCTTCTCGGTCTTGATTTCGTGCTTGAAACGTCCATGCACCGAATCATATTTCATCTGATACGCGAAATAGTTCGCGTCGGTGGTGATATCGACCACCGCCACGACGTCGATTTCTTTCCCAAGAAGTCCCTGATCGGCAATTGCCTGATACACGAGCCTTCCGATACGACCGAAGCCATTGATGCCTACTTTAAGTGCCATGAGAATCCTCCATCGGCTGATTGTGGAAAAGTTATGTGTTCTGTTTCGTAATAATTATCTATTTTGTACTATGGAAAGCGAACGCATTGATCGAGGTTTCCGCTTTCCAAAGAAGGTTTCAAAATATACTTTGACTCGGATGAGCAGTCAAGTTTTTAAGGGCGGGGAATCGCTTGTTTTGTGAATTTTTTCTATTTTGATTATCTTTGTCAACCGTCAACCCTAAACTATCAAGAAGGATTTTCTAAATGTCCCTTCCCCTCGCCTATCCATTCAAAACCGGTAAAGCAATCAGGAAAAACCTCTTTCTTATCGCCGGGCCGTGCGTAATCGAATCCGAGCGCCTGTGTCTCGACATTGCGGAAACATTGGCGGCGTTGGCTGCACGAGAAAAAACGGTGATTATTTTCAAGGCATCGTACGACAAGGCCAACCGCACGTCCCGGTCGTCATTCCGGGGACCGGGCATCAAGAGGGGCCTAGCGATACTGCGAAAGGTCAAGCTGCAGACGGGCCTTCCGATTCTCACCGACATTCATTCCCCCCAAGAGGCACGCCAAGCTGCGACCGTGGCGGACATCCTGCAGATTCCCGCGTTCTTATGCAGGCAGACGGATTTGCTTGCCGCGGCGGCCAGTACCGGCAAATTCATTAATGTCAAGAAGGGGCAATTCATGTCGCCCCGCGATATGAAATATTCCATAGAAAAAGCCGGCAGGCGTGCGTGGGTCACGGAACGCGGCACTTTCTTCGGGTACAACAGGCTGGTCGTTGACTTTGCGGGAATCCCCGTCCTCAGGAACCTCGGAGTGCCGGTGGTGTTCGACGCCACACACAGCGTTCAATTGCCCGGCGGAGGAGGAGGGCGCTCTTCGGGCGATCGCGATCTCGCCCTTCCAATGGCACGCGCGGCAGTGTGCATGGGAGTAAACGGGCTTTTCTTTGAAATTCATCCGCGGCCTGAAACGGCGTTGTGCGACAGGGACAACACGATTTCGGTGAAGGAATTCGTGAAGAACGTGCGGCGGCTGAGAGAGCTAAGCGAAAAAGTAAGACAATCCTAAAGAAAGTCGTCGAAAGTTTTTTCAACTTCAACCTTCAACGCCGGAATTCGTGATTTGCAAATCTGCGGGATTCGGGCCGGTTTTCAAACCCCTCAATTTCTTGCTCACCAGACTACAATTCTTCCCATCCTTGCCAGCCCCAATGCCTCCAGACTTCCCACATACACGCCTTTCGCAAGATGCGTTTCCGACGGGCCGATCGCCTGCTCGCCCGACCCTGTGCCCCGGAAACGGTAAACGCAACGCCCCGCGGCGTCGCAGAGCGACACACGAAACGCGCATTGTTTAGCAGGGAGTTCGCATACGATTCGGCCGTCCGCTCTTGCGCAAAATGGGGCGGCAAAGGCGGGCCCCACTGCGGTTTCCTTTTCTGCTTGTACCGAGGCCGTGCCATGAGCGTCGCGCAGATCGATACCGGTCTGGGTGAGGGACCCGTCCGAATTGAAAACTGCGGATAATTCGAATCCTGTTTGTGAAGCATCCACGAACCACGCATAACGCTGCACACAAGAAAGGTCTTCGAGCATCGCAATCACCTGCGGGACAAAGGTGTCCACCTGGGCTTGTGTAAGCGCCGCCGCATTGCTCCCGCACCAACCGAGCGTCTTGCAATCCGGCGCGCCGAACTCGGTAAGCCAGATGGGTTTCTGGTATTTGGTGTAGGCGTTGGTGAGAAACGTCTTGAGATTGGACACCGAAGTGGGCGTGTTGGGCGGCGCGTAATAATGGAGACAGATGAAGTCCACCCGGTAATTGTTCGCCGCGGCCTGCGCCATGAAACTATCGAGCCAGGCACCCGGGCTTGACGGCGCAGGACTGCCAAGAATGAGTCCCGTTGCCATCAATTGCGGCCACAAGCTTATGGCCTGCGCCACCGTCATATTCGATTGGCTGCCAAGATCAGGCTCATTGAAGCCGAGCAAATATTTGTAGGTACCGTTGTTCTTTCCCGTTGTTAAAGCATTGATGTTCTGCGCGGTCACATAATTGGCTCCCCAGAGCATCGGCACAAATTCTGGCGTCTGCAGCCCTGCCGGTACGGTCCCCGATCGCGGATTGGCTCCCCAATCATAGTACCAACTCGCATTAGCCGCCGCTATGTTGGCCGGACCGAATCTGGCGGCGGCAACGCCTTTTTTCGGAGTTACGACCTTTACCGCGGCTTCTTCACCGAATGCCAGGAGCCCGGCAAGAAACACTGCAAAGACTCCGATATAAGCGTTTTTCATCAGACATCCCCCTTAGAAGACAAGTTTGGCAAAGGAAATCCGGTAGCACTGGGCAACACGCAACCGGGAAGTTACCTATAAGATACGCACAAAGGCGGAATATTTCAACCCCTATTGCTGATTTCTGCCGCATCCCCTAGTTAGCAGAAATGCCGCAACAAGCATGCGCAGGCTGAGGATTCGGAATAGAAAAGGGCTGCCATCCACCACGGCAGCCCTTCTCGACCATTTTACGGAGAAATCATCCGACCAATGGAGATAGTCGTTTGAAATTGCAGGAAGGTTCAAACATTCTTGGCGAAACGATTATGATTTTGGATTGCTGAGCCGATGCGGCAATATCAAGATCTAGATAATATTTTTGCGTGCTGAGCCGGTGCGGCGTGGGTGTACCCGTTGCAAGCCCGAACCTTCAGTTGCGCGCACCGTAGCGACACCCGGTTAATAAATGCTCAACTGCACACAGCCACAGCCATTGATTCAACTCTTCAACTTCTCAACTCGTCAACATAGGATTGCTTCATTGGCCCTCTCAACTGCACCTCGTGGGTGCCCCCCAACCGAGGGTTGGATTCTCGCAAATAAACCATCTTGGGGGTCACCTATCACATATTTCCGGCTCAGCCATCCAGATGCATTTAATTATTTATATTTCGGGCTCAACCGTCCGCATTTTCTTATTGCTTTCCAAATCCCTTGAACCTCTCCCGCGCCTCCTCGCTCCTCCATTCATCTCTTTTGGCAAGCACCATGTCCCACACCTTTTCCTCGCTCAAATCGAAAAGTTCGTGGATGAGTTTGAGGTAATATGCGGCGCCTCGCGAGGAAAAGCGGTGGAGAAACAGGATTTTCCCCTCGGTGACGAGTTCGTCGAATACCGAATCGGCAGGAATGGCGGTGGATGTCACCATGCCGGGGAAAAGCCGCCGCAACGCCGCTGCAAAGGTGTTCTGGCGTTTTGTGTCGCGGTAGAAGTTGGGAATTATCCTCGTGATGTGGCCGCCAAAGGGGTGCTCGGCAGCGAGCATTTTTCCCATTTCCACAATGCCGTCGATTGCAAACTGCCGAAGGTCGGTAGGCACAAAAATCTCCGAGCACGCGTATACCGAGGAGATCTGCAGCCGGTCCATGCCCGGCGCGTTATCGATGAGCACGAAATCGTAGAACCGGCCCAGGTCGCATGCGTCCATGACTCGGCGCAGGAAATGCACATCCGCCACGTCTGCGTCGCACAACTCGCGGGAGGAAGTTACAACATGCAAATGGGGAAGGCGGGTCTTTCGTATCGACCGGAGAAACACGACAGGCGCCTCGGGAGCCTGCGAGCAGTACACATCGTGGATGTTGGGGTAACACACGCCGGTACCGAGCATGCTGGAGAGGTTGTGCTGGCTGTCGTTGTCGGCAACCAGAACGCGGAAACCAACGAGGGCGAGCGCCTGGGCCGTGCACCCGGTAAAGGTGGTCTTGCCCACACCGCCCTTGTGGTTAAGCACCGAAACCGTCTTCATGCCGCGCGCCTATCGCGCGCGGTCATGATCGATTTTGTCAAGATCATTCAGCCGCTTTCTGGCATATTGGCATTGTTCGTCGACGGGCCTTGACCCGCAGGCGGAAAATTCGATGAAATAATTCCAGGCCTTCACCGCTTCTATAAGAATGGTCTGGCCGTAGTTTTCCAGCCCGGCTTTCTTGTCGAGCGTGGAAGCCGAAAAGAACAGGATCTCCCGTTTGAAATCGGCGTTGAGCAGGACAACGGAACCCGCCTGCGAAGCCAGCGATGCATCGAGCCGCTCCTTGGCCTCGTCGAACATTCCCAGCCAGTAATACGTTTCGCCCAGGTACGCATCAATCGCGGGATCCGAATACGTAGTCCTGAGCCGCTCAAGCATTTTGCGCGCCCTGTCGTACTGCTTCGAATGCTTCAGAATGATCGCTGCAAGCCGTATTTGCGCTTCGAGATATTCGTTGGCCAGACCGCCGTGTTCCAGCGACGGAACCATTTTGTAGGTGTTTGCGGCGTCGTCCCACCGGCCCTCTCGTTCGAGCGTCTTCCCCCGTTCCAGGAGCGGCACCGCAACGGATTGCGAAAACCTGGGTGCGGATGTGTCGACAAAGAACACGCGCCAGAACGCCAGGCCGGAAAGCAGGATCGACGCGATGGACAGGACAAACGCAATGGTTCCGAACTGGCGCTTAAAGGAGAACGGCACTTTCATTTTGCGGCCGATGCCCCAGCTCGTGTACGACTGGATGCAGATCTGGATGTCCTCGATGATTTCTTTTTCGTTTGACGGCCTGTGGTCCGGGTTCTTGGAAAGCAGTTTGTCGATGAGCTCTTCGGTGAGCGAAGAAATGGCCGGCCGTATTTTCTTCGCCTTGGTATAGCGGCACTCGTTGATGGCCTGGATAAGCGCCGTGAGGTTTTCGCCCTTGAAAGGCTTCTGGTTCGTGAACAATTCATACATCACGATACCCAGCGAGAAAAAATCGCTGCGGATGTCGAGTTTGCCTCCGGAAAGCTGTTCCGGAGACATATAGTGGAACGTGCCCACGATCATCCCCTGCATGGTATTGCTCGTGATGTTGAGTGGTTTTGCCGCGCCGAAGTCCATGAGCTTCACGAGTTTCCCGGGCGTGATCATGATATTTTCCGGCTTGATGTCGCGGTGCAGGATGCCGTGGATCACCTCGCCGGACGGGCCCGAGATTTCCACACTGTGCGCGTACTCGAGCGCCTTGGTCACCTGCAATGCGATGGACAGTATGTCCCGCTCACTGATCTTCGGATTCGCGATCATGTGTTCCCGCACGGTCTGGCCCGTGATGAATTCCATTTCCATGTAGAAATAGCCGTTTACTTCCCCCGTGTCGAACACGCGGAGGATATTCGGGTGGTCGAGGCGTGCGGTGAGCTGCGCCTCCTGGCGGAAGCGGATGAAGAAGTCTTCCTCGTCCATGAGCGACGGCTTGAGGATTTTGACGACCCTGTCGAGATCGAACGGAATGTTATGCGCTTTGTAAATAAAAGCAGTGCCGCCTTCGTTTATCTTCTCGATGATCTGGCAGTTGCCTATGGTGGCGCCCACAAACGGATCGGGCGAGGCGGCCGCCGCGGTTGCCTGTTGATGCAGGCCGTCACCACTAAATCGTTTTGTATCCGGCATCAGTTCCCTCCATCAACGAGCATGGTTATCTGGCTGCGAATGGCCGCTATCTTCGCCGCGACGGCTGCGCGGGCTGCCTCCAGCGGCTCTCCCGCCGCGCTCCTGCACGAGGCGTAGAACTTGATCTTGGGCTCGGTGCCGGACGGTCGCGCCGTGATCACGGAACCCTCGTCGCACACGAACTGCAGCACATTTGACGACGGGAGCGCAATGGACTTCTTCCGTGCGCCCGAAGCCATGTCGACCACCGTGCCGTCGGCATAGTCTTTGACAAGAAGCACGGTCCGTTCCCCAAAGGTTTTCGGCGGGTCTTTGCGCAGGCGCGCCATCAGCGCGGTCATCACCGATTGCCCCGACTCTCCCTTAAAGTACCGAGATACCTGGGTTTCTTCAAAATACCCGTATGTCCGGTACAGCGAATCGAGTTTGTCGAGAAGCGAGCGTCCCTGCGACACCTGGTAGAGCGTCATTTCCGCGGTGAGCACCGCGGCGGACACGGCGTCTTTGTCGCGTACGCTCGTGTTCACCAGAAACCCGTAGCTTTCCTCGGTTCCGAAGATGTACGCAGGACCCTGCTCCTGAGCGTCGAACTCGCGCATCTTCTCGCCGATATACTTGAAGCCGGTGAGCACGTCGATGCATTCCAAGCCGTATGCCTGTGCAATGAGCCTGCCGAGTTCGGTAGTCACGATCGACTTGATATATGCGCCCCGTTTCGGAAGCGTGCGCAGTTCCTTTCTGCCCGAAAGAATGTAATCAAGCAGGAGCACGCCGAGCTGGTTGCCTGAGAGCAGCGTGAACGAGCCATGACCGTCGGGAACGGCGATACCGAGACGGTCGGCGTCGGGATCGGTGGCGAGAACGAGGTGCGCCGATTCTTTCTTAGCAAGATCGAGCGCCAGCTTCATAGCGGTGGCCTCTTCCGGGTTCGGAAACGCAACGGTCGGAAAATTTCCGTCCGGTTCTTTCTGCTCCGGCACGAACACAACGCGTATTCCCAGATCGTCCAAAGCCTTTCCCACGGGAAAAGCGCCGGTCCCGTGCAGCGGGGTGTACACAACCCTGAGGCTTGCGCCCTGCCGGCGCATAAGGCCGGGACGGAGCGCGCACGCCTTCACCATAGTGACAAACGGCACGTCGACATCTTGGTCGATCATAACGAGGAGCCCCTGCGCGAGTGCATCTTCCTTTGTCAAACAGGCGACCTGTGGGCCCTGCACCGCCCGCACCTCCGCCACGATGCCGGTATCGTGCGGGGCGACAATCTGGCCGCCGTCGCTCCAGTACACTTTGTAACCGTTGTATTCAGCCGGATTGTGGCTTGCGGTGATGACAATGCCGGCCGTGGCCCCGAGTTTCCGGACAGTGAACGAGAGCTGCGGCGTGGACCTCAGCGACGTATACAAATACGTCTTGATGCCGTTGGCGCACAGTATGCGCGCGGATTCAAGTGCAAACACGTCGGAAAAACGGCGCGAATCGTACGCGATGGCTACCGAGGCGGTCGCCGCCGGCACCGACTTCCTGATGTAGTTGGCAAGCCCCTGTGTGGTTTTCCGGATGATGTACGAGTTGAGCCGGTTGTCCCCGCCGCCGATGACACCGCGGATGCCGCCCGTGCCGAATTCGAGCTCGGTATAGAACCGGTCCGAAAGCTCGGTAAAATCCTGTTTCGCAAGCAACTCTTCCACCTGCGCGCGAAAGAAAGGGTCTTCTTCGAGGCGGACGTACTCCTGCGCCTTGCTGATAATTTCCTGCTTGTCCAAAGTATAAGAATCCTTTCCCGGGCGACTACCAATAAATAACGTCGTGCGGCTGGCGATTCAAAAATAGAAAATAATAAATGAATGCTTAGGCTGCGAAGGATGGTTCGGCAGCGCAACCCTCGGAGCCGATGCCCCGGCCCTCCTCCTCAAGGACCTTTTGCTTTCTACCCGCACCAGCCCGCAACACGGGTCGCCCGCGAAATGGAGCTTTCCGGGAATGCAGGACCGCGGCGGTCCAAACAGGTAGTGCGGGAGCATTGCGCGCGTCAAATAGCTAAAACAGTACCGAGCGTAACAGAGTATATTTAAGAAAAATCGCGTCTGCGCCCGTGACTTTTCCGGTATGTCATCTGCGCTCGGTCGCGATTCATCTTATTCGCTGTTCGTACCATGATACTCGAAATTGCAGTTCTGCTGGCCTGCCTCGTCCTTATTCTCCTGTGTTGCATCGTTTTTATCAATGCGGTGGAACTTCTGGGAAAGACGCTCAACCTGCATCAAGGGATCGTGGGCAGCATCCTTGCCGCCATAGGTACGGCGCTTCCGGAGACGTTCATTCCCATAATCGCCATCCTGTTCACCGGCGGCGCGAGCGCAACCGACGTGGGTATCGGCGCGATTGCCGGCGCGCCCTTCATGCTCGGCACGCTTGCCCTGTTCGTCACCGGCGCCGCCATCCTGGTCTATGCACGCCTGGGCAAGCGGACCACCAGGATGAACGCGGATGTACGCAGCCTTCAGCGCGACCTTGTTTTTTTTCTTATCTACTACGGGATCGCGGTGTGTTCGACGTTCTTTCACCGGCTGATTCTCCTGAAATCAATCGTCGCAATCGGCCTGCTCGCCTCGTACCCTTTGTATCTGCGCTGGACAATCAAGAGCGAGGGCGCGGATATCCAGGGTGCGGAGAACCTGTATTTGTCACGATTTGTCAGCCTGTCGCCCACGGTGCCCGCTATCCTCCTGCAGCTTGGCCTGAGCCTTGCCTTGCTTGTGGTCGGCGCGCACTACTTTGTGGTTTACGTCCGGGCGATGTCCCAAACCCTTGGCGTATCGCCGCTCATTCTGTCTCTCATCATTACGCCGATTGCAACGGAACTTCCCGAGAAGATCAATTCCGTTATCTGGGTGGGGAAGGGCAAAGACACTCTCGCTCTGGGGAACATAACCGGCGCAATGGTGTTCCAAAGCTGTTTTCCCGTTGTGTTCGGCATGCTGTTTACCGAATGGGACCTCAAGCATGCCACGCTGGTGTCCGCCGCGTGCGCTCTCGCATCCGCTCTTGTTGTCCTTACGTGGGTGCGAATCAGAAAATCGATTAACCCCTATGTGTTGTGCCTGGGAGGAGTGTTCTATGCCGTACTTATTTTTCATATTTCGTTTCTCTGGAAATAGGCCCCGGTTCCGGCAGCCGCGCCTGACGAACCGCACCGTGACACCGGAATGTCTTCGGCCATATTTTTTCCCACCCTCTTATAATTATGTTGTATTTTGGAGAGCAAAATAATCATCCAAAGTGCTTTTCACGACGCCAAATTTCAAATTGCACACGATCCAGAACGGCAAGATCCTTCACCGCACTCTCCATGATCGCCCTATGAAGGCATAATTGTACCGTATGGAAAAAAACCAGTTTCTCACCGAAGAAAACTCGCTCGCCCTGTATCTCAAGGAAATCGGCAAGAACAAGACGCTTCCTGTTGAAGAAGAGGCCCAGACAGCGGTTCGTATCCGCAAGGGTGACCGGAAAGCGCTCGAGAAACTGGTGAAGGCCAACCTCAGGTTTGTAGTGTCGGTAGCGCGCAATTATCAAAACCAGGGGTTGCCTCTTTCCGATCTTATCAACGAGGGAAACCTCGGCCTCATCCGGGCCGCCAAGCGGTTCGACGAAAAAAAGAATTTCAAGTTTATTTCCTACGCGGTGTGGTGGATACGCCAGGCAATTTTGCAGGCACTGGCGGAGCAGTCGCGTATTATCAAGCTCCCGCTCAACCGCGTGGGCACCATCCACAAGATCGGCAAGGCGCAAAGCAAGCTCGAACAGAAATACCGCCGTATTCCCAACATCGAGGAAATCGCGCGCGAGCTCAAGATTGATGAAGAAGAAGTCCAGGAAACCATCAAGATCGGCAATTCCCACATGTCGCTTGACGCCCCGCTCCAGCAGGGAGAAGACAGCAAACTCCTCGACCTCCTCCAGGACGAAGACCAGGAACTGCCCGACGACGGCGTCATGGAAATCTCGCTTCAGGAGGAGATCAACCAGACCCTCGACACCCTCACCTGCCGCGAAAAAGAGGTCATCAAGCTCTATTTCGGCATCGGCGAGGAAACCGCCCACACGCTCGAAGAAATCGGCCAGCGTTTCAACCTCACCCGCGAACGCGCCCGCCAGATAAAAGAAAAAGCGCTCAGAAGGCTCAAGCATTCGTCGAGGAGCCAGCGGTTGAAAGTGTACCGGGTGTAGCACCCATGAAGATTGGATGAAAAGGGGGCATTCAAGCGGATGCCCTTTTTTTGTTTTCTTAACTATTCACCAAAGGATTCCTCGCGATGACAAACAAGCGATTCGCCGTAACATACCTGTTGATCTGCTTGCTGATCCTTTCTTGTTCCCGGCAGGAACAGCCGCCAATCCGTCCCGTCCCTTTCACAAAAGCGGCGTTTGAGAAAAGGGCCGAAGCCGCATTCTTCTCCGGTTCCGCCGCAAAGGAATTGCGGATTCTAAGAAACGAAATATACGCCCGTCACGGCCGGATCTTCGATTCAAAAGACCTCCGTGACTTTTTCGGCACGTGCGGCTGGTACCATCCCACGACAAAATACCGCGACGACATGCTGTCGAGGCCGGAGACGGACATGATCCGGCGCATCGCGAATTGCGAAACGTATCTGCAAGAACTGGACGATAAAGAGAAGCGACGCCTAGACTCGGTGCGGGTCTTCTACAAATCAAGCCCTTGTTTCGATACTACCATCGTTGACTTCATCGACTACACGGGTGATGGGCGAAAAGAGAAGTGCGTAACGACCGTCGAAAAACGCCGGGACACCGTACTGGTACACTATTGCATCATCGGCAGGAAAGACACCCTGTACACCAAGACCGAGCTCGCATCATTCGCACCCGACAAAGATCTCCCTTATTTCAACGTCTACAACAATTACAGGACGGCCGTACGATTGTCGTCCTTGGGAGCTTCTCGTAAGGTTGTTTCGCCTGATGTCAAGAAGCAGTATAATGGCGGGAAGCCGTATAAGAACTATCTCGCGAAGTTCAAAGGCGCGATCCTGGTAACTGTGACGGGCGAAATCGTCGGATGCAGTTATTTTTGGTATGCGCCGAAGAAGAGGTTCGAGACGCTGTACTGCGAGTGAGGGTATTTGCTTTCGTTCTATTTCCCCGCCCAATCAATTGCCAGCCCCTTACTCCACCCCAGCACCGGGTGGTCGACAAACCCAGTGCTCACGGCCGCGCCCTTCCAGGCCACCGTGACCCCGAAGTGCACGACAACAGGATTCGTGGCGAACGCGGCTGCGAGCGCCAGTTTCCCGGCCAGCCAGTATTCCTCGCCTATTGACAAGCGAAACCGCCACACTCCGTCGTGTGCCGCTTCGCACACGATCCCCTGGCTGCCGAGCGCGTTGGCAGTGGTGTACACGCCGGCACGCAGGGACAGCGGCTCGTCATATCCTGCAATAGCCGCGTTTTTCAGGGTGATGTGGTTGCACGAAAGTGACATTGCGGCGAGCTTGAACGGAAACATCGCAGATACACCCATGTCGGCGCGCGTGGAAGCGGGATCGCTTCCCTGGTACAAACCCGCGCGGTACCCTGATACCTCGATCGACGGGTTCACATAGGGCACAAGCGAAGTGCCCAGAGACACGCGGCCTTCCTGTTCAAAGTAGACCCGCAGTGCATCCAGTTGTGAGAATAATACCTTTGCCGTGCATCCCCGCATGCAATAGAAACCGCCGAGCGCCGCCTGAACAATATGCGACGATTCCATGTTGTCCATAGGATCGAAATAATCGACGCCCGCCACTGAGACTCCGTAGCGGAAGGAATCTGCATAAAAGCACGCGGGGCTAAACGGCTCGCGTCCGGAGATTCCTTGTTGTTGCATGATAGTTCCGCCGTTCGCCATCGAATACCCTATGGGAAACGGTTCACGGGTGGCGCAAAGGGCAAGGGGGACGAAGCAGAGAATGGCGGCCACGGCAATCCGGGCCAGCCCGGATATTATCTCCACAATATGCCCTTCTTCCTGATGACCTGCCTGGTGCCGTTGCAGGTCACGTCCGCAACGACGAAAAACGGTCCCACGTTGGCGGCCCTGCCGTCGGAGGCGGTCCCGTTCCAGAGGAATTGTGAAGACATCGGCTGAGGCACTTCGAAGTATTTCCTGCCGTCGAACCCGTAAATTGATACCGTAGCCGACGCACCCGCGGGAAGGGTCATTTTGATTGACAAATAGTCATCCTTGCCGTCGTTGTTGGGCGTAAAGGGTATCGGCCCTATGTCGAGGGATACGCCGCTTGCGCGCCAGACGGCTTCGCTGTTGGGTTGCCCCGGCGACGGTTTGGAAGCAACAACCCATGCTTCCTTGAGGAGCCCGCTTATCCAAAACGATACGCGTGCAAGCGACTGGTCCGTCCACGAATCGAACCAGCGGTAATCCCAGCCCGCGCTTTCGCGAAGCGCACCCGAACTGTCCCAGACAAACAGTGTATCATGATAATTGTCCAGCGTGCGCCACCTGACGGGCTGGATGACCAAAGCCGTTGACGGATATTTTGCGAGAAACAGCGCTTTGTCCTTGGTGAGCACGGCGAAGCCGTTGGCGGGAATGACGAAATCCGAAGCAGCTATGAGGCAAGTGTCGTCCTGGTTCCCATAGCTCCAGTTCTTGAGAGTAACCGGTGAACCCGAAGGGTTTGCGAACTCAAGCCACTCCGGGCAATCGGCCTGCGCCCTGGGGTAGATCTCGTTTATCCGAAGGGCGGAATCGTTTTGGCAGTAGGCCGCGACTGCGAGAAAGCAACCAAAGACCGACGCCGCCTGCACAGCCGTTTGTTTTTGTTTTTTGCCATGTGCGCAACACATAGTTTTAAAATAAATAATAGGCTTAAGGAGAACCACCTATGAACCTCACGGACGTGATCAAAACGGCAATGGACCAGATCCAGTACATTGCCAAAACAGAAACCGTGATCGGCGAACCCATGCATGCCGGAAATGTCACCCTTATCCCCGTGTCAAAAATCTCGGTAGGATTCGCAGCAGGCGGCGCCGGCAACGAGAATAAGGCCGGTTCCGGCGCCGGGACCGGCGGCGGCATCAACATCACACCGATGGCGTTCATTACCATTGTAGGCGACAAAGTGCAGGTTCATCCTGTTTCGAAATCAGATCCAGGCCTTGGAAAGATCCTTGCGCTGGCGCCCGACCTCATAAAAAAAGTGGCTCAGTTTATGGGAAAAGACAAGGGCGAGGAAAAGGACGAGAAGAAATAGTTCCAACTGTTTTTTCTTTAGGATCGCTGAGCGGGTGCGGCCAGGAACCACCCTCTGCAAGCCCGAGCTTTCCGCTGGGCGCACCCCACAAGCACCCGATGATGCAGAAGCTCAATCGGAACAAGGGCGTGTCCGCAGGACTCCCGCCAATCGTCATCCCAGAATCTTGATTCCCATCAAATCCATGAATGTCCGGATTAAGCATGCTGCATTATCCGGCCCGACAAAAGCCTCCAGCCCTTGCAACGACCTTGGCCCCGTGACTATTGAACGCCCTTGCAAAAAAAACAATCATGTATTTTTTGTTGCAAGGAGACAAAAGTAACTATGTATTCTCCAGACGATCCCAGATGCCTCTGGGTTTCCGCTTCGGACGAAGCCTTGGGAAACGGGACTTTTGGCAGACCTTTCGGACGCATTGCCGCAGCTCTTTCGGTGGCGCAACCCGGACAAATCGTCGTGCTTAAGGCCGGCACCTACAATGGCGACCTGACGATTCAGGCATCCGGCAGTTTTGAAAAACCGTTGCGTATTGTGGCCGGAGCGGGAGCCCGTGTGACTGTTTTGGGGGCTTGCTGGTATTTCTACGATGTGTGCGACCTTATTGTATCGGGCCTCACTTTCAAAGACTCCCCGCTCGGCGGGATCGCCGTGGTGGGGGAATGTGAGAGAAACAGGTTTGAAAATCTTTCGTTCCTCAATTGCGGTTACGTCGAAAAGGCCTCCTGCACGCTCTTTTTCGGCGGATCGGGCGGAACGTGCAATATTGTCGAATTTTGCAGCTTTGAGCGACAGCTCCCTGCCCAAAACCGGAAGAAAGATCCGGACCTTATGACCGTCGGTCTCATGATATCGGAAGGCGATGCCCACGAAGGCAAACCGATCACCGATCATGTCATCCGGAGGAACAGGTTCATTAACTACGACTACGGCATCCTGCTGGGTGCAGAAGACGCCGCGCCACGGCAATACGGCCACCTTGTTTCCTACAACACAATTGAAAACTGCTCAAACGAGGGGATCATGGTGAAATGCGGGGACACGCAGGTGAAAGGCAACGTGATAGCGCGTTGCCCGAACAACTCGATTTCCGTGGTGACCGGTGAAGGCAGCATTGTGGAGGACAATCGGATCGTTGATTGCGGATTGGGAATACGCGTGGCAGGCAAAGGCCATACCGTTTCGAATAATTGTATAATCAGATGCGGCAACGAGGCGATCCGGGTAATGGAGAAAAACGGAACGTGGGGAATGTCCACACAAAACATCATCGTGGAGCAGAATACTCTCGCAGGCTGGTCGCAAAACAGGCCGGACCCATTTCTTCCCGGCATCAGCATTGAACAGCGGACATCTTCCGTCATAAAGCGGAACCTCTTTCTGGGATCAGGGCAGGCATACCGTGTCGCAGGAAAGCATGGCGCTCGCGACGGTCACTTGGTAGCGGACAACGTATGGGCCGGAGCTGAAGCGGTCCCGGACGGCGTAATCGCAACATGGGTGGATTTTGCGGCAGAACCAATTGACAATTACGACAACCTGTCAGCCTACGGCGCCCACGGCTGGATGTGCAGGCCCGATCCTTTTGATCCGGATGCGGAATTGTGCGAGGAAGCGGCGTTCGAAAACGCTGAACCTGTCTCGTCTGGCAAGGATCATGGCAAGGACGTAAGCGACGAACCGGACGGAGGCGTGCTCCAAAAGTCCCTTTTCTTTGAGAATCAACAGCCCTACGATTCACTCCAAGATGAGCCTCCATCTGATTCTGGCGATTGCGACACCATTGATGAAATCCATGGACCGGATTCATGACACTGAAACTCCAATAGACTGTATCTTTGGTTTGGTGGAGCCCCGTCGGCAGGAGTCGGCAGCCCAAAAAATTTCCTTCGTAAGGCTCCTTGTGCTGCGCTTCGCAGTACTTGAAAAAGTGCGACATCCACACGTTGATAACACAAATATCTTTATAATAACAATGATAACGATCCATTACATCCTATTATCAATCTATTCAACATCGCTGCTTCGAATGCTCCTCCTCTTCGATTTATGGCCAGCCCCAGTCAATCCTAACAACTTCCCTCCGAAAAGTCGCTAAGTATTCAATTGATTCAAGAATTATTTTACGTTATTATTGACATAATATCAATTACTTACAAGCTCAACGGTTTCATTATGGAATTACTATTTGCTTGACGGATGAAATGCCTACATATATATTGAGAAGTTCATTATAGCAAGACTCAATCCACCGCCTTCAGGAGAGCAATTTTGAAAAATACTCCAAAACAGAAAAACCGGGCTCCAAACGTGGGAAACCCAAAACCGGCGGCTCAACCCTCTTCGCTGCCAAGGGAACTCAAGCCGTGGGTATTATGGATATGGAACCTCCGCATCACAAGGGAGGAAATCTCGCACCAACTCGATTCTCTTGTCAGAATGGGGTTTGGCGGCGTTGCGATAAAGGCCGGTAGGGAAATGAATCCCTCATTCCTCTCCGAAGAATTCTTCGATCTCTTTCATTTTGTTCTCCAAACCGCACAAAAAGCGAAAATGGGGATAAGGCTTGCAGAAGATTTCTCAATCTCCTGGAATGGCGCCTTCGGGGGCATCGCGAGCAAAAACAGGCTGATGCGTGCACAATGTCTGGCTTTGGAATACTCCGAGCTTATCCAGAGCAAAGCTCTGTTCGAAAAGAAAATCGAAGACCCTTCCACCGCCATCGTACAAATCGGCAAAGTCGAAAACGACATGGTCATTGTTTCAAAGACAAAGACCGTCTCCGTTCCGCCGGACAAAAGCCTGCTTTCATGGAAAGCCCCGGCCGGTTTGTGGCAGGTGATGATATTCAGAAAAAAATTTGTGACCGACCCTGCGTGCAATTTTGTTCCAAACGCGTTCAGAGAACAAACCGCCCGCACCTATACAGAGGTTGTGTGGGAGTCGTTCAAGAGAAAGTTTTCCAAATTCATGCCCTCCACGTTCGAAGGATTCATCAGCGAGGTTCCTGCCTGTCTTCCCGCAGACAACTCCATTCCGTGGGATGACGATCTTGTCGTCAAATACAGGTCGAAATATAAGAAGAATCTTATCCCGCTTCTTCCGAGCCTGTTCTTCAACACGGAAGCCCAGCAGGCTAAGAACAGGCCTCACATTTATTCCTTTATCATGCAGTCGCTTCACGAACGATTCACTCTCACGCTTGACAAGTGGTGCAGGAAATACCGGCTTTCCAACTGGGTCCTGAGCCCGGAACGGCCCCCGCAAAAGTCCGCGAACATGCTTCGCGATTGTCTGGCCATCCCGCGCCAGAATTTCGCTTCCGTAGGTCTTCAGAACCAGGAAGGGAGCGAGGAAAATGCTGCCATCATGCGGAGCATGGCCGATGCTAATGCCAAGGAATTCAAGCGTGAAACCATCACGGTCATCGGGCGAAACCGTCAGGGGAATGCGGCAACGCTCCAGAGCCTCAAGAGCGAGATAGACCGGGCGGCGATCGCGGGGCCCTCGCGCATTATTATAGACGGATGCTTCTTCTCCGTCGACCACAGAAGTTACCTCAAGACGCCCCCCAACCTGTCGTGGTTTTCACCCGCCCACAACAGCGCCTATGCATTGTGCGACTACGCGGCGCGAGTGCGCAAATTAGTTGCCCCACTCCAGCTGTCGCGCCAGGTGGCGATCCTCATGCCGTCCGAATCCATCATGGCCGACTACCTGCCGAGCAATGATGAGGCGGTTCGCAAGGGAATGCTCGCTCTTCAAAAGAGCACGGACGAATTGACGCATCTCAATCTCGACTTCGATATAATCAGCGAAGAACAATTGCTGTCGTGCTCGCTGTTTTCAAACGGCGACTTCAACACGCCCAGCAAGGTGAGAAAGGGCAATTACCAGGCGCTCATCCTGCCCTATGCAAGGCTCGTCTCAAAAAACCTGTTCGTCTACCTCGAAAAAATGGCGGCCAAGAAATCAACCGTTGTTTTCATCGACGAGGCGCCCCAGGGCGCCATCGACGACGGCATAACCCCGCCCTTTACCGCGCGCGTAACAAAACTCGTGCATTCCAGGTCGGGCAAGGTGTATGTTTCGCCTGCCAAGGACCTCGAAAGCATGCTCGCGCATATCAAGTCGGCCGTGTCGGTTACCGTTCAAGGCAAGAAATGCCCGGACATCGTTGCAACTGCAGGAAGCGCAGGAAGCCAGACGGTGTACTTCCTGCAGAACAAATCCGATTCGCAGGACTACTTTGCCACCATGGAAACCCAGGAAGAAAAGTACTTCTATTGCGTTGATTGTTCCACCGGCGAGACGCACGAGATACTTGACGTTCAGAGAAAAGACGACCAGTGCAGGATCAACCTCAATTTCTCACCCAGGCAAACCTATCACATTGTGGCAACGTCCCAGAAGATGCCTGTTACCCAGCTTGCAAAAGGCAAACGCGCCGACATCAATGTGATCGGCACGGTGCAGCGGAACTATCGCATCGTCCTCAAAGATCAATGGCAGTTTTCAGCCTCGTCGCTTAATGCGCTGCCGCTCGCAACCTGGAACACGCGGATCGGCCTGTCCCGGGAATCAGGCGGCTACTCGCACTTTTACGAGACCTATTTCGAGGTGAAGGAACTGCCGCCCGTATGCGTGTTTTCCCTGCGCGGTGTGGGCGAGACGTGCTCCGACTTTGCGACAGGAGAAAAATTGGTCGAGGTAAACATGAACGGCACTCGCATCAACGAGCTAGGGACAATCGATGCCGCAGGCATTCTGTCGCTGTTTCCGTCGCCTGCACCTGCGCCTCTGCCGCTTCCGGGCCATACCGTGCAGGCGCCCGAGCGGAACACCCACAAGCCGTGCCTCGCCTTCTATTGCAAAAACGTGCCCTGCTTCAACATCAAGGATACCCTTCGCAAAGGCCTCAACCGGATTTCCATCAGGACTATGGGGCTCGTGTTCGACCCGATGACCATCACCTATCCTCCGATCATCGCGGGCGCCTTCAACATTATCAAGGGGTCGAGCGGCTGGGTAATTGACACCCAAGAACAGATGATGGGCCACGACTCGTGGACAAAATACGGTTATCCCTACCTGAGCGGGTGCGGCACCTATCGGCAGGTATTTGAGATTCCGAGCGATTACAACCGGCTCGTGCTCAAATTTTCGCAGGTGTCCGGTCCGGTTTCGATTTCGCTCAACGGGGCAAAGGTCGGTTCGTTCATGTGGCAACCCATTGAGATGGACGTCACCGAAGCGTGCTCGTCAAAGCGCAACGAACTTGCGGTAACCGTGGTAAACACCATCGACAATGTCATGAGGATGAACGGAAGGCCTTCCGGCATTACCGGCGAAGCGTACCTCGACGTTTACTGAAAAGAAGTTGGGGGATACTCGCCCGGCACTTGTCGGGTGATCCGCCCCTTTGCAAGCCGGACCGTGCACGGTGCACGTTCTTTGGGTCGTTGCTTCGGAGTTTTCAATGGCGCTCCTTACCTACAGGTTCGGCGAGAAGATCTTTCTCGGCAACGCCGACGGCATGAGCCTGGTTGTTGACAAACTGTTTGAAAACGAGGCTGCTCGGACCATAGCGTTCGACTTGGAGAACGTCAAGCTGTGCGATTCATACGGCCTCAAGTTCCTCATCAACTACCAGCGAAAAGCAAACACCATAGGCAGAAAACTGCTTCTCTATCGCCCCGACGCATTCCTCAAGGAAATGTTCGACAACACCAAGCTCTCACATTTCTTCACCATTGTCGACACCCTCGACAGCGCCGAGCAGACAACCACCTAGCTTCCGGCGGAACCGAAGAGTTTTGCTGCGCGCCCGATTCTCTTACCCGAAATTGCCGAAATGAACTAAATTTCAGGAGATGAAATCTCTTCCTGACTCATTTCAAACAACTCGTGTTGAGAACCCGCCACCCAACGCGGTGCGGTCAATTGGCTGCATCACGCCGGACGTAAGGCAAGCATAGCGGGGCACCATGACAAAAGACAATCTCCATTTCCAAACAGGCCTTTATTCCCGCATCACGTCACTGCCGTCCGTCACCGAGATCCTCGACGCCCTCCGGCGGCCGACGGCAAGGAAACTATTCGCCTCTTGTAAGAAGCTCGTTCTTGAAACAAAAGCGCGTTTGCAAAACAAAATCTTCTATTGCAACGCGCTCCAGGGCATGTCGACCTACAACATCAGCGTGAATTGCGACATGACCGTGTCATGCAACTGTCAAGACGATTACGGTGAAGGAGTTCTTGGAGACCTGTCGCGCGATTCTTTTTCCGACATCTTCGGCGGGCCGGCGGCAAATGCTATCCGTGCGAAATTGGCCGAGGGCAGCCTGCCCCTGAGGACCTGCAGCCGGTGTTTTGAATTGCGCACGGTAACCAAAGCCCAGCCAACGCACACACCCGGCCGCCGCGCCGCGCCCGAGGGAATCATGGTTGAGAATACTTCCGAATGCAATCTGCACTGCGTCGCCTGCAATCGGACGAGTATTGCGGCGGATCGACGCACGCGGAGAATGTCCCTGGACGACATACGAATCGTGTCGTCAGCGATCCGGGACAACGGTATCAAGCGAATCCACTTCTACAAATACGGCGAGCCGTTCCTTTCGCCCACGGTATACGAGGAACTCAAAATAATCAAGGAGCAAAACCCTGAGGTAATCATCGTTATTTCCACAAACGGCGCTGCAATCAACACCCAGGAACGCCGCAACGCGGCATTGCTTGCCGACCATATTTACTTCTCGATAGACGGCGTTTCGGATGAAACTCTATCCCGCTACCAGCGAGGAGGCTCGTTTGCCAAGGCATTTGGGAACATGAGAGAAGTGATCCGGCTCCGCAACGCCAAGGAACAAAAGCTGCCCTTTGTGGAGTGGAAATACGTGCTTTTTAACTGGAACGACAGGCCCGACATGCTTGCCGCGGCCAAGGCCCTCGCAAAAGAGGCGGGCGTTGACGTCATTTCGTTCTGCCCCACAAACGCGCCGTACTACGGAAAATCGTGGAGGTTCTACGTGTCGCCATTCTTCAAAAAGGAAACGGCGAAGCGGTGGAATGTGCGGGAAATACGTTTCTCGGATACAGAGAGGGTTTGATGATGTGCGCCGAGAGCCCCGGCGACGTCCTTAGCACGGGTTTCCGCGCGAAACCATTCTTGGCTAGGGGATGCAGGAATACCAATTTGTCATACGTTCTGGAAGGTGCAGAAGAAAAGCCGCTTGATAAAGCGCGGAATCGCACCCAGCCAGCCCTGGGGGCCGATGATCTTCATGACCTCAGCGTGGTTATGGACGTAATCGAGAAACCATTTCGACCGCTTGTCTACCCGGCTTCCGCCCGAAGCGACCTCCTGGTGGATCACGATTGCGTCGCCTAGATATCTCCCCAGCTTTCCCTGCTTTGCCAAGCGCAGTCCGTATTCAACCTCGAACAAATACCCGTTCCCGATGATATTCGGGCTGAATCCGCCGAACCCGATAAACGGCCCTCGCCTTACCGCCATGTTGCAGCCGCGTGCGCTGTTGATGCGGCAGGTGCCGGGCAGGTCGAAATTGCCGAAGAACAGGCCCAGGCCGTTGAACCAGCTCACAATCCTGCCGTTGATCTTCTTGTCTTTTGCAAGAAATAAACCGAAAAACGATTCGACGAGGATCCGCACCAACTGCGAAAAAGCGGATATCCCTTTTGACAAGCGAACTTCCCTGCCGCCGGTATAGGCGAGATCGGGATCGCTTGCAAACGCGGCCACATGCGACTCCAGCCAGCCATGGCAGGGACCCGAGTCGTCGTCGAGGATCAGTATGATGTCCGCGCTGGAACTCTTAATGCACGTTGTCATGGTAATGGTGGAACTGGGTGAAGCCATTCTCTGGACGCGCAAATTCTGATCTTGGGAGAATTCGGGCGGAAGATCCTGGCCCGGCAGCTCGCCCTGAAGTCCGAGACAGATCTTTACCGTAGGATACAGTTGACGGATCTTTGCCACGGTTGTCCGCAAAGTAGACAAACGGTTATAGCTTGGAATCACTATTTCACAAGACAATTCGGCCATTGTCGCGACACTCCCACCGCTGTTGTGTATTTTTAGACCTACAATATATCTTATACCTGGCCAAACTGGAAACTGAACCGTTGTACTCTGGCCGAGAGAGGGGGTAAAAGTGAAACCGCTTGGGTTTACTCTTGTTCTGGTTTTTTGGGTCTCGTCCGGAGCGACCGTAGATACCCTTGCCGGAGGGAATGCCGGGGCCGGGCACTTCGACGCGCGGGACGCGCTCATAACCATACCATGACATCCGACGCTATGCTTCGGCACGCCCGCTTCTTCTATTGCCCCTCCTGCGGAAAACGGCCCGTTGAGGGGTTGTTGCACAACGCCATGCGCTGTCCTTCGTGCGGCTTTGTTTACTTCCACAACTGTGCGTCGTGCGTTGCCGCGATCATAACCGTGAAACAGGGCATTGTGCTTACCGTGCGCAACCGCGCGCCGAAAAGGGGTCTGCTCGACCTTCCCGGCGGGTTCTGCAATTACGGAGAGTCGCTGGAAGACGCGCTGGTGAGGGAGGTGAGAGAGGAACTCAACCTTGAACTATCGGACCTTGCTTATTTCGGATCATTTCCTAATGTCTATCGCTACAAGAACGTCACGTACTTTACAACCGACGCTATATTCCTGTGCACAGCGCAAAACCTTCCGGCCGCTGCACCGAACGACGAGATCGCCGGCATCCGCGTGGTACGGCCAGCCCTTATCGACTTGTCGCGCATCGGTTTCTCCTCGACGCGCGCCGCGCTCGCGCGCTACAGCACGGGGCGCCGGCGCTAGCGTCCCCTATAAAATGTTCCCACCCACAGCTTCCCCGTTTTGTCAAAAAGAAGCGACTTGACGCACTGGCCGGCGCACCCGATGCACTCCGCCGTGTCCGCACGCGGCCCGGCCCGAAAGAGCCCCTTCTGCGTCCCCAGGATTAGCGCACCCGAGGAATCTTTTTCGATGGCCCAGACCATGTTGCCTGGCGGCGGCACGCAAATAAGCCGGCACCCGCCTGCGCTGATGATCGCGCACACATTGCTTCCCCCGGCCACCAGCACCGAATCAAACCGGGCTAGCGTCCAGCACACAATGCCCGTGCAGTAGTCACCCACCGGGCGTCCCGTTTCCCTATCGTAAAGAGATATCCCCTTCATGTGCGCCACCGCGACCGTATCGCCCCAGAATGCGATATCGTGGGCGTCGCGCACGTCCTTGAACCGGACAACGGTATCGCCGCGCTCGCGCAGAACGCCACGTGCCCCAGCGAGCCAGAAGGCATCGTTTTCGTCGAGTTTCATGGACCAAGCGGGGTACGGAGCGTACCTGAGGGGCAGCAGCGTGTCCTTGTCCGCATAGTAAACACCGGCATAGTAGGAGGACGTGAGCAACGAGCCGTCCCGCCGAAACGCCATGGACCTGAAGGGAAGCGTTCTGAATCTGCCTACGCGGATTACGGTTTCGGAATGATCGGGATGAAACCGGAACAGGCCGTCTTCCGATGTTGAAAAGTAAATCGAGTCGTTGTGCTGCTTGATGCTGTAGACCCATGAGTGGGGAACAAGATGATAGAGGTACGATGGCTGTTTGTTCGAACACGCTGCCAGAAGCAAACAGATTGCTGCGCACGTTGCAAAGGAGATTCGCGGCATGAAGTCTCCGCCTGTCTTGGTTTGCTGGAAAAAATAACCGAAGGCGGCAGAGGTGAGAGTGTGTTTCGTGAGGGAAAAGATGTGAGGAATGCCGGAAGTGGCGAGGAATACGCTGCCTCTTCCGGCCTATTTGTTGGCAGGCGGGTCCTCGTTCGCTTGCCAAGGGGCTGGGACAACGACTTCTTCGTTGGGAAATTGCTGTTCAAGGCGTTCTTGACAAGAGCCTTTTGGCCAAGACCATTTTCTTCGATGCTCCCCGGCTGTTGCCCATTATATTTTGTTCCATGGCAGCGCCATGGCAACCATCTTTTTTGCAAAATGGGTTCTTCTCCCCTCGTTTGAAATCCTGCACAACGCCGCGGTGTCGGTTGAGAACGGCCGCATCCTGAGCGCCGGGCCCAGGAGCTGGGCACAACGGAGCGGCAATGACCGGATTGTCAACTTGGGCGACCTGTTCCTTCTGCCGGGGCTCATTAATATCCACACGCACCTCGAAGAAAATGCGCTGCGCGACATGCCAAAAGCCGAGACCGAGACGTTCGCCTCATGGTCGGCCAAGCGTACCACGCGACTTCGACAGCTTCCGGACACAAACGTGGAAAATGCGGTTCGGCTCGGCACTCGCGAGCTGCTTTCACACGGCATTACAACCGTGGCCGACAGTTCACGGCGCGGTATTTCTCCCAAGGTCCTTTCACTCGAACCCATTCGTTCGTTTGTGTTTCATGAGGCCAACCCGGACAACATCGAGGAAGAAGAAAAACTGCTTTCCGTGCTTTCGGAGCGCATCAACGCGCAGTCACCTAAAATCAAGACCGGAGTCGGCCCGTACGCGGTGTACTCACTGTCGCCGGGCGCTCATGTGAAACTTGTGGAGTTCGGACGCAGGAACGGATACCTGTGGGCCAGCCACGTTGCCGAGAGCTCGGAAGAACTTCAGGCGTTTTCCGACCAAACCGGGGACCTATTCTTCCAGATTACCCGCAGGAAACCCTGGCCGTTCGGCAAAGTGACAAGGGGCTCCATGGATTTTGCCCTTTCGGAAAATTTGATTCCTCGGCACGCGATCTGCTTTCATTGCAATTATGTCAATGGGGCCGAGTTCGAACGCCTCGCCGAGCTCGAGGCTTCGGTGGTGCTTTGCTTCCAGTATTCCTCCGAAGCTTCTCACAAAGCATTCCCCCTCGACGTTGCCCTCAAGCGCGGCGTTGTACTATGCGCCGCAACCGAAAGCCTTTCCTGCGAACGACCGATGAATTTGTTTGACGAGCTCTTTTGTGCGCGGCGGCGCTATCCGCACGTTCCCGCATCCGAAATGATCCGGTGGATCACCGTGAACCCGGCGCGCGCGTTGGGTGCTGCTTCACAAATCGGGAGTTTGGGCCAGGGCATGCGCGCGGACATCATCGGCCTAAGGTTCCCGCAGAATCCCGGCGCGTTCCTGCTTGACGAACTGATCATCGGAGAACCGGAGGTAAGGCTCGTTATTGTTGATGGAGAGGAAATAATAGCCGACTATTGACGGGGCCCGTTGTCGAGGTCAGCCCTTCAGGGTATTTACCAATTGTACAACCTTGTCGTCTTTGCCGCCGGCCTTGATGAACTTGTTGTAACAATCCCGGGCCCTGGCGGTGTCCTTGATGCCGTACAAATAAATATTGCCCATTTCCTTGTATGCATTAAGGAACCTGCCCTCGTCGTTCTTGTTGCTCACCGACTTTTTGTATGCCGCAAGGGCTTCCTTGAATTTCGAAAGCGCCCGGTACTCGTGGCCCAGGCCAAAATACAGCTGCGCGTTTCTGGGATTAAGTTCCAGACCTCGCGAGAGCGCCGCAACAGACTCAGCGTGCTGATTCTGCTTGCTCAACACATGTCCGAGCAGGTAAAATACCTCGGGGTTCCTCGGCGCCTTCCTTGCCACTTCCGCGTAGAGGTCGAACGCGGCCTGGTTCTGGCCGAGCCCCTCGTAGGCCTTTCCCATCCCCATAAGAAAATCCACGTTGTGCGGGTCTCGGCCGATCGCATTGCCAAAATGCTCCACAGCCTTTTCGTATTTATTGTTCATCAAGCTGATCCGGCCCACGGCTGCATGCGCCAGGGGATTGTCGGGCATGAGGGTTGACGCCGCGGTAAACGATAGGAGCGCGGCGTCCGGCTTGCCTTCGGCTTCGGCGATTTCTCCTTCGGTAAGGCGGATCCACCCGCCGTTACGCTCGTTTCTTGCGCGGCCGAACAATTCCTTTGCCTTGTCGAGCATACCCGAGCGGACGTACACGGCGCACAGGCGGTACAAGGCTTCCTCTCCCTTGGGGTTTTCAGACAGGATCTTTTCGAACATCATCCTGGCCCGATCCAGATCGCCGGACAAAAACAGTGATGCACCCAGCCCCAAAGCAACCGCCTCGCTGAAACTGCCGATGTCCAAAGACTGGTTGTAGAACTTGACTGCCAGGTCGTATTCCGCGTTGGCAAGATAGATGTCGCCAAGGCATTTAAAGCAGGAAGCGCAGGACTTGTTAAGGGTAATAGCCTTGAGTAGAAGCTGCTTTGCCGTGTCGACGCTACCCGATTCCTTGTACAGGATGCCCGCCCATTGCAGTAGCTCCGTGTTCAATGAATCCCGCGACAGCGCTTTTCGTAAGTAGTCGAGTGCGATTTCTTTTCTTCCGGTGGCATAGGATGCCTGGGCGAACTGGATCGCATACGAGGTGTTAAGCGGGTCGGCCTGCAGGGCCGCGCCCAGATGCTCGCAGGCGCTGTCCTGCTGCCCGATGGCTTTAAGTACCTTGCCGTATTCGAATTGCGCGGCCGCGTTCCCGGGTTCCATCGACACGGCCTTGAGAAGATACGGCCGCGCCAGTTCCACCTGGTTGCGGCCGGAAAGAAACCGTCCGAACTCAAACAGTGCTTCGGCGCTTACGGGAGAACAACCGACCGCCCTTTTGAGGTGCAGGAGCCTGTTTGCCTCGTTGCCTGTTTTTTCATACGATTTGGCAAGCGAAAGATGGATCTCGGCGTTTGCGCTGTCCATGCCGCACGCGCTTTCCAGAAGAGGAATCGCGTCCCGATATTTCTGTTCGCCCACAAACATGTCCCCAAGTTCGAATTTCGGCTTGCTGTTCTTGGGCTCCGCTATGCTCCAGTCCCGGAGCACGCCGGAAAGCCTCTGCGCATCGTGCTGCGCCCGGTAGCACAAGGCAAGCTGCGACAGAACACGCACGTCGTATTTGTTAATCTGGCGCGCCTGCTCAAGCGGGCCCGCCGACGCGGCCAGATCACCGGTCTTGGCAAAACAGGTGCCGAGTGTTATCAAGCATTCTTCATTCTTCGGCTGCACCGCAACCGCCTTCTTGAGCACGTCAATCGCTTCCTGGTAGTGTTCTTCCTGAAAATAGACCGCCCCGAGTTCGCACCACGCGCCGGAATCAGCAGGCTCCTGTGCAAGATACTGTTTGTACCAATTGATGGCGGCGATTCTGTCTCCCTGCGCGGCAAGGCTCTGACCCAGCATTTTCCGAAGTACGGGCTGCGCTTCGGGCAGGTCCACCGCTTTTTGAAGCACCTGCTGGGCCCGGGGAAAATCCCTCATTTGCAAATATAGCGCCGCCAGCCGTTCGTACGTGAGGAGGTCTCCGGGAAACTCAGCCAGGTTCTGCTCGTAGCGCCGGATCGCTCTGTCGTCCTGATTGAGTTCTTCGTATAACTGCGCAATGTGGAGACCGTACTCACGGCGCTTCTTGTCGGGCGAAAGCGCAAGCAGCTTATCATAGTAGGACAAGGAACTCGTGTATTCACCCATCTTCTCGCTTGCAAGGGCAAGCAGTTCGAGTTGACGCCTCGTCTTCTGGTTCTTCGACTGCAACAGGAGGGCAGCCGTCTCGTCGTATTGCCCCAACGCGTAGTGCGACTCTGCGAGCATCATGTAAACGTGCTCTTGTGAAAAGGAAACTATGGGCGCCTGTTTGAGGAGCTCGACAACCCTGCTATAGTGATTTTCGGAGTATTCAAGGGAGGCAAGCCGGACTAGTGCCCCGGGATCGGCGCCGTACTTTCGAAGGTAGGTCTCATACGCTTTTTTCGCGGTTTCCTTTGCCCCATACCGCTCGAAACCCTCGGCCGCCTTGATAAGATATTCCTTGTATGCACTGTTGTCCAGATCATACACTTTGATGCATGTTGCCGCGCCAAGGCTGTCCTGCTTTGCCTTGAATTGGTCTGCAGCAGTCTGCATGAGGGCACTTGCCAGCTTGTCTACGGTGGCCTTCATGCCTCCTTTTCCCGCAGAATATGCCGGAGCTGCGGCCAACCATATCAGCACACTCGCGATGAGAACGGATCCCTTCGTACGCACTCCGACCTCCTGCACCTTTGACGCACCCATCTTTTAAGAGACTGCTCCGGAACCCAACTCCGGCCCAAATTCCCTTTTCGCCATATTCAAACGATGTTCTTTTGTCAATATTGCCGCCGCTGTGTCGCGGAAAAATGCCCTCGCTTCCGGGTACCCGGGTAAATTCGTCCTCTATTCAGTACCTGCTCGGAATCACCATCTTGCTTTCCGCCTTGATTATACAGCAGCTGCGGCAAGACTGCAATCTTTTTCTTCGGCAACGTAGCAAAACATATACATACATAACACATTGAAATTACATGAATAACGATTGCGCGCCACAGTCAAACCGCCCAATTCTTTTGACCAAATGCCTCTAAATGACTGGAAAGACATTAGGGATAACCTTTCGATTGTTCGTCCCAACGCTCAATCGTTCGGCCGCCAAAGTACAACGCCGATCCAATGACGCATTGCTTCCGTTAGATGCAAACCCGTCCCGGCTGAAATGAAAAATGTTCGGTCCGCGCGTGCGTTTGTCTTGGTGGAACAGGCGGGCTCAGGCCGCTCATGTCTTTGTACACGCTTGCATACGGTTTTTCTTGCGTCGGAAACTATTTTACACGGAAGGAACCGAAGATTCTTTTCAAGTGTATCCATGGCGCCAGCATTTTTCAAGAAGAAACACCGCCGCATGGTCATTAGGAAACGGCATATTGTTGCGCTTGTCGCTTTTGTACTCGCCAGCGAGTGCGGAAACGGGCGCGCCGTTCGGCTCTCGCTTGATTTCTCGAAACGTGCCGAATGGCGGTACTCACTCCGCGCCGACATCAGCGGCATCATTATCTCAGCCGACACCCAGAGGACATTCGCGAGTTCGGCGCGATGCACGCTGAGCGGAAAAGCCGACGCAAACAATCAGAACTTGCTTCACGCGAATGTGGCATGGGTGTCCGTTTCTTCCAACATTCTGGGAAACGCCGAACTCATGAACCTGGAGGAGCAGGCAAAAGCCGTGCGGCTTTCCTGGGCACTTGCGGAGGGCGTCATCGTACCCGAAGATTCCCTGACCGCGCCGCAGGTGCGTATAGGCGAGTGGGACCTCTACAAAGACCTGGCCAAAACCATCCCTGCGCTCCCCAACGTCCCTCTCCGCGCAGGCTCAATGTGGGAACGGGAGCGAACCATACCTCTTGACACAAAGCGAGGCAATGCCGTCGGCCATCTGTACCAGTCATTCTTGCTGGACAGCCTTTTTGTCAGCGACGGCAGCACACGTGCGGCCCTTTCGTGGAAATTCATCTACCGTGTGGAATTCAGGGATCACGCCGCGACGGGCCTGCCCAACGACGTTCCGCAAAGAGGGAGCGGCACGGGAGCGGCAATTGTCAATGTCACGAACAAAACGCTCGACCGCGCCTCCATGCACTTCGAGGTTCCAGCGGCAACCAACGGCGCGTTTCGGATTTCGTGGAAGGAAGGTATCGAACTTCATCTGGCGAACTGAGTACGGGCTATGAAACGGACCGCTTCAGCCATCATCATTCTCCTCGCCCTGTTTGCTTCCGCCACGGCGAAAAGGGACTCGTTTACCATATCGAAAGACACTGTTCTCCAGGCGAATTTCGAAGTGCCGGAAAGCGTTACCTGCACCATCAAACCGGGTACAACCATCAAGTTTTCCGGCTACCACAAATTCATCGTTCGCGGGCTGCTCATCGCCCAGGCAACCCAAAACGAGCCCGTTATTTTCACCTGCGTGGGCAGGCCGCGCGGCGCCGTGGCGCCACCCTGCTGGTATGGCCTCATTTTTCTGGGAAAAGCGGCCGGCGCTTACATGCGAAACTGCAGGTTCGAAGGCATGTATCAGTGCCTTGCATGGGAAGCGAGCCCGGTGTTTGACTCATGCGAGTTTGCGGGGAACCACTGTGCGCTCTATTGCACGAAGAAAGCATCGCCGCATGTAAAGAACTGCCGGTTCTACCGCAACGTGTACGGCGTTGTGGCAGACTATGCCACTCCCCTGCTCGTGGATAACGTGATTACCGACAACACCATCGGCGTGTACCTCCAGATAGGATCGCAGCCGCTGGCAGGGCCCAACACCATTTTCGGCAACGCCACCAATATCCGCTCCGAAACCGCGCTCAAAGGCGACACCGCCGCGCTTTCGATTCAGTCGTTGTGGGAACTTATGAACGAGCTCTATTAAGAGCCCGAATCACTTTCCCCAGATATCGGCCCGCCGAAACGCATAGAGAAACAGCGCCGAAACAAGAGGAATGTGCAACAGTGCGGTGACGGCCGCCAGCGCCGCAAACGTGAACACCGGAATTCTTGCAAGAGTTGCCTGCATGGCCTGCGGCGGCCGGATGCAGAAATAGAACGTAAGCCAGCTCAGGAACGCTACCAGAAACAGTTGCCAGAACAGTCTGCTCAAGATTCGCCATCCCCAGCAGAAGCCGAACAGGCCGCAGAGCGCGACAAGGAAGAACCCGGTTTCCGCAATTTCCCACACGCGTCTTTCGAGAGGCATGATGAACGAAACCATGTCGAGTGCCAGTATCACCCAGAAATAGTACTTCCACACGAGTGCCTTCATGCACCTTCTAATGTAGAAAAATGGATGAGGCCGGGGCAAGGAAATAATGCCGGACTCTCTGTTTGCCCGGTGCAGGACGGCGGCATAAACGTATATTATTTCCCTATGGGAATCTCCGCTGGAATCGTCGGCCTGCCGAATGTAGGCAAGTCAACCGTTTTCAACGCGCTGTGCGGCGGCAAGGCGCAGGTGGAGAACTATCCGTTTACCACCATTGACCCCAATAGCGGCATTGTCGCGGTCCCCGACGACCGGTTGGACCGCATCACCCAATTGTCGCCCACACAAAAGGTGGTGCCTGCGTTTCTGGAACTCGTTGACATCGCCGGCCTTGTCAAAGGAGCATCAAAGGGCGAGGGACTTGGCAACCAGTTCCTGGGGCACATAAAGGATGTGCATGCGGTCGTGCACGTGGTACGCTGCTTTGAGGACGGGAATGTCGTACATGTGGAAGGGTCCGTTGACCCTGTTCGCGACGCGAGCCTCGTCGAGACCGAACTCATGCTTGCGGACCTCGGAACCGTGGAACGAGGTATTGTCAGGGTGGAAAAGGCCGCAAAATCGGGCGATAAGGAACTCAAGGAGCGCCTTCGTGCCTTCCAGAAGGCATTCGACGCGCTTTCCGCGGGCACGCCCGTCCGGAACATGGCCGCGACTCCCGAGGAACTCGCCTCGCTGCTTGAACTCAACCTGCTCACGGCAAAGCCCGTTTTGTACGTCGCCAATGTTGATGAGAATTCCGTATTGTCGGACAACGCGGCTGCGGCTGCGCTGCGGAAGCGAGCGGATGCGGAAGGCTCCATGGTGGTGCGCATCTGCGGCAAGATTGAGGCCGAGATCGCCGACCTGCCACTGCAGGAGCGGCCCGAGTTTCTTGCAGGGCTCGGCCTTGATAAATCGGGGCTCGCGGCGCTTGCGCAAGCAACGTACCGTCTCTTGGGCCTCGAAACGTTTTTTTCCGCAACCGACAAGGAAAACCGTGCCTGGACCATGCGGCGCGGCACGTCCGCCGCCAAAGCTGCAGGCACGATCCACACCGATTTCGAAATAGGCTTTATCCGCGCCGATGTGTTCACCCTGGCCGACCTCGAACAGTACAAATCGGAAGCGGCGATACGCACCGCAGGCAAGGTCCGCTTGGAGGGCAAGGAATATATCGTCAAGAACGGCGACATCGTGTTCTTCAGATTCAACGTATGAAGAGCCTGCTTTTGTACCTGTACCGCTGGACGATGTGGAACCTTGTGTCCCGCCTATTTGTGCGCTGCTACCTGTGGCCGCGGTATCACTTTACAAAATCAGAGGATTCCGATCCGCTTCCCAAACCGCCCTTTGTGGTCGTCTCGAACCACGGGACCTTCTTTGATCCCTGGATCATCGGCTGCTTCAGCCGCTATCCGTTTGCCATTATGTGCAACGACGAGGCGTTTACCCGGGGCGCCGTATCCAAGTGGTATCTCAAAAGCATCGGCGCATTTCCCAAGAGAAAGGGAGCATCGGATTTCAAGGCAATGAGGAAGACGATGTGGCTCCTGTCGGCCGGCTATCCAGTATGCATATTCCCCGAAGGCCAGACAAGCTGGGACGGCCGGACACAGCTTGTCCACAAAGGAATAGAGAAAATCGTGCGTCGCAGCGGCGCCAGCCTCGTGCTCACCCGAGTGACCGGCAATTTCCTCACCAAGCCCTGGTGGGCGGATTTCATTCGCAAAGGCAGGATCGTGGTGACGTACCACGTCATCAACCCGCAGCGCGTCAAGGTGGTTTCCGACGACGAGCTTTTTGCCGCCATGAAGTCTTTTATTTCGCATAACGACATAAAGGATCCCTCGAATTCCGCCGAACTCTTTTCGGGCACACGGCTTGCCGAGGGCCTCGAACGGTTCGTCTGGATGTGCATGGAATGCGGGGCGGAAGACGCGCTTGTCATGCTAGGAAACGACATACGGTGCACGTCCTGCGGTGGCGGGTGGTCCCTGAATGCTGTATGCAAATTGACGCCGATGGAATCAGTCACGAAGTGCTTTGACGACCTTTACGACTGGTCGCAATGGCACCGGCAACGGGTGATCGATACCATCAAGTCCGCGGCCGCGGAATCGGTGCTCACAGAAAGCGCGGACGTCAACCTGTCGGCTGGAGACGACAACATGCGTTTCGAGGCTGAGGGCCGCGGCTCCCTTGTGCTGACCCCGGCCGCGCTTACCTTTTCGTTCGACAAAACATCCCGGCCTGCGTTAGTATTCGAGGTACCGCGAATTCAGGCGGTTGTCATCCAGAAGAAAGACATCGTTGAATTTATCTATCGCGGGCGTTATTACAGGTGCCTCTTCAACCGCCACAGCCCCATGAAATGGATTTATTATCTGCGGTATCTGCAAGGGTATGAGGAATGTGAGAAGCGGGGATATTTAGGCTAAGAAGGGTGTGAGTGCAGATCGCCTCTTGCCAGATTCCGGCGGGAGGCAGCTGCACCCCAGGGCAAACCCATTACGGTCTTGCCATCAAGACAGCGCCTATTCTAGGCAACATCCACCCGGCACATCCACCCGTGCCGATCATCGATCTCGCCATACTGGATGCCTTTTATCTCATTGTAAAGCCGTGTAAGCGTTGGACCGGCCTCGTGTTCCTTGCCGAACGTAAACAGGGTGCTGCCGCGCTGTATCGAGTACACCGGCGTGATCACCACCGCCGTGCCGCACGCGCCCACCTCGGCAAAGTCGGCAAGTTCGTCGGCACGGATCCGGCGCCGCTCCACCGTGAGCCCGAAATCACGGGCGATGTCCTGGAGGCTTTTGTTCGTCACGCTCGGGAGCACCGACGACGAATCGGGCGTCACATACCGGCCGTCCTTGGTTATGGCCAGAAAATTCGACGTGCCGAACTCGTCTATGTACTGGTGTGTCGCCGAGTCGAGATACAGGCATATCGGATAGCCTTTTTCTTGCCCGTCAAGGTCACCCATCATGCCCGCGGCGTAGTTCCCGGCTGCCTTGACATTGCCGACTCCTTTGGGCGCCGCCCGGTCGTACCGCTCCTGGATGTATGCTTTAACAGGATAGAAGCCGTTTTTGTAATAGGCTCCCATAGGCGTGGCAAGCATGACAAACATATATTCCTCGGACGGGTGCACGCCGATGTGCGGACTCGTGCCGATAAGAAACGGCCGGAGGTACATGCTTGCGTCCGTGCCATACGGCGGCACGTATTGTTTGTTAAGCGCGACCAGCGTCCGCGCGGCCGACAGGAACAGTTCCTGGGACGGCGGTTCCATCACCAGCCGCCGGCCCGTATTGATGAGTCGTTGCGCGTTCTCTTCGGGCCTGAACATGGCAACAGAGCCGTCTTTCCTGCCGAACGTCTTGAGACCCTCGAAGCACGCCTGGCCGTAGTGAAGGCAGGTTGCCGCGATGTGGAGCGTCAGGTGGGGATCGGTGCATATCTCGATTTCACCCCATCTTCCTTCCTTGTATTCGCATTTGACATAGCACTCGGTCTGCATGTACTGGAAACCGAGGTTTTTCCAGTCGATGTTCTTTGCCATGACCCAACTCCTGTTAATTCTTTTGTAAATCTTTCCGCGGGCGGACCAAACCGTGCCGGCACCGTTCGTCTTTCATGAGCTTGTATTTGAGGCTGTCGATAAGCGCCAGCCATGACGCCTCGATCACGTTGGTAGACACGCCTACCGTGCCCCATCGGTCCATGCCGTCCGAGGATTCGATGAGCACCCGCACTTTTGCCGCGGTCCCTTCCTTTCCGTCCAGCACGCGTACCTTGAAGTCTTCGAGTTTTACCTCCCTGAGGTTCGGGTAGAACTTGACAAGTGCTTTCCGCAACGCGTTGTCGAGTGCATTCACTGGCCCGTCACCCTCCGCGGCGGTGTGTTCGAACACGCCGTTCTTCCGCAGCTTGATGGTTGCTTCGGAAAAGACGTCCCCGCTTTCGCGTTTTTCCTCAATCACCCTGAATCCCTTGAACTCGAACGATTGCGCGAGCCGGCCGAGCATTTCCCGGGCGATCAGCTCAAAGGACGCGTCGGCCGCCTCAAATTGGTATCCGTCGCTTTCCAAACCCTTGATTTTTGCGAGCAGCTTCCTGACCAGAGGGTCGTGCTTGCTAAGGCCGGGCTCCAGCGCGGACAGTTTTTCGAGGATCGTGCCCGATCCCGCCTGTGATGATACCACAAACTGCCGAGCGTTGCCCACGCTTTCGGGCCTCACGTGCTCGAAGGACTCGTTTGCCTTGCGAACGCCATCCGCATGAGCGCCCGCCTTGTGCGAAAACGCACACTCGCCCACGTACGGCTGACGTATGTTGTGCGCAACGTTGGCGACCTCGGACACAAATATGGAAATCTCCGTGAGCTGGCGCAGTGCACGCTTGGGGAGCACCGCAAGCCCTAGCTTGAGCTGCAAATCCGGGATAACGGTGCACAGGTTCGCGTTGCCGCATCGCTCTCCGATCCCGTTGATGGTTCCCTGCACCTGCACCGCTCCTTCACCAACGGCAATAACCGAATTGGCGTCCGCACAGCCCGAATCGTTGTGCGTGTGGACCCCAAGCGGGATCCGCACGTGCTCTCGCACCTCCCGCCATATGCGCCCAAATTCGCCGGGCAGCGTGCCGCCGTTGGTGTCGCACAAAACGATGATAGTGGCGCCCGCGTCCTGCGCAGCGGCAAGCGTCGACAGCGCATAATCGCGGTTGTTTTTGTATCCGTCGAAAAAGTGCTCGGCGTCGTAAACCACCTCGTCCATGCGCTTTGCCAGATAGAAAACCGTATCGTAGATCAGCCCGAGGTTTTCTTCAAGCGACACCTTGAGCACTTTTCTGACGTGCAGGTCCCAGGTCTTGCCGAATATGGTCGCCACGGGCGCGCCGGATTTCACAAGCATTTGGACATACGGGTCGCTCGCGCACGCGGTGGCCGGTCGTTTCGTTGAACCGAACACCGCAAGCTTCGACGTAAGGCAAAGCGCCTTTGCCTTTTTGTAAAACTCGATATCGACGCTATTGGTCGGGTTGGGCCAGCCACCTTCGATATAGTGTACGCCAAGATCGTTCAGCCGCTTCGCGATGCTCAGTTTATCGGTGAGGGAAAGATTTATCCCGAGCGCCTGGTTGCCGTCGCGGAGCGTGGTGTCGTAGATCTGTATTTTGTTTTTCATGTTCATTTTCGTTCTTCTGAAGTGAATGGGCGTTCCCCTCGCCTTCGTCAAGATTCAGGCTCGGGTCGGTCTCCCTGCGGGCTCGGCCGTTCGGCCTCGTTGCCGCCTGCCGCGAGGGCCCTTCGGGCCGCGGTCAGTCGGCAATGCGCCCTTTCGCACCCTCCGGTCCACCTAACGCGCGCAAACCGGAGTATTATTGGTCGTCTACTTCTTCCCGCGCCAAACCCCATTCGCAGGAATCAACCCAAGCAACTTTCTTTGCTTTTCAACTATTCAACTTTTCAACCATTCAACACCTTCACTTTACCAATGATGCCACAAAATCACCAACTTCCGTCGTCCCCATTCCCATCTTGCCCGCCGCAAGGCTCTTGATCCTGCCCGAGGCAAGCGCGTCGTAAACCGCCCGCTCTATTGCGCTTCCCGCGGCGGTCTCCCCGATGGTTTCGAGCATCATGCCTGCGGCGGAGATGGCCGCAAGCGGGTTGATCACGTTCTTGCCCGTGTATTTTGGCGCGCTCCCTCCCATGGGCTCGAACATCGATACGCCTTCGGGATTGATGTTGCCGCCCGCAGCGATGCCCAGGCCGCCTTGGATCATGGCCGCGAGGTCCGTGATGATATCGCCGAACAGGTTTTCCGTCACAATGACGTCGTAAAATTCCGGGCTCTTGACAAACCACATTGTGCAGGCGTCGACATGGTTGTAGTCCTGTTTGACGTCCGGATAGTCCGCATCGCCCATCTCCTTGTGCACGCGCACCCACAGGTCGCCCGTGTGGGTGAGCACGTTGCACTTGTGCACGAGCGTGAGGAGCTTGCGCCTGTTGCGCCTGCGCGTGAACTCGTAGGCGTAACGCATGCACCGTTCGACCACGGGCCGCGAGTACAGCATCACCTGCGTCGCGATTTCCAGCGGCGTTCCCTTCTGCATCACGCCGCCCACCCCCGTATAAATGCCTCCGGTGTTCTCGCGAATTACCACGAAATCGATATGCTCGGGTCCCTTGTCTTTAAGCGGCGTCTCCACATTCGGGTATAGCTTGACGGGGCGTAAATTAATGTATTGGTCGAGCGCGAACCTCGCCTTGAGCAAAATCCCGACTTCAAGCACGCCGGGCTTGACGTCCGGGTGTCCGATGGCGCCCAGAAAAATGGCGTCATGCTTACGAAACTCGCCGATTGCGCTGTCGGGAAGCGTTTCGCCCGTCCTCAGATAGCGCTCGCCGCCGAAATCATAGTTATTGTATGTCAACTTCACATTGTACCTGGCGGCGGCGGCTCCAAGCACCTTGAGTCCTTCCCGGACCACTTCCGGGCCTGTTCCGTCGCCGGGAATAACGGCGACACTGTACGATTTCATTGTTGAATCCCAGTTCGTTAAACTGTTTGCAAATCATGAAACCAATCTGCCGCCGCTCGACCAGGCGGCCGGGCTTGCTCTCCTCTTCCGGCCCAGGGAGAAAGACGGCCACCGGAAGCATCCGAAGACGTCCATTTCTCCCCGAAAAACCTACGTCTTCGCACTCGGCAACTTTTTATTAAACCTCTTCATTCTGGCGATCTTGTTGACAACATCCATATACGCCAAGGCCGACGCCTCGACGATGTCGGTGCTCGTGCCCACCCCGGTAAACACGCCTTCGGGTGAGGCTGCGACGATTTTCACCTTGCCCAGCGCCTCGCGTCCCTCGGTGAGCGAGGTGAGCGTGAAGTCCTCAATGGCAATCTTGAAGCCCGTGATCCGGTCGATCGCCTTTGTGGCGGCGTCAACCGCACCGTCGCCGCACGCGGCTTCCATGAACACCTTCCCCCGCGCCGCGATGCGTACCGTGGCCGTCGGAACGGTTCCCTTGCCGCTTGACACATTAAGATAATCGAGGACAAACGCGTCGGTCATGTCCGCGGCGCCTTTGGACTCCATGAGCGATATCAGATCGTCGTCGTACACCGTTCCCTTCTTGTCGGCAAGCTCGATGAAGCGTTTGTAAAACGCCACAATGTCGATCTCGCTCTCATTGTATCCCAGGCCCGCCAGGCGCGACTTGACCATGTGGCTGCCGGAGCGGCTCGTCAGGTTCATCCGGTTGTCTAAAAGGCCTATCGACTGCGGGGTCATGATTTCGTACGTTTTCCTCGCCTTGAGGACCCCGTCCTGGTGGATACCAGACGAGTGAGCAAACGCGTTGGACCCCACCACCGCCTTGTTCGGCTGGACCGGCATGTTGCACACGTCGCGGACGAGCTTGCTCGTGCGCATGATCTCTTTTGTGTCAACGCCGACAAACAGGTTGAACAGGTCTTTGCGCACGTCGAGTGTCATCACCACTTCTTCCAGAGCGGCATTGCCGGCGCGCTCGCCCAGGCCGTTGATCGCGCATTCAACCTGCCGCGCGCCGTGCGCCACAGCCGTCACCGAATTCGCCGTTGCCATGCCCAGGTCGTTGTGGCAGTGCACCGAGATCACGGCCTTGTCCACGTTGGGCACCCGGTTGAATACCGAATCGATGATCCACGCGAATCTTTCCGGCGTGGTGTAGCCCACGGTGTCCGGAATGTTAATGGTGCTTGCGCCGGCCTTGATCGCGGCTTCCACGATCCGGCACAAGAAGTCGATATTGGTTCGTCCCGCATCTTCCGGTGAAAACTCTACGTCGTCGCAGTATCTCCTGCTCAGCCTGATCGCATGCACGGCCATGGCGACCACTTCGTCGTTGGTCTTGCGCAGCTTCTTTTCCATGTGGATTGCGGAGGTACCCACAAACACGTGGATCCTGGGCCTCGACGCGCTTTTGAGCGCCTTTCCGCATGCGACAATGTCTTTCTCAATGAGCCGCGCCAGGCCGCAGATAACCGGGCCCTTGATTTCCCTCGCAACAGCCGACACGCTTTCGAAATCTCCGGGAGAGCTTATGGGAAACCCCGCCTCGATGATATCAACCTTGAGCCGCGCGAGCTGGCGCGCGATGCGCAGCTTCTGGTCAACCGACAGGCTTGACGGAAGCGCCTGTTCACCGTCGCGCAATGTCGTGTCGAATATGTACACTTTGTCTTTCATAATTTACCTTTGCAAATCATATTGATGGTTGGAGCGTTAGAGTGTTTGGGCGTTAGAGCGCGTATGATTTTACCTTCAAACGCATCAACGCTCCACCTCTCCAACGCTCCAACTCTGTTTCTAATTCTGGCCTCTCCCGCCAACTCCCTTTGTCAGCCTAGAAATATCCTTTGCCTTTTCCCTGGGCCTTAGAGCCCTCACCGCCGCGCCGGCGAGCCACATCTCGGAATTATGGATCTGCGCGAGCTTCTTTCCGAGGAATTTCCGGTAATCCTTCCTTCCGCAGTCGCGGATGACCTCGCGCGTCTCGATGCCGGCCTTTACCGATTTGTAAAGTTTGTCGAACACCGGCATGTTCGCCTTACGGAAAATGGGCCTCCATTTGAGCGCGCCATGCTGTGCGGTTGCCGAACAATTTGAGTACATCCAGTCCATCCCGTTTTCGTCGACAAGCCGTATCAGGCTCTGCGTAAGTTCTTCCGACGTCTCGTTGAACGCCTCCGACGGCGAATGGCCGTTCTTGCGAAGCACGTCGTACTGGGCCTGCATCACGCCCGCCAGCGCGCCCATGAGCACGCCGCGCTCGCCGGTAAGATCGCTGTACACTTCGTTCTTGAACGTCGTGGGAAACAAATATCCCGAGCCGATCGCGATGCCCACCGCTAGGCAGCGCTCCCTGGCGCGGCCGGTTGAATCCTGAAACACGGCAAAGCTCGAATTGATCCCTGCGCCCGACAGAAAGTTGCGCCGCACCGACGTCCCGCTGCCCTTGGGCGCCACCATGATCACGTCCACGTTCTTTGGCGGAACGACCCCTGTCTGGTTCTTATAGACAATAGAGAATCCGTGTGAAAAGTACAGCGCGTCGCCCGGCTTCAGAAACTTCCTCACCACGGGCCAGATTGTGCGCTGCGCCGCATCGGACACGAGCATCTGGATGATGGTCCCGCGCTCAACCGCCTCCTCGATCGGAAACAGGGTCTTGCCCGGAACCCAGCCGTCGCGCACCGCGCGGTCCCAGTCTTTCTTGTATTCCTTGGCCTGCCCGACAATGACGCTGATCCCGTTGTCCTTCATGTTCAGCGATTGGGCCGGGCCCTGCACGCCGTAGCCGATGACCGCGACCACTTCCTTCCTGAGCACCGTGCGCGCCTTTTCAAGAGGGAATTCCTTGCGCGTGACGACCGTTTCCTTGACTCCGCCGAAATCGATGACTGCCATAATCCTGGCTCCTTTGTATGTGAATGGTGTCGTTGATTGTTTTCCGTTTCAACTCGCCCCTTTACCCCCGGCCCCTCCTCCCCTCTCTTGACAAGAGAGGGGAGGAGGGGTGAGCTATTTCCTCGTCTGCGCCATGGCGACCTTTCCCGTGCGGATGAGTTCCTTGACGCCATACGGCTTGATCAGGCCGATGAAGTCGTTGACAATTTCGCACGGCGCGGACAGCTCGAACGTGATCGACGATGCGCCCACGTAGGCCACTTTTGCGCCGAAAAGGTCGGCAAGCTCGATGATCTCGTGACGGCTCGACTTTGTGGAGTCAACGCGAACGAGGATGAACTCCCGCTCGATCACCGGGCTTCCTTCGAAATCGATCACCTTGATGACGTCGATCAACTTGTTAAGCTGCTTGACAACCTGCTCAATGATTGCCTCATCGCCTTCCACCACGATGGTCATACGCGAAATTGACTGGTCTTCGGTCTCGCCCACCGTGAGGCTTGCGATGTTGTACCCACGGCTTGCGAAAAGGCCGGAGATGCGCGACAACGTTCCACTGTGGTTCTCGACGAGAACGGAAATCGTGCGTGTGTTCATAATTCCTCCATTACCTGGTCGAGCGGCTTACCGGCAGGAACCATGGGGAACACGTTCTCTTCCTTTGCAACAGCGAATTCCATGAGCGCGGGGCCATCCGTATCCAGCCCTTGTTTGAGCACATGCTCCACGTCGGCATGCTGGGTTGCCCGAAATCCCGGAATCCCGTAACTCTCGGCAAGTCGCACAAAGTCCGGCACATAGTTGATCTTGCAGTGGCCCGGGCCCTTGCATTCGTCGCACAACGTGCCGCCGCGTAGGCACGTTGAACTGTACCGCTTATTCCAAAACATTTCCTGCCACTGGCGGACCATACCGAGATATTCGTTGTTGAGAATCACGATCTTCACGGGAATCCGGTTTATGGAAATGGTCGCCAGTTCCTGTATGTTCATTTGTATGGAACCGTCTCCAGCCACGTTCACCACGTCCCTTCTGCCAAGACCGAGGCTCGCGCCCATGGCCGCCGGCAGGCCGAACCCCATGGTCCCCAGGCCGCCCGAAGAAAGGAACGAACGCGGACGCGTAAACTTGTAGTACTGCGCCGTCCACATCTGGTGCTGCCCGACTTCCGTGGCGATAAGCGTATCGCTATCCTTTGTCAATTTGTACAGTTGTTCGATAACATATTGGGGCTTGATCGTCTTGTCCGAGTGTTTGTACGAAAAGAGCCGGCCGTCCTTCCACTTCTTTATAGTCTCGTTCCATTCGGACGGCTCGCGGGGCGATACGAGTTTGTTAAGTGCAGCCAGTATGTTTTTCGCGTCTCCCACAACCGGGATGTCGACCCGAACTATCTTTGAAATGGCGGCCGGGTCGATGTCGAGGTGAATGATCTTGGCCTTTGGCGCAAACGATCCCACGTGGCCGGTCACGCGGTCGTCGAAGCGCACTCCCACCGAAATGATGACATCCGCTTCCTGGAACGCCATGTTCGCGGTCTTGGAGCCGTGCATGCCGGGCATGCCCATAAACAGTTCATGCTCGCCGGGAAACGCGCCGAGCCCCATGAGGGTGAGAGTCACCGGAGCATTGAGCTTTATCGCAAGTTCGAACAGTTCCGCGTGCGCGCCCGAGGTTATCACGCCGCCGCCTGCGTAGATCATCGGCTTCTTCGCAGTCTTGATAAGCCCGGCGGCCTTCTCGATCTGGCGCGGATGCCCCACCACGGTCGGTTTGTAGCTGCGCATCGAGACTTCCCGCGGGTACTCGTAGTCGTCAAGCACTGCGCGTGAAACGTCTGCCGGAAGGTCCACGAGCACGGGACCGGGCCTGCCGGTGCGCGCAATGTAAAACGCCTGCTTGAGAATGAGCGGCAGTTCCTTGACGTCCTTCACCAGGAAGTTATGCTTCGTCACCGGTCTGCTAATGCCCACCATGTCCGCTTCCTGGAAGGCGTCGGTCCCCAGATACGGCGTTGCAACCTGGCCTGTCACGGCAACCATGGGTATGGAGTCCAGATAGGCATTGGCAAGGCCGGTCACGAGGTTGGTTGCGCCGGGACCGGACGTGGCGAGGCACACGCCCACTTTTCCGGTAGCTCTTGCATAGCCGTCGGCAGCGTGCGCCGCCGCCTGCTCATGACGAACAAGAACAACCGTGAGGTCTTTGGCGTCGTACAATGCATCAAATATCGGGATCGCCTGTCCGCCCGGATAGCCGAACAGCACGTCCACGCCTTCCTTGATCAGGGCGTCGACCAGAATCTCGGCACCTTTCTTTTTCAACCTTTCCTCCAAACCGTTGGATTGTGCACTAGTCAATCGCCTGCCGTGGTGCCGGAAAAAACAATCTGTTAAAATACCTCTTCCCTTGTGCTTAATCAAGGAATCGGGCCGATGTCTCCGGCATATCCGGCGGCGCAACCACACTAAAAAAAAAGACCCGTCTCTTGTGGGAGACGGGTCTTTTTGATTTCCTCTGCTTGTTTATTTACAAGCCCGTCTCCCTATGCGGCAACAGAATAACTACCGCCACGTCCAAAAGAAGAATAAGGCTTGCAAGAGTGTTTGATCTGGATGATGCGAATAACATAGGATTTTCTCTGACGAACAGTGATTTGGTTTTGATGATAATGTAAATATACAGTGGTTCGTTTGACAAGTCAAGGAGATTTTTCTATTAACCTTTTTGGCGGGGAAAACCAAGAATCAAAAAGACTTGAGCGTTCCCCCGCTACGCGTGGTCGGCCATCTTCTCTATTGTCTACTTCCTCACCGCTTTCACGCACTCCAATTCCTTCATCTGCACTTCCAGCGGCTGCGGATCATATCCGAGACCAAACGCCTTCTTGCTCACCAGTGAAACGTCTTTGGGCCGCGGCGCAGCCATTGCAATGTCCTTCTGAAGAACGGAAACGATTCTCGGCGATTCTTTGCCGAGGAGCCTTGCGAGCCGAACCCCGAATTCGTAGCGCGAAATGCGCTCCCTGCCGCCAAGGTGCAGAAATCCCGGCGACGTTTCCAGCGCACGGAGCAGCCCCCGGGCTGCGGTTGCGCCGCTCACCGGCGTACGGCACTCGTCGGCAAAGAGTTTGATTTCCTTATTATCAATAATGGCGGCGATGAGCGGCTGGATAAACGTCTTTGCAGTATGCGGCACGTCGCCGAATATAAGCGGCATGCGGCAAATTGTTACCTCGGGATACGCGTCCGTCATCGCTTTCTCCGCCGCGAGTTTGTGCTGGCCGTACAGGTTGACCGGGCCCGGTTTGCTCTCTTCGTCGTACGGAGGATTATCACCCGCAAACACAAGGTCGGTTGAAGTGAACACGCAGGCAATATCTTGCTTCGCGCACAGAGACGCGACTGCGATTGACGCCTGAACATTTGCCCGGTACGACGCGTCCGGGTTCACCTGGCACTGATTGGGGTCGGCAAATGCCGCGCAGTGAATGACCGCGTCGGGACGGATATCGCGAAACACGATGGAGAGCGGATCCAAGTCGGCGAGGTCTACCTGTAGCGTTTTTACATTGTCAATTGTTACCGGATGCGTGTGAAAGGTGCCGAATACGTCCCAGGCGCCGCGCGCGGCGCAACACACGTTGTACCCGAGAAAACCTGATGCGCCGGTTACCAGCAGTTTTTTCATTGTGCTCCTATCTCACTGAAAAGATACTACGCGCCGAATGCAATCGCATAAGATGTGGACGTTGGTCTCAAGCACGGGTTCCGGTTTCCCAAGGTTCTAAGAGTTAAGGAGCTGGCGAGTTGAAGGCTTGATGGCTTATCAAGGGGGCATCCGAAGATGCATGCAGGTACGCAGCATTATTGCCCTGATTCAATCAAAAGATGTATATTCTTCCGCGTCCGTTTCTGCACCATTAGCTCGGGTGGTATCCCAAACTAAAGTTGGGATTGGGCTGTGGTGGTTGCTCCCAAAGGGAGTATGACGTTTGTACGCCAGCATCGCTTTGGCGATGTTTGATTCCTGCACCATTAGCTCAGCTGGTAGAGCAACTGACTCTTAATCGTCAAGTTATCGAAAAAATCCCCTAATTCTGCGAAATTTCAAGGGTCTCCAAAACATATTGACAAGATTCTGACAAGATTTATAGGTCGGATAAAACTCCCGCCATTGATCAGACTCGGTCGTTTTCAGTGATGCCGCTCTCGAATAGGGCATCCTAACCAGGGAATAATGAAACCAGTTGAGGGTTATCCTTGACATAAGATAACATTACACCGGCAACGTCCTTCCAATTGAGGCATGCCAAGACCCTCATTGTTTCCGGGTTTTTCCCGTTCTGACGGTTTTACCCTGCCTGTATTCCATGCCCGTACCTGAATGAATATTTTTTTAATTACGACAGCACCTGTCGCACAGAAGGAATATATTAGAGCCAGAAAAACCGATATTTTAAAAAAGGCATCGGGAAATGACGGTTTCAAGACCCTTCAAGAATTACAACAGCCACAAAGATGTCGTAACCGGTCTTTCCGAACTTTCGCATTTTTTCGCGAAAGACCGCATTCACGATCTGGCCGAATATGCAAAACTTTCAGATCAATCGGAAAGACCTTTCATAGAACGGCCGCCCATCCTCGACCAATTGCCCAAGGAAATTTTGTTGGAACTGAATATTGTTAAGCGCATGTCGGAAACAATCCGTGAGGAGTCCTATGCCATGCTCGCAGGCCTTGACCCTGTGCCGGACTTTGACCAGATCCGAGAACAACTTTGCTTTGATGACCTGCATGGGATTATCCGAAGCCCTGAAAAGACGTTGGAAGTAGTCCAAAGGGTCTCCGGTAAAAAATCCGAAAAAGGTGTTTTTGGACTCGAGTTTTATTGGGCAATAAAACGACAGGTATACCAGTTCATGAAGACGGGACAGACTTCCGTACCTCTCCATGAATTAAAACGCGCAATCGTGCTCTATACAATTCTACAGCCAGGAAACGATGATATCAGGCACGGAATTCTTCATTCCGGCCCGGATACAGCGACAGAGACGCTTTACCAGAATTCTCTTACTGAGCTTTTATTCTCACGATTACAGTTGTTTATGCTTTCGGTATCATACATTGACATAAACAAGTTGTGTCAGACCATAAAACACAAAATCCAGAAAATTGATTTGCGGCCCAACATAAAGTCGCTATTAAGCCATGACCTGAATTCCGTTACATCTATCAGCGGATATGAAGACCTGGTCATCCACAAAGTCCCGGAAAAAATAAAAAAACTTGGGATTGGCGGACAGACTGCCGAAAAGATTGAACATATCCTCAAATCCGGAATCAGCGATACTTCGCGTCTTTCCAGCCTCTATGAGAAATGGTTTCTCACTCCCGGGCTTGTACCTTACCAGAAGGTCTATGTCCCAAAAAGAATCGGAAAAGTGACGATCCATTTCCGAAACGTTGAAACAACAAAAAAGCAAACCCTTTCCCTGTACCCCAGCAAGGACCTTCTGGAATTCCTTAAAGGAGGCATATCCCATGACTGTACAACGGATACGGAACGGGCACGCTCCCACCTTGAGACAAAAGAGTTCTTCAATATCCGGATCCGCCAAGGCCAATCATGGCTAGGAAACATTTATTGTCTCGACCTGTCCGAAAGTCATAACTGCTGTATCATTGACAAAATCCAGGTACCCAGGAAGCACATCGAGCAATGGGCGGGATTCTTTCCGGCCCTAAAAAGGGCATTGGCCACAGCATTCGGCACAGTGACGATTCTGGCCCCTTCTGCTATTTCCAATCAAAACACGGTACGGGATGCTTTTTCCGTTTTCAAGAAATCAATGTTATCAAGGCGATTTGAGAAGAATTCGTTCCTTGAGATGGAACACCTTTCCCAATTTGAAAGCAGCTGGAGCAAACGGTTTTTTGTGTTTTGCGAATGAGGAGAGCCGGAAGTTCTACCACTCTTCCTGAACGGGAATATTACCGGCAGATGAACATGCCACAGCGCCGTCGTCTTCGACAGTTTCAAGTTCCGAAAGAATCCGCTGCTTCTCGCTTATTTCGCATAAATAAATCCAATCCCTGACTGCCTTCATCGTATCTGAAGACGGTTTCCCATTGCAGAATGTCTTTATTTCCGCTATCTCCGGCTTCCCGCAGATAGACCGGCTGATGTACAAAGTGCACCTTTCGGGGTGAAACATGCGGTACATGGTACTGCCTCCTTGCTTCAATTGATCGGCATAGGAGGCAACACAGTTATTCATGATCTGCCCTTCATTGAACAACTCATCCACGGTCTGGATCGGAACAATTGCTTCAGTTCCAGGCAAAACAGGGGTGGGGAAAAACACGGAGCCGTATTGGTTCGTAATCCGGATTCTTTCGTTATTGTCACGAAGACAAAAGTTGAGCTTTTTCGCAAAGAAATCGTGCAGCTTCCGGACAGAAGCCGCAAGGTCCAGCCTTTTTATCCGTTCATTGATATCGCTGACTCCAAGATACCCGGCCATTCTCAATATATCTGCACGTAAAGCAAGAAGGTCTTCGAGGAATTCCCTTCCTTTTGCTCCACAAACAGCACTAATAAAAAGGTTGTCTCTTCTAAAAAAGGCGCATTGAGCAAGGCTCGGCCATTCTGCTAGGGCATTTATCAGAGAGAGGGTGATGCGAGGCAGGAACGCAAGCTCTCTCATGATCAGGGGGTCTGCCGCGACAACTCCAATCCGGGTTGAGTCCTCCTCCCAGCACACGGCGTGTATTTTGCCCAGCACCTGCACCGTGCTTTCGCCCGACACGCACCCGCACACGCCAGCGATTTCCCTCCGCCGTTTCAAGGTCAATCCGGCCGCTTCATCAATTGTCAAATTGCCGCATCGCACCATATTTACAAGGAGCAGAAAAAGCGCGGGTATGGACCTTGCCAAGTCTTTTGCCTCTGGCCTTTTTCGTATGATCTTAAGGCCAAGAGCCCGCAGGAAGCGGATCGGCAGCATCGACTCACGGACCGGCAACGGTATCTCATCAAGAAACTCCCGAAAATTCTGATAATTGTCATAACGCAGAAGTGGAATATCCAGCGGCGGATCGCATACTTCCGAAGGCCGGAGCTGTGCCATGTGTTCATCGTATGAGAAAAAATCAAACCCCTGGTCCCAGGAGGTGATTGCATAATGCGGTTCATTATCCGGGCCGATGTAGAGTTTCCTGTCAGTGTGATCGTACCAGTAATTTATGGGGCGTGGAAAAGGTTCGAAAATAAAATCATCAGCAAGCCACGAGTAGTCGGGATGTGAGGGATAGGGCATAAGTTCAATCTTTATTATAAATCTACAGGATTATTGATTGCAGATTTCTTTTCCTATTTTTATTACGAATCGTGCCAAATCACCATCAACGACCGCAATTTCGCATCCTGTTCCAATTTCTGCTGCCATTTCATTCAGAAATAATTTCATCTGGGCGTCATTAGGCATATTTGAACACTGGATTGTGCACAAAACCCCGATATCACTGACATTCACATCCACTACCCTTGCCGACAGATCCAAGTCGCACTCGAACAGTGCCTCGTCGACCAGTCCGGCATAGTCTTTGTCCATTTTTTTCACCTTTGGAAAGGGAATAAGTTTCATACTTTAACAAAGTTCGGGTCGTGCGAAAAAATATTCATAATTCGACAACGTCGTTCTCGGGCACAGGCCGTTTCTTTTAATAGACACGACATTTTCCCAGTAATTCCGGTTGTTGTAGAGATAGTATTCAGTCCAGTAGGTTTCCCACCAGATAATAAATTTTACAAATCGTTCCGCACCGTAAACCAACACAGGACGCGGCAGAGAATATAGGCAAGGAATAAAAATCCGACGGTAAAACCAAA
>Ga0181527_1000239_pt1 | contig 63936 bp, 56 predicted proteins | sample PEATcosm2014_Bin_30_FD_119762 | JGI IMG/M metagenome (GOLD analysis project Ga0181527, IMG submission 119762) | Peatland microbial communities from MTU Mesocosm Facility, Houghton, MI, USA - PEATcosm2014_Bin06_60_metaG | ecosystem: Environmental > Terrestrial > Soil > Wetlands > Peat | place...
ATTGGCTTCCATCCGATCCTGTGTATTGTAAGTACATGGATACGGAATGGATGACGATTGCTTGAGTGACCGTGATCTTCGTCAACGCTTCAACATACTGCGCGTTGAACGTACTCGTCACAGGTTCAATGTTCGCGTCACCGAGAATGGTTGAAGCGAAAACTGATGGGGGCGTCGCCAGCGGGATGCTTGCTGTGAGGAATAGGAACGCTAGGATGACAGGTTGAAGCTTTGACGGTTGCATGTCAAGCCGCAACATTAGCAGACTTCTAAGAGCTATTAAAACCTCGTCGAAGGCTTCCGCTAGACCATATAAGGATACGGAAAATTAGTCGGCGGCGGGTTCTTAGAGTTCGGTGACGACGACTTCGCAAACCATCCTTGAGCTCATGCGCGAGATGAATAACCACGGAGTTGAATCCGAACTAAGCATAATCGTTGATGAAATCAGACCTTATGCTATCCTACCCTGAGAAGATCCTTGAAAACTACGTGCGCCTTGTCAAAGCGGCGAGGCAACTACAAAAGACGCCGCACCGTAGAACCCGGGACTTGGACAGTGACGGAGGCTGTGTGAATTAGCGAGCCGCTGGTCGCAGTAATCTCTATCGGATAGCTCCCTGCCTGCGCAGACGCAGCGATATTGACCTCAACGTTCCAGGAGGCGAAGGGCGTATCGGATGAGTACGCGGACGGCATATATGATAAAGTCACCCCGGCCGGCAATTGTGAAGTGGTGAACTGGACGTCACCCCGCCAACCACCAATGCTTGTGAGGGTTAACGTGAAGTCCGTCGAGCCGACGAAAACGTCTTGGGGTAGGAGGACCGTTGAGGGCGCAACGTTCAAGGCGAAGTCGTGACTCCGCTGCTGGTAGTTGGCGACCACGGTTTCCGACCAGGACGGAACCGTGTAGATGAAAGAACTGGAGTTGACGAACCGGCTGCTCTGAGCAGACCAGTTCTGAAAAACAAACTGACATGAGTAGTTCACGCTTCCGTCAGGATTGAGGCATGGGGAGGTCGGCGGAGCGTATAGGGCGTGCGCCGTTCCATTCGTCCAGGTGAATGTCTGCGGAGTGATGATCGAAGTCCCGTCCACGGATATTATCCCCTGACTTGTCGGATTCGATGTGATCGTGATCTGTTCCGTAATCGACTGGGTTGTCGTGTTGGACGCAGTGTGTAGGGAGGTTGCAGTGACGGTTTTGGTGGTCATAAACGCAAAGGTCGCGGTCTCGGTGATCGGGCCGTTCATAGTGACCGAAGCTGAGGCCGACGAGCCACTAAACGAGCCTGAACCGGACCCAGTCCACGAGACGAAAGTGGACCCATTCCACGAGACGAAAGTGAAGCCGCTGTTAGGCGTGGCAAGTATCGGTACTACAGCATTGGCGTTCTGCCATCCGGTAGGCGGAGTAGTTGTGCCTCCGGCATTGGATTGGATGGTTAGGAGATACTGCTGCTGGTATACGGCGAGGTAGGTGGTTGGCGAGCTGGGAGCCGTGATGTTGTGAATCTGTCCGCCTCCGTCAGACCACGACTGAAACACGAACTGGCATGATGTCCCGCAGCTAAGCGAGCTGATCGCAGACAGGGTGTGAATAGAGCCGGGCTGCCAACTGGACACCGTAGGCGTCACAGTCGGATCCCCATCCACCGTGACTAGTTCCGCACCCTGCGGAAATGAGTCGACTGTTATGTCAACATTCGGGTTAGTGCTGGTCGTGGACATTGTTGTTGAGGTAACCGATGCTGTTGTGGTGTTCGTTGTGCTTTGGGGAGAATCGAACCAAACCTGCAACGGTTGGTTAGCGGCGGTTCCATATGAAGCAGCTGGATGCATAGGACTACTAAACCCAGGGATGATTGAGGAGAGTAAGAAGATCATAATGAGAAACGGAAGAGCGACGGATGCAAGAAACTTCAAGCTGATTCTTGAAGGAAGAGGTAACGGGAAGATACAACGACAGCTGTTAACAGCCAAAGCAACGCATGAACTCTCGCGAAGTTCCAATGTAACGCATTATGACGAAGGGTCGCCTTAGACCTGCGCAAGGATTCGTCAAACGACATCGTGCGCTGTAAGCATTCTTTACAATCTGAAAGCGGCGACCTTTAAAATAGCGTAGAAGTTCGTGACGGACACATGTTGATGCCTATTTTCTCCGTCGAAATCCTCAACTTTACGGCCTCACACGCGAATACAGCCTCTGAAGTCATCGACAATAATCGACCTACGTTCGCGTTGGACCTACGCCGATACTGACGGATATGGGACAGTGGAACCGACGTGATTACGCCTTAGGCACAACGAACGCTGAATTGCCATGTTGAAACCCATGCCCAGAGTTCAAAGATTTCTGTCACAGTGCTTTCAGTGGCCACATGTCCGAGCCCGCGCAAAGACTTCCACGTCTGCATTGAAATCGTTCCGCCGGTTCATGGTGAAACAGCTTGACGTTTGCGGTTCCTGCCATCCAATCATTGTTCACGCCTACCGTGGTTTGGAGACCGTAAGGAAACTGCCCGTCATATGTGGCACTCTGAGTAGGTACTTCCGCTCCTCCAACCCAGTTCACTGTACTCATACTACCGTCTACTAGGTAAGAGAGGTCGGTTATAGATGAATTCGCGTAAGAGAGCAACATGCCATGGTCGTTCGCGTAACCGCCAATGAACCAAGATTCATCAGTGTAGGCAACTGAGAGTATGCTTGAGTCTTGAGCTGGGTTGATTACGTATGTTGGTAGGAGAGAAGAGAGGTCAGTAAACGTGCCGTGATTGTAGGCGGCGATCCACGCTGTGAGCGGCTCAGTAACGGCGACTGGTGCACCCCCTCCTATTATCCATGAAACCCCGTTCCATTTTAACGCGTTTACGGAATTGCAACACGCACTATAGTGTAGGGCGTTTCTCGAGTTAATTGCATTGTCCAATTGAGACGTCAGGTCGGTGAAGTTTTGCCCGTCATATTTGACCAAGAAACCTACTCCGCCCACTAGCCAGTATTCACCATTCCACCCGATTGCCTGAACCGAATGGAACCCTGGAATCACTGAATCAAGCTGGGATGAGAGGTCGGTGAAGTTGGTTCCGTTGTAGCGGAAGAGCACACCTTCGTTCCCCTCCCACCCGCCGCCCACGAGCCAATATTGGTCATTCCACGCGTTCGCGTATAGTATGGCATCCCACTGATCAGCTATGTCAGAAGAAAGATCGGTGAACTTGTATCCGTCAAAGGTTGCGAGCGACATGTGATTTGACGAGCCGTAAGACGACAGAAGACCAGACCCCAACCCAGATAGCAACCACTCTTTGCCATTATAACTCGCAGCGAAGATGTCGCCCCCACGCCATGACGATTCCGCTTCATATTGGTCCAGGGATCCACCTAGAACCTGGCTACGTCCATCATACAGGTAAATGTAGGGATTGGATCCATACGGTCCAGGGTCTGCACCCCATCCTGAAATCAACCACTGAGAGTCATTCCAAGCCCCAGTCCAAACCGTACCCTGACTAGAAACAGGCACTAGTGAATTAACAGAATAATCGGAGAGGGATAACTTGTAAAGCCTTGGCGCTTGACCTGGAGCGAACCAAGTGCCATTCTGTCCACCTACAAGAATGTAGGGTTCGCCAACGCCGTGATTATCCGCAGTCGTCCGCTTAATGCTATTGAGCTGAACACGTATCATCGGTAGGAGCAGTGATATACACGCTACCATTATGAGCGCAAATACCACAACATTGCGCAGAGCCAACTTACTATAATTCATGAGTTCGTTCCCTCGCAACTACAAAGTGTCGTTCGCGCGTCTGTCCTCATGTGTTAGATAATGTTGTAGGTCATAATTCCTATTATCCAATTTTTCACTCGCGCCAGCTTGTTCAGGTTGAAGCGGCCATACTACCAACCCCTTCAACGCAAAGAAGAGGAAAGCTGTTACGTTGATTATGGCCGCAGGGGTTGTCTTCGGAATAAGGGAACAAGGGAATAAGCGTATCCAGCGTATTCTTTGCGTCTTCGTCGAGGCAGCTCAAATGGAGTTTGTGATGATTGCTTCCAGAACAGAGTTTGGGTAGAAAGAGCGCCTCCTCTACGAACGTACTCCGACAGGCCGGTCTGGCGAAGGGACCGTCGCAATGCCGTCCAATCCGGCCGTAGGCCACCTCCATTGAATTGATCAGTTGGGCGTGAAAGTTTTTGGGGCACAAAAACGATGGGGTATATGATACTTGCCGGTAAGAAGGTTCGAAAGAAACCGTAGGTGAAAATGGTGTCTGAGCGTCGAGAAAAAACATCAAAACAGATCCAAGTCGTAGAGGCCGCTAAGAAAAAAGACAAGGGACTAAAGCAACTAATTCACAACGGCGTTCTTGTTCCCGACGCTTACCTCCCACAGGGTTTTACGCTAACTTTCCGCGGTACGCCACTCAAGCTTAGTCTGCTCCAAGAAGAGATGGCGGTGAAATTTGCTCAGAAATTTGGCACGCCATACGCGGAAGATCAGAAGTTTCGGTCCAACTTCATGGAAGACTTCGCCAAAGCTCTGGGTGTTAACGGGAAGATCAGTGTTGAAAATTTCAACTGGGCGCCCATCGTACAATGGATCGAGGCTGAAAGAGGCAGGAAGGCGAACATGTCGAAGGAGGAGAAGAAACAATTGGCGGCGTCGAGGAAGAAGATACGAGAGGAGCGCAAAGAGCGCTACGGTTGGGCTACCGTTGACGGCGTCCGCATGGAGATCGCCAACTACTCAGTGGAACCTCCAGCCATCTTTCTCGGACGCGGCAAGCATCCGTACAGGGGACGCTGGAAACCAGCCATCTCCACAAAAGACGTGACATTGAACCTCAGCCCGGATGCCCCGACGCCCCCTGGTGAATGGGCGGGGCGAGAGTGGCGTTCGAATGAGCTTTGGATAGCCCGGTGGACAGACAAGCTGACTGGTAAGGTGAAGTATGTTTGGTTCCATGACGCCACACCGATGAAACAGGGGCGCACTCAGGAGAAGTTCGACTTAGCCAGGGACCTTGAATCAAGGATTGATGAAGTGCGGGCTCACATCGCAAGAGGCTTAGTGGATAAGGATTTGAAGCGTCGGAAAGTGGCAACGGTAGCCTACCTGATCGATATCTTCAAGATCCGGGTTGGGGATGAGAAGGAAACCGAATCGGGCACCGTTGGGGCCACAAGCCTCCAAAGCAAGCACATTAGCTTTCATAACAGCCCCTACAAGGTGAAGTTGCATTTTCTCGGCAAAGACTGGGTTCTATTTGAGAGAGAACTGGAAGTGTCCGAGGAAGCCTTCGAAAATCTGAAAGAATTCACGTCCAGTGGAGGAAGGATATTCAGCGGCGTCACAACGGATGCGGTTAGGGAGTTTCTCTCCGAGGCCATGTCCCGCCTGAGCCCGAAAGTATTTCGCACGTTTTCCGCAACAGACCTCTTCGAAAAGAAACTGGGTAATGCTAAGGTGAGCGCGGAGAGTCTGGACACGGAGAAGAAGATGGCGTTGACGGAGGCAAATGCGGCTGTGGCTCAGTTGCTCAATCATCAGAAAGCGGTTCCTAAGAAGTGGCAGGAAACCTACAAGAAACGAATGGAGATGCTGAAATCGCTGAAGGGGAAGGACGGGAAGTCGATTGTTAAGCGGAAGCAGGGGCTTCAACTTCGAATCGCGCAAATGCGGCTAGGCAAGAACTGGAACCTGGGAACGTCGCTCAGGAACTACATAGACCCCAGAGTTTCGGTGGAGTTCTGTAAGAAAATCAACTACGACTGGAAACGTTACTACCCCAAAGCGCTTATAACCAAATTCGCTTGGGCTGACCCAGAAGAAAACCAGAGTAAATAAAGGAAAAATAACGAGGAAGAAATAGAAGAAAACGTTGCTTGGCTACTTTTGACGCCTTATTTCTTATTTTTCTTCTTTTTGTGGCCTTTTGCCACTAGACGCGTCATCTCGAAACGTTTCGAGCTAGTTAGCCTCAAATCATCACGTATACGTTGAATACATTTAGAAAAGAATCGATTCCTCCAACTCTTGGAATTAGTCAATATAAGGAGGCTTGCGCAAAAAGGGGAGTTCAACAATGTTAGCAGAAAACATCAACGTCAACCCTGACATCGAGGAATTCGACCTCGACGATCGCGAACTGGAAGTGCTGAAGCTTCTCTCAAGCGACCAGAACGCCTACTACTCGTTCCAAGGACTCAGGCGAAGACTGGGCCTCCACCAGGAGACACTCACACGAACCCTCAAGAGACTCGAAGAAGCGCATGCCATCGAACATTCCCCAGACGGATACAAGGTGAGAAGTTCAGGGAACACGTTTTCATTCACAGTTCGAACAGGCCAGCCGAACCCCAAGCCCGTAATTGAAGCCTACCTCCCGAGCCAAATTGATGTCACAATCCTATTCCAGAAACTTAGGGGCAGATGGTTTAGCAACTTCAGGTGGCTAGGCTACTCACACGACGGAAACATCCTATCAATGACCTGGATCAGTGAAGACGGGCGCATGCAACTCCAAGCCAGAATCAACAGCGGCAAAATCACAATCGCAGCAGATACTTACACCAGCCAAAACGAATCGGAGCAAATCGCAGCAGCCTACCAACTCTTCGACCACATCACCAAAGTAACCGAAGAAATGGCGCAAACCATAACACACACACCAGTCGCAAACTGACCAAATACCAAACTCCCCAGTCATTATCAGTCAATCTGGTCATTTACCCGCGAGCAAAATTGGTGTCGTCAAACAATCTTGAGCCAACCGCCGCTCGACCAGATTTGGTAAATGCCCCTTGGAAGCCTATCGAGCGGAAGCCTGAACGCCTCGAGAGACGGCCCTTTATGGGTCGACTCTAAGCCTCGGCTTCCACCACATCTACCTTACAGCCCAACGCCGGATCGAGTGGTTCACTGAAAAGTTCTGGATGAAGCATGTGGGCTAGAATGCTGATCGCGTCGAAGAGTCTAGGGCCAGGTCTACTGAAATAATCGTGCCCATCAGCCGCGTACACTCGGCCGTTGCGCACAGCGGAGAGTTGCTTCGCGTCGGGTAGGCCTAGAAATTGTGTAGCTTCGCGAAGGGTTCTGGCGTCGTAAAGCCACACGGCATCAGAACAACCACTTCTGGATCATAGTCTAGGACGCGGTTCCAGTCTACGTAGGTTGATGGTTGGCCCTTGCTTGCGAGTTCGTCGACTCCACCCGCGTACTCGAGTATTTCAGGAACCCAGTGGCCTGCATTCATGACAGGCTTTAACCACTCGACACAGAAGACCCTTGTTTTGCTTGCACCTTCCGTTATCTCCCTAATTCGCTCAGCCTTCGCGTTAAGTTGGGCGATCACCCGCCCTGCTTCTTCCTTACGATCTGTTGCTCCGGCTACTTTTCTTATATCATCCTGAACGTCTTCGAGAGTGTGTGGGTTAAGCGAGAGCACATTCACGGGCTTTCCCAATCTGTTCACAGCTTCCAAGACGTCGGTTGCTCCGATTGCGCACACGTCACAGAGTTCTTGTGTAATGATGAGGTCTGGGTTTGCTCTCTTGAGTTCCTCGAACCTGATCCGATAAATGCGCTTACCCTCTCGCATGTTCTCGATCACGAGGGTGTCGATCCGTTCACTACTTAGCTTTGTAGTATCGAAAATGGGTTCGATCATCTTCGGTTTCGCTTTCGCGCCTTCGAGGTAGTCGCATTCATGGGAGACTCCAACCAAGCTGCCTCCTAAACCAAGCGCGTAAACCACCTCAGTCGCGCTCGGCAAAAGCGATACAATGCGCACTCCTCTCATCCTCCTGCAAATTACCTGCGCCTCTTAGATACCAGCTATCTTCCAAGCCCACCCGAATACAGTTAGAAAATATATGCGCGTCCCTGCTTCTTAATGGAAGCGAAATTCTCAATGCCCCGAAAACTTGAATGCGACCTTTGCGGGACGACTTTCACATGTCAAAGTGATGCGTTTGGATGCTGGTGCGAGAGGATCAAGTTGACGCCAGAGGCTACCGCCGAATTAGAGAGGAAGGCTAAGGATTGCGTTTGCCCAGCATGCCTAACGAAATTCTCAACCAGAAGCTAACCTGAGTCAAGCCGAATGCTGTTCAACGGCTTCTGGGGTATTGTCGTCAGCTTGTCTGAGATTAGCGTGGCAGGACCCCCTCAAAACATCAGCAAGATAAATCTGGAAAACTGAACTGCTATGGAAGAAGAGATTCCAGTAGTCAATTTGAAATATACTGGTCCACGTTGCATGATCGTCGATTCGCATCAGGACATTGCGACCAACGCACTGTACCTGGGACGAGACTTTCTACTCTCAGCTCACAGCAAACGCGCAAGATAAATTCCTTCGAAGCCACTCTGGGGGATTCCAACTGTTGGGCTTCCCGACTTTGAGCAGGCCAACGTTCGGGTAGTCTTCGCTTCCATTTCTCAATCAAGAAGCTTGGTTACACTCTTTAGAGACAATGATCTAAGCGGATTGACTGTTAGATCGCAGTCTTACATCCGAAAAATTTGCATGCCGATATTGTCAGGTTCCGTTGTGACATGCAAATCTTCTTAATTCGATATATTGCTACGCCTTTTGTTTGGTGTGTTAGATGACCGAGAGAAGAATAATTGACGACGCCTCTTTCCCGAACGAATGGCCTAAGAAAGAAGACCATGAGGGGCATGAAGTCAGATGGAAGGCTGGAGTCAGCAAGGAGTATGGGGTGCACGGTGTCGCTGTCGCGGTGGATTTTGACATTTGCATCGCGGATGGAATCTGCATCTCAGTCTGCCCAGTCAATGTCTTCGATAAAATGGACTTCCCCGCTGAGCAGGAAAAGATCGATAAGAAGACTCCTAACGATAGCGGCAAAACGCTTCTCGACCGCTGGAAAGCTGACCCGGTTCGGGAGCGGGACTGTATCTTCTGCCGAGCATGCGAAATCCAATGCCCCGTTCAAGCTATCAAGATCACAGAAGGCGTAGGACCCTTCGCGTAAGTCCCCACACACCCACCTCAATATTTGAGCCGGATTCACTGACCTGAATCGACATCGTACCCATCGTACTACTATCCACCTGTCTGGCCCGCACGTCGCACGTTCTACACATACTAAACGCGGCAGTCCAGCCTCTGTCTGCGGCCCCTAGCGGAGCTAAAAGGATCAGAAAGGCCCCTAAGAAGCATCATTTCGTCGTAATTTCCAGTATTTTCTCTAGCCTCATTAATCTCAGAATAGTTTTCTCGGGAGAACACTGCCGCGAAACCTATGCTTGCTCTCCGTCCCGGAGAGAGATGAGGTAGCAGCCTCTCCCCAACGGAAAATCCCAACCGGCACTATTAATCACTTGCGGGGTAAGACTGCCTGACACGTTTTTCGATGTCTGGTAAGATAGCTTCGCGCGCCGTTTTTCGGTCCGTGGGATTTCGTTTCCTGTTCTCAGTGAAAAACTGAGTGATGTTCGGTAACAGATTTGATGGGATGGGGATGTTATCTGCACTAGATTTATGTTGGCGCCTCAGGCGTAGGGTTCGCGTGCGGGGTAAGCCTCTGGCTGTTGCGGGGGTAAGCGACGCATAAAACGGTTAGCTCCCCACCGCCAAACTCCCCAACGCCGGGAGGGTGAGGCCAGGTCAAAGGCGCGAGACGCATCCGAACCATACGTACGCGAAGCTCAGGAACACCAAACGAGGATGTTAAGAAACCTCGTCCCGTAGGGGTTCAGGGGTTCAAATCCCCTCCCCCGCACCAAACACTTTCACTCGACACGGTCATGTTGTAGAACTATGTTGAGTGACAAAAGTATCACTGTCGGTAAGACTGCGATTTTATTTTTCCTATGTATCAATCAACCAGTCGCCATAAACAATTGGAAATGGAACTACTCTGAGGGTGACAAACGCTGCCGTGGTACTTTGTTAGTTGCGTCCTTCTGCAACTGTCAGGGCTGGAGTTTCAGTCAGTTCGCCGGCTAGTCTTCCAATCTACGTTTAGAGTCCCACGCACCACACAAATGAAAACTGTTATCACGCTTCAGGTCTACGCAAGTATTCCGTTGTCGCGGTACCACTGGATTGTTTCCTTTAGGCCGTCCTCGAGGGTGTACTTAGGCGAGTAGCCAAGTTCAGTCTTCGCCTTCTCTATGCTGTACGCCCTGTTGGATGTGACCGCGTCGACAGTCTTCGGATCCCACAAGAAACTCCATTCTCCAAAGACTGACTTGGCGATGAAGACTGGATAGATGAGCATTTTCGCAGCGGATTTTGACAAGTTGAATGTCGGCGGTCTTCTTCCTGTAATCCGCGAAATAATCTCATACACTTCACGGTACGTGTGCCATTTATCCTCCGAAATGAAGTAAGTTTTACCAATCGAATTTGCATTTGTTAGGGCAAGATAGAAGCCCTGAGCAACGTCTTTAACATGTACGAATTGAACGACGGCGGATCCGTGTTCGATGAGAATCCTCGTCGGCAGGGAATTCTTCGTGCATGATGTGATGAAGTAGTATGAGATGTCGTCAAGATTTCTTGGACCGTAGATTCCTGACGGCCGAACTATCGTGGTCTCAAGTTTGCCATCGTACTCTCTGAGGACACATTCGGCTCTCAGTTTGGATCTGCCGTATTCGTTCTGCGGATTCGGTGGGTGATCCTCACGTGCTGGAATGTCATCCACCGCTCCTATGGCCTCAGTGGAGCTACAGTAAATGAATCGCGTGACTCCTTCCTTCAGGCAGGCGCTTAGGATGCTTTTCGTGCCTTGCACCGTCACGAGGTCATAGAGTTCATTCTTGCCATGAAAGGTGTAGTAGGCGGCGAGATGGATCACCGCATCAGCTCCCCTTACAGCGGTACGTAGTGATTGCGGATCCGTCAGATCAGCGACATGTTTCTCCAAGCCCAATCTGTCAAGCAAGGATATGTCGCTGGTTTTTCTGACCATGGCGACGACTTCGAGACCCTTCGCTGTGAGGAGCTCAGTGAGATGACCGCCGAGAAAGCCTGACGCGCCCGTGACTAGGACCTTCAAAGTGCACTCGGAGCTCCTGTCTGCTGGCGTATGTAGATGATGTCAACAAAGTCTCTAACCAGATGCCTACCGTCGAACGGTTCGACAGGAGACCTGATGTGCATATCTTTCAATGGTACGATTCTGTATGCCTTGGAACGATAGAGCAGCGAACTTAGCGCTTCGAACCGCTCGCGAGTTGCAGCCAAGCCCACGGTCTGCACTCGCAACACTCCCCTGAATGGCCCTCTGTTTGGGAGTGCCCAGATCTTTTCCAACACGTCCCCTTGGTTTTTGGCTGCAATTATCTCTAGGAAACGTCTCCTGGCGTGAAGCAGAAACTCGGGAATATCATTTACCGTGGCGTCGAGGTTACTCTTCTCCTCACTTACCGCAAGAGTCCATTCTGGGCCCCCGTCGGAAGGGGCGATGAGTTCAGATCCTTTCGCCCTCAACAGGTTTCGTGCACTTTGGAGCAGATGGATCTCGTATTCAGGCTTCACGATCGGAAACTGTTCGGTCATCTGCTCGAGTTTCTTTCCGACGTTCTCCGCAAAATGTTTCGCTTGCTTCAGATCGCCGATGAAGCAGGCTTCCGTCGGAGAACTGCACAGTTGTTGGTCGTAGTAGATAATTCCTCCAGCAAGGGATGTTGCAGCTTCCTCGAGTTCCGCGTCCTTGTCTACCACTGCGTAGCCGGCAAGTGGTCCAAGGAGGCTCAAGTGCGGATGGTTCATGTTCGAGGAAACCATCTTAGATACTTCTGAAAGCGCAGGGTCAGCGCCCCAAAAGTTCACAACTCCGATTGTGGCCTTTTCCATTAGGAAGCGTAGAAGACTCCCGCCAGCTTGCTCGTAGAAGACGACGCATGAGTTGCTCATCCTCCTTGCTGCAGGCGCCAACGGCGTTTCTTTGTTTCCGATCTCCTCCAGCATCGAGAGTACTTGGAAGACTGCTTCCTTGTTGGAGGCGGACGGTCTAACTATCGTGAAGTTGCCTGTTGCGAGGGCGGTTGTTGCGGAGATCAGGACAGGTAGGACGCTGTTACCAGATCCAATCGTAAGGACCGGCCCTGCAGGTCTACATCTGTACAGTTCTTCGTTTCCGGCTTTCAAGAAGCTTCCAAGCGATTCTAAGCCGCCGGGTAGAGAGTTGTTCAATGCCTGACGTATCATTTGCGCATTGAGAAGTGTCGAGATGAACTCGAGATCTATTCTAACCATTCTGTCGCAGTAGCCCGTCTGCGAACTCAACTTTTCTATCAACGCTTCTGACTGCCTCGAATCTAGGAATTGACGCCATCTTCGACCCAGATCATCCAGAACCAAGAGTCTCGCACCTGCATCTTCGTCAACACTCTTCTCTTGGTCTTCCCTCCCAAACGCTAACGCCCTTTGAACAGAATCTATCGTGAGATCTTTGCCAACAAGGGCTCGAATCTGAGGCCCCGCCCAGAACTCCAAGGGTCTAGGCTCCCCTTGACATCAACTCCTCTAGTGCTCCGCCGCACGCTCTCTGAAGACTCCATCCCTCGCTTGCTTGGAGTCTCCTTACAAAACTAAACTCTTGTCCGTAGCACAGATTCGACGTGTGTGATCTGAATATGTCTCCCGGGTAGAATGCTCCAAGAAACGATGTGTTGTGAAGATCAAGAAAACCAAGTACCCCTTCTCCATCGCCTTCTTCCAGCGGTTTGTAAGTCCTAGGATCTGCGAGGAAGATGTGTTGGAGAGGATGTGGAATTCCGCCGTGGACTTCGAATCGGCTTAGGATGGCTGTCAATGTCTCAGTACAGCCGTATACGTCTATGAAAGGTGCCGGCACATTCATGCCCTCGCCGTCATTTGCCAAGAAATGCTTGGAAGCCATCTTCACGAGGGCTCCATACTCGGGAACATCAACGATTCCTTTGCTCCCTCCTCCAGTCACAACGACTCCTTGTTTTCCCAGAAATACGGGGGGAGCGCCTGCGACTAACCTAGTAACCAGCCTCTTTGCCGGACTCATCTCTTGGAAATTCTTGCACACCAAGAAAACGCCTGCTGGGGCGGTGAAGAAGAGTTTCGGCTCCTTCCGGCTCTTAAAGAACTTCACAATCTTGCTTCGGTCTTGGACAAGTCTAGTCCAGGGTGCTCCTTCACCCTCCAAGAGCTTCATTCCATAAATCAGCTCAATCCCTTTCCTGTTCAGACACATGTCAACGAACGCGACGAAATTGAGCCGCGCCTTCAGTTCCGGCGCCGCCATGAAAAGTGCAACACCGTTTCTCAAGACGTCACCGTAGACAAATTCGAAAAGGTTCGTGTTCGCCCTCGTCATAACCTCAAGGTCTGTAGGGCTTCTGTATATCTGGACCGGCTCCTTCTGAGTGGTTCCGCTTGAAGAGAACACCAGTCCTCCCTGCTCCACGCCATCGATTACGAGAGACTTCCAAGCTGCACCCCTCAATGTGTCCGCCGTAAGAACCAGCTTGGGGAGATCCTCTTGCAAATCAGCAGACTTGGGATCTATACGTAGCTTCTCAAACGTCGTCCGATAATGCGAACTGTACGTTGAAAGAAACGAGAGCAGATCCCTGAACAAGGATTTCCTCAATGAAAGCAGTTGATCTGGAGATTTCTCAAAAAGAGATTTGTCACCCGCAAGATCCAGAATCTTTTGAACATAAGGATCGTTTGAATGATCGACCAATGCTCCTTCCTCGGCTATTCTTAGCTTGTCTCCCTGTTTCCTTCCTCGCACTAACCTGCCGTTATTAGGCTAACGTATGTGTAGCGCGTAAACTACTGATGACCGACCAAAAAATTCCATACGTTATCACAAGCGTCTTAAACGCAATCAGGGGAAAACTGACGGTTAGATTCATGATGCTCTCCTTCAGCAGACTCCTCGGCGGAAAGCTTCACCTGACTCAAATCGATCCAGGAAAGAAGAACTCTGATGAGCTACTGAGGGCCGTTGGAAACAGCAGAACCAACTGTGTGATTTTTTCCGGGTCTGGTCTTGATGTCACGCCCGAAAGAGAAGCAGATGTCTTCACAAGAGCTGCAAAGTACATACCAGACAAGCCAAAGGTCTGGAGACCTTGTCATCCAAAACAGGCACCCAAGTACCTAGTGGACGAGTTGTCAGACTTTTTCCACTATTTCTTTTTTGAACGAGTTTCTAATGCCGGGAACCCGAAGTACAGAGGAGGCTTCTATGATGAATGGGCCAAACAATGGCATGAAGTCGAGGAGGCGCCTCCATACAATAGAGGTTTTCCTGTCGACACATTCGTCTTGAATCTAAAGCTCTCAGCAAAATTATTTGTCCGTCCTAGAAGAGTGGGCAGAGAGGAAGTTGTCCGAAGTTCTTTGAACTCCATGAGCGCTGGAAGAGTGGTTTACTTCGAATACAGCGGAAAATATGGAGGCGTTGACCTTGTTCGAGCATTTGACAAAGAAAGAAAAGCCCAGAGAATTGATGGAACCTTAATCGTTGGAGGAGGCATCGACACAAAAGAAAAAGCATTTGAGACGCTGACTGCCGGGGCGGATGCAATCGTAGTCGGCAACACTTTGTATAGATGCCAGCAGTCTGGAGACTACACACCTTTTTACAGCACGATAGAAGGCGCTATGAGAGCCGTTGAATTGACCACGTAGCCCAAGCGGCCAAGTTAGTCCGGATCGAAACTCACAGAATAAATCAGACTGGGAGCCCATTCGTTCTACAAGCCTATGACGACCGGAAGAAACTGATTAGAGAATCAGCAAATCAAATCAGACAACTACAGATATTACTGAAGACGATGGCAACACATACCATAAACTTGGTCTAGGCATAGGCGAAAGGAAGGAAAGCAGGCTAGTCTTGCCAAAACGCCGGCCCGCCAGTCTGAGCTTATAGTAGTAGATTGGAGTTGAAATCCCCTCCCCCGCACCATTTCAACGAACAATGCCGACTTGAATTTTCAGTCGTCGAGTAACCTCGATGGGAACTTAGGTAGCGATCATATCATCAAATGTAATGTCGATTCACATTTCGCATACTATACATACTGGTAGTTAGTTCTTGGGTGAAGCAGAGCCAGGTGAGAGGGCGGGTTGGCGATAGACAGACCCGGCTGTGAATTTCTTCTGTTCTAATCCGAATAATGTCTCAATATTCCTGCAGAATGGGTGGAACCTTCCTCCGAAGTTCACTCACGAGTTCCGGATCGCCTCTGAAGTATCTGTCAGCGATGTTCAGAATTCGTATCTTGTCTGGGCTACATTGGAAGTGGGAGCGGATGTAATCGCGGTGGGTTGCTTCCATGACTATGATTAGGTCTGCCCAATCGATCACTTCTTGCGTCAATGGGTTCCTTCCTGGGTCTGGCATGATTCCAGCGGACTTTGCCTCCCAAAATCCTCCCCAACCTTGAAAGAGGTACTCAGCTGTTGGGCTACGCTGCAAATTCGCCGTACAAACAAAGAGGACTCGCCGCAAGGCTAACCAGTGGGTGTCGGTTTGACGTAGTCATCCTTCAAAGAACTTGCTAAACCTAGGCAGTTCAAATCTACCGGTAGATTGGGGTCAGAATCTTCCCCGCAACGTTGGAAATGCTTGATTCTTGGTTGTTCGAAGGTCAGGTTCGGCTTAAAGCGACTTGCGGAGTCTCAGGGAAGCTGAGTTAATACAGTAGCGAAGGCCGGTTGGTTTTGGTCCGTCGTTGAAGGCGTGGCAGAGGCGGGCTTCACATCGGCCGCATAGGGCTTCGGTGCGTCTCGTGAAGAGGCTGGCGTCGGTCTCGGTCTTCACGTTGTTCTGGTCGATCGAGGTCCAAAAGCTGGGCCATCCGCTTCGAGAATTAAACTTGCTTTCTGAACTGAATAGGTCGTTGCCGCAGCAAACGCATTGGCAGACACCCATCTGGTGATTATTCCATTATGCGCCCGTGAACGGTCTTTCGGTTTCCTTCCTTCGGGCGATATGGAACTGTTTGGGGGTAAGCAGGCGCTTCCATTCCTCCTCCGTCTTAACAAGCTTCTCCGTCATATCTCTTAGCCAAGCAAGTTGAGCAACGTCGTCCATATCTATCTTCACATGGTTTAGACGATGTGAGATAGCGATGCTGAAGAACGAATCCAAAGTGGTACCGCAGTCTAATTCGGCGCCTTTCCCGAACATCGGCAATCCCCACACGTTTCGGTTGGGCGTTGATCACGTCTCCAAGGCGGACGCAAAAATCCGTACCCTAATCAAGAAGCATGGAATAATTGATTTCCAAATTGAAGGAGACCCATTCGAATCTTTAGTAGAAGCCATTATCTCCCAGCAGCTCAACGGGTTGGTTGCAAGGACGATCTTCGGACGACTGAAAGCCATAGTCAACTCCGAAACAATCGATGCGGACGGCTTGGGTCATGTTCCTGTTGCAAGGATGAGGAAGGCGGGCGTATCACCGCAGAAGATACGTTACCTCAAAGACTTAACGTCAAGGATCCTCGAAGGGCAACTGAATCTTCACGATCTAAAACGTAGGCCGGACGACGAAATAATTCGTCAGCTGGACGAAGTTAAGGGAATTGGGCCGTGGACGGCACACATGTTTCTGCTCTTTACGCTTGGGCGAAGAGACGTGCTCCCCGTCGACGACCTCGGAATACAGAAGTCAATTCAAAGAGTCTACTCGCTACGCAAACGGCCAAATGCCGAAAGGATAAGCAAGATCGCTGAGAGCTGGCACCCCTACTGCTCTATCGCTTCCCTTTATCTTTGGCACGCAAAAGACACGTAAACACTCAACTCTGAAAGAGAGAGACCCGTAAAACTAATCACCAAACGAATGCTCGACAGAACCGCCAATTTAAAGCACCATGTCCAGTTCTGCTAGTGATAGGTTGAGGACTTCATGGTGTATGCAGTTGAGACGGAGGGCTTGACGAAGCGTTATGGGGATTTGCTCGCTGTTGACGCATTGAACCTGAGTATTAGTGAGGGCGAAATTTTCGGGTTGCTGGGCCCGAACGGGGCGGGGAAGACGACGACCCTCTCAATGTTAGCTACGCTCCTTAAGCCCACGTCTGGGACTGCAAGGGTAAACGGGTTCGATATCATAACTCAATCAGCGGATGTTAGACGCTCGATTGGCATCGTGTTCCAGGACCCGAGCAGCGACGATATTCTAACGGGCAAGGAGAATCTGTACCTGCACGCATTGATGTTCGGCGTCCCAAAAGAGCGGCGCCAAGAGCGAATAGACTACGTTCTAGGCCTAGTGGACCTGCGAGACCGGGCGAATGATCTCGTGAAGAAATATTCTGGTGGAATGCGACGCAGGCTCGAATTGGCACGGGGCTTACTACATAACCCAAGAATACTATTTCTAGACGAACCGACCTTAGGCCTTGACCCTCAGACTCGAGAGCACATCTGGGCTTACATTGAAAACCTAGTCAAATCCGAGAAAGTCAGTGTCATTATAACAACACATTACATGGATGAGGCGGATAGGCTTTGTAACCGCGTGGCCATAATCGACCACGGTAGAATCTCAGCCTTGGATACTCCGTCGGCGTTGAAATCCAAGGTGGGCGGCGAGATCATCAAACTTCGTGTACGGTCGCCGAACCTTGAGCCTTTGAAAAAGTTGGACTACGTCTTGTCTATCGACCAATCCGGCAGTACATTACGATTAACGGTTAAGGATGCAAGTGCGCATCTGCAAGAGGTTCTAGGCATGGTGGGTGAAGTCGATTCCGTGGAGGTACGCACGGCGACTTTGAATGATGTCTTCTTACATTATACTGGGCGTGAGATTCGAGAGGAGTCTGGTGAAGGCGGCGTGTTCGAACGAATAGCACGAGCAAGGAGTGGGCGCTAATGGGGGAACTTGAAGGCTTCTACGCACTGTGGTACCGAGAACTTAAGGTATTCACGCGGGAGAAGTCAAGAATAGTTTCCTCCCTATTCACACCTCTGCTATGGATTGTTGTTTTCGGAGGCGGACTAGGCTCAGCGGTGTCATTAGCTGGTGTAAACTACCAAGTCTTCATCTTCCCCGGAATCATAGCTATGACAATTCTCTTCTCATCAGTCTTCTTCGGTTTGTATATTGTTTGGGATAAGAAGATCGATTTCTTCAAAGAAGTACTCGTCGCCCCCCTCTCGCGCACAACCATCTTCGCAGGCAAAATGGTGGGGGGAACCATCGACGCGCTAATCCAAGGATGCGCGATGCTCGTCCTTGGATTAGTACTGGGGATAAACTACACAATTCTGGGAGTGCTTTTCTCGTTTGTTTTCATGTTCGTTCTCGCCTCCGCGCTGGTTAGCCTTGGACTAATTATCGGTTCGAACATGGAGAGCGTCGAAGGCTTCCAATTAATCGTCAGCTTCTTAGTCTTCCCTATGTTCTTCTTCAGCGGAGCCCTCTTCCCGCTCAAGAACCTCCCACCCTACTTGCTGGTCTTCACCATGCTCGACCCAGTCACCTACGCCGTCGATGGTCTTCGTGGCCTACTCTTGGGCTCCTCACAACTACCTATCGCGCTCAACTTGTCCGTCCTAGCGGCCTTTGCCGTCATAATGATTGGAATCGGAACGTGGAGCTTCAAACGGCTCAAGTAGGCATCGTCTCAACTGCAAATCCCCGAATCCGAAGTCATACGAATCGAAGCGAGCAATACATGACGCGGCTCGGTGAACATGGAGTCGAATGAAGATCCCGAGATTGCGATATGCGCGTAATAATCGAAAAGCGCCAAACATAGGTAGAAGATTATTTACGCTCAGTTTGCTTTGCGCCACAGTTTGTGCAGAAGCTCGAGTTTCCTTCGATTTTTGACCCGCATTGTCCACAATACTTGCCTCCCGGAATACTCTTCCGGGCGCGTTTACCCCCGGCATAGAAAAGAAGTGCAAAGATTGCTAGCGCTACGAGAACAAGCGCTGCGGCGCGTAAGAGTTGACTAGTAAGGTGTGGAGTCGTTGATGTGCTGAATGTGATCTGACTTGTTTGAAGTGCTTGAGTCTGATTTTCTTGAGTGGTCGTTAATGTCGTGAATGAGTAGGACGCTGCTGACGAGATACTTGATGCCTGTGTAGTCATCTCAAATGTCTCCATCGTCGTTACGGGAGGGGCGTAAGGCGTAACGTTGAGTTGGAATAATTGTGAAGTTGACGCGACGGTTGCTCCGTTTATCCCGTTTAGAACGTAACCTTGAACCTGCAACGCCCAGCTACCAGTGGAGCTACGTGCCGTCGCTTGGCTGACTACTGGAACCGTGAAGCTCGAAGAAGACGGGTAGTAGGGAACGGATGTGGTTGCCAGGGTTTGAGAGGTAGTTGCGTCTACCAGATCGACTCTAACGACGGGCAAAATACTTGGATCGCATGAAACGGTTAGGGTTGTTGTTATCTGAAAGGGCTGACCTGCTTGAACTAAGTCTGGCAGAGTCAGGTTGAGGTTAACAATCCTGCAAGGTATGAATTGAGCGAGAGATAACTGGGGGCTCACGCCCACAATGATGATCGCAATGAAAAGGTAAACAAGGACCAGTGTCTGCTTCAGGCTGGGCATTAGAGATCACATCTGAATTGTCCATCCGTCCATTTAACCAGCTCCATTACGAGACGATCAATCCGCGGTTACAACTTTCGTAATCTTGGTAACGGTATAACACGTTCTTCTGGATACTCTTTCAGCCAATGGATAAAGTGATGGAACTCGCAGCGTGTTATTGGTCGGTGGCCCGCCTAGCTGATTTAGACCGCAAATATCTAAAGGAAGGCTATCTGAAGTGAGGTGACAGGGTGATATAGATTGGTAGGAAAGAAAGAGATGCGATTTCAAGGAAAGAACAAGGACCTAAACCAACTATCCCAACAAATCTCTCAATATTTGCAGAGCGACGGGTACAAGGTGCAATCGACGACAGCCCCTTCGGGACCAGTTATCCAAGCTCGAAAGGCTGGAATACTGCGGGACATAATAACCGCTGATAGATGCTTCACCATCACACTTTCAGGCCAACCCAACGACTTCACAATCACCATCGGGATAGGTAAGTGGATCCAGAACATCGCTGTCGCAGCAGCTGAGGTGCTTCTATTGTCGGTGCTGTTCCTAGCGGTTGACGTGCCCGAAATGCTCTGGACGACACACGTGGAAAGTACTATAGTAAAGAAAATCACGCAACTCGTAGGCTAGCTTGAAAACCAGCCTACGACTATCCCACATTTTTTTCACTTGCTCATTTCCGTCCATTTGGAAGCTAATTCGTCCCTTCGCGGGCGATAGACTTCACTGAAGAATCGGTTCTGTGATGAGAGAACGTCCTTGGGATATTGGTGGACTATGGTTAGAGATTCCTTCCAAGCACGTAAAAACGCGTTTCCGAATCTGCTCTCGATCTGACGCTTGAAATCAGCCTCGGTCTGCAATTCTCCACCAATGGCGAAATATGTTCGGTTTCCCTTCTTCGCAGTATAACCCATTTCATTTCCTAAGAAAGCCTCGCCCATTTTCGCACCAGTTTTCTTTTCAAAGTGTTCTCTACCCGGACGTTGGGTTACGTGTTTGAATCCTCTCTTGGCTGCAGCGTAAAATATCGCCCTATTGAGGCCCCAGCTCTTGGCTCGAGTCTTGGAGAATCCCAGCTCCTTAGCTCTCGCGGCTTGGAGAACCGCCATAACCTGAAAACGCCCAACCTTCATGAAAGCTCACTTGCAGCAAATAGAGCTCCAACGGCTAATTGATTGCGGTTAGGCGGTGGCTACTTGGACAAGCTTCCCATTCATGAAGAACCTTTTCAAGCCACATTCTTCGCAGCGGGCACCAAGCTAGAGATCTGTCTCGTCTTCATATTAGATGGTGAGCGCTCTGAGCTCACAACGTGGGCATAAATCGCTATCAATCTTATCCAACGTCACCATTCTCCGCGTAGTGATCTTCTCACACAGGTCCCTTACGTACACGTCGACCTTGTGCCGGAAGTAGAGTATAGATCAAATGAACGATCTTGAACGATTCCCTGCCAAATTTACTACTTTTTGCTTCACCTTCTCATTCTTGCTCCATGGATTCCTCTGGGGCGTTCGGCGCGTTGCCGCGATTGTCCCATGGTCGACTCTGCTGGTCCCGGACATATTGAACTGCTTCGCTGAATGACGGTGGTAGGTAGATTGGATCTAGGGTTGCACCGTGCAAAGCATAGCCTTCGCGAGCTCCGATCAAAAACATGACCGCTGCCAGCGAGATAGGGACCACCCATAGAAGGCCTATTACCGTCTCCATTCTCGTTGCAGCGTTCGGAACTAGGCTCGAGGCAAGAACCACAAGTCTCGAAGTTAGTGTGCGGGATATGATCGGAGAAACGTAGTGCTGAATAAACAAGAACGCGGAAAGGATTCCGCCTGTGAGAAGTGCCTTCCAGCGATACTGCCTGACGTGTTCTATCGAATGAATACTGGAGTAGGGTAATTCCAGAGTGCTCCTGGACAAGCGGCCTCGCTGAATAAACATCCTCCTCTCGGTGGCCGCGACCTTCAGGGTGCCGTGCGACCACGTGCGAACAACATACTCGGGTTCCGAAATAGTGGACCTAACTTCGGGGGGTAGGGTCGATAACCCGCTCTCATTTTCGATTTCCTTCGTAATTGCTGAGTCAAGTTGCTGCATGAGATTCGTCAAAGTGTATTTGTTTGCTCTCTCCCTTGCGCTGGTCGAGAGTTTCTGCCATTTCGGCCTGTTATCCGCGAGGTCGATGACGGCATTAACCGCCCCGTCGATATCATCCGGCCCTTTGACTTGGATACCTTCCTCTCCGTCTCTAACAATCCAAGATTGTCCCCCGACGCCTGAAGTTATGACTGGGACTCCTTCGAACATAAACTCAAGCTGGGTTACGCCCAGTGCTTCCACTCTACTAAGTATGATGTTCAAGTAGGAGTTTTGAATTAATTGCACTTTTGACTTCTCGCTAAGCTCGCCGATGTACTTGACGTTAGGGAGACTCTCCGCCTTCTTCCTCACCGTCTCCGCATATTCTGAATCGCCCGCTCCACCTATGACGAACTGAATATCGCCTCTGTTCGTCAACCTCTCCGCGACATAACAGATCGCGGCCGGGTTCTTTCGATTCTCGATTGTTCCCACGAAAGCAACTATCTTAGACTCTGTCGGGACTCCTAATTGTTTGAGGAATTCCTGCGGGTCAGATGACGAAAACTGGCTGAAGGATATGTCGTCGATCCCGCCAGGAAACAACAAAAGTCTGTTTTTGGGCGCGCCCATCTTCACCTTAGCTTCTTCCTCGTATGGAGTCACCACTAGGATAAGGTTGGCCACGCGAAGTATGGTTCTTAGAGAGAGACGGTTCCAAGCCATTCTGAAAGAGCGCTCAACGAGAGAATATCGTCTGGGGGAAGGTTCCTGGAAATGAGACATGTGACAAAAGATGAGCGGGGCTTGGTATCCGCCCAAGGCCTTGATGTTGCGTCTCCACTCGACAAATTTCGCCACTTCCTCTGGGCCATTCCAAAGAGTGCTGTGTGTGATCAACACGTTGAGCTGAAAGTCGTTGGCTATTCTTTCCAAAGTGTGGACTATGTCTTTGAAGCCGATTCGGCGCGGGGGCCATTTTGATACAAGGCTCGCGACGCGGATGACTGGGATGTCGAGTTCAACGTCATTAACTAGGAAGTAACCTTTTTCTCCCATCTGTTGTTCGCTAACGGTTTCCTTCCCGTCGTGATATACGCTGGTGATCAGATATGACTCGTTTCCGAGGTTTCTGAAGTATTTGACCATTCGTTGGGCGACGAGCTCCTGTCCCTTCGTCCTACTCGTCTGGTACATTATCACGCCGATACGCTTCTTCAAACAGGCAGTCGCCTCAATCGTGATTGACGATAGATAGTATTGGGATATTGCTAAAGTCTGCGCCGTGTTCTGCTAGGGCTGACAGGAGCTATTCGACGAGTGCCTTGGTGACTGTTTCCAACAAGACCAATTAGCACCATTGCTATGACGGAAGTCTAACGACACCCAGTGATGGCGGATCAAAGTGAAGATAGCTGCAATTTTTTCGGATTACGATGGGACGTTGTCACCGTTGGAGGCTCGACGTGAAGATGCAGTTCTCTCTCCAATGCTGCGTCGAATGCTTACTAAGGTGAGCAAACATGTAACGTTTGGAATCGTTACCACGAAAGATCTCACTTTCATTAGAGAACGGGTTCCATTCGCGCACGGTATCTCCGCGAGTTGCGGTTTGGAAATGCAGGTTGGCGAGAAGATATTTCTCGACGAAAGGGTCCGACAGCCGAATGAGACTTTTGAGAAGGCATATCAAGAGGTTCTCAAGAAAATTCTACAAGCTCGCGACAATCTGGTGATTGAGAGAAAGGAATCCGAGGACGAAAACCTGATTGCGTTCTGCATCGATTGGAGGATGTCACGCAACTGGGATGAGGCTAAACGGATGGCTGCTCCTCTGCTAACCTATTGCAAAGAACAGGGGTTGTATGTTATCGAATCCGAAGTAAGCCCCTTCGCAAACGTCTTCCCCACGAAAGTTGACAAAGGGGAAGCGTTCGACAAACTGAAGCGAGAGATAGGAGTCACTGGCGCAGTAATGTATCTGGGCGACTCAGAAGCAGATGACCCCGCCTTTCAGCTCGCTGAAGTTTCAATAGGAGTCAAGCATCGTCGAATCATGCCTAAGCTCCAATGCAAATATCGAATTGAATTCTTTGAACTTGAAAATCTATTGACGAAGTTAATAGATTCGGATTACGATTTCCAAGAGAACATGGCTACAAGAAACGTAGCCGAATGACGGACACTGCGTCGAGTTTTCTACCAACTCAATTCGATTTCTACCGGGTCTACCTAACCTTAACCTGCATTGATTATACATCAGCATGGAGGTCATGGAAAGATGAATGGAGCTTCGCCACTGAAACACGGCTTTGTTGACCTAGCCGCCATACTGTTTGTTATAGGCGGCGTAGTTAGCCTCGCGATGACCACGCTAGCCTTGCCCATTAACATCAGCGACCCTCTTAGTACTCTGACGGGCTTGACACTTACTCCGATTGTAGTTTTGGGTGTGAGCCTAATCTGTTCCTTGGGCGCCATCCACTGTTTCTCGCTTGCAAGTAAGCGTATGCTCTCCGAGGCAGGCGTTAGAGGATTAGTCTTCGGAGCCCTATTGTTCATCTTCAGTTTCGGCGTCGCTGGAAGCCTGAGGGGATCCGATACAGGTACTCTACTCACCGCGGTCAGTGCAATTCTGATACTAATCGCAGGCATCGTCTGCTTCTCTCTACGGCATACAGCAGTATCCGCCTCCCCGATTGCACGCCAACACGCCCTCGCTCAACCCGCGTAGCAACCCTAGGACGAGGACGCGCACAAACTTTTTCTTTTCTTTAAGCCAAGCTTTCTTCATTCAGGGAGTGTTTTGGTTTTGGTTGCGAGAACAGCATCAATCCTTATCCTAATTATTCTCGTTCCCGCACTGTCACTGTTTCCATCTGCATACGCCGCTTCTGGGCAGTGGGTAAAATACGCCGGCAATCCTGTCTTACTTCCCACTGCAGGTAGTTGGGACGGGGACTACGTAACTACACCCAGAGTGCTTTACGATGGCACCACCTTTAGGATGTGGTACCAAGGAGGCCTTTCCGGGGTCAACAGAATCGGATACGCGACCTCAACTGATGGAATAAACTGGATAAAACACGGCATTGTTCTATCGCCTGGCCAAACTGGTGATTGGGATAATTCCAGCATTGCATTAGGATCTGTCACTTGGAATGGTACGGCTTACCTGATGTGGTATACCGGCAGCAACGCTATTTCTTACCCGGGCGGAGCAGTTGGGTTCGCCGTATCGAATGACGGACTCAACTGGGTGAAGTACCCGGGGAATCCGGTTCTAATACCTTCAGAGTTCGGAAACCGCCAGAGGTATATCGCCGCCCCTTATGTTATCAGGCTGAACCTTACATACAACATGTGGTACAGTGGGAAAAACGCTGCTGCACCAAACATCAACAAAATCCTCTACGCGACATCGTTTGATGGGATCAAGTGGACCACATGGCCGTCCCCGGTATTGGCACCCGCAGCTGACCCCAACGCATGGGATTCAAACGGTGTTTACGCTCCGGCCGTGTTTTGGAACGGACAAATTTTTGGGCTTTGGTATTCTGGCATAAACCAGACCGCTCTGGTTCCACGCATTGGGTTTGCAACTTCGCCTGATGGCGCTTCCTGGACGCGATCGTCAAGCAACCCCATTCTAATCCCTGGGCCTCCGGGTAGTTGGGACTCTGCCGGAGTCGAACAACCAAGCGTGGTTCAGGTTGGGAACAATTACATGATGTACTATGATGGCTACAGCAACCTGCAGGGCCAAAGGATTGGTCTGGCGTTAAGTCCGCAAGGCTTCTCTGCTGCCGAGTTTCCCTCACCGGCGTCCGACATGTTCCTTGGTCTAATACCTTCTGCGGCAATCTGTTTGATTTACTACCGCCAGCCGCCAAAGCACCCCTAAAATCCCACCAAAAAACGTCAAGGTTTCGCCGACACGTAATCCTATCAGCTCCAGTTAAGATTTGGCAGTGGACTTGCCAAGATAGTCGGCCTCGGAGACGCCATTTATCGAACCGCTCCCTGTAATAGACTGTCCTCGAACAATACTTTAGAGAGTCCGCGGGCGTTAGTGGACAGGGAAATGAATTTGACAGATGCGCCATCTGGTCGACAACTCGTCGAGAAGACTTTCGTTTACATGACCAACCTAAGCAAAGAGTGCCGGAAAGCTCTCACCAGCAAATTCGAGCAAGAACACAAAGGTGTCCCATTCGAATCGGTTGAACCTACGATGCGGAAGGACATTGAAACTTGGTTCGCCGAGAGAGACAAAAACATCAATGTAAAACATGAAAAGACCGACAAGGGTAGACCCGGCGAGATTCTGATAACCTATGGAGGAACATCAAAAGATGCCCATTTCAAGTTCCAGATCGACGCCCAATTCACTCTCGCAGGCTCTTCAGAGAAAGCGCCGGCTTATCTCAAAGCACTAAATGTAAACGTAGACAAGAGAGACTTCACCAAGTAGACTCAAAGAAAGAAGCTGCTCAGAGATCGATCTGAAAATAACCGCTCCTGAACCGGGAGCTTTGATCGGTAGAAAGAGATATAGCAATTACCCCTTCCGGGTCAGCTAATCAGAGGAGTAATAGCGGGCATGCCCCACAAACTAAGTAGGACCGATTTCAGGATTCGCAGACGACAAAAGAGAAAGCAAAGGGACCGGAAACGAACGGGTTCTAGCAGAAAACCGAGCTAAAACGAGTGCCTCAAAAGTTTCCAGGCCATGAATGTTCCCTGAGCTGAAGAGAAACTACAGGCTAGAGTTGCCGGTTAATGTAAGCGGAACTATTGCTCACTGCTCGTAACTGGAAGCTGCTCTTGCGTTGTTAGAGAGACGGTCTCGAACCGAGCAATACTGAAACTACCATGTACTGCCCATTTCGAATTATTCCTAATTGGATAGTTTGTCCTGCAACAGCATGTTCCTCTAAGTATGCGGAGAACGAGTCATAGTTGGTCACCTTGTTTCCGTTAACTGAGACTATAATATCACCCCCCACAACGTATTCCTGCTGTTCGATTGTGGCATTTTGCGTCCCTGCCCTAAGGCCGGAGCTGCTTGCAGGACCGCCTGGGACTACGCTCTCTACCAGGACCCCATAGGTAACGTTCGTTCCCATCGCTTGCGAGAGCTGATAGGTCATATCAACAAGGCCGACACCCAGGTAAGGGTGCTTATCGTACGTACCATTCGTAATGAGGGATGGCAATTCTCGAATAATCGTGTCCGACGGGATGGCGAACCCAAGCCCTTCCGAATTGCTTACAGCCGCCGACGTGATTCCAACCACAGTGTCGTCGGGTGCTATTACGGGGCCACCGGAATTACCTGGGTTGACCGCGGCGCTGAACTGGACCGTGTCAGGGATCGCAAAACCGCCCAATGTGTCGGTCTGGAGCGCTCTCCCGACTTGACTCACAACGCCCACGGTAATCGAGTTGGATAGGCCGTAGGGGTTGCCAATCGCCACCACAGTCTCGCCGACCTTGAGTCCGGCAGAAGAACCTAGTTGGAGCGGATGGTACTCAGTAAGTGTAGCGTTAACTGATACTACCGCTATGTCGCTGTAAGCATCTGATCCCAAGACCTTGGCTGGGTAGGAGTCGCCATTCGAAAACGTCACAGTAGTGTCTAGTAGGCCGTCGATTACATGATAGTTCGTGACGATATAGTAAGAACCACTGTAGATTATCACAAACCCGGTTCCTAGAACGGGGTTTAGAGTTCCGTTAGGGTAAGTGTTCATCGTCAAGTCTTTCACAACACCTTGTATAGTCACTACGCCTTGGCTGGAGTCGGCGTAGATCTCGACTGGAGTGAGGTTTCTTGGACGAAGTCCATCAAGCAAGGGACTATAGTATAATGCGACAAACCCTAAGACTACAATGATTACCAGGAGAACAGCGATAGTTCTCCGAGGCCAGACTGTCTTCTTCGATCTTGGTTTAGATTTCAAACTTCTCGACCTTGGTTTAACGAGCTACGCCCTGTAGTTCGATTTAATCGTTACTTTGAGGCACAATAGCAACTTCTAGGTCAACCGCTTATTAACCCATGAAGTTATTGCAGTGATGGAACCGTACTCAATTTTGCGCGCCAGCCAAATATCCCCCGTATCCTAACGCGCGCACACCAAAACGACGAGTCGGTATTTCCAAGAACCGACTATTTTTCGAGTGTTATCTCGAAGTTGTCATTCGCTTTGAGTTTGTGTCATCGGACGTCGAATTTCGCATTCAACATTTTCCTAATTCTAATAAAGTCGTGAAGTTCGCCTTCCGCCTCTTCGATTTTAAAGTCGATTACTCCATCGGCGGCCGCTTCGGGTTGCTTGTAGGCTGAATCGTTATGAACGCCGACCTAGATGCCTCGAACGTTCATGGCTTTACTATTGAACCTCTGGTCAGTGAGGGTATTCAACCGCTGGTTGGTCTATTGTCGGCTGCCACAGTTGTAGCAATATTTTTCTTCCGTTGTGAGTCGCGACCCGCAATTTGCACAGAATTTAATGGGCGGTTGTGTGGTCGAAGTGACAGATTCTTTAGTACGTCGATAGAACGTCCAAGCCAAGTAGTATGAAGCTACCGTCGCGCCTAAGCCTCCGATGAACCAAAGCAATCCCAACGCAGCGAAGAAATTATTAGTAAAATGCAACGCCACCGCTAGCAAATAATACTTCAAGGTCTTGCGCTTGTAGATCCCATACGCCACGATCGCGGTACCTGCCCCATGAAAGCCGATTGCAGGCAACCGAAGCAAAAACGGAACACCAGCATGAACATATACAAAGAACTCAGCAACTCCGAATCCTAATCCAGCGAGGAAACCGTTACGCACAAGAATTTTCCCAGGACGCTCGTAACGATAAAACAAAGTGCTGGCCTTGCAAAATTCCTCTACCAGAGGAGCGACAAGGGTGGCAACTCCAAAAAACGTGAACCAGAGATGTGACACCGCCTCAAAGAAGACTGCAGTTGGAATACCAACAACGATTCCCGCAGCGAAGAAAAACAGTTTCTCACCAAAATATTCCTGTGAGAGCATTAGAGCATTACACCTGATCCGACGAATTCAAACTTCAGATGGCATGAGACCTCAAAAGTGCACTATGAAGGATTCGGGGGCTTTTCTTTTTAGGGTAATGCTGGTGCGACGGTCGTAAATTGAACCGTCGTTCGTTTGAGTTTCCGGGGAGTCTGATGGTGTGATCGTGCGCACACGGACGAAAACTGGTTCCTCATTTCGTTGTAGCACACGCAGATAATCTGGATTTTGACAACACGTCAACAAAGCTGATTAGTCCTCGTCAGCTGGAAGTCCATGTGAGATTGGATGCTCTTCATGGTGATTGAGAAGTTCAAGAACAGAAATGCTCGTGCTGTATACAACCGTTACCGAGAGAAGGGACGTATGGTTCCAGAGGGTCTGAAGTACGTTGATAGTTGGGTTGAGGCTAACTTCGACCGTTGCTTCCAACTCATGGAATGTGACGATCCACAATTGTTTCAGCATTGGGTGATCCAGTGGCAGGACCTGATCGACTTTGAAATTGTCCCTGTTGTGCCGTCTAAGCAGACAATGGAAACGATCACCCCTATACTCTAGGTCAATTAGGTCAATAGTTTGAGTGCCTACACACACGCAAAGGTCGGTTCAAATTTGGTTGCTCGCCCCATCATATCCACACACAGAGAAATTATTCATCCAGCTCCTCCTGACAGGTTAGGGGAGAAACACGATAATTTGCAGATTGCAAACTTAGAGCTGTCGTAAAACAGAATTGCATAGCCCTTAAATGTGCGAGATAGCAATCACCCTTTGACCTAAAATGGTACACGTAACAGACGACGGCGTCTTCGACGCACCCCTAGAGAAGGTTTGGAAGTATATCAATGACGACAACGGCCATGCACATAGCGCAATAAAATTCACCAAAGTCCTCGAACAATCGGACAAAGGCATGACAGTCGAACTCGAAGTGAAGAACGCAGATGGATCCTCGCACTCGGAAACTTGGAAGATGACCATGAACCCACCCAAAGGACACTCCACCGAAGTCATCTCCGGACCAATGAAAGGCTCCAGAAATACACACACATACACCCCGATGGGAAACAAGACCAAAGTCATGGTGGAAGGAGACTTCTATGCGCAAGGCATGGACGACGCGTCAACCAAGAAAGCTGTCCTAGCCATGTTTGAAATGGTCTTCAACGAAGACAACGCCAACCTGAAAAACTACAAGTAGAACACCCAAAACAATCTCAACCTTCTCCTCACCTTTTTCCATCACTCTCACCACCGCTGATTCCCATTACAAAACCAGCAAGCATAGTCCGTATCTACGCCCAGAAGCGCCCCACACGCCAGCCCAACCAGGTCTGCTAGATCGCGGAGGTGAGATATGTCATGAAATTCCTACTACGATTGCATATGCCAACAGAACACGGAAACAAAATGCTGCAAGATCCTAACTTTCCAAAGAAACTAGAAGGCGTCCTCAACCAAATAAAACCTGAAGCAGTATACTTTGCCCCAATTGAAGGGGAACGAGGCATCTACATGATAGTCAACCTAACCAGCGTCGACATGATAGCAACAATGGGCGAAACACTCTGGATGACGTTCAACTGCAAACTAGACTTCCAACCACTCATGGAGCTAAAGGATCTCCAACAAGGACTACAAAAGAAGTAAACTTCCAATCGGCACAGTCCCACTCTCCTTCCTTTTTCCTTCCTCGTGATTGCGAAGATGCCTCGAAGTCACCTTAGAAAAGTAGTTTTTCACGGGTAGTTCATTTTAGTGTGTGGTGGTACTAGTGGTGCTAGCAGTGGAATTCGAACCGTCGTCACTCGTCGTTAGAAAAAGTGTGTGTGGATCAGTAGGTTCGGGATACTAGGAATTCTGCGATTGAGGATAGGCGGTTTCTGGCTTCTGATTCGGGTATCTTTTCGAGTGCCTCGAGGGCGGAATGAAGATATCTCTGAGCCTCTTTTTTCGCGTAATCAATCGAATCATACTTTTCGTAGAGGCGAATAGCTTTTCGAATCTCCAATTTCGTGATGTTCTTCTTACCGAGGAGTCGAGTGAACACTGTTTTTTCGTTGGGTTTGGCGTTTCTTAGCAAGTGAGCTGCGAGTAAAGTTTTCTTTCCTTCTCGAATGTCTCCGCCGATTTCTTTTCCATATTCCTTAACGTTACCTACGACGTTCAGCACGTCATCGATTATTTGGAAGCCGATCCCGACTGTTTCACCAAAATCGCCTAGCAGCTTGATTTGCAGTTCAGTGCCGCCTCCGGCAATGGCCCCAGCTTCGGTTGATAATCCGGTGAGGGCTCCTGTCTTGTTTTTGAGCAGGCGGATCACCTCGTCCTCTGTGAAGTTTTTGCGTTTCCACATGCTGAATTCAAACTGCTGACCCCAGGTTATGTCGTATGAGCGTTTAGCAACTCGGGAGATTAGTCGGTGGCAACGGTCGATTGGTATTTGGCTGGAGTTTGCGATCTCAAACACTTTGATTAGCATTGCGTCGCCGACATTGATGGCGGTGGGGAGGCCGTAGATTATGTGGATGCATGGCTTACCGCGTCTCAGCTCACTGTTGTCTTCAATGTCGTCGTGGACTAGCGTCATGTTGTGTAGAAGTTCGACGGCGGCAGCTGCGCCGAGTGCTTCCTCCCTCTTGCCGCCCACACATTCGCTTGCCAGGAAGGTTATTGCGGGCCTGATCCGTTTTCCTCCCCTGTCGAGGAGGTCCCAGACCGGAGCGTAGAATTCGGGTGGCTCACCGATTCTGGGTAAATGGCGCTCAAGTTCAGCCTCAACGTCGCCTTTGTACTCGTCAAGAATTTCCAGAGCAGACTTCATGTAAACCATGAATGTCAGTTGTTCTTCTTCAACTCTACTCATGGTTAGTGAGAGGTTGCGAGTTGATTCTGGTTCCAGTCATCGTGAAGTTTGCGGTCGGTTGAGAGCAGCCATATATGACGTAGGGCATAATTGCGCATTGCTTCAATGAACCGCCCACCTCGCTCGAATGCTCAGACTAAGGGTTCAGCCCTGTAATTCGTTGTCAGAACCCGCCTGATCTCTTCGGAGATTCTCTCGCCTATACCAGATACGGACATCAGTTCTTCTTTCGATGCTTGGAAGACGTGTTGCGGTGTGTGGAAGGAAGTTAAGAGTTTCTTGGCACGCGTTTTGTCGATGTTGGGCAGACTGGAGACTATAAACTCCTGTTCTTCACGCAGCGATTGGGGCTTCGCGACTGTCATTATCCGCGGTGCTCGTTTGTCCTGAATCTGTTCCCGTCGTGATATGGCGAACATTAGCTGCGCGGTCTCTGAAGGTTTCTGGGTCCAAACAATCGGTATCCCATAATCAATCAGGATACTAGCATAGGCCCCCATCATGGCCTCAGGGCGAACGCGGCCTGACCCCGTCAACGTTTCCCCTTCCACAACTATTACGGGTTTCACGTAGGCGTCTTTGAGTTTCGCCGCTTGTTGAAAGAGGCGGCCGTCGATTATTGAGGACGCGAAGTCGTCGACTTCCTTTCGTTCAACAACAACCCGGTCTGAGAGAACGAAATCGCCTACCTGTAGTGTTTCAGATTTGACGAGGGCGCCGAGTTTGGCGAGTTCCCTCGTAACCAATGCGCCGAGTTCTCTTGAATCGGCGACTACGACAATTTGTTCTACCAATTTCTCTTCCTTCAAACTTGAAATGAATTTCTCCATTCTTGACTGGTCGGGGGCGTACTCCTTCCGAGCCGCAACGAACTGTTTGATGGCGCTGGCCATCTCACGTTCTCTGCGCTGTGAGATCCAGTAATACGCCTCGTCCCTCGTCCCTTTCGCGATCAATATGACCGCTGCACCAGGACCTTTTCGGCCGGTTCGGCCGCGGCGTTGAATGTAACGCACGGCGCTTGGGACGGTATCGTAGAAGACCACCTGATCGCATTCCACGATGTCCAGCCCTTCCTCTCCTATCTGCGTTGCAACGAGCACGTTGAACGTGCCCGCCTTGAAGTCATCCAGTACCATAGCCTGTTTTTTCTGTGTCAGGCCACGGTCTTTGGCGCGGGAGGCTTGGCCGACTAGGCGAACGGCGGAGACTCCTTCGACCTTGTTGAGGACCTCCACAAGCCTCGCCGCCGTGGCGCGGTAATTTGTGAAAATCATGATGCGGCGTGCGCCCTTCCCCAACCCTGCACGTACGGATCTGATTAGTTCGGTAACTTTGGGATGGTCAACCTCTTTCGCCACGAGGCTGTTCACCACGCCTACTACTCGCATCATTCTATCGTCGTCAAGAAGCATTTTCAGCCCCGGCGTCATCCGTTTCTTTCCCTTCTCCCTTAACCCGTCCAGGTGCTCTTTCAGGGCGGGAAAGCCTTGAGTTTCTAGGAACTCTGTTGCGCGAATTGCGTGAATGGCCGCGTAGACGTAAGCCAGGTATACCCTAGCGTCCCTGTTCCCACTAGCGGCGTCACTTAGTATTCGCTGTCGGGCGCCTAACACGTCCCGCAGGCGAACTCTATCCATAGCCGCGCTCTCAATGTATCCGTGGTCCCTTATCGTTCGTAGTTTGTCCCGCAGGAATGATTCCAGTTCCCTTTTTACATCATAGAATATTTGCGGAAGGCCGACGGTAACCCAACTGATCGCTATGCCCCCAACGTATGGCTTTACGTCCTCGCTCTGAATCGACCGTGCCTCAACCCATCCGAGGTGGAGGTTGTCGCAGATCTCGCGAACGTCCTGTTCGCTTGACCCGGGCGAGGCGGTTAGGCCTAGGATGAGGCTGTCGTCGGTTGCAGAGTAGCGATCAGCTATGAAAACGTAAGGATAATCGCCCACGGCCCTATGGGCCTCATCAAAAATCATCAAAGAAATTGAGTCTAGGGTCAGTTTGCCTGTAAGTAAATCATTCATGAAGACTTGGGGCGTGGAAAAGATGAGCCGCTTCCTCCACAAGTCGACACGTTCGTCAGGACCGACCTCACCGGTCAACCAGACCATAGACGAGGGATCAAGGTTGAGTAACTTCTGGAATGTTTTGAAATGTTGAAGGACCAACGGCTTTGTAGGGGCTAGCATGACTACGCCCTTGTTTGGAATTCGTTGGAGCCTTTCCGCAGCCACGTAGGCAGCGACTACTGACTTCCCTAACCCCGTGGGAAGGCAGACTAAGGTGTTGACGCGCACTGCGTTCTTGGCGATGGATTCTTGATAAGAACGGCGTTCGATGGAATCTAACCTCAGTAACGAATTGGAGCTGAGGTCGAACGACACCTATGGAACGCCCTCTTTCCTAATTTACCAATCAAACAACACCTAACGGGGGTATAAGTCACGGGGTATAACACGCCCCGTAGCCCCAATGAGATTCTCTCTGAGTTGCCTCAACGTAACTAAGTATCGGCGGGAGGTGTGGTCTGTTGTTTATGTTTGTTTGGCGCCGCAGGTTCCACAGAACGTTGCCGTCCCCGGGATCTTTGCGCCGCAGCTAATACAGAACTTTGTCTCACCCTGCGCTATTGGGGGTGGAGGAGCGGGGACTGCTGTGCCGCAGTTCGGGCAGAACTTATGGTGAAGCTGGAGCGGCGTGCCGCAAGAAGGACAGGCTAAACCACTAACGACGGGTGCCTGCACTCTCAGTTCAGGTGGGGCGCCCTCATTGTACAACAGCCCCATGGATCTGAACACGAAGACGCCTAGGATCGGATCGATAATGAAAGAGATCAGCCATCCAACAATGGGTATGAGCCCCAAAACTGCGCTTACAAAGGCGATTATTACCACAACGACTATCCAACCTATGTATTTCACCCAACCGATTCCACGTATGATGTTAAGGATCTCGCCGATCGCGAAGGCCTTTCCGAACTTTCCTGTCTTAATCATGTGTGCTATGCCTACGGCTAGAATGATTAGCAGCAGAACCATGAGGATGATGCCAATGAGTAGAATCACGACGCCTGCCCCGCCCACTACAAACCCAGCAGCAAGCGCCAGGCCTGACGTCGACATTAGGCCGCCGAAGGTAGAGACGCCGCCAACTATTATGAAGATTAATGGAATTAGCATGTAGATTAGGGTTGCAAAGAAGACTTTGGCTCCATCAACGAACAACTCGCCGTACTTTTCCAGCTTCGGCGGGGTTCCTGTGCCAGGTGACTCCCTAAGCACTCTGGCCTGGTAGCCGATTACTATCCAGTCGACGATTGGGATAAGGCTGAGAACGATGAGTATGATCAGACGGCTTGCGTCGCTGAATAATTTCTTTGTGTATTCGAAACTGTCTTTGAGATTGTCGCTGAGATTCATCATCGACCACTTGGAAGCAAGAGAAACGGGTTAGGGAATATAAACTGCTTTGAGGGATTCACGCTGTCGCTCATTCTTCGCCGGATCCGCCACATGCTTCGCATTCCTTCTGTCCTTCACCGTCACATTCTGGGCAATCTTCGCCTATTCTCCCTTCGCCATTGCATTCGGGGCAACGAAGGGTGATTCCTGACTCGCGGACGGTTCCTTCGCCCGCGCAGTTATCGCAATCCACATCTATTGTGCCCTCGCCTTCGCAGTCTGGGCAGTCTGTCTTCCCTTTACCTTCACAGTCATTACATTTCATCGCGATCGCTCTCAGCTATGCTTCCAGGCTCTGGTTCCTGAGCCGGCGAAGCTTCTCTATTGAACCCAACCAGGTGGCCAAGGCGTTTCCGTACGCCAATAGTTTCTCGGGGTTTCTCTCGTTCTTCATTGCCAAATTCAGTTCTTGAATCTTGGCTAGCAAGATTTGCTCCGAGTCTCCTAGCACCCTATCGGTCATTAGGCGAGTTTCCTGTTCAGCGGACTGTATGATTACGACGGGTTTGTTACATTTGGAGCAGAAGGTTTCGTTGCCCTTACGGAAGAGTGGCGTCCCACATTCGGGGCAAGTCTCAGACAACATAGCTGCTCCCGATTTGAGGAGCTCAGCCATCTTCTTGACTTCTAAGCCCACGGCCGTTGACCATGCAATAATGTGTTCAACCACTATTACGCTTTGTTGAGTTCCGGAAAGCCGGCACAAGCAGGGGGTTTTGGGTGGAGAAAGAGTTTAGATATTGCTGATGGATGATTTGGTTGAAAGGTCGCCTGTCATGCGGGTGTTCCGCAATGTCAACCAAAGTCAAACGCAAGGAAGAGTACGAAGCTCGAATCAAGCAGGCGCTAGGCGTTCTGAACGATGTTTCTAACGACAATACTACCCCACGCAATATCCGCCGCGCAGCGAAAAGCGCCATGGATATGTTGCAAGTCGGCGATCTAAGCTTAGGAGTCAGGGCGGCAAACGCCATATCCACACTGGACGACATAAGCCAGGACCCGAACATGCCACCATACACTCGAGTCAAGATTTGGAATGCGGTTAGCATACTCGAAGCCATCAAAGATTGAGATTGCAGGATAATCTTAATTATCGCATCTAACGGTCGGTGCGCAATTCGTAAGGCAGGAATTTCAGACGGTACTACCCAATGGAAATAGCTGTGCAGACGTTTAACATTACGAAAAGATTCGGCGACTTCACAGCGGTTGATCATATTAATCTTGAGATTAAACACGAAGTTTTTGGTCTCTTAGGCCCTAACGGAGCAGGAAAAACAACCTTAACGCGCATGTTAACAACAATTCTGGTGCCCACCGAGGGCACGGCTACGGTAGCAGGTGCGGATATTATACACGAAGCAAACAAAGTACGTGAGCGCATAGGGGTTGTTACACAGGCGTCAACCTTAGACAATGAGTTATCGGCGCTTGAAAACATGAATCTATACGGGAAATACTACGGCATGTCTCGCAAGCAACGCCAAGAAAGAATACCAGAACTCCTCAAAGTGGTAGAGTTACAGGATCGAGCCACAATCCCCGTCGGAAGTTATTCAGGAGGCATGAAACGGCGTTTAGAAATTGTAAGGGCCCTTGTCCATGAACCTGAAGTCCTATTGCTTGATGAACCTACCACAGGTCTCGATCCTCAAGCCCGTGCCGCAGTTTTAGACTACGTTGAGCGAATTCATGAAGAGCACGGCATCACACTGTTGATTACAACCCATTACCTAGATGAGGCGGAGAAACTTTGTAATAACCTCGCAATCTTCGATCACGGCAAAGTGGTCGCCTTAGGAACACCCACGGAACTAAAGCGGCAAGTTTCAGGAGGCGACGTAGTTGAAGCCAACTTCTCAAACCTCCCTGATGCTGCTCTCAAGGCCTTAGAAAGAGCAGAATTCGTTCTGCAAGTCAAAAGACGGGACAGCAGCTTAACGATTCTAGTGAAGAACGGTGCGGAAGCAGTTCCGAAGATAGTTGGACTCATTGACTCCAATGGGGGAAGACTTCGCACAATCACTCTGCGCGAACTTACCTTAGATGACGTTTTCCTGAACTTTACGGGTCGGAGTCTGGGAGATTGAGAACAGGCTTCCTAGCCGTATGCGAGCGGGATGTTCGAAAATTCTTTAGACAACCATTCCTCGTCGTCTCCACGATTGTTGGACCATTTCTGACTTTGCTGTTGCTCGGGAGCGCGTTTGGCGGAGCAATAACGCATGCACCAATCGCAATCGTACAAGAAAGCTATGGCCCATTTTCATCAAATTTCATAAGTATTTTGCAGAACCAACAAAGCTGCGAAGTTGGCGTAATAAATTGCCAGAATTCCTTTCAGATAACATACGTTCCCGATATGGATACGGCACAGCAAATGCTCCGAGAAGGCCTCGTCAAAGCGATAGTTCACATTCCCGAAGGTTTTGACACGTCATTAAGTGAGAACTCTAAAGTCATCGTTACAGTAACGTTAGATAATACTGATCCGTTGAGTGCTGCCGCCATTGGACCTGAAATTACACAGGCAAGTCAACAGCTCTCATCTCTAATACAACCATCAACCGCACCCGCCTCAATGATAGATTTGGATTTAGAGAGTGTTTACAGAACCTTCCTGTACGTTGAATTCATGGCGCCCGGAACATTTGTTCAATCAATCATGTTCGTTTCAATCGTCGCGGGCGGCGTTCAACTCGTAAACGATAAAGAAAGAGGAATAATCGAGGGATACTTAGTCACACCTCTGGAAAAATATGAGATCATCATCGGTATCCTAATTGCAGGAGTCATTAAATCGCTCATCTCAGCGATCGCGCTATTCTTCTTAGCCATCATAGTGATAGGCGTTCGCCCCACACTAAACCTGATAGGAATAACACTCACAATGTTCACACTGTTCCTCACCTCACTGGGACTTATCGCTATGATGACCGCGTACGCGGTGAGGTTTTCGACAGCCGACATTTACAGGGTTTCATCATTTCCTATCAACTTGACTCTGTATTACACAAGCGGCGCGATATACCCACTCGACGGTTTTCCCACTTGGATGAAGGATATATCGGTAATCAACCCAGAAACCTACGCGGTTCATGCTCTACGGCTCTTGATGTACAATGGAGCGGGATTTGCGGCGGTCGCAGGCGACTTTGCCTTCTTGGGGACGTTCACCTGCTTGATGGTGATATTATCGCTAGTCGCGTGGAGACGCGGATTGTAGTCAAATCGCGATAGGCAATCAATGTAATCATCAACTAATGGTTGGACTAGCGACTGCAGCATTCAAACGCGCACTACGCGAAAGAACCTGTAAATCCGAATAGGGAACGACCGATTTTTCAAGCGCAACTTTAAAGCCCACCTGCCAGAATGCAAAAGCGAAAGTTTCGGTGAGATGGATGCAGTTCAGAAGGACGACGATGCTCTTACTAGTAGTATTGCTTGCGTTCTTTATTCGTATGGACACGCAACCCGCGACTGCGATTGGCGTGGCAAACGTTGTTGTTACCAACGTATATTGGGGAGCGAGCGCAGCTCAGCCGGATACGGCGCATCCGGGAGACGTTAATCTTCAGCTTTCCATATTAATCACTAATGTAGGTGACGATGTCGCAAGGAATGTTAACGCGACACTGTACATCGGGCCACCCATTATCTACTCTTACTACGTTAATGGAGTAAGGTATAACGCGACGTATGTCTCGGAGCAGGCCGGTGACATTCAAGCGGGCCTGGGCTACGTACTCACTTATACTCTCAGCATCGACGCGAGGGCTAAGGAAGGCATTTACAGGTACTCCTTAGAATTATCTTACCAGTCAGCGAGAGAGTTACAACAGATTGATACAACGGTGCCTGTGAACGTTCCCATCTGGCATGGGGAGCTTCACGTTCAAGGCGTGGTCACGAATCCGACGAAGATTTATCCCAACAGCAAGCAGGTTGGCGTGCAGGTCACAATAGCAAATTCAGGCCAAGGGACAGCGAAAAACATCCAACTTCAACTCGTCCTACAACCACCCTTCAGTGCTTCGTCCAGCGGCTCCGACCAGATCTTCGTAGGAAACATCCCAGCCGGGCAGACAACAAGCGCTAATTTCATTGTCGACGTAGCTGAAAACGCGACCTTCGGGCAATATTCCGTCATACTCGGGGAAGTCACCGGAAGCCAGCTGATACCGATTGGAGAAGTTCCGCTCTACGTTGACGAGAAAGTTCCATTTGACATCATCAGCGTAACACCTACGACGGTTAATGTTGGCGACTCAGGAGATGTCATAAGCGTCGTCATTAGAAACGCTGGATCCGTAGAAGCCGACTCAGTAAGGGTAGAACTGCTTGTCGGGAACTTTTTCACTGGTACATTAACCGATTTTCTCGGCACAATGTTAGCCAATGAAACGAAAACCGCCTTCTTCACGGTCGATGTTGACAGCAAAGCCCAACCAGGCCAGTACACTTACAGCTTGCGATTCGACTGGACTCAGGACACGGTTCAACTGTACGATGACTACTCATACTCCATCACCTTGACAGTTGAGCCGACGGCGGTGCCTGTAGCTTTGATCGCTGTGGCAATCATAGTCGTGGGTGGAGGGGGGAGCTTCCTGTATATGAGGAGACGAAAGGCTAAGGCGGCTGCGCAGAACGCCCAGACGGGCAAGAAATAGAAAGTTCACAGTGCAGAGATCCAGTTGGCTTGGAGCAAGTGATACTTGGTTCGCAGGTGGGCCATTCTCCTACTAATGATGGCCCTCGCACTCTCATTCGCTGCTCCCGTTTCTGCTCACACAACGCTAGGAGACTTGACCGGAACATCCCCATACCGAATAAACGATAATGAACTCACGACCCCCCCCGGCGCCCACCATGTCCCCGGCCCCTTAGGATATGTCTGGCCAGGAAGCGGCTTGAACACATACTCAGGGGTAGCCTCCAACCCGCCCGGTTACCAGTCACCCTTCACCAACCAACAACCACTCCAGGCTGCGGGCGACTCCTACAGCCCCGAAGGTGCTATTCTCACCTCAACCGCCGACCACGACAGTGTAGGTGACTTGATCTTCGCCCTGAACTTCTCAAACTGGAAGGCTTTCTCTAGCCCCTCCTACCCTAGTGTATTCAACTACACGAGCCTAGCAATCTACATCCCTGCACCTGTTTTCGATGCGACAGGCAAACTAATCCAAGACGGCTTCGAACCTACCTCCGGAATCAACTGGGATCAAGGCGACAACACTAACATCGTCACCACCATTACCAACAACTACGGCAGCATCTTCGTGACCAGAGCCGATATGAACGATCCATTCGAACCCGGCTCATGGATCATATACATCCAAGCGCCACCATCAGGAATCACGTTCAACAAGAACTTCGACAACTGGTATTATATCCGAATCAACCAGATGAAAGCACCTTTCACCGCTGGAAGATATTTTTTCAAAATGTTCCTCAACGACTCATACCCTGTGCACTCGTGTAAGACTCTTACCTTGTGCACTTCTGGGTCTACTAATTTGATGGCAGGTACTGTCCCGATGGAGAATTGGCCAGTGCTCCTCGTCAAAGGCGACGTGGACCCAGCTATAGTATCTGGCACGCTCAGGTATGGCGATTTGAACAGCACTCTCTACGGAACACCTATCAACCTTCCAGGAGTGATCAGAGCGATAGGGGTCGCAAACGATCCGCTGACAAACGAGCCGACGGGTCAAGTTGTTGAGGCAACGGGATACTTCAACGCAACCGCCCAGGGCCATTTTGAGATAGAGGGGGTTGCCCCTGGAGTGTACGATATCTATGCTTCGGCGGCTGGGCTTCCCGAACAGAAGATAGCTAGCAATGTTAGGGTGGCTCAGGGGCAGTCGCTTAAGGTCGATGGGTACCTAAACGTTGGTTTTCAACTCCGAGGTACAGTATTCTCCAGACTGGGATTTGGCGAAAGTCAGTGGCCCGGCCAACGGCCGATCTCAGTAATCATTTACAATAGCAAATCCTATGATGTTCCTAGCATCGAAACTGAATCGCCCATCAATCTCACTGATGCGCCTTACACATCGTATGTGACCGGGGAAACCTACTTCTGTCCTACTTCTGCCGGACCCTGTCCTACGGGTGTCAGCCCTGGGTTGATTTCAGGGGTGGCAGGCCCGAAAAAGGTCGCATTCCCTTGGGAGGGCCCCGCAAGTTACTATACGTACACGAACCCAACCATCAAAGATCCGTTTGGATTGTTTAACGGGGTGGGACCAGCTCAAGTCTGGTGGGTCGACCCCCGTGGCAACCTCGATCCCAACACCGGCCTAGGCTCATCACCGTCTGAGTTCACTTTCCAATTTGGGTCGGAAGGCGTCTATGGTGTGCCAACGAAATTCTCAGGAATGGTTCCCCAAGTCTTCGCCACATGGACAGACAGCCTAAGCCCCGGAACCTACTACATTCGAGTCTTCCTGAATGGATACGTACAGACTACTCCTGATGGGGGGACGTTCGTGGATTACTCGTTCGCGGTCCCAGACATCGGCCCCTATAACACCTTCCTACCAATCGACCTCATACAATCATGTGGCATCAACGTTACAGTCCACTTCCACGACAGCCCAGGTACTCTTGTGGAGGCTTCGATCAGAGGCCCTGACCCTGCGCGGTATATGATAGCGGAAGCGTTCGCGGAAGATAACTCACTAGCAGCATTCAACTTCACGCAAGTCTCTTCTTCAAAGTCTGAGATGTCTATACTGCTCAACGGTTTAGGAATGGCGGGGGATCCACTCCATATACTCCCCTTCGACCCGAGAGCACCAATCAAATATTCACTCGCCAGGTACAGGGGCGCATACGACTATGGGCTTCCAACCGACACTTACACGATCCGCATATTCATGAGAGGCTACATTCAGGCCCTTCCACCAGCAACGTCATTCGACGAATTGGACCAACCACTATCGGTAAGCATCTCGGTTGGCAGCTGCCTCCTGGGAGTAAGCACCCACATGTACCGAGGCGGCAGCATCAACGCGTCCGTTACATCTACCGACTGGGAGAGGCCGCGGGTCGAACGGAACTGGGTGTGGAACGACACATCGGTAAATGTTCTAGTGTACGACATATCATCACAGAACTTCATAGACGTAATCAACTTCTGGAATGCTAAGAGTGAGCAATGGTCGCTACCGACACAGAACTCAATGTTCACAAACCTCCCGTGGCCAGGTTGGCTAACATCATACGGGCCCGGTTCCAGCTACCTCATGACAAACGGAAGCGTATTCGTCGACAGCCTCGGACCTGACTTTCCCAGCGTAGCCTCCACAGACCCCGCCAATACCATGACGACCTTTGTTTTCCTCCAGGAATACGAGCATGCAGGTTTCCTGTTCAATTTCACCTACTACCGACTCCCCTCATTCAGATCGAACTTAGCAATTTATCCGGGAACATATGCGTTGAACGGTTGGACGTATGGGTATGTGCAGGAGAACGTTGTCACGCTTGGTGACCTTGGCAACGTTTACGTGGCCGTCCCATGGCTCGGCCAAATGGCTGACATAAACCTCAACCTAATAGTTGGCGTAAACATGACAGTAAGTGTTCTCTTCAAAACTGAGAAGATAATCGCTGGGACACCCTACAATATGTCCGTTAGGATCCGCATATTCGACGATCAGGACAGGCTCGTAGCTGCTACAACCTCTTTCACATCAGACGCGGGCATACTGCTCCCCTCATCAAACGTTGGCTTCTTTGCGAACGGAAAGAAAATCATTAGCGAAGCGCTCCCCGCGGGAACCACGCTGCTGACCTACAAGGATCTTGCTGGACTCTTCAGCTACGTGGAACCGAGCAGCGCAACATCTCGCATCCAGAGCGCCACCCTCTTTCCCACCGGACTTGACTACGGAATATGGGGTAGCGGCGCATTCGCAGGAAGCTACTCTGGATCTTGGACGGTGATGGTTGACTTCGTGAACTGGTATCGGCCCGCGGAGGCGTACCCACCTGCGCCAGCGCTCCTTCAAGGCGAGTCACCCTACTTCTTCCCATACAACCATCTTGGACCTTACGAGCAACAAGGATTCACCCTTATCCTCAACGCTCCCCTCAGTGGCGAAGCTTCAGCCGTGTTTGAAGTGGACAGACGGGGGTATATTCAGGGAATTATACTTGGAATGAATTGGGATGATCAAACTAGAACGATGAGTTGGGTAACAGTGGAGCTAGTGGACAGTTCCGGGTACCAGTATTACTGGTACACGTGGGATGGATGGTTTGACGGCTACCTAAACCCAGGAACCTACCAGGCCACAATTACCGAATGGAATCATAATGAAGGCCACCAACAGGTCATGTTCACGCTCAACGTCAACCAAGGAGAAGAAAATGATGCACTCAACTTCATTCTGGAAGAAACCCAAATCCCCATACCTGAACTTGCAGCAGTTCCCCTAACTACCCTAACGGTAGGGGCAGCTGCAGTATTATTGTTAGAGCGCAGAAGGCGACGGTGACGCCTACAGAGTGCGTTTTGATAGCAAGATCGCGATAGGCATTAGGATGAGGCTGCTGACGAATAGGATGAGAAGGTCCCCTGCAACCGCGTTCAGCCCAGCCCCCAAGTAGATCAAACGCCTAAGCGCATCATTACCATACGTCCAAGGTAAGCTGTCCGCGATCGCCCTACCTCCAGGAGCTAGCAAAAGCGGGGAACTAAATGTCCCCGCCAATGTGAACAGGGGGAACGTCATGGCTATCTCAAGAACAGTGAGTGTAGCCGACCCGCGGATCCTCGCCGACATCGCCAGGCCTAAGGATAGGGTGAAAACTGCGATCAAGATGGTTGTTAGGAAGATCAGTATGAGGCTTCCGCGAATCACAAGACCGTAAAGGCTGAAGATTACAAGCATCAACGCCGTCCTCAGAATCGTTAGAACAACAGTCGCAAACATCTTACCTGAATATACGGCGAACAAACTCACTGGAGAAAGAGTTAGGCGAGGGAAGGTGCCGCGTTCCCGCTCGCGACTAATCGCGTTCACGATGTCGTCAAACCCACCGAGTATGGCAATCATGCCGAGAAACCCTGGCAGAATCGGGTCTCCGCTCATGGGCCGCCCCGAGATCGGTCTTGTAATTACCTCGATCGGGGCTAGCTTCAATGGGAAATTTATCCCTCCCTCACCAAGGCTTGCTTCGTTAGCAAGGTCTTGGGCGCCTTGATTCACCGCAGCAGTAACGAACGTCGAAGAGGTCAACTTCGAATTATCAGTAGAGACGATGACAAACGCGTTTCCCGAAGCCAGCGCGACTCCGAACCCCTGCGGTATTATTATGGCACCAATAGCTTGCCCGTTGGCAACCGCCTGATACGCCTGGTCTTCGGTTTGAACTAGTTGGGTTACGTGAATGAACCGTGATCTGGTCAACTCATCGAGCATTGCGTTCGAGGCAGGGGTTCCGTCCAAGTCAGCAACGACCACGGGTACATTATGTGTTGTAGCGCGGAATACGGATACGATGACGATGAAAATACCAATCAGTAGAATGGGGAACATGATTGTTAGGACGAGGGAGACTGGGTCGCGGCGCAGTTGCTTCAACTCCTTTCCTGTAATGGCTACGGTATCACGAACGAAACTCTTCACGTGATGAGCCTCTCCCGAGAAACGTGAAGTAGAACCAAAGCGACGGCGTAGGATGCGAGGATTGATCCGATCAAATATTCGAGGTCGAATGTGAGGGATAGCAAGGGCCTGCCGAGGAGGATAGTGCGTTTTAGGGCGTCAAAGGCGTAGGTGAATGGTAGCAGGTTGCCTATTACTTGCGGGACGCCGACGAGGAGATTGATGTCGATGATTAAGCCGCTGAAAGCGAACAAGAACAGTATCAGAAAGAATTCTATGATAACCACGGCCCTCTGACCTAACTTCAACGAGGCCGCGACGAAACCAATACCCATAGTGACTAGGGCTATGATCAAAGATAAGGCCAGCAGCGTAAGGAGGTCGGTATTTGGTCTAGCTCCATAACCATAAACCGAGATTCCTAGGACTGTGAAAGTTCGAATAATGGTCAGCAGAAGGTCGAAGATTGTTTTGCCTAGAACTATTGAGCCGATCGGGATCGGCGAGACCAATAGGCGCGCATATGTCCCTTCCTCTCGTTCACGAGAGATTCCGCCCGCTATTTCGTAGAAAGCTGCGAAGATCTGCACGATCGCGAGTACGGTGGTCAGGCCTATGTTGAAGCCTGGGAACACCGTCCCCTTAGCGATGATGCCGATCCCAGCGACAGATTGCCGCTGCAACTGGCTCAGATGAGGTTGAACTTCGACGTTCGGATCGAAATTTTGCACATAACTCGTGAGCGTGCTTTGTATTTGGTCAGAGACGCCGGGTTCACTGTCATCAGTATACAATATGAGCCTTGCCTGATTTCCGCTCTCCAGATCATTTTGGAAACCCTTCGGAACAACGATTACGGCGTAGATGCGTTTCGTGCCTAGCTCGGCTATCATGGCTTGCTCATTGTAGCTTTGTATCAAGTTAGGAAAGTCGGGTGAACTACTCAACGTTTGCCAGAGGCGGAGTGAGACGAGTGAATTGTCGTTGTCTACGAAGGCGATGGGGATGTCTGCTGTCGGATAGAATGTGGTGCCTGCTCTTCCTTGGCCGGCGCCGAGGGAGACTGTGAAGAATAGGGGGAGGACGACAAGCGAGATGAGTATGGCGCTTCGGTTTCGGCGGAACTGACGAAATTCATTCTCGGCGACGGCGATGGAATCGCTGAGGAATGTTACGATGGACATTAGAAAATCGACTGCATTCTACGCCTTTTGTCCCGCGCTTTCGAGGAATCGATCGATTTCCTCCTCGCCACCCGTTAACGCTATGAACGCTTCTTCAAGCGTCGGATCCTTCGCGTTAATTGTTCTAAACCTTGCTCCAACAGCAAGCAGAACGGCCGCGATTTCTTCGGCTAGCGTGTCAGTTCGCTCGCAGCTAACTTGAAGCTTAGAACCCACATAATTTACGTTGTAAACCTGTTTCATCGTCTTCAGTTTGAGTTTCACATTGTCAAGCTGAGCTTTTGACAGATTGGGTGTCTCAACTTCTATCACCGAGAGTTCGCTTACCCTGTGTTTCAATTCGTTCGGGGTCCCAACCTGCACTAACCTGCCCGCAAACATGATGCCAACCCGGTCGCAGATCTTCTCAGGTTCACTCATGTAATGCGTCGTCCAGATCACCGTGACGCCTTGGTCGCACTGTTTCTTCGTAAAATCCTGAAGTGCGATGGCGGATTGAGGGTCGAGGCCAGAGGTCACCTCGTCAAGAAATAGAACCTGAGGGCTGTGAAGCAGGGCGGCGCATATCATGGCTTTCTTCGCCCACCCACTTGAAAGGGCACCTACCAGTCGGTTTGCTTTTTCCCTGAAAGCGAACATATCCATCAGCTCCCGTATCCTAACCTCAGCCTTGGGACGGGGGATTTCGTAGAGCGTACTGAGCAGCTTCAGGTTCTCTTCGATCGACAGATCCTTGTACAGGGAGACCCCTTCAGAAACCACCCCAATCTGCCGCCTAACCTCAGCCGCTTGCTCGCGAATATCATATCCAACAACATTAGCCGTACCTCGTGTCGGTTCGATCAGAGTGCAAAGCATTCGGACCGTAGTGGTTTTTCCTGCACCGTTGGGCCCAAGCAGACCAAACAACTCGCCTTTACGTATTCCTACGCTTAGACCGTCGACCGCGGTAAAATGACCGAACGTTTTCGTCAGATCCTTTGTGGTAATCGCTTCCTCAGGCATGAGAAATCATCTTGCATGTTTCTCGGAGAGTTGGTTGCTGCAATAAAACGAACTCTTGAGGTTATTGATTCGCATGCCATTCAATGTCTCGCTTATTCTCCCGATGGTTGGCGACACGTGCCATTACGAAGAGCATGTCTGAGAGGCGGTTCATGTAAGGGAGCATTTGCTCGCTTATCGGTTCAGATCTGCTAAGGGTAATGACCCGCCTCTCCGCGCGTCTCGCGACGGTGCGCGCATTGTGGAGTAGTGAGCCTGCTACGCCGCCGCCGGGTAGAATGAATGCCTTCAGAGGAGACAGCTCGGCTTCGAACTTGTCAATCGTCCTCTCCATGGCCGTAATCTTCTCTGCTGTGATTCGCGGGACGTTACGCTGCTGGTGGTCCGCTGTGGAAGCTAAATCTGCCCCTACCACGAAGAGGTCCTTCTGTAGCTCCGCTAGTAAATCGTCAAGCTCGCGGTCGTTCAGAAATGCCCTTGCAATTCCGAGAACTGAGTTGAGTTCGTCAACACTCCCACACGCATCGACCCGTAACGAGTCTTTCGGAACCCTAGCCCCGCCTACAAGCCCCGTCTCACCCTTGTCCCCGGTTCGAGTGTATATCCTAGCCAAGAACCCCGCACCAGCCTCCATGGGTACGGGAGAGAAATTTAGGGGCGACGGTGCTTACTCTCCCTCGTGCACCGATTTGAAGATAGGCGTCCTACTAGACGAGCCGAAGATTCTGCCAGGCTTCGATTACGTATTCTACGAGGTTAAGCCGTCCAGCGGCAGAAACCTGCCACCACTCCCACACGCCTGGAACGTCATAAACTGCTTCGCAGATAACACAATGGCGGAAAAAGAACCGGACCTCGTCGCCACATATAAGGGAGAAAGGGCGCGAAGAGGAACCCCGAGGCGCTTCCTTTGGGACTGGATCTGTCCCACTAGGACTGAGTACCGGAATTATTGCCTGAAATTCATCCGGGAAGTTGCGGAGGAGAAAGTTGCAGGGATAAGGCTAGACAGCGTGTGCTTTCCGAGAGAAGGATACTGCGACTGCCAAACATGCACGGACGCCTATCAGAAAACGGGTGAAGACTTCGTTGACTGGCGCGCTGAGCAGATAGGTTCCTTCGTTCGAGAAGTGCGAGAGAACATCAGTTGCGAGTTGGGATTGACGATGGAACCCGACCCTTGCTATGGGAGGGAGAGATTTGGGTTGGATCTGGCTGAGCTTTCGAAGTATGTCGACTTCATTTCGACTCCACTCTACATGGACTACTCGATCGTTTACTGGTTGGACATACTCGCTAACTGTTTTCGGAGAAAGCTTTCGAAGCCTTACTTCATCGAGCTCTACGCAGGCCACCCCAGAGCCCCAACCAAGAACCTGATCTCCGCACTCGCCGTGGCCTCAACTTACGCTGACACAATAATCCTCTCAACATACCAAGCCAAGATAGCCCAAAGCCTACAAAAGGAAATAACCACCGACCCTTCGGCGTGGAGGTTCTTTGAAGAACGCAACTGCGTAAGTATGCTTGAAATCCTCAAGCAATGGAAGAAACTGGTGTGAAGAGTATCAGCCGGCTTCGTAGGGAGAGGGTGAAAGAGGGGGCGCCGAAGCCACTTCTTCCCCTCATTACGGATTTGGTGTTCGTTCTAATTGCAGCCTACCTCTTGCTAAACTATCTACGCTTCATGCTCCTGTACCCGGAGACGCCGCTGCTTGTAATCCGTCAGGCGTTCTTCACGGTCTATCTGCTCAGCGCGCTGCTTCTTCTGGCTGTAAGAAACAGGGCCATAGCATTCACGCCGAAAGCGGTTGACTATGTCTACACTATACTCGGAGTCGGTTCACCCTTACTCTTCCAACCTACACCTACTGGCGGACCATTAATCATCGGTGCGTTCTTGGAATTCGCTGGGTTAGTCTTAGTCGTGGTCGCATTCCTTTCCCTGAACCGTAGCTTCGGCCTGGCTCCAGAGAACCGAGGGATCAAAACAGCAGGGGCGTATGAGTTCGTTCGCCATCCGATGTACTTGGGCTATATTCTAGCCGAGGCAGGCTTTGTCTTCATCAATTTCTCAATCTTCAACCTCTTCATCCTCACAATGTCGGCCCTATTTCTTCTTCTACGGCTGCGAGCTGAAGAACACTTGCTGCAACAGGACAGAGCTTACAGGGCTTACGCCAGGAGGGTTCGGTGGAAGCTTATACCATTCATATTCTAGAGTTGCCTATCATAAAGAGACTATCGCGGCTCTGCTACTTTCACTTCTCCAGTGACACCGATACTTGAGAGCGGCTGAATTCTTCTAATTGAAGCCGGAGGAAACTGGCCTGATTTAGTTAACTGAATTAGAAATTGCAACTCCCTGCGAGCCTGCCTCGCCAAAGAACTTGAACTGACATGTTTCGCGACGGCCCTTTCCAATTCATCTTCGTCAAGCACCACGTACCTCCCTTCCGGCGTAATCCATAGATCAATGAAAAGATCCGTAATGATCGAAGTCTTCGTGGCGTTCGACAAGAGTCTCGTTACAGGCCTGACGATGTCGCAGTAGCAGCCTGTGACCATGCGTTTGCTATCGTAGAATTTGCCGACATCGTACCACCTACCTCTGAAGACGGCCCATTCCGCAAGGTAGCCTTTTTAGAGTTGAAGTCGCGATTCCATCGATTCTCATTGTGATGACCATTACGTAAGTGACCCTCAGGTGTGTTGACCGATTCTATGCTTTCCTTGGTCAGATTGGGTCAGCGGTTATTGCCAAGTTAATGGGAATTTTCGTAGCCGCAATAGCCATACAATACGTGCTCACGGGTATACAATTCTATTATCCAATCCCACACTGACAGGCGCTGAGACAATACATTCAGCCAACAGGATTTGAAGCGTCGGAATGAAGAAGGGAAAGCGAGATTCATACTACGTCTACATTCTTCTCTGCGCCGATGGCAGCTACTACACAGGGTACTCAAACAACCCAGCCAACAGATTCATCGAACATTCGAAGGGACGGGGGGCCCGTTATACAAGGACGCACAAACCAAACGGCATCGCCTACCTCCAAAGCCTCAAGACCCGGAGCGCGGCGATGAAACGAGAACGACAAATCAAAACATTCACTCATGAACAGAAACGAAACCTCATAGAAAACACGGTTCGCGTAGAAATGCCCGAAAAATTATTCTCATTAAGGATGCACCCGAGATGGTGGGGATGAGCTCCCGATGTCTCACGTATGGTGAGATTCTGCTATTTGACGATCGTTACGATATCGCGGTCTTGGACTACGTGGTCCATTCCTACACGCTGGGGGCTGAACCTTACACTTGTCCCTGAGACTAAGGCGTATTTGGCCTCGCCTGCGAATGTTCTGTGGATTTTTTTGCACACGTCGTAGATGGTTGATCCTGCTGTGATGATGAGGGGTTCTTCGAAGTCGGGTGAGCCGTCTCGTGGCTTGAGGAAGACTTTGATTAACTTCAGTCTATCATAGATTGCCTGCTTTAACTCGTCTAGGTTCACACCGTGATCCGCTGAGATTGGGATGATATCTTCTCCGATTCGCTTTCTGGCCTCAGCCACGTATTTGGCGCTGACTAGGTCGATTTTGTTGAGTACGGTTATTGAGGGGATGTATTTTCGGTTTCCAACGATCATGTCGATGAGTTGGTCGTCCGTGATATCTTCTCGGATAATGATGCTGCCTTGATTGATTTTGTAGATGTTCATTATCGCGCGGACGGTCGGTTCGGTTAGGTGGGTTAGTTTGCATGCTGCGGTTATGCCCAACCCGCCTTGAGTGGCTCGGTTTATCGTAACATTGGGAGGCCGGGTGTTGAGCCTAATTCCAATCTCATAGAGCTCCTTGACCAAGACGCTGATCTGGTCTGGTTGGAAAACGTCTAGAATCAGAAGGATTAGGTCGGCGTTCTTCGCGACCGATAGCACCCTCTTCCCTCTGCCCGTCCCCGTTGCGGCGCCTGAGATGATCCCCGGTAGGTCCAGAATCTGTATCCTTGCGCCTTGGTACTCGAGTAGGCCTGGGACGACGGTCAGGGTTGTGAATGCGTATGTGGCAACCCGGGATTTGGCGTTCGTAAGATGATTAAGGATAGTTGACTTTCCTACACTTGGCAGGCCGATCAGTACAGCGGTGCAGTCACCGCCTTTCTTCAGCTCGAACCCTGCGCCACTCTGTTTGGAGGATTGCGAATGTTCCTGTTCGGCTTTGAGCTTAGCAAGTTTGGCCTTCAGCAAGCCTATGTGATGTTCGGTGTGCTTATGGATCTGAGTCCGGCTCATCTCCTCCTCTATGGCCCGAATCTTTTCAGGTAACCCCAAACTCGCCTGCTCCACTCACGAAGTAGGATACGATTGGCAATAAACAGAACGTCAGAGGCTTACTTCACTTGTGATTCTCACAAGCCGGAGAAGCCGAATAGTGGTTTTTCTTCGCTTCTTGGAACGCCTTTTCATCGAACCCCTTGTCGACCCTGTAGATTACCATGTGGCAGCTTCCACATTCGATGCTGCTAGGGTCTTGAATCGGTGCCTGCTTTCCCGCGCCGGCTAGGAGTAGACCTTTCGGTGCTAACCGTTTGATCGGACCACCGAGTTCAATCATATCCTTTCTGGGTGCAGGCCTCCAGACCGCACCACCACACCTAGGGCATTTCTGCCGATTGGTTTTAGCCGCCAAACCGCATAATGCGCATATCCAATTCATTTCCACGCCATCGCTTAGGGAGATTATTTGACCCCACTAATGTTTCTATTCAACTTGCTTTGTGGGTTGTGAAGCCCGATCTTCATTATAGACAACATAGAAAATCACGTCGCGATATTTGAAGAACTTATCGTTATGGGGATTTCACGTTTAGGTCCACGTTGGGCGGCATCCCCGACCCCGATTCAACTTTTAGTTGTTTTGGATCACGAGGTACGAGTAGTGCGTGGGTGGAAGATAAACAGCACGGGTGATTTTCTAAACCCCAACTTCGCTCCGGAGGTTCACCATCGTTTGTAGTATTTTCGGTGTGTTCTGCAGCGGGTGCATGTGGCGTCGCGGTACGGTTTGCCGATTGAAGGTTTCTTCCGTTCCCAAGCTAGGTCATGTTTGGTTTCGGCCTGGCACTTTTCACAGTAGAGGGTTACCGATTCGACCAAGCCCAAACATCCCCTTCGAATGCGCTAATCCACCACTCTTGCCATCGCGTCCAAAACCGTCCAGCTCCCAGAGACTAGAGTACTCCGGTGGGAGTTTCTTCAGTTTCCTTATGGAATGAATTTGGATGGTTGCCTGAGCTAATGGGCCACTTTTGACGGAGAACATGTAGGTGGAGGAAGCTTCCCCGCGACTGCGAATTTCAATCTGCAATCCCTTACAATGAGCCTTACCCCGACGCTCAGCAGCCATCAAAGAATCATGAAACCCACTAAGGGACAGGTTATGCTTCCTCGCAAGCTGAAGCAAGTAAATCAAATCCCTATCCCGACCCCGTGCCGTCGGTATGTTCCCTAACGCTGGAATGATATTTCAACTCCGCAGGCAGGTACTAAGACGTCATTCGTAATAAAGCAACGGGAATTATGTCTCAAAATCTTGCCCGCAGGCCCTGCGAAACCTACTTGAACCACTGGTTCACCCAATGGGAGCCTTCAAAGCTATTATTGAACTGCCTCTCGCAACAGGGAAAACAAGGTAGGGTGCGGGTTCCTGCGTTGGGTGTTTTAAGTGGTTGACTTCTGCACCGAATGCGGCGCTTACATCTCCCCTAAGCAGGGGGGCTGTTCTCACTGCAAACACCTTCTGGTCAAGGAATTTCAACCGCTCAACCTGCCAATCGCAAAGCTCACGATTGAGGATGTCCTAACCTACTTTCCAAGTCCGACAATGAGAAAATACCAGAAGGAGATCATCACTCAAACTGTTCAAGCCTATCAGTCTGGAAAGAAATGCGTTATCGTAATAGCGCCTACGGGTTTCGGAAAATCCCTCGTCAACGCCGCCTTTACCTCGGTCACCAAATCGTTCTACGTCACTCCGCAGCTCGCCCTTATTGATCAGTTGCTCGCGGATCCTAATTTGAGGGCTCGGTTTGTTGAGATTAAGGGCCGCCAAAACTACCAATGCTACTACAGCCCGCGTCGGGGAGTGCATGTCGGTAAGTGCCTGACGGAGGGTTATCCTTGCAACGAGCGTTTGGACGTGTGCCCCTACTGGATGCAGAAACACCTAGCCCTCCAAGCGCCAAGCGTCCTCACGAGCCTAGCGTACCTAATCCTCGAGGGTACGACGGAAGGAAGCGAAACCTACCTCGGAACACGACCACTACTCGTCCTAGACGAGGCCCATAATCTCGAAGAGCAATGCCTCAATCATGTCTCCCTAAAATTCACCCCCTTCTCAGTCCCATACGAAATCTACCACAAACTTCTCCCCAACTTGAAGGAGGTGGGTAGCAGGGTCGAGCTTGAAGTTTTCCTCGCCGACGTCGCCGGCTACCTCAAACTAATACTGGGAAGGTTGCAAACGAAGAGTGAGCAGAACGCGATTTCGCTGATCGAGGCTGAAGATAAGCAACTTATGGAAAGGTTCCTCGAAAGTTACAACCTGTTCATGTTCTCCAAATCCGAATGGGTCTGGGAGGTTCGCAACGACCAACTTCTACTCCAACCCGTCTTCGCGAGAGAGTTCATGAAGAACCTCGTGTGGAAGAGAGGGGAAAATTACCTGATCTCATCCGCCACCATCCTCGATCCAGAAGAATACGTGAAGCTCAACGGCCTAACCGACCTCTTAAAGGAGGATGAAATCGAAATTCTCGAAGCGCCCAGCACGTTCCCACCAGAAAACCGCCCAATAATCGACGCAACCGTCGGCCCACTAACCATGCAACAATGGGACACGAACATGCCCTTGGCAGTGACCGCCGTCGAAGAAATCCTCCACAAAGAGAAGGGTAACGTTGCGATTCACTGCCATTCGTACAGGCATCAACGCGCTCTGGTCGCCAACCTTTCACCCAAATTCCAACGCAGGCTCATCGTACATACCGGCAACGACCGAGAAGAGAAACTGCAGGAATGGATGAGGTCACGCGGCAAAGTCTTCGTCTCAGTAGCTTTCAACGAGGGACAAGATTGGAAGTACGAACTCTGTCAAGCCCAGATTTTGCTCAAGGTTCCTTTCGCGGACATCGGTGATAGGAGGGTCAAGAGACGGTTGGAGCTAGGGCATCGTCAGTGGTATCTGAATCAGGCGATGTTGGAGGTGATTCAAGCGTACGGCCGCGCGGTCAGGGCTGAGGATGATGCTGCCAGGTTCTATGTGGTGGATGGAAGCTGCACGGAACTGATCAGGAACACGTGGCGGTTCATACCAGACTGGTTCAAAGTCGCCTTCCCTCCAACCTTCAAGCAGGGTCCAACGAACTAGTCAACTCAATCGAACTGTTGGTCATTTCCGTAATATCGCTTGAGGCATCGGATATGCTTAATCGAAACCCCGCATCGGCTTTCATCGCAAAACATGCACTATTCACTCCACCCTGAAACTCATTTCCCTGGCGGCTTTCATTCTAGTACGTTTTACGCAAAGGACAATTCCTCAGAGATGACAGGGCGGCCACATTTCCTATATCTTGTTGGGACCGTCATGAGAAAATCATTCATGATCGTTGGAGATGCCGCTAACCAATAGGCAAGAGGCCGAACGCCTCACTCTACCCAAACAACCCCACCAAGACGGACCGCTTTTCGATGGAATGCAGAAAAAACACACTAGGACTGTTGAACTCTGTCGAAATTAGTTGGTAGGTTGTGAATTAACCTGGCTCGGTGTCCGAGCGGTTAGTGTGTGAGCTACAATTGCAGCACTTGTTGCAGTTCGCAGGTTCCACAGAGGGCGTAAGTTGATTGATGGCAATTGGGGCATGTTTGGCCTTCAAGGCCCTTCCCAACTTGCGCCAAATTCTACCGCGCCCTGCCTGTCGCTTGACCCGCTCTACTGGCCATTCGTTTCCGTTTCTTCTGCCATTCAGGTCTCGTCAAATCAAAAACCCTTCCATGAGATCAAGTAACATGCTGCGAACTGAAGAACCTTTCCCGTTAACCTTTGCCTTGAATTGCAAAACACAATATTCCTGTTCCATCATGTCATCGGGTGTAATTCCCGTCATCGACGATTCTGGTCTCCGTTTGTTCCCTGAGATCATTTTCATCTGTATCATTTGTATCTAGGTCTGTTTCGAGTAATTCTAGAGCTGAAAGAATGCCCTGGAGGTGCAGACTTAGACTGTAAAGCCATCCATATGGCCGCGTGCTTTCTTGCGTGATTTGTGGAATTATTTCGGTCCCGCGCTGATGGTGAACGTGGCTTACCGTGGATCCAAGTAATTATGGGACAGATATCAGTGGATCCTTCGCCTATAGCATGCTTGGGGTCGTCTGGTTAGCCGAACCCTAACACAAAACGTTTGTAGAAGACGCTTGACATAGAGATAATGGAACCAAAAATCGCAAACGGTGTAGAGAGAGTTGAGTGCAGAGACGAACGAGACTCACATGATGTATTGTTCAAATTGCGGTAAGAAAATCGAAAAACCTGTTCTACACGAGGGGTACGCATTCTGCTCAGATCAATGCCGAGAATCCTTCATACTCCCGCGACGTGCTCCGAAAGCCTGACTACGTGTGCCTCTGGAATTGAACAGGTAAGGTTGGGATGGAAGGGCAAGCGTCAGAAAGGAAGAGAGGAACGAAAACAAGAAAAGGGCAGAACGAAGGCTACTAAATCTTATGACAAAAAGGAATTACGAAAAAGAATTTCAAATTCCTAGCTGCGTGACATAAATTGCCTCAGACTCAAGAGAATAAGTCGAAAAGAAGAAAGAGAAGGAAAACGACGAGGGCTCACGACTAGAACCGACGGGTGCTTCGAGCGCTGCGGCACGAGAACTAGGGATGGCTATTCCTGTTAGAGGGGGGGTCTTATGATGACCGAGGGCTACGGTGATTCTTGTGGGTCATCATGGCCTTCCGGGTTATTGAGACTTAACGCTCAATACTTGTGTGGGCGGTGCGTTGAGCGTCGATTTTGATTCGTTCAAGCGGTGACGCGTCTTTGCACATGAAATCGCATGAATTTTAGGAAACAGAAAAGCGTGTGGTTAGCGGATTGGGGTTCGGAAGAGAGAGCTCGGTGTGTAGTTAATATAGCGCGGATGACGTATACGTTACCAGAGGTAACAGCCAGAAACCATGTGGCGCAGCCCACACAATCTTGAGGCTCTCTAAGAACAGGCCTCTGACTCTAGGTCAAAGCCGTTACCTCATCCATAGAAGTTACAATTTGATGATTTGATATGTCGACACAAGGAATGCAAGTGATGATCCTGAGAGAAGGGTCTCAACGTAGTACGGGAAGGGATGCGCAGCGGAACAATATACTCGCCGCGAAAGTAATCACTGAAACCATCAAGACCACACTCGGGCCTGAAGGGATGGATAAGATGTTGGTAACTGGCATGGGTGATGTAGTGATAACGAACGACGGAGCTACCATACTGAAGGAGATGGATGTTCAACATCCCGCCGCTAAGATGCTTGTTGAGGTAGCGAAAAGCCAAGACAGTGAAGTGGGCGATGGCACGACCACCGTCGTAGTTCTCGCAGGCGAACTCTTGGCGAGGGCAGAGAAGCTTCTGGATCAAGAGGTCCACCCGACCGTCATCGTTGAAGGCTACAAGAAGGCTTCCCAGAAAGCTTTGGAGATCCTCCAAAACCTATCCATTGGCATACAGCCTGACGACGATAAGATGCTTAACCTCGTCGCAATGACCTCGATGGGCACAAAGGCAACTGTAGGAACCAGTGAACACCTTGCAACACTAGCCACGAAAGCCGTCCGTCAGATCATGGAAGAGAGAGATGGCAAGACTACTGCCGACATAGATCGAATCAAAGTCTTGAAGAAAAAGGGCGAAAGCATGGAGCAAAGCGAACTCGTCAGAGGCATTGTTGTCGATAAAGAGATCGCGCACCCTCAAATGCCGAAACAAGTAAAAAACGCGAAAATCGCCCTACTCAACGCGAAACTCGAGATTGAGAAAACTGAGTTCGATGCTAAGATTAACATCAATTCACCAGATCAAATGAAAGGCTTCCTCGACGAAGAAGAATCAATGCTCCGCGAAATGACGGAAAAGGTAGCAAAGAGCGGGGCCAACGTGATCTTCTGTGAGAAGGGTATTGACGACATGGCACTGCACTTCCTCGCCAAGAAGAACATAATGGCTGTGAAGAACGTCAGCAGCGGCGACATGGAAAAACTTTCCAAAGCCACCGGCGGAACCATACAAGCCAGCACAAAAGACATACCCGCCGAAGGGCTCGGTGAAGCAAAACTCGTCGAAGAACTCAAAATTGGAGACGACAAACTCATCTACGTTCGCGACTGCAAAGACCCTCACTCAGTCACCGTGATGATCCGGGGCGGCTCCGACCATGTGGTCGACGAAGCTGAACGCTCCTTCCACGACGCCCTCTGCGTAGTCAGAAACGCCGTCGAAGATCGCAAGATTGTCGCTGGCGGAGGAGCCCCCGAAGCTGAAACAGCCAAGCAACTTCGCGACTACGCTCTGAAGGTGGGAGGGCGCGAACAACTCGCCATCGAAGCCTACGCCGAAGCGTTGGAAGCCATCCCACTCACAATAGCTGAAAACAGCGGGCTCGACCCAATCGACATAATGGTCGAACTCAGATCAAAACACGCAAACCCAGAAAACAAATGGTTCGGCGTCCAAGTCAAAACCGGCAAGATCGCTGACATGCTCACGAATAACATAATCGAACCGCTCAGAGTGAAACAGCAAGCCGTCAAATCCGCCACAGAAGCCGCCTGCATGCTCCTGCGGATAGATGACGTCCTATCCTCAAAAGGCATGAAGGAAGGCGGCCCTTCAGGAGGCCCCGGCGGGATGCCGGGAGGCATGCCTGGCGGAATGCCCCCAGGCATGATGTAACCACCCTTAAGTCCTCATGATGTTTCGACCTGCCCGACGTTTTCTTACAGGACCGCGTCCACCACGCGACTTAGCCGCACGCCTCTTCGCCGCAGTCATTCTGCCGCCTCTACTCTTCTTCGCCATCTTGAAATCACCTCTCGAATCTCTTTTTCAGGTTTTGTCCCTTCTATCCTGAAGGGTTCGCTTCGTACGTGCTCATTTTTGAGCCGCATATGGGACAATCGGCCATAGCGTAGTCGGTTCGGTGCTTATGCTCTGTGGCCACGACGGTTCGAGGGGCTTTGCACTGCAAACAGTAGAACAGCATAGGCTGGTTCTCACGGAACTGGAACTGGGGCTTCAGGTTGGCGCCGCACTGATCGCAGTAATTATTCGAATAACTCATAGCAAGAACTCCTATTACAATATCCGACGTCCTTGAAGTAGTCTAACTATTATCACTATGACTGCGATGACGAGCAATATGTTGATTAGAGCTCCGCCGATACCGACAACCAATCCCAGTAGCCAAAGAACTACGATAATCACGATTATGGCCACTAATATGTCCATCAACGATTCACCTCTCAACCTAACATAGCTGAATTGGACTACATATCTATATCGTTAAACTAGCAGACCCAAAAACCTAGGGACCGATGCTGCTGCTACTGCAATCCATTCGAAAAACGACCAAATTCCAATAAAACATGACGGATTTGTCACGTCCGCCCGGTTGAGTTCATACGACCATACATACGGTCGTAAGAGTTCGTGTCATGTGACACACTTTTCTGAAAATAGACATAAGATAATGGCCGGTCCGGACGCATCATGTTCCGAACGCGGTGCGTGTTCCCTTTTCCCGTCGCTAATAATCGAAAGGGTCGCGGGTGCTAAGTAGCTTTGCTGGCGCGTAATCTAGACATGATCAAATCAGCTATCTTGTCCGGGTTCGGGACGTCGGCCATTTCTGCGACTATGTTTTCACCATGCTCCGTCCCGCGAACTAAGCCGTAGCCACTCTTTGTCACAGGAACAATGTCCCCATACCTCGCCAATCGACCCACAATGCTCTGCGAAACCTGCACGTCACTAATGGATGAGAACGGAATGCGCCGAACACTACGACGCAACAACTGCCTCTTCACAACAAGATCAGAGTCAGTAATCAGATACGTGAACGCGTTCCTACGAACAACACCAATCAACACACCTAGGAGGCCTATGCCAATCAATGTCAAGGCTGCATAGCGTAGGAGAGAAGCGGCAGATGGTGATGGAAATTGGAAAACAAAGCTCACACCGTAAACCACGATACCCAAGAATACTACGGCAAAGTCTTTCCAAGCGAAGGGCACAAGACTTGGCTTGATTCTAATCTCTTGTTTCGCTTGAGTCGACAAAACCTTTCGGTTGATAAAACGAGAGGCTTGCTCCGATAAGGGTTTCTATTCTCGATTGGTTTCAACTCAACCGGTGGGCCGTCCCCCATCATCGAATCGCTGTACTGTATGGATCTCGCCCTGATTCTCTAGGCTATCGCAGGGCCACGTGTAGACGCTTGTACCAAATTGTAGTTCCTACAGCGCATAACGGATTCTCAAGCTTCCGATTCGAATCGAGTCGTTGACCTGCACTTAGGACAAAGCGGATAAAATGACGACATGGATGAATCAGATATCTACACCCTAGTAATCAACTGCATCAAGAGCTGGATTCCATGGGTAACATTCATACCCTAGGTTATGCAGAACAATGCTTACATATGTGTGCTGCTATCTATGTATCAGGAAAGAAGGTGAAAAGAACTCATGAATGGTAAAAACCAGCAGATAAGAGGAAAGTTTCGTGAACTAACAGGCAAAATGACATTCAATGTGGGCCAACAGATTAGGGGCAAGTATGATCAGCGAATAGGAAAAGTTCGCGAAAAGATGCAAAAGGCTAAGGCGTCGATTTGAGTTGAGTTTAAGTGACGATTAAGCGAATCGCTTAATCTTACATTTTTTCTTTTGCAACATAGACATGCCACAAATGGAGTAAGCGATGGTGGTGGACACCAACGGTTAACCCCTATCGCGGTCACTCGAGGCTCTAGCTTTTTCTCTGGGCTTGCTGCGCGAAAACACTTCTCGTACCTTTGTAAGGATTCTTTGTGATACAAAATCGTTTTGAAAACGTGTCGTCTTGTAATCTCTAACTTCCCGTGTCCCGGGAAACGGTTAGATTAGCGTATCGGGTTGCCCCTAGTTTTTTCCCCCGTCATCAAAGGTAAGCTTCGGTGGTGAGTCCCATCTTGCGCGGGAGCTAGATGGATCGGCTCCTTGCTCGGTACGTAGGTACGCTGAAATTCGGTGTATAACTGAGACTTAATGCTCACCGATTGGCGTGGTTTTGGGCGGCTTTTGGTTTCTAAAGTCGATTAGCGAGTTTCTTGGATACTATTACTGAGGATATGAAAAGTGTTGAAAGTACTATCGTAGGAGTGGATATTATGAGAGCTAGTTGTGATGAGAACAGCTCTCCAAACGTGAGGGTTCCTAATCCGCCGAACAACATGGCAGCGAGCGCTCTCTCAAGCACCCTCTGGCCCTTCCAATTGCGGATACGCCTGACTCTAGCTCTTAGCACACCCAAAGGTATTCCCAAGTAGAAAACGCCGATTAGGGAACTCGCTAGGAGCCCGGATAATAGTACGGCAAGCTCGGGGTAGGAAGAGGTTGCTGAGAACAGGTTTGATGTTAGGTATAGGATTCCTACGAGCGGATAGAGCACGCCTTTCATCACTGTTCGTTCAACCCAGTGCGTGTTCAAGTAGGCTGCAACGCCGGGACTGAATGAATAGTACCAAGCGTTGAAAACTAACATGAAACTGGAACCCGATTTAGTCTCCATGATAGAATTGTCACGGAAGTTACGGAGCAACTGAACCTCAGGCGCGACTTGTGAACCATACGTTGCAGTCGCGATGAGGCATGCAGGAGCCGCGACACTGGTACCTGTACCGCTGGTAGATGTACCGCTAGTAGAAGTACCACTGGTAGAAGTACCGCTGATAGATGTAACCGTAGTTGAAGATGACGTGACCTGAATAGTCACATTCGCTGTATGTACAAGCAATCCACTGAACCCGGTGACCTGTAGCAGGTAGCTACCCGTTGTGGCTGTGAGGGAAGTGGCTATAGTTAGAGTTGAGGAGGCGACTGCGTTTGGCAATGGGGTTACAGGCCCATCGAGGTTGATCGTGACTCCGTCAGGAGCTGTGATACTCCAGGAGGCTGACAGTGAGACGCTGGAGCTGAATGCGTTTTCTGAATAGACAGATATCGTTGCCGTCGTTGAACTTCCCTGATTTATCATGATCGTCGCTGACGAAATTCCAATTGCGAAGTCTTGCAAGCCAGCCCGAATCACGGTTACATTAAAGCTTGTGAAATGCGACAGAGATCCGCTTGTTGCAATAATCGGTATCGTGTAGGTTCCCGTTGGTGTAAATCCTGCGACTGATACGATAAGCTGGGCCGCTGCGGTCCCCGCTAACGGCACAGGTATAGGGTTCGCATTGAAGCTAAGGCTTAATCCGTTCACGGCGGTTGTTGTGAGAGTGACAGGAGAGGAGAATGTGCCGGAAGATTGCAATGTTACCGTTGAGTATGCTTGCGAGCCTTGAATCACATTAATCGTTGTCGGTGAAATTGAAACGCTGAAGTCGCCTCCTGATACCATGACCTGGACCAAGATATTCACCGCATGGCTAAGCGAACCACTCGTCCCTACTACGTTGAGCGTATAAGTTCCTGGTTGAACCGTAGTCGAGGCGGAAAATGTTACGGCAACAGGAGTCACCCCATCGTCCGGCGGGGCAGCAGATCCAGGAATAGTGAAAGATAGGCCCTGAGGGAACATGCCAAACCAGGACGCGGACAGGGTGACGGGCGACGTAAAGTGGTTAATTGAGGACACATAGACGGTTCCTCCCGAGCTCGCTCCTTGATTAATTCCGATCGGAGCAGACGAAGAGGTGATGGTAAAGTCTGGGCTCGCAGCTTGCGATATGATAATTGTGAAGGGTGTGCTATGCGTTAACCCTCCGCTGATTCCGGTAATCAGCATCGAATAAGTTCCCGAACTAGCCGACGAACTAACCGATATGGTCGCGGTTGCCGTTGCTGCCCCTCCCGACAATTCGGTCATCGGATTTGGTGAGAAATTCACAGACACCCCGGAGAGACTACCATTAGCTGTTAGTTGTACGGCAGAAGAGAAACCACCGAAAGAGCTCACGGTTACAGTGGCGGTCGTAGAAGTGCCAGGCTGAATGCTTAGGCTCGAAGGCGCAATTGCGATAGTGAAATCTTTAGGTGAAAGCACCTGCAAAGTGAACTGGGTCGAATGAACGATAACGCTTTGAGAGACACCTAACGGGCCGCTTGTACCGGTCACGGCGATGGGGTAAAGCCCAACAGCCACCCATGACGGAACGGAGATCAAAAGGTCTGTACTGGCTGAGATACCATGAGGGCTCGCAACGCCCGAGCGAAACAATTGGTTTGAGAAACTCAATGACACACCAGAAGGTTCCCCGCTAAGTGTCAAAGATATGGCTGAAGAGAAACCGTTGAAGGAGAAGACGGTGACGGTCGCGGATCCCTGTCCGCTGGGCAGTATGCCGACAAGCGGCGGAGAGACAGAGATCGCGAAGTCCTGCGGACTAGTCTGGGGTGTTACTATCAGCTCAAACGCATAAGTGTGGATAGTTGAACCACTCGATCCAACAAGCGTGAGATAATATGTGTTACCCGCCACACTTGGATCCACCGTGAACGACGCGTTTGTGGTCACGGTACCTCCCGCAGGCGGCGTAACAGGATTTGAGTTGAAATTAACTGTCACACCGACCGGAAGGACTGAGAAAGACAGTTGCACTGGATCACTGAATCCGTTCACCGAAGTAACGGTTACAACTACGCTCGCTTGCGAACCTGCCACCAAATTCATACTGGAAGGTGAAATGGTCAGCGCGAATGTAGTAAGCAGTTGCGCATTTACCGCCATGGCGGAAAAGGAAAATAACATAAGGAGAATTATTGCTGTTTGAAGAAAAGCTCTCTTTCCTTTCTCACTCAAGTTGCTCCACACTTCTATCGGAATGTGTCTTCCTTCGCTCGTTCATGCTGAGCCTATTCAGAGGTACTTTGATGCTAAGCCGACTATGCCGCCGATGAGTACGAGTACGCCACCGAGGCCGCCTCCGAGCACGCCTACGACTATGAAAACAATGTCCCAAACGAGGTCTTTGACACGTTTGGCGCCATAGATGGCAACAATGCCGAGGATGATTTCAATGATCCCCCAAAATGCTCCACCGAGTGCCCCAAGCAACGATGGCACGAGTATCATGAAAGCCATTCCCACGAAACTCAGGAGCCCTTGGATTACAAGGATTATGCCGCCGATTAATACGAGATAGTACGCAAGCCTCCCTAAGGAAGCGTTAGCCATCGAGCATCATTCACGTTCGGATTCTAAAGAGAGAGGTGTAGGTACGGCAGGGCGAGGAAGATTAGGCCCACAATGATTAGGATGATGCCGACGAATTTTGCTAGCTTGCCCGCGAAGAATACGATTATGCCCAGGATTATCATTACGATTGGGTTCAGGGTCAGCAGCCACTGGTACGCTGAATTAGCCATAGAACTTGCACTCTGATTCACACCTATCTCGTTAAGAATTCGAAATAGACTTACGCCAAGTAACGGAGCGATCATAGAATAGATCTTGCTCATATCAATTCACGCAGAACATAATAGGGTTGAACCACGCTTATAAGGTTATATATTTATGTCGATAGCTTAGCATCTGTCAGGGAATGTAGACTTTGGGGAAAATGTTCATAGTTATTTCTGACGAAACCGAACGCAGACTCCGACTCGCCGTTGTCACAATCCTCGGCGGAAAGAAGGGCGACCTAAGCAGTGCCATCGAGGTGGCCATCAAAGAATGGTTGGACAAACATGCCACAGAAGCCGACATTACTAAATGGGTGCGCGGCCAG
>Ga0181527_1000240_pt1 | contig 63800 bp, 59 predicted proteins | sample PEATcosm2014_Bin_30_FD_119762 | JGI IMG/M metagenome (GOLD analysis project Ga0181527, IMG submission 119762) | Peatland microbial communities from MTU Mesocosm Facility, Houghton, MI, USA - PEATcosm2014_Bin06_60_metaG | ecosystem: Environmental > Terrestrial > Soil > Wetlands > Peat | place...
CTGTCCCATTGTAACATCCTCCAGACGATGGTGGTACAATCCTATTGTCTGGAATCAATATAAGTAATGCATTAGCCTTTGTCAAGCACTAAAAACGAAATTGATGAATTTATAGAGGCACCCTTAATGTCTTTTTGATGTTGAACTAATTGTTTTCTTTCAATCCATTTAAACTTTCGCTGATCAATAAGGCTACCCCCACATTGACAAAGCATTGTTTTGGACATGGTATATTCAATTGAATTTGTTTCTGAATCCAGATAAATAGTTCTGGAGCATTTAGTACACTGTAGCGACTTCGGATTAAAATGATCATGACAAAAATAATGATAACAAAATATTCCTAGTCCTGAAACCCACGCCCTTGAGATTCGAACTCTCGACCAGAGTGCTGATGAAAAGCGGCTCAAACATGCTGTTCTCCTTCACTTTATCTTGACCAAAGTCTTGGGAAACTAAAGATAGAGGAAATAGAATTACTCTTGATGAGAATTTGGTTATAAAAACATTAGAAATGCAGTACGGCAATGGTGAGTGGTCAAAGGGGAATTGACAGCTAATCGTGACCGTGCTCAAAAAGCATAACATAGCCGCAGTTTTCACACGTGCGCAGTTCCAAGGCAATGTTGCCTGAATTTTGTCCTGCATCATCATTTTTGTGTCTTGCAGGGCCGGTTCCGAGCTGCCTAAGACGATAAAGGTTTTTGTGCAAGAAGAGATTCCCTTTGCCGCATTGTGAACACTTGATTTTGTCTCTGCCTGTTGAATCGGACATGCAAATCCTCCAGTCCCTAAGTGCATATGCTTAAATCAATAAACGCCTTTCCAAAAGGGTAGGGACAACGTGGTAATCCTTTGAATTTGAGTATGGCGGGCCTCGAGGCCTAATTTTATCGGTATTATTTGAACTACCCCCGCATGGCCGACTACTCCTTGAACCCGACGATTTGCCTGTCGTATTCGGCATTCAAGATCGAAATAAGCACGGACTTGCCCCTCACTTCTCTAAAGTCTTCTGCCCGGACGGCAATATCATCATTTATGACGTTGACGCGATTATTATTCAAGATTTCCTGGATCATGTGGGAAATTGCAGATTTGCCGCTGTGGGGAGCGCCAATTATCTGTATCACGAAATCAAATTGCTGTGTCTTGTGCGGCATTAATTCTCCTTTAGTCGAGAAAATCCTGTGTTCCGCCTTCTGCGGATTTCCGGCCCTGCGGAACGCCATAAAATAATCGTGAGGCCATTATGCGGGTATTTGCGCCAGATGAGATTTTTATAAAGGGAGCCGGCGCGCCATCCGCATACGGTTTTCTAACCGAATCCTAACTGCATCAAAACAATCGGAAACAATTTTGCAAAGAGAACGAAATGAATGAAAAAAACAGGCCGCTCTCATACGCGTTGCAAGCGCGCAGGAAGACAAGCAACCCTATCGGCGCCTACAGCAGGCTGATAGGGACATTCATAATGAATTGGAGCAAGTTGGAACATGAACTGAACGGAGCAATTTCCGAAGCAATCAATGACCGGGCGCATCAGGTGGGACATCTGGTAATCGAAAATCTATCAACCTACAAAAAAATAGATTTATTCCACAAACTCTATCTGGAACTCGAAAAGATAAAATCAAGAGGCAACGCGATTAAACTGTTGTACCTTCGATACAAACTGACCGAATTGAACTCATTTCGGAATAGCATTGTGCATGCTAATTGGCAGACGTTGAATAAAAAGGGGTTTGTAAGAACGAGGACAGGGCAAACTGAAGACGAAGGCTTCATAGAATTCAGAAATGTCCTGATAAAGCCGACAACAATAAGGATCCAGATACGAAATGCGATACGGTTGACAAAAGCACTCATTGGATACACCGAAAGGGCGCTCAGGGCCTGAGTGATTACCCGCGCTGCCCGAAAACCAGGCAAGGGTCTCGGTTTACCGTGCTGCAGCTTCCGCCTTGTTCACTAACTGCACGATTATCCTCTTCAACTTGTCGAAATCAACCGGTTTGGTCAGATACTCGGCGATTCCCATGGTTTTTGCCATTTCCGCCGAAACAGTTTCGCTGTAACCGGTGCAAAGGATAATGGGCAGGTCGGGCCTCAGCTCAAGCATCTTGCGCGAAAGCTCCAGGCCGGTGAGCCCCGGCATCGTCTGGTCGGTAATGACGATGTCGAACTGCATGGGATTGGCCGTGAAAATGTCCAACGCAACCCTGCTGTTTGTGAGGCTGGATATTGAGAATCCGATAAAACGAAGCATCTCCTCAGCCATCAAGGCGATCATCGGCTCGTCGTCCAGAAAAAGGATATTGATATCTTTTGTAAACAGACTGCAGGTTTCGTCACTCATCTCGGGCTTTCCGTCGACTGCGGGCGCCACGGTCGGCAGATAGATGTGGAATGCGGTACCCGCGTTCACCTCGCTTTCCACCGAAATCGACCCGTTGCATCCTTTGACAATCCCGTGGACAACGGAGAGCCCCATGCCCGTTCCCTCGCCCTGTCTCTTTGTTGTAAAGAACGGGTCGAAGATCCTCGTGAGAATCTCAGGCTTGATGCCGTGCCCGGTATCCCGAACAGTGAGCCGCACGCAGGACGGCTGCGGCGGTTCCGTATCTTCAGACCAGCCGAGAAGCGGGCCGGAATGATCGGCAAGCATGATCTGGAGAATGCCGCCGTGTTCGCGCATGGCATGAGACGCGTTGGAACACAGGTTCATGAGAACCTGGTGTATTTCGGTGGTATTGGCATTCACCGTGTCGTTCTTTGTATCCGCGGACACGCGAATTTCAATGGTCTTCGGGATGGACGGGCGAACCAGTTCGAGCACCTCGGAAATCATGGCGGTGAGCCGCACCTGGGTCTTTTCTTCGCTGCCGTGCCGGGAAAATTTCAGGATTTGTGCAACGAGGTCCCGTGCGCGCTCCCCCGCAGTGATTATCTGGTTGATAAAAGATATCTGCGAGGCGTCTTTCTTCTTCGTGAATTTCAGAAGCAATTCCGCGTACCCGAGTATCGGCATAAGAATATTGTTGAAATCATGCGCAATACCGCCGGCCATGGTCCCTATGGATTCCATTTTCTGCGCCTGAAGCAGGCGTGCGCGCGTCTGTTTTCGAATTTCCTCAAACAGCCACAGCAGGCTGCCGTTGAGCACGATGCCGTCGTAGGCGCCATCTTTCGTTACGACAATGCCGTCGGGATTCTCATTCGAGGCGGAAAGCCGCAGCACCTCTTCCAACGGGGTGTCGATTGACACGATAAGGCTGTGCGTTATGAAGTGGGTGATGGGTTCCCGTTTTATGAGTTCGCGGCCGAACATGCCGTAGGTGTAATCTTTAAGATTGTACTCGCGTACCACGCCGACAACGGCGCCTCGGTCGTCGACAACGGGAAAGAAAGTCGCTTCTTTGTTGCTGCGGAAAATGCCGAAAACGTCATACATGCCGGCCGACAGGGGAATGGGCGGCAGACGTTTGATGTAGTTGGAAATATTCATGAGAACACCCGGCGGCGAAAGGACCATCTAAAAGGTTCCCTCAAAAATCAGGTAGATCCACGAAACCGGGATCCTTGCCGTTGGCAACAAAATACCGTGCATGAATTAGCCTTTTGTGAGAAAATGATGAGGACTGCATGCCGAACGGGCCCTCACAATGAACGGCGGATACTTCGGCTTACGGGCACTTACCGATTACTAACCGAATCCTCACCGCACGCCAGCAGTCCTCCGCTAATTTCTTACACATGACAACAGTATCTTTTGTCCAATACAAGGGCGGAGTGGGAAAAACCACGTGCACCGCTCTCTTGTGCCGGGTCCTTTCCGGGGCCGGATACCGGGTTCTTGCGGTCGACCTTGACAGATGCCAATATCACTTGTCTACCCTGCTCGGGGGCTCGCCGTCGCCCGGGCTCTGCAATCCGGGCGCGCCCACCACGCATGCTTCCGGGGTGCTGTCGCACCTGCTTCGCACCACGGCCTGCAAAACGCTCGAGTATATTACCCTGTGCGATTCGTTGTGCGATACGAGTTCGCGCGATGTGTTCCAACTCCGCAAACGCTTCGAGTTCTTCAACTTCTCTTCCCGCTACGACTACGTCCTTATCGATACGCCGCCCGGATTCGGTACGGTCCACGAACTTGCCCTGCACGCCTCCGACCATATTATTGTGCCAACCGACCTGTCGCCCATTTCGCTGTCTGTTGTCAAGCGGTTCTGCGCCGAACTCGATACCCGGCCCTGCCTGTCTGCGGTGCGCTGCCACATTCTCCGGCACTTTCTTGTTCCGTCAACAAGTGCGGCGCACGAAACGTCTGACCTGCACAGGGCGGTCAACGGAAGGATATCCTCGCATTCGCTGAGCGCCCACGACCGCATTCGCACGGTCACCTCCGGATGCCCCGATTTTCTGGAACTGCCGCTCCCGCGGCGTATTGTTTCGCAACTCGTTCTTATCGCCGCCGACCTGCTGAATGCCGACCGCGCGCGGCTGGAAAATGCCGCCTCAGGTTTGTGCGGACTGGACTATGCCGAGAGTCAAAAGGAACGTGCATCGACGGCGATTGACGGTCTGCTCAACACGCCGCCCACCGTGATTCTCGCGTCCGATTATTCCGTCTCAGCCTCCTGACGGGCCCGGCCCGATCTGCCCTTTTTTTCACCTCCCACTGCAAAGCTGCCCTGCCTCACAGGGTGGCATTGCATTTGAATGCGGGAAATCCCCGCGTCAGTTCATATCGAACTCTCGAGAACATGGCACAGGAAGAGCTTCTTACCGGAATCTAACAGACATTGCACTTTCGACTAACGCCGGACGGCGATATTTCTTGGGCGTGAAAAGGCTCGGCAGCATTGTTCGTGATCACAGCTGACCTGCACAACGCCCAAAACTCTCAAAGAAAAGGAGGACTCACTGGAACATTCAGGAATGGATTTTGTTTTGCGGAAGGAGAACGTTCGACTTCAATCGGAGAAAATAGACTAAACGTTAACAAGGAGGAAGAACCATGTCAGTCAAACTCGGAAGATGCTGGAATTCTCTGTTGGCGCCGCTGGCGATAGTCTTGATCTCATTTGCACGACTCGCAATTGCCGATGTTCCCGATGCAGTTCACGCCCCCAATTCCTGGCTGAACATCACCCCGGGCAGCGATGCATCTCAATTTTGTTTTTCCTGGGCCACCAACTCAGCCCACACTCCTGCAGTTCAAATTGTCAAAACAACCGGCGGCGATACCGTGAAATTCACCGGCAACACGTCGTCGCAAGCCATGTATGATTCAACGACGGGAATTATTCTGGCAGGATGGTTTCAGAACAGGGTGACGGTGACCGGGCTTGCGCTTTCCACCAGTTATATGTACCGCGTCGGCCACGACTCAACGTGGAGCGATTTTCACACTATCCAGACCAGGGACACCGGTTCCTTTGCCATCATCGCGGTAGGCGATCCACAGATTGGCGCTTCCACCGGCGGCATCGCCGCCCAAGACAGTAACGTTCTGCGTTACGACACCTTAGGCTGGCAGAATGCCATGTCCGTCGCCGTGCCCATGGTTTCAAACGCCAGTTTCATGATTTCGCTCGGGGACCAGATTGACAACACAACCTCCCGAACGGGTGCGGATCTGCAGTACAACGGCTACTTTAGCACCCCGCAATTGCTTGGCCTCCCTGTTGCCACAATCGACGGAAACCATGATTATGGTCTGGGTCATTATTACGGGTACCACTATAACCTGCCCAACCAGTCGTCGCAAGACGGAGCCACCGCTTACGGAAACGACGGCGACTATTGGTTTACCTATGGCAATACACTCTTTATGGTGATCAACAGCAATACCCAAAGTGCCGCCACGCACGATGTTTTTATAGGGCAGGCCATAGCCGTCAACCCGAAGGCCATGTGGAAAATCGTGTGTTTCCATCATTCCCTCTACAGCGATGCCGATCACGCCTTGGATGCTGATATTCTATTCAGAAGGAGCGCGTACCCCCCGGTTTTTGACAAGTATGGCATCGATGTTGTCATGTCCGGCCATGACCATTCATACACCAGATCGTATCAGATGCTCGGCGGTTTATCCGTATCAAGAGCGGCGGACAGTATCATGGCCGTGAATCCTCAGGGCACTCTTTACATGACTCTCAATTCCGGCAGCGGCTCCAAATACTACCCCCTTAACTGGACGTTCGTCGTCAACAACGTGACCACGTACCCCGTTTACTCCAAATACTTCTGGCAGCAAAACGAGCCGACCTTCTCCCGCGTCAAGATACATGCCGACACATTTTCCATCGTCACCTATGCCATCAACGGCGGCAATCAGACGGCGCCCATCGACAGCTACACGATTGTCAAGAACGGCTCTGTCCCGACAATGCCGACCGTTACAGCAAGGGGACACGGTTTGTCTCTGGCGGCCCGGCTGGTCCAAGGAACGTTGGTTGTCGAAGGACTGGAGGGAACGGCGCGACTCGAAATCTTCAGCGCTTCGGGCGCACGGGTTATGGACCTGGGGAAAAAGGTCTTCACTGGTTGCTTACAAAAAGTTCCCTTGGCAGGATCGCTGCGTTCCGGATTCTACCTGCTCAAGATCACCGGATCTCATAATGGAAGCGTGCCGTTGGCGTTGATCCAGCCCTGATCACTAGTTTATTACCGATAATCCACCCGCTGCGCGGGTGGATTATCGCTTGAACGCGCTGCCGTTGGCCGAAGAGCGATCAAAGAACTTTTCGCATGAAGCTAAGAGATTTAACAAACAGTAAGGTCGTACATACTCTCGCAGGCGCCGCGGCATTGGCGATATATGTGGGACTGATACTTCTTTTCTACAGCCACACGCGGATCCATCATCTCTATAGTTCGGCTCCCGGTTCTTATGTCCGCTATGAAAAGGCGCGCGTGGTAGCGGTGGAGAAAGAGTCATTGACAAGAGACAGCGCGACGGGGTTCGACGTGGGCGGGCAGAACGTTAAAATCAAAGTTCTTACCGGCGAGCATAAGGGCGAAGTGATGTCCGTGAGGAACACTCTTAACTACACCACCAATGTCCGGGCCCGGGTAGGCGCCGGGGTAATTGTCTGCATCGATACCGCCAATAAGAATACCTACGATGCCTGGATCTACAGCTATAACCGGGAACCCTACCTTTACCTGCTGGTCCTGTTTTTTTTCGCGATTCTATGCGCCGTCGGAGGAGGCCGAGGCGCCAGATCGGTTTTGGGAATAATTTTCACCTTTACGGGCATACTATTCCTTTTCATACCCATGCTCTACCGAGGCTATTCTCCTGCATTGGCGTCGATCGGCGTAGTGGCAGTCACTCTGTGCGTGACACTGGTCTTGCTCGGAGGTTTCACCGCGAAGACTTTTTCCGCCATTCTCGGCACGATGTCGGGAGTGGTTGTATCGGTGGTTTTTCTGATGGCGGCCCTTAAAATCACCCACCTTTCGGGATTCAGCACCAACGAGGCGGACATGCTTATCCAGATTGCGGGGAAGACCCACATGAAAGCCGGGGAACTTTTGTTCGCGGCGATCCTGATTTCGTCGCTGGGCGCCATCATGGATATTGCCATTTCCATCGCCACGTCGGTCAATGAAGTCTTTGCAAACAATAGTAGCCTGAGGGCAAAGGACCTGTTCAACTCCGGCATGAACGTGGGGCGCGACATGATGGGTACCATGGCCAATACCCTTATTGTCGCCTTCACAGGAACCTCGCTCAATATGCTGGTCCTGCTTTATGCCTGGGATGTCTCATATTATCAATTGATAAACAATAATATGATCGGCATATACGTTATTCAGGCCGTTTCCGGCAGCATTGCCGTGATTCTGACGGTGCCGCTGGTCTCGTTCTTTTCATCGCAGATGATCCCCGCCCTTGGAGGCCGCGGCAAAAGGAGCGGTGCCCCAAGTGGGCGTTGTTCCGGATGTTGAGCATTTTCCAGCAGAAACAAACTACCTCTGCCGACAACCGGGGAACCCTTCAAATCGACAGGTGTGCAAAATCTTCCACTTATCCGCCTGTCAGCATATTCTTCACATTCATCCTTAGATCATCAAGATCGAACGGCTTTGCCATGAACATGTCGGTGGGCAAGAGATTTTTCTCCGTCAGCACTTCGGGCTTGATTGGCAAAGCACTGAGAATGATGACCCTGGTGTGCGCCAGCCCGGGGTTGTTGCGGATGGTTTTGTAGAGCGACCAGCCGTCGGGTTCCGGCACAAGGATGTCGAGAAGAACAAGGTTTGGTTTATCCTGCAGGAGTTTTGCAAGCGCCTCGCCGCCGGTGTCGACGCAGGTAATTGAGTACACGGGAGACGAGACCGTGATCTTTATGAGCTCGCTGATATGCGGATCGTCTTCAACAACCAGGATTTTGCAAGGGATCATACGGGCTCTGGTCCAGGCAGACCCATGATTGGAGGCGTTTGCTTTGGTCCGGCTATAATTATAATAAGGAAATATCGTATCATGAAAGAAAATTATGCTCCGTCATTTAGAAATGCATGACAGAGTTGCTAGAAATTGGTTAGCCGTCCGGAACCCTGACGCGACCACATCCTTCCTGGCACATTTGGGCCCGTATTTCGGACTTCCGCTAACGAAAAACTAACCGATATCACATTGTAATATCATAATCACACGCCATTTTATTACCGTTTCGCAGCTAAATCCGTAGCAAGAAAATTGTTGCTCATCCAATTCTAACAAAGTCCTAACTTGCTGGAAACCGGCGTCTCCCATTTTTTCTCTTTGACCTTCTGCCAAGGGCCGAAACGGGACGCAACATGGAAATGAAAGGGGGCCATGTCGGGAAAAGTTTCTACCTCAGGCGGCTGGAGTTGGAAGATAAATGAACGGTTGCAGGTTCGTTGCCGATGTCGATACACACACCATCAAAAAGGAGGTTGCCATGAAGGCACGTGTCTTTGGGTTCGGTTGTCTGGCGGTTTCGCTTGCGTGTTTGTCGATTCCGTCAAGCGCCTCGGCAGGGGATATTACCGGCGCGGGCGCAACATTCCCGTATCCGGTGTATGCGAAATGGGCCGAGGCCTACAAAGGCGAGCGGGGCGTCAGCCTGAATTACCAGTCGATCGGTTCGGGCGGGGGCATCAAGCAGATTGAGGCGAAAACGGTCGATTTCGGCGCCTCCGACATGCCCCTCAAGGAAGACAAACTGAAAGAGGACGGCCTCGTGCAATGGCCCATGATCATGGGCGGAGTGGTTCCTGTTGTCAATATTAAGGGGATCAACGCGGGAGATCTCAAGCTTTCCGGGCCGGTCCTTGCCGACATTTACCTTGGGAAAGTCAAGAAATGGAATGATCCGGCAATAACCAAAATAAACCCGAAGGTAAAACTGCCCGATCAGGACATCGCCGTTGTTCATCGTTCCGACGGGTCAGGCACCACCTTTCTCTTTACGAACTACCTGATGAAGGTGAGCAAGGAGTGGGCCGACAAGGTGGGTAATAATGCGTCGGTCGAATGGCCCGCCGGCATCGGCGGCAAAGGCAACGAAGGCGTTGCCAATTTCACGAGCCAGACGCCCGGCTCCATCGGTTACGTCGAATATGCCTATGCGCTGCAGAACAAACTCGCCTACGCAATGCTGTCCTCCCATGACGGCGCTTTTATCAAGCCCACCGCCGAAACCTTCCAATCGGCCGCGTCCCACGCGGATTGGAAAAACGCCCCGGGGTTCTACCTTGTGCTCACCGAGCAGCCCGGCAAGGATAGCTGGCCTATCACGGGAGCGAGCTTTATCCTGATGCACACCGAACAAACGAATCCGGATCAGGCAAAGACCGCCCTCAGTTTCTTTGCATGGTGCTATGCCAACGGCGCAAAAATGGCGGAAGAGCTGGCGTACGTTCCCATCCCGAAGGCCATTTCCGACCTGGTTGAAGAAACCTGGACAAAGAGTATTAAATCGGCCGATGGAAAGGCGATTTACGCGAAATAACGTTTTCCAGCTACCTTCTATTTATCCCCATTTTGGGCGATAAATAGAAGGGCTTTGCTACAAAAAGGACGCGACTGAGGAACTGTTAACATTCATAAAAAGGAGGAATAGTGAAAACGCGTTTTGAAATCACTGCAATAAGCGTTCTGTCATTAGTACTGGCATCCGGCGGCGTGGTCGCTTCATCCGCTCAGGATAAGCCGCAGGATACGTCCCAGGCGACAGCCGCTCAAGAAGCGTCGCCGCCCCCTGCCGAGATGAAGGCCCCGGAAGCAAAGCCTGCCGAGACCAAGCCTGCAGAAGTAAAGCCGCAAGGGAATTTTTACGGGAAGATCTACGCGGACTGGAACTACGATGTCACGAAGAACCCACCGGCCACCAGCGCCATCTACACCGAAAAGTCCCTGTTTGAATTGACCCGGGTCTATCTCGGCTACAACTACAAATTCAACACCGCCTTTACCACGGACGCGTTGCTTGATGTAGCACGCATCGATCCTCTCACCAGCGCGACGCTCAACGCTGTTCCGCCAACAACGACCGCGCTCGCAACCAAAATAAATGACAGTTACATCGCCTATGTGAAGACCGCGTACGTTGCCTGGAACGGGATTCTTCCCGCGACGACACTGTCGGTCGGGCAGTTGCCCTATTTTGCTTTTGACGTGATGGAGTCGTTCTGGGCGCACCGCTATATTTACAAGACCTTTATGGATCAGCAGGGAATGGAGTCGAGCGCCGATCTTGGCGCAAAGGTCCAGGTTAACCCCATAGATATGCTCAAGATCACGGCCGCTGTCACCGACGGCGAAGGTTACAAGGCAAGCCAGGACGCGTATGGCGACTACAAAGTCGGCGGCGCGGCGCAGGTCAATCCGATTAAAGATTTGACTCTGTATCTCTATGGCGACTGGATGCCGGAAAAGAAGAACTACCAAGATTCTGCGCAGCAAACCGTTGCCGCATTCGCCGGATACAATATTCTCAACATGGGAAAAATTGGTCTCGAATACGACAACCAGTTCAGAGTCGCAGGCGTTGTTCATCACAATCTGCATGGCGCATCCGCCTACGGGATGTACAATATCATCAAAGTGCTCGAAGTGTTCCTCAGGTACGATTACGCCTGGTCGGAGAACAAATACAGCACTACCGATGGCCAGACAGTCATCGCCGGTCTGCAGTACGCTCCTGTTTCCAAGGTAAAATTCGCGCTCGACTATCAGCGCGTAATTCCCAGAATTCAAGGCGGCGCCATTGCAGTGAACAAGATTTACCTCAACGGTGAATTCGATTATTAATGATGGATGCTCCGAAGACCAGCGACCGGTCGCCATGAGGGCCGGTCGTTGGCCGCATTTTTGCGTCCTAACCACATTGTAACATTTTCCTAATGATTTGCTAATATAATTGGTCGATTTTTCAAGCAGAAACGCTTTCATTCAGGCGAACGGCTGTGTGAAAATCGGAAAGGCGGGTTCGGCCTCATGACCGATGAAATGGCAACAAGCTTTGCCGCAGCCCCGGAAGACCTCAGTCTGGCGGCGGCAAAAACCAAGTCGATTGAAAGCCCGCGACCGCGCGTGGCATCCGGTGACTGGTTTGAACCTTTTTTCAATCTTATTTCCAGGGTTGCGGCCTTTATCCTTGTCGCCACCATGATCGCCATTTTTGTTCTTCTGGCGTATCAGAGTTTTCCGGCAATCCGTAAATTCGGCATATCGTTTATTCTCGATGGTTCATGGAACCCGGTTACAAATAAATTCGGCGCTTTGCCGGCAATGACGGGCACCATCATCACCTCTCTGATGGCTGTGCTGTTCGGCGCGCCGCTGGCGCTCGGAGCGGCTTTTTACCTTAACGAGCTGTGCCCGTTTCGTCTGCGTTCGACTCTCACCACAACAATAGAACTGCTTGCCGCAATCCCAAGCATCATCTACGGAATGTGGGGTTTGTTCGTTCTTGTCCCCATCATGGCAGGCACGATTCAGCCTGCTCTTATCAACAGGCTGGGCCCGCTTCCCATCATCGGAATCCTGTTCCAGGGGCCTCCGTTCGGCATCGGTGTTCTTACCGCCGGTCTTATCCTGAGCTTCATGATCCTGCCGTTCATCGCATCGGTGAGCCTGCAGGCCTTTGCCACGGTGCCGATTGCGCTAAGGGAAGCAGCATACGGTACCGGCGCGTCGACATGGGAAGTATGCTACCGCATCATTCTGCCGTACGCCAAGAATGGAATTATCGGGGCCATCATGCTCGGGCTGGGACGCGCGCTCGGTGAGACCATGGCGGTCACGTTTGTCATCGGAAATTCTCACCGGATTCCTGAGTCGCTGTTTGCGCCGGGCACAACCATTTCCGCCACGCTCGCGAACGAGTTCACGGAAGCGTTCGGCAAGATGTACATGTCGTCTCTCCTGGAACTTGGACTGATACTCTTCATAATAACCTTCATCGTCCTGATGATCACCCGTTTTCTGCTTCATTCCGTTAACCGGAAGATTCCAATATGAAACCGGACTCCCGAATTCTCGTCAGGCGCCGGATGACAAACAGGGTCATGGTCGTGTTGTTCCATGTGGCCGTGGTCATTTCTATCAGCGTGCTTGTGGCGATACTCTGGACGCTGGCGGCGGACGGCTTTCGCGCGTTTTCGCCTGCAATTTTTGTGGAGAGCACCCCGGCGCCAGGCAGCGCCGGCGGGCTGTTCAACGCGATCGTGGGCAGCATTTTCCTTGTCGCGGTTGCAATCCTTTTTGCCGTCCCGGTCGGGGTCCTTGCCGGGACGTTTCTTGCTGAATACGGACGGACCTCCAAGTTCGGCGATGTAGTCCGGTTCTGCAACGATATTTTGCTCAGCGCACCTTCCATTATTCTGGGTCTGTTCATTTATACAATTGTCGTGCTGCCGGCCGGACACTTTTCCGGGTGGGCGGGCGCTCTTGCACTGTGCCTGATCGCCCTTCCTGTGATCGTGCGCACCACCGAAGACATGCTGCGGCTCGTGCCCGACACTCTGCGCGAAGCCGCCGTGGCCCTGGGATGCCCATACTGGAAAATGATCGTGAACATCGGGTGGAGAGCGGCCCGTCCGGGCATAGTGACCGGAATCATTCTGGCGCTTGCGCGCATTTCGGGGGAAACCGCGCCCCTGCTCTTCACATCTCTTAACAACCAATTCAACTCCTTTAACATGAATCAGCCGATCGCCTCGCTTCCAATAATCATCTTTCAGTTTGCGATGAGCCCGTATAAAGACTGGCAGCATCTTGCATGGGCAGGCGCGCTGCTCATTACCATTACCGTGCTTGCGCTCAGTATTTTCGCGCGGTACATCCTGTTTGCCCGGAGGGGAAAATGACCGAAGAAGCCAACGCCAGACCCATAAAGGTATCGGTGCAGAAACTTAATTTCTTCTACAATGGCAACCGGGCGCTCAAGGATATCAACCTGGATTTTCCGGACCGCTGCGTCTCGGCTCTCATCGGGCCTTCCGGGTGCGGCAAGTCCACGCTCCTACGGGTCCTCAACCGCATGTACGATTTGTACCCGGGCCAGACCGCGGAGGGCAGGGTTGTTGTCGACGGCGAAGACATCGTGAGCTCGAACGTGTCCGCGTCCACGCTCCGCGCCAAGATCGGCATGGTCTTCCAGCGTCCGACTCCTTTTCCAATGTCAATTTATGAAAACATAGCGTTTCCCGTTCGCCTGTACCGGAAACTGAGCCGACGCGCCATGGATGAACTTGTTGAAAACGTGCTGGGCAAGGCGGCCCTGTGGAACGAAGTCAAGGACAAGCTCAGCCGCAGCGGTCTGAGCCTGTCCGGCGGCCAGCAGCAGCGCCTGTGCATCGCGCGCACCATCGCGATCCAGCCGGAGATCGTCTTGCTCGACGAACCCGCCTCGGCCCTCGACCCAATTTCCATGGGACAAATCGATGAACTGATCTACGAACTGCGCAAGGACTTCTGCGTCATCATGGTGACGCACAATCTCCAGCAGGCGGCGCGGGTGAGCGATTTTACGGCGTTTCTCTACCTGGGAGAACTCGTGGAGTTCGACACCACCAATACGGTCTTCACATCGCCAAAATCAAAACGTACCGAAGACTACGTAACCGGACGCTTCGGCTAAAAAAAGGAGAAACCGGACCACTGTGGAAAGACATTTTGAAAAAGAGATTTCGAGAGTCATGGAAACGCTCAAGACCATGGCAGATGCGGTGGAGCAGGCCGTAGGGTCGTCGACGCGCGCGTTTTTCGAACACGATGCGGCTATGGCCCAACGGGTGATCGATAACGAGCCCGCCATCAATACGCTTGAAATCACCATCGACAACGAGGTCATCACCTTCTTCGCGCTCCAGCAGCCCGTGGCCGTGGACCTTCGCCTGGTGCTTGCAATCCAGATTGTCAACAATGAGCTGGAGCGGATCGGCGACCATGCGGTGAATATCGCTGAGGCGGCGTTGCAGAACGCCGCGCACGGCAGTCTTGCAGAGGAGCTGCCCGAGCTTCTGGAAATGTCGAAAAACGTAACGGCGATGCTGCATGACGCACTGACCAGTTTTTTCACCGAGGACTCGGAGCGCGCTCGCGCCCTCCTTTTCCAGGATGACGAAGTGGACGGCATGAATCGCGGCATCATCCTCAAGTCGATCATGAATACAAAAAAGAATCCCCAGCTCATCGATGCCGCAATGGAATACATCCGCGTCAGCAAAAACCTCGAGCGCATTGCGGACCTGTCAACAAATATTGCCGAACAGGAGATATTTCATGCGCAGGCGCGAATGGTGAAGCACCACACCGACACGCCGGTGCCTCCGGAACACGAAGGACCTGGCGCGTAACAGGTATCCGGTTTGCGGAAAGGAATTTTTCGAGTCTGTGGATTTTTGATCGCCCTCTAAATTCCCCGGAGGGGGCCTTATTGGAAACAGGCCGATGAACCCCACATCCTCCAGGTCCCTCTTCGGGGATTTAGGGGGCACAGACTGACAAGAAGCATTATTGGGGATGCAACCCTTTGAAGCATTATATTAAGGATGCGTTCCGTACGCGCCGCTCACGTATCCTTCGTACTGCCGGTGCAGCCGGCGAAAATGACGGTAAACAGAACCGGACGGTCTTATGGCAAAAGAGCGAATACTAATTATCGAAGATGACGAGGACATTCAGGAACTCATTGTCTACAACCTCACCAAGGACGGCTTCAGGACGTTGAGCGCCATGTCCGGAGAGGACGGTCTCAAGAAGGCCCGCAATGAACACGTGGACTTGATTGTGCTCGACCTCATGCTTCCGGGCGTTGACGGCCTTGACGTCTGCAGAGCGCTCAAAAAAGAGGGAAAGACCAGCGCCGTTCCCGTTATCATTCTTACCGCCAAAGGCGAGGAATCCGACGTTGTGGCGGGCCTCGAACTCGGGGCCGACGATTATGTGGTGAAGCCGTTTTCCCCAAAAATTCTCATGGCGCGGATCAAGACCGTGCTGAGGAGAAAATCTGCGGAGCCGGTTGACGAAAGCCAGCCGGTCCACATTCACGATCTCACGGTCCATCCGGGCCGCCGGGAGGTGCTGCTGGGCAGGAAGGCCGTGGAGCTTACCAACATGGAATTCCGTGTGCTGCATCTGCTTGCCGCCAAACCCGGATGGGTGTTTTCGCGCTATCAGATCGTCGAAGGCGTGCGCGGCGACAACTATCCGGTCACCGACCGCTCGGTGGACGTGCTGATTGTCGGGCTGCGCAAGAAACTCGGCGCGGCAGGGGACTATATCGAAACGGTGCGCGGGGTCGGGTACCGGTTCAAAGAACAGCCGGCATGACCGTGTGGCCCAAGAAACTCATCTGGCAGCTCTACTTCTCGTATCTTCTCATCATGGGCGTTCCGGTGCTCATCGTGACCTGGTATTCCTCGCACGCCTTCCGGACGTTCTATCTGCAACGCAGCATGGAAGATCTCAGGACGCGCGCCGTACTTATCGGGTCGCAGATCGAGGAACACTTCGCATCGAAATCGGCGGGCAGCATCGATTCCCTGTGCAAGGTTATTTCGCGTAGCGTCAACACCAGGTTCACCGTGATCGCGCCCTCGGGAAGAGTGATCGGCGATTCGGAAAGGAACCCGGATTCCATGGAAAACCACGGCACCCGGCCCGAAGTGATTGACGCGCTTGCGGGAAGAACCGGTTTCTCGCACCGGTTCAGCAGGACGCTTGCACAAAACATGATGTACGTGGCGATACCGGTATACAATGCCGGCGTCCTGTGCGCCGTGGTGAGGACCGCCCTGCCGACGCTTGCGGTGCGTGCCGCGCTCAACAGTCTGTACCGCGCCATTGCGGCAGCCGTCCTTCTTATGGCGTTTTTCGCTGCGCTTGTAAGCTACCTTGTGTCAAGAAAGGTGAGCCGGCCCATTGCCGAAATGCGGCTGGGCGCCCAGCGTTTCGCGTCCGGTGATTTCAGCCTCAAGCTGCCGGTTTCCGGCTATGAGGAGTCGGGCGCGCTTGCCATGGGCCTCAATGAAATGGCGAGGCAGCTCAGCGAACGGCTCGGCACCATCACGCGCCAGAAAAACGAACTTGACGCGGTTCTGTCGAGCATGCTTGAGGGGGTCATCGCCGTGGACGCGGACGAGCGCATCATCATCCTCAACCGGGCCGCGCACAGCCTGTTCGATATTGCGCCCGAGGGCGCCCAGGGCAAATGGATCGGCGAGGCCATCAGGAACACCGATGTGCAGGATTTCTTCGGCGAGGCGCTTGGGGCGTCGGGCCCTTCCGAGAGAGAGATCGTGTTGCTTTTTCAGACAGCCGCCGGACCGGAACTGAATTCGGAACGGTTCCTGCAATTGCACGGCAGCGCGCTGCGCGACGCGAAAGGAAACAGCATCGGCGCGCTCATGGTTGTCAACGACATCACGCGCATCAAGCTGCTTGAGAAAATGCGAAAAGACTTCGTGGCCAATGTGTCGCACGAGCTTCGGACGCCGCTCACGTCCATAAAGGGGTTTGTTGAGACGCTGCAAGGCGGCGCCATGGACAGCCGGGAGGACGCGCAGCGGTTTCTCGGGATTGTCGCCAGCCAGGTGGACCGGCTCAACACCATCGTCGAGGACCTGCTTGCGTTGTCGAAAATCGAACGCGACGAGGAACGCAGCGCGGTGGAACTCGTTCCCGGCCGGGTAGCCGACGTGCTGGCCGGCGCCGTGGACACCTGCCGGCAAAGCGCCTTGCAAAAGGGAATAACCTTCGAGGTGACCTGCTCCAGCGCGCTTACCGCGCGCATCGAACCGTCGCTGCTTGAACAAGCCGTTGTCAATCTTATCGATAACGCCGTCAAGTACAGCGACAATAATAAACGCGTGTGGGTAGCCGCGGAGAAAGACCCCGCAAGCGGCGAAACGCTGATCTCGGTGAGAGACGAAGGTATGGGCATACCGCAGGAACATCTGGGCCGCATCTTCGAGCGGTTCTACCGGGTGGACAAGGCCCGCAGCAGAAAACTCGGCGGCACGGGACTCGGACTCTCTATTGTGAAGCATATCGTTCTTGCGCATCACGGCGCTGTCGACGTGGAAAGCGCGGTAGGAAAGGGCAGTGTCTTTTCCGTCCGCCTGCCCGCGGCGGGATAGAAAACAGGTGCAGAACAGGAGCAACCATGGCGGTTCATTTGCAAAAGGAAATCGACAGTCTCAAGAAGAAAATCCTCCGGCTGTCGGCAATGGTCGAAGAGAACGTGGAACGGGCGGTGCGATCGGTTGAGAAACGTGACGCGCAGCTTGCCGCGAAAGTGGTGGACATGGACCGGGCGGTCGACATAATGGAAATCGAAGTGGAGGAGGAGTGCCTCAAGGTTCTTGCGCTTCACCAGCCGGTTGCTACCGACCTCAGGTTCATTGTTGCGGTGCTCAAGATCAACAACGACCTCGAACGCATCGGCGACCTTACCGTGAATATCGCCGAACGGTCACTGGCTCTTGCCAAGCGTCCCGATTTTGTCTTCTCCTCGAATTTTCCCACCATGATGGAGAAGGCGCGCGCCATGCTCAAGAATTGCCTGGACGCGCTCGTTAATCTCGACGCCAAGCTGGCGCTGTCGGTGTGCGCCGCGGACGACGAAGTGGACGCACTGTATCGCGAAATGTTTGACAAAGTAAAGGCCGGCATCCGGCAGGCGCCGGACAGCGTGGACGATTTTCTGCAGATGCTTACCATTTCGCGCCACCTGGAGCGGATCGCAGATCATGCGACCAACGTGGCCGAAGACATCATTTACATGGTGGAGGGATCCATTATCCGCCATGGCGGGGGGAGATTTAGGAGTTGATACCCGTATTTATGGCCATTCCGCCGCGATATTCCTTTCCGGTTGCGCCGCCGTTATGTGGCCTTTCGCTCGGCGCCTTTAAACGGCAGAGTTCGAGAACGACCGCCAGGAGCGGCGTTTTCTCAGGAAAATCAACCTCCTCACGTTCGTCCTCAACTTGTGGAGCGATTTATGCCTTTTTCAACGGCTTACTGGAGCGGGACACCGCCCAACATTGTATTGGCTCAATTCTTGCGTTTCAATAGTAGTGGTTGCTCACAGGGATAGTGCGAGCGGGGCATTTTCGCTGGTGAGAAAAAGACATTAAAACCGGGATTATGGCACAGGCGGTTTCGGCGTAACGGGTAGCCGCCGTACCGAGGAAAGGATCGAACGTTATGGACACAATCAAGACAGACGCAACGCAAACCGCCGCCATTTGCTCTGAAGAGTTCTTCCGTCAAACAGTGGTCTTGGAGCGGAAACGCACGGAACGGTCGGGAAGGGCCTTTCTGGTGATTTTCCTTGACGTAGCAGAATTGCTCAAAGTCCGGAGCAGGCCCGTTCCGGTCCTTTTGGAAAGCCTGGCGTCGGCCCTGGGCGCATCAACACGCGAAATCGACGTGAAAGGCTGGTACGGGGAAAATTCACTCGTCGGCATCATTTGCACTGAAGTCAACAAATCGAACAGGGACCTGGTTATCGCAAAGATCAAGAGTAAACTCGGCCGGTTTTTCGACCAGCAGGAAGCGGCGAAGATCAAAATGCATCTTGTTCACTACCCGGAATACGAAAACAGTTCCAACCCGAATCTTCAGACTCGGGCCATTCCGGAATTGCAGCCCGAGAGGAAGGGAATGTTCTATTCGTGACAGGGAAGGAGTCGCAAGGTAAGGTCTTGGTACAATATGTTGTTGACGGAGTTTAGGCGGTTGCAAGCAGAAAGGGGTTCCTTGCCACTCAGGCAAAGGACCCCATTCTTCTCAATCTGCGGCAGGGACGGCACAGGCACAGCGCGTACCTCATTTCCTTCAATGAGATAGCGCAAAGGCAAGCACAGTTACAAACCCGGCGACTGCGAAAAGCGCATGCAAAATTACGACAGGAGAAGGCAACCGTTTCTTTGGAATATAGAATCCGATAAAAAGCGTTAGTCCGCCAAGCGCAGCAATTGCGAAAAGCGCCAGTGCTGCCATAAGAAGCGTGGCGGCAGCAAGTTTTGTCAGCGCGACAATCAGGACAATTACTCCCGTAACCGCCACAAGCCCGTGGAGCAATGCAAGCCACAAAGGCATTGTCTTATTCCCAAAATGCAAAACCGCAAGAATGATGCCGCCAATCGCGGCAATTGCGAACAGTAGGATCATCGCCATAACCATACGACCCCCTTATTCTTTAATTTGAGACGACAGGAATACCGGCAACCCGATGTGTTTGATCTGGTCCCGCAATTCTTCAATGCCGTCGATGTGCCGGTCTTCGTCCTGAAGAATGGATTCGAGCACCTCCCTGGTGGCAAAATCCCCCACGTCACCGGCAAATTTTATGGCATCGTTATACGAGGAAATGGCGCTTTCTTCGGATTTATGGTCGTTTTCAAGCTGTGCAGGGACCTCCGGTCCGATGTTGATTTTGCGGTATTCGGAAACCACGGGCCTTCCTTCAAGAAAAATGATCCGGCCGATGAGCCTCTCTGCATGCTTCATTTCATCGATGGCGCGCTTTTGAAAATGGCCGTGGAGCCGCGCATATCCCCACTGTTCGGAAATTTCCGCATGCACCATGTATTGGTTTATTGCGGTGAGCTCGTCCGCCAAGAGAGAATTAAGGACCTCAACAAGTTTCACATTTCCCTTCATTGCTCACTCCTTTTTGGTAATTGGTTTATTAGCGACTCCTCCCGATAATACGCAATTTCTATACCACGCCGGAAACAGGTTTCATCCATGCCGTTGTTCATCACTTGAAATTCCCAATTACGGGGAAATGGTTTTTCAGAAATGAAATTCATTCTTTTCAATCCAGCCAATGCGATTGCGTCGCCTCCAAATCTCTATTCCTTTGTCCTTGAATGAATATGTTGGGTGGTGTTCAAAGGCATGCGGATTGCTTCATTAGTTGTATTATATTGAGGCCCTCGGTAACAAATAAAACGGTTGAGGAGGGCGTAACATGTTCCATTGTTGACTCCACCAGGGACATGGGCGGCGATAGTGTCAAACCACATTTTGCAGCCGGGAATGAACCAATGGAAGAGAACGCAACGCGCGAAACGGGGAATGATATATCATTGGAGGAACTCCTTTTCTACACTCCATTGTCGCTTGATCTGGTGTCTGCTCTTGCAGGTGACAGGCCCTTATCCGGATCCGAAACCGAAACAATAAACACCATGAAGCAAGACCGGGGCGAGAAGTTCTACTCGGACCTTTTATACGCTATTACCCACCGGTTTTTTTCTCCGTCGGTCGCCGAAGGAATGTGGAACAGTATATTGCGCCATAAATATGAGATGTCAAGCATTATGAAGAGGAACATCCGTATTGCGGTCGCCTCGCTCGACTATCTTTCCAACATGACTACCGAAATTCCTTCGGCCACCGTCAGTGATGAAGCGTATATTGCCGATCTTGTCCGCCTGTCGGTGCACGACGGCCTCACGGGGTTGTTCAATCATTCGAGCTGTTTCCGGAAGATCGACGCCGAACTCAAGCGTTATGTACGGTACAACACCGTCGTGTCGCTTATGATGATCGACATCGACAATTTCAAGGAGATCAACGACACGTTCGGCCACCAGACCGGGGACGACGTGCTGGCCAGCCTGGGAAGGATCATCAGGGAGGAGGCGAGAGAGGCCGACATCTGCTGCCGGTACGGAGGCGAAGAGTTTGCCGTGATAATGCCGTTGACAGATGCAAGCAACGCGGGCGCGCTTGCGGAGCGGTTGCGGGTGCGGGTCGCCCAGAGTCTTTTTGACGGCAGAAGCGTGACGGTGAGCATCGGCGTTGCATCGTGCGGCGAGAAGATACGCACGCCTCAGGAGCTCGTCAAAAAAGCCGATTCCGCCCTCTACGGCGCCAAGAGAAGCGGGAAGAACCGGGTTGAAGTTGACAAACAGGCGGAATAAAAAGGATCTTTGTCGGTTCTCAGGAGAAAACATTCCACTTTCCGAGAAGCATACGAGTTGTTTCACATACTTTAGCGCGAAACTTTTTCCACGATGAGCGCACCTTTCAAACTCATATTCCGGATTGTCCTCGAGGGCGAGCAACGGATCGCGCATTGCTGTGCGCGGAACTCATGTGGACGCATTGGTATTTCAGGTTTGCGAGGATTGAATGGGAAGACCTGAGAAAAGAATAGGTTCTGACCCGAGCCGGATCGGCAGGTTCGAAAGGACGGCGGCAACCGACCAGGAAGAACTGGGCCTTTCCGCAGGCAACCTCGACAGGCTCGTTTCCGATTTGCGGGCGCGCCAACATGACCTGGAGGCGCAAAACCGGGAATTGCGCAGAATCCGGGCAGTGCTCGAAAACTCCAGAAGGAACTTCCGGGACCTCTACGATTTCGCGCCGGTCGGATATTTTTCGATCGGCAAGAACGGCGTTATTCTCGAGGCGAACCTTGCATTTGCATCCATGGTTGGCGTTGACAGAAGCCGACTTATCAAAATGCAATTTGCGGACTTTGTCGTTCGATGCGACCGGAACACCTTCGATTCATTTTGCACACAGGTCTTTGATTCGGGCTCTTCGCAGGCGATAGGGCTCAGGATTGCAAAACGCAACAGTGGTCAATTTATCGCCATGCTTTCGGGGAACCTGGCGAAAGGGCCGGCAGGCGTACCCGTGCGGGCCAGGACGGCCATCGCCGATGTTACCGACCGCCTGAAATCCGAAGCGATCATTCAAAAAATCAACAAAGATCTGATGCAAACGAACCAGTCCCTCCAGGAAAAACAGGAGAAACTCGAGATTTCAGTTGAGAAATTCAGGACCCTCGACAAAATAAAGAACGATTTTCTATCTATTGCATCACACGAATTGCGTGTTCCGCTCGGAACAATCATCGGATTCGCTCAAACCCTCCTTTCCAAAGAAATCTTTCTTGCCGAAGGCGAACGCGAAAAATATGCGGGGATCATATTGTCGGAGGGCCGGCGGCTCAATCACATGTTGGAGGAATTGCTCGACGTTGCAAGACTGGAGAAGGGACGCATCGTATACGACCTGAAGGAAACAAACGCGTATGATCTGATATGCGAGGTTGTAAGCTCGCTTCGACCGCCGCCGCACGTAACCGTGACGGCTGCCTTGCCTGATTCCAACATTGCTCCAGTCATGGCGGATTGCGAAAAAATTAAACAAGTCCTCATCAACCTGATTGATAACGCGGTACGATACACCGCCCCTGAATGCAGCGTAACCGTCTCCGCCGTCGAAAAGGACGAGATGGTACGAATCGGGGTCAAGGACTGCGGCCCCGGAATACAGGAAGAGGACCGGGAAAGGATTTTTGAGAAGTATTACAAAGCAAAGACAAGCCCAAAGGCGAACGGGAAGAGCATGAAAGGAATGGGGCTGGGGCTTGCGATCTCAAAAGAAATTGTGGATGCGCACGGCGGAGAAATATGGGTGGAATCGGAACCAGGCAAGGGAGCTCATTTTTACTTTACGCTTCCAAAGGCACCTTGACATAACAAAAGGACTCACACCATGGACATGCTGGATTTTGCGATGGCTATTGAGACCGAAGGAATCGACTTCTATACGGACCTTGCCGCAAGGACCCCGCTTCGGCAGATCGCGGGCATTTTCGAGTTTTTTGCGCAAGAAGAAAGACGGCACTACGACATATTCAGCGCGTGGAAGAGAAACGTGAAGGCACCTGCCGTGGAGGACACAAACCTGGTGAGAAGAACGGCTGAGGTTTTTAGAGAAATCTCCAGGAATTTCGTGACCGCAGGGACTCCGGCAATCGACCACGAGGATGCATTCAAAAAGGCGCTGAGCCTTGAGGAGAAAAGCATAGCATTTTACAACGATGCCGAGGCCCGCACGTCAAACGATGAGCAGAAGACCGTACTCAGGCTCATTATCCACCAGGAACACACCCACGTGCGCCTTATCAATCAAATGATGGAATTCCAGCGCCATCCCAATGAATGGCTGGAAAATGCGGAATGGAATCATCAGGATGAGTATTAATTTACAGTTGATACGGTTGCCAAAGGCTTTGACTGAAGGAGCAGGCATATGAACCTCAGCCAGAGACATTGTGTCCCATGCAAAGGCGGTGCGCCGCCTTTGACCGAAGTTGACGAGGATAGGTACTTCAAGGAACTTTCCGGATGGGAAATTGTGCGTCAGGGAACGCACATGATCCGAAAGGAAAAGAAGTTTAAAAAATACCTCGACGGCATCGAATTCGTCTCGCGAGTGGGCTCGTTGGCCGACTCGGAAGATCATCACCCCGACATACACGTGTTCTACAAGAGGGTGGTTGTCGAGCTTTCCACGCACGCTGTTGGCGGCCTGTCCGCCAACGATTTCATCCTGGCTGCGAAAATTGACAAGATGGACCAATCTTCCCCGTAAATCAATTTCCATTCCCATCGGTATTCCACTCAACGTACCCGGCGTAGACGCTCACGCTGGCGCTCGGGTTATCGTGCGTGCCTGCGTTCCAGGAAGAACCTTACCTCGCTTTCTCCTCACAAACGACGCGCGGGCTGTTTATGCCGACCAAGAAAGGACGGACAAAGCCATTTTCGGCATAGAGGCCGGTGATGAAGGCATGCCAATTGCATGCCAATATAGGTAAACGGTCGTTGCATCGCGAGCGGTGCATCACTCGGTTAAGAGAAAGAGTCCAGGACGACGTATTTAATTACACCGTGGAGAAAGAGTTAGATGGCTTTTTCGCTGAAAGATTTTTCGGATATCCGTAAGGTGGGCGAAGGTGGAATGGGCAATGTCTACATTGCCACCCAGGTTTCGCTTGGCAGAAAGGTCATAATCAAGGAACTGGCCTCCAACCTGCACAAGGACGCGAAACTCATCAAGATGTTCGAGAATGAGGCGAGGTCCGCTGCAGCATTGGATCACGATAATATTATCCGGTTGTATGATTTTGGTGCGGACAATGGCTCCTTCTTTATCTCAATGGAATTTGTAGACGGTCCCGACCTGCAGCAGCTCATGCATTGGCAACCGTTTCCAACCGAGATTGGGCTTATGGTTTTGCTTCAAGCCGTAAAGGGTTTGGACTACGCCCATCGACAGGGGACAATACACTGCGACGTTAAACCGAGCAACATCCTGATTTCAAAAACCGGCAAGGTGAAAGTACTTGATTTTGGGCTGGCACAGGCAGTTTCCAACGCCGCAGACAACAAGGACGCCTCAAGCATATTCATTACGCCGGGGTACATGGCCCCTGAAGTGGCAAGCGGAACTGCAAAACAAGATGTGCGTGTGGATATTTGGGCGGTCGGTGTTCTTGCCTACCGCCTGCTGTGCGGAAAACTTCCGTTCGCCTCCGATAGCGTGCGAACGGTTATCTACTCAATTGTTCACGATAAGGAGCAGGACATTCAGCAGCGCGTTCCGGCCATGAGGGACGATCTTGCCCAAGCGGTGAGATCGTGCCTTCAAAAAGACCCCAAAAAGCGGCTTGGCTCATTGGATCCGTTGATAGAATCACTCGAGAACTACTTCTTCGATCTGGGAATTCGCGATAGTGAGAAGGAAATAGAAAAATTCGTCGGCGATAAGGAAGCCGCTTCTGCTGAGCTCTACAACCTGCTTGCAAGCTATCATATGCAGAAGGGAAACGAGTACCTTTCCGACGGAGACGCGGCAAGGTCCGACATCCATTTCAGGGAAGCGGAGAAATTCGGTTTTCGGGATATGCTGTCGCAGGAATTCGCGGGACATTCGCAGAACTCCCGAATAACGCCACGATTGTCGCCGCGGGATATCTTGGCCCAGGCGGCAGCGCAGTCAGCGGACAGGTCGAAGTCCGGAAAATCAAGATCCTCTAAAACGGCTGCGATCGTGGTTGGGATACTGTGCCTTGCGTCGTTGGGAGCGGCGCCGGCAATCATGTTTTCCCAGAAGAGCCGAGCTATGGAATCAAAGGGCCTTTTGGAACAGAGCGAAAAGGAGAGTATCGCCCGCGCATCCCTGCACACGCATCCGGCGGTACCGCCCGCGGCTTTGGACACGGAAAAAGAGTTGCTGCCGGAATACGCGAGTCTCAAGCACGAGCTCACCCCAATAGCTCCGGACGATCAGAGGCCCGAGCAAGCCCCGCCGCGCACGTCCGGACCGACGGTCTTGACAAAAGAGACATCTGTCGAGCACAGGTCCGGCGCCTCCCGGAAAGACTCGCCATACGGAGTATTGGTAATGGCTGTGGAACCTGCCCAGGCAAGTGTCTTTCTTGACGCGAAGAAAGCGATTCCCAAAGAGTTGACGCACGGGAAGCGGCTTGCGGCAGGCCCTCATGCGGTGTATGCAATTGCCGAGGGATATGCAGCGTACAGCGCGTCCATCACAATCCGGGCCGATGCATCGCAGATCGTCACGATTTCTCTCAAGCAACTGGAGAAAGGCGTCGGCCTTCTTCACGTTCATTCGTACCCGTGGGCCGATATCTACGTGGACGACTCATTCCAGGGTACGACACCTTTGCCGAAGCCTCTCTCTCTTTCAGAGGGTGACCACCAGTTGACCCTCAAGCGGGAGGGTTTCAAGCCGTATTCGGAGACCGTGCATGTTGCCAGGGGAGAGGTGACACGGGTCAAGATTCAGCTCGAGCAATAGGAAGCAGGGGGGGAAAAGTATTTGCTGCGTAGATTCGGAGACCTCATCAGGGTGAATTCGTCTCCCGCAATCAAAACAACCAGACAAGAGACGAGCCCCGGTTCGTAAAGGAAATCTTTATCTTCTTGGCGGGCGGCTCTTTCTTCAGAAACAAATAAAGCGACACCGGCACGAGCACCGCTGTAACGACCGCGCACGCCGCGCCGCCGATATAAGCGTTTCTCGCATTGGAGTAGTATTTGTCCAGAACGCTCTGATCCGGCGTGTTGACCGACGTGTACTGCTGGTACTGCTGAAATCCGTTGTAGAAAAGTTCCGCGCCAACAACCGCGCTTACGATGGAAATGGACAAAAGCACCGTGGGCAGCGCGACATTTCTCCTCTCAACCACCACAACCGGTTTTCGCATGGATAAGGTATCTATGGTTTCCAGCCTTCGCTCGAGCTTCGCCTGCTTGAATATGATGGCAATGTTCGGCGGGACCTCAAGCGTATCGATGTCCATGCGCGGGAATTTCTTTAGTGCGGTCTTGAAAGTTTCCTTGGACTTGTCCACCCAGTTGAGCATTGCAAAAGAGAACCCGAGATACTTGTACGCATCCATCTCGTCTCTGCCGCTGGCAACGGACGGCAGCAATGCTCCCAGGCTGTCGGCGGCTTTCTTATACTCCCCGTCTTCATAGTAGGAAATGAAGGATTCGAGCTTGGCGTGGCTGGAGATCTCCTGTGCAAAGCCCGGGTGCAACGCCGCTATAGCAAAGAGGGCGGGGAAGAGAAGGATGTGCGTGAAGTTCCATATTCTCATGATCTGCCAGGAGCCTCTCGTATTTCCTGTTGGTCAATAATGTCAAACACCCATGTTGTTGAGCGTGTATATGATGTTGTTGATGGCCGTGGTGATGGAAGGGTGCGAAACCTCGAGATGCATCAGGGAATCCCCAAGCGATTGCATGAGTTCGGTTCGGTGCGTTTTTAGTCCCGATTCCCGAGCCACGGAGCGGTCGATAAGATCAACAAGGTTCATTACCCTTTCTCTGGTTGCAGGATCGGGAAAGCTGGTCTGCCTCAGTTCTTTCTGTAGATCGATCAGCAGCTTGTGCGGCTCAGTTTGATGCATAATTTATCCTCGTGAATGTATTGTTGCCTGGGTTCATCGTCGGCGTTCCCTCGCTATGCGGTGATACTCTGACGGTCGGATAGAGACGCCAACGGGTTTCCGATTAGGGCGCGCATAACGTCAACCTTGTCCAACAGGTTACGAACAAGCACTCCGCGTATTCTGCTCCCCATTAGAAAATACACTATTCCCTCGGCACACTTTTGTTTCCCGTTGGCGCGACTCTCCGGCCTTTTGTTGATGTTTCCTACCACCGAACCGAAATCGAACACGTCAGGGTGGAAATGCGAAACATCCGCATATCGGTCCTGAGCGCCGGCCATGTTCCTGCCCGTCCATTTCCCCTGAATGAGCGGCACATCCCACTGTTCGATGCAAGAGGACTTGCCTATCTTGGAAAGAGGGTTAGTGCGCTTTTGTCGGCAGTAGTCTTGCGCGTAAAGATATTGAGTTGCTGGCCAGAGCCTTTGAAACCGGGCAGCCGACTTTCGCCGCGTTTGTCTGTTTCTGGAACACTTCTTCGCTGCAGCCCGGCACAATCCCTTCCGTGTCAAGATCTATGGACGTTATCGAAAATCCGTTTCCATCTTTTTCGATGTGAACACGTGCGGTTGTGTGTATCTGATCCGGTGGAAAACCTGCCTGTTCAAGCATCATCGACAGCGCCATTGAGAAACAGCCGGCCAACGCGGCGCCTATGAGCTCTTCTGGATTGCTGCCATTGCCGTTTTCGAACCGCGACGAAAAGGAATAGCCCAGTGTAGCGCCGCCGCTTCCCAGGGTTATGGTACCTTCTCCTTTTCCAAGACGACCTTTCCAAAGCGCTTCTGCTTTACGTACGGGCATCATTATCCTCCTTGCTTGGGTTCTTCAATTATCGCGGTGATGCTTGAGAAATGTGCCGTTATCGAATTCCATAAACGCAGTCCTGAGTTCCTGCTGAGTGTTCATCACAATGGGACCGTACCAGGCCACGGGTTCGCCGACGGGTTTTCCTGAAATCAGAAGAAAACGGATCGATTCTTTTTCCGTGACAACGGTAATCTCCTCGCCGTCCCCGAACATCACCAGAGATTCGGGTCGCACAAACGAGTCTCTGGACATATCGAAGTAGTTGCTGCCCTCCATTTCGAAGGCATACGGGTCGCGCTCCTCCCCGAAACAGCCGCGGCCGTCTATCACATATGCGAACACCGTGTGTCCCTTGGGTGTTTTGCGCGTGAAAACCGTGTCGGCGGGGACGGAAACATCGAGGTATTCGGGATCGGTGACAATGTCGCGCACGGGCCCAACCTCGTCGTTCATGGTGCCGCACACGATTTTCACTTTCACGCCATTTCCCAACACTACTTCCGGGATTTCGCTTTGCACGATGCCGCGATATCGTGGAGCCATCATCTTGTGCGATGCGGGAAGATTTGCCCACAATTGGAACCCCCACATGAGTCCGCTTTTAGAGCCCTTGGGCATTTCCTGGTGGATGATCCCGCTGCCCGCGGTCATCCACTGGATATCCCCGGAAGAGATGACTCCCTTGTTCCCCATACTGTCGCCGTGCTCCACTTCACCGTGCAGGACATAGGTAATGGTTTCTATTCCCCGGTGCGGATGCCATGGAAATCCCAACAGGTAATCATCGGGATTGCTGGAATGAAAATCGTCGAGCAAAAGGAACGGATCCAGTTCCGGAACCAGGCTATTTCCAAAGGCCCGCTTCAAACGAACGCCGGCACCTTCAAGCGTTGGTTTACTTTTAAGAGCTTTCCTGATTTTCCTGGTTTCGGCCATTGGGAATCCCTTTCTTGCCTTTGAATAAGCACAAAATTCGTGCCAAAGGGTTCATGTTGGCCGCATTAAGGCAAAAGTCGGATGGCCTGGCACTCCCTGGTATGCTTCGGCCCAGTCCAATTCCTCCATCGGGTTTGCTCTCTGTCTGTCGAGAGCCTCATTGTCGTTTTTGCGAACTCTTTTTCACTTATGCGAAGAACCGCTCATCATCTATCATCAATAAGGTTCGGGGAACTCTTCTCAGACTGTTGAACCGGGGGAACCCGCATATCTGTTGCCAGGCGCCCCTGGAAGGTACGCCAATTGATCACAGATGCACCCCGCTGCTTTTTTCGGTTTTCGGACCCAGAGATCTTCGAACCCGTAGCGGCATCAGAAATCCGCCTTTTAGTTTATCAAGCGGCACAGCTATTGCGTACCTATTTGAATCATAATCCCTAAAAGGAGCATTCATTATCAATAGGCACAACCAAAATACGACGCGGCCTCAGCGCCTCGGATCAAGAACTACCATGCCGTTCGCGCTTCTTATGAGGCTTTTTCTACGTTGCGCGGCAATGTGCGTTCTCTGCAACAGCGCAGGCTACGCCCAATCCCTGGAAAGCGCCGCACAGCCTCCATCTCTTGCGCTGGAAAACTCTGCGGTCAGGCCAAGACCGGAAAGCTGGCGCAGCGAAGAGCCGCTGTCCGCGAGCGTACCCCGGCCATTTGCAAAAGGTGATGCCGTCCGAATAGCCGTGTTCCAAGACTCATTGCACTTTGTCAATGGGATATACCATATCGATGACGACGGCTGCGTGTTTTTACCCATCGTTGGGAAAATCAAGATAGACACCATGCCCGAGAGGAACCTTACGTCGTATCTCAACTCGGCGTACCTCCAGTTTCTCCGGTATCCCACCATCCAAGTACAGCCGCTCATCCGGATATCGTTGCTGGGAGGATTTGCCAAGCCCGGGCTCTTTTACGTCAGCCCGTCGGCGTCTTTGTGGGATGCCGTTGCAATGGCGGGAGGACCGGCGCGGGAAGACGGGATAAAGAAGATCACCTGGGAGCGCGATGGGAAAACAGTGAATAACGACCTGCTTCAGTCCATCGAGTCGGGCGTGTCGCTCAAGACAATGGGGATACGATCCGGGGATCAATTCTGGGTTACGCATGTCTCAGTGCGGGACGGATGGGAAATATTCACTACCGGCGTCCTTCCCATCCTCAGCGTTTCCGTCACTGCTGCGGCAACTACGGCAACTGTTTACTATCTATTCCAGACCAGTAAAGGGACTAAATAATGCAAGGTGCCAGACATAACGCGCAACCGCGCCAGCAGCGGGGAGAGGCCATTCAGCGGATCCGGCATTACCGTAATTTGCTGTGGCGGTCAAAATGGTATCTGCTCGCATCAGGAGTCATTGTCACGTGCATATCGTTGACCGTTCTGGTCGTTTTTGTCAACAGGCATCACGATGAGCCCACCACGGCCATCATCGGCGTGGAAAACACTGCGGATCTCACGGCGGTCAAAGACGTGAGCGGACTCATGCAGGCCCAGTCGGACCTCATTTTGAGCCGAACGTTTCTCAAGGACATTGTGCGCTCGCTTTCGCTTCAGCTTGCGGTACGGAAATTCGATCGAGGGTCGATTTTCGACTCGGTACTGGTCGATTCGCAGGCAATCGCGGGCGACTACCGGTTCGCAATCGACAAGAAGAACAAGGATGCTTTCGCTGTGTACTTCGCAAAAGAGACAGCGCAAGGTTTTTCGTTGAGGGATATTGTCTCGGCGGGAGGTGCGGCCCAGGTGTACAAAGGGAAAATATCTGAACTCTCGGTTTTGGACGGGCAAGGCATGCACCTCGTGTTTTCCCCGCAGTTCCGCGATGCGCCGCACGATTTTCGGTTCAAGATTCGGCCAATGCAGAACGCGGTGGAAGATCTGTTTGATGCCATGACGGTGAAGGAATCGGATTCCCGAAGTGGAGTGTCGAACATCGCGGTTACCGTGAAGGGTCGCGATTACCGGCTTGTTGCCGACGTCGCCAACGCCGTCGCCGATGCGTTTGTCCAGAAAAACGCCAGTTTCAAGTCAGCCCGAACGCGCAGCGTTGTGGCGTCGCTGGAGAAACAACTTGAGGCCGTAAGCCGCGATCTCTCGTCGTCCGCGGAAATGCTCAGGAGCTTCCGCGCGGCCAATCCGACAGTGGGGCTTTCCGAAGATGTAAAGCAGCGAGTCAGTGGGCTAAGCCAGATGGAAAAGGGCGCGTTCGACGCTAAGAAATCTCTGGCCGACGCTCAGGATGCGGAGGCCAGGTATTCGGCCGCCTCGACCGAAGACAAGGTTCGCATAGCGCAAGAGATCCTGGTATTGCTGGCTGCCAGGAACGTTACGTCCACGTCCGCCTATCAATCGGAACTGAGCGATCTTACCGCCCAGGCGCGCGACCTCGGCCGCAATTACGCCGACGACCATCCGCTTCGATTGGAAAACACCCGGAAGCTAGAAAAGCTGAGCGACGACATCATAGCCTCCCTCAAGGGGTATATTTCTTCGACCCAATCATCCCTTGCCGGCAAATCGACGGAAATCCAGTCTATGTACAGCGAACTCCAGAGCTTGCCGAGCAAAGAACTGCAGCTTGCCGAGCTTGAGCGCCGCCACACGATTTTTTCGGACATATATTCAACCGTGCTCAGCAGGTACAATCAGGCAAAGGTGCTTAACACCGGCGAAGTGGCCGAGGTGTTTGTCATGGACCAGGCGGTTCCGCCCATTCCACCGCCTGTCAATGTACCCAAGCTGCTTACTCTGGTGTTTGCGATCTCTCTGGCCATCGCCGTTCTCCCCGTGCTCGTGGCCGACTATTTCGACAGGACCGCGCATTCGGAAGACGACTTTGTCCTGAAAACGGGCAGCATGGTGCTCGAAGGCGTCCCTAATATCGCCGTCCTGCACAGGACAAGTCACAACGGGCATTGGAACGGCAAGCACGGAAACAACGGAGCCACGCTTATTACCATCCAGAACGAAGAAGGCGTTTCCAAAGAAGTGTTTAGGGCACTGCGGACAAAAATGATGTTGAGGCTTTTTGACGTTAGGGAAAAGAGTATTGTCGTCACGAGCCTGGAGCCGGGCGCGGGAAAATCGACCATTGCCGCCAATCTCGCCTATGCCTTGGCGCAGCAGCAGTTGAAAACAATTGTGGTGGACGGCGACATACGGCGCGGATCGCTTTACAAATGGTTCGGAAAGAAGCAAGGCCCTGGCCTGTCCGATTTCATAACCTCGCCGGATGCGGTGACGCCAGAGACGGTTGCGTCACTCATACAGCCCACCAACCTTCCGAATTTGTCCTTTATCAGCGCCGGGACGCCAGTGCAGTCGTCTTCCGAATTGCTTGCATCTGAACGCTTTGCAGGGCTCAAAGAGGAGCTCGCGCGCCGATTCCAGCTCGTCGTCATGGATTCGCCGCCCCTGGAAGCGGTCATCGACGCGGCTGTGATGGCGCCTCTGTTCTCCGGCTTTTTGGTTGTGGCGCGTGCCGGTCAAACCAATGTGGCCGAACTTACCAGGAAAATCGGTGAATTCCCGGTCATCGAGGAAAAGGTACTGGGATTCGTGCTTAACGATGTTTCATCCGACCGCTCTGCCAAGTACTACCGGTATTCGAGCTACTATGCTGCCGCGCCGCCGGATAAGGGATAGGCTGCGGTGGCGCAATTATCAAGAACGGGCTCCGGGCGAGGACCAGGTTTCGCCGTCAACGGCGGCATCACCGTGGCAACGGTGGGACTCATGCTTTACGCCGGACTGTGGCCGTTTACTTTTTGTCCTCCAAACAACGCGTCATTCAACCAAAGTGACGGTGGCATTTCGTTTTCCCGGCCGGCCGCCATTTACGACGCGGACACGCTGGATGCAGTCGAAAAAACGATGCTCGCCGAATCCACGGTAACGCTTGAGGTCCGGTTGCGGCCTTCCGCGGAATCGCCATGGTTCCTTTCGCAGATCGTTTCGTTCACTAAAGGAAATCGGCTGCAGTGCGTGGTGGGACAGTGGAAATCCGACCTCGTCCTGAAAACGTCTTTAGACCGCAAACCGGTTGGTCCCAGCGGAAAAAGTGAAGTCGCGGTCCTTGGCTTGCTGCGTACGGGAACAACTCGGGATATCGTGATTGTCACCGGTCCGCGCGGAACAAGGATATTTGTGGACGACCGGCAGGCGCTTGAGGACAAGGACTTCCGGTTGTTTGGGAGCGGCACGAGCGGTCGTATGCGTCTTGCATTGGGCGGATCGCTCACGGGCAAATATACCTGGAGCGGTACTCTATACTGTTTCTCCCTGGCAGGGGGTGATCTGTCGCAACGTTCGATGCAAGGCCTTAGCGCGGCAGACTGCGCTGCGTGCGACAGCGTGGGCCCGGGAAAGAAGATCATGGGTTTTGCATTTACAAAGCCTGCTTCGCTCGTGCGCAGCTGCTCAGGCGGCCGCCACGCGCTGGCGGTTCGCAGCCGTTTCCCGATTATCGGGGGCAACGTGCTCGTGCCGTTCTGGAACGACTTTACAAACGATGCATCGTATTACAGCGATATTGCTGTAAACGTCATTGGATTTGCTCCCTTTGGTTTCTTTCTTGCCCGGTTTCTGGCGTATTTGCAGGGAATGAAGCGACGACGGGTGATCGTGCTTGTTGTTGTTGCGGGGTTTGCATTCAGCCTCGGCATCGAACTGGCCCAGGTGTTTCTGCCCGGAAGGAGCTCCCAAATGTCCGATCTTATTTGTGACACGGTTGGGACGTTTGTTGGAGCGTGCCTATCCTTTCGCCTGCCGTTGTTCCGGGTGCGGTAAGCACCCCCCCACCATCAGGTGGAGGAATCGTCATACCCGCATAAACCGCAAGAGATGTATCGCGTTTTCCAGAGTCACTCTGCTCGTTAGATTATCCTACCAAACGATCGCCCGAGAGCTGATTGATGAACTGCCGCTTCTTGCGGAAACAACATAGACGCCGGGACTAAAACCGTTTTCAGAATTGGTGCCCTTCCAGTCCGTAGAAAACTTGCCGGAATGATTAGTGACCCCACATTGCCTTCCGTGAATATCATAGACGCTAAAGAAGTATCCCTTCATTTCATTACCTAAACCTGCCGCCCCGGATGCCTTAACATACGCGTACAGACTTCGGTTGCTGCGATTATACCCGACAATCAGCGTTGGAGTTTGGGCGCCGACAGGATCGCCAAGCGGCCGCATGGTCGCCGTAGCAATAACATATTCATAAGCGCCGATATCAATACCTTTTCCCTGGGGCCGAGGAGTTCCGGCGATGTCGGTTGTCGGGGCCAGGTCCGGGCTTCCGTTGTCGATAGCAGCGCAGCCGGGCTTTAGTTGGAAGTCTTCCTGCCCATAATTGACAAAAAAGCTGTCCGGATTGCAGGAGGTAATGTTATGATCGTCGCGACAGGAAGTATCGCCGTTATTGACGATGGTGCCACAAAAATTGTTCCGCAAGACACAATCGGTACTCTTTGACCCGTCAGAGTAATTGTCAACGGTAATACAGGGCAGAATGCAATTGGAAGTGTCCCACCTGTAGACCGTATTATTTATGATCCGGCAATCCTGAGCGCCGTCAAAGGCGATACCGTACCAGGTATTGGCCAGGACCACATTATTCTCAACGGTCCAGTCATCATACTTTCCGTCAAAACAGGCGATGCCGTACATTTGTCCCTCAAAGGGCTGGTTGGGGGTGACGGTATTGATAATTGTATTGCCGAAAACACTGTCGTGGCTCACCACGCCTGCACCCACGGTTCCTTCCGAGTCTTGGGAATAACCCTGAAATCCCATGCCGTAAACATTGTTTACCATATGGAATCCTTGCACCAGGTTATGAATAAGGGAGCAATTACTGGCACCGCACAGCCGCATTCCGCAGCTGGAGAAATTCTGGAAAATATTCTTTTCCACTAAACATGAGTCTGCGACGATGCGAATCCCGATATCCACATTGGAAACAACGTTGTTCTGGAAAATGAAGTTGCTGCCATGAAGCCTCGCGCCGGTGCAGGTGTAGTTCGCCCATTCGTTCATGGTCCACACCGATGCGTCCTTGACGGTATATAGCGAACAGTTTTGAACCGTGATTTCGCGGCTTGGCCCTGCCCAGCCCGCGGAGTTGATGTAGAGCAGATCCCGGTTATGCCCCTGCGTATCGAATGCTGCGCTCACCGTGAGTCCTTGGATTCTCCATTTGCTTGCTCCCGATAGAAGGAGATGATTGACACATGGCAATTGCCCGGACGCCGCCGCAATGGTTATGTAATCGGCGTTCAAAGCTGCCTGGATGGATATGTCGCCATGATACCCTGAATTCAGGAGAAGCGTATCGCCGGCATTGACCGGGGCGCCCTGGTTCATTACTTTCAACGTATCCCCCAGGAGGTAAGGGTTGGTTGCATAAGCCCGCGTTTGAATCTTATTGCTGTCAATGACCTCCTGCAGTGTTTTCCAGGGGTGGGCTTGACTGCCGTTATTACTCAGATTTCCGCTTGCGGGATCGATATAAAACGTTTTTGCGTCGGTATTGAGCACTACGAAAGCCGTGATCAAAATGCACAACAGTAGACCCTGCTTGATTATCATACATTCCCCTCGGAAAAAGAAACACGTGCGTTTATGCCCTTCTTGGGATGCTCGACCAAGAACCTAAAGATGCGACGCCTATTCTACCGCAAGCGGCGTGCCTGGTGTAACCTGATATCCCCACTTTCACCATAAGATACTAAACCTGCGAACAACTCCATTTATGAGAATTAATTCCGCAAAGACGCGAATCCTTCATTTGCTGTTTTGACAAATTGCTGAGCTGTTGGCTATGGCATAAGCTTTGCGGCCTTCAGGTACATATAAGATTACTTTGCCTTGTCCCAAGGGGGAATCAAACGTGTTTGCGCGGCTTCTTTTCAAGCTTTACGGGATAGACCGGCAGCACGTTCGTCGATTTATTGTGTGGCTCGTAAGAAGAATCGAAAAAGGTGAGTGCTATTCAGCAACTTTACGCGACATTTTTCGATACTATCACAAGGTCGATATCGGCATGTATACCCATGGCGGGTGCTTCCGTGAGTGGGCCGTGGATCCGGAAACCACCATTGGCCGCTACTGCTCCATAGCGGGTGGGGTACGAATCCTGACGGAAAATCACCCTATGGTCTTCCAATCAACGCATGGCTTTTTTTTTAATCCTAGCTTTGCGTACATCAAGGACAACCTGGTCTGGCGCAAACCGTTGACAATAGGAAACGATGTATGGATCGGATACAACGCGATCATCATGCCCAACGTTTCGCACGTCGGCGACGGCGCGGTGATCGCAGCTGGCGCGGTCGTCAACAAAGATGTGCCGCCCTATGCGGTTGTTGTGGGAAATCCGGCGCGGATCGTGCGTTTTCGTTTTTCGCCTCCGACGATAGCAAAGCTACTGGCCGTGCGATGGTGGGAAAAGCCGATCCAGGAGATCGTGCCGGAAATTCAAAATTACATACGCCCTTTGGAACCGAATCAGGATGCGACGGCTGACCAGGAACAAAAAGCATGGACAGGTTGATCTCATGGACGAAAAACGCGTTCTTGCTCCTGCACCGGAAATGCTTCTGCACCGCCTTCTTGAAAAGAGCGCTCGGCAGTATCCGGAAAGAATTGCCGTCATTTGCGGTGAGGTGCGTGCATCCTACGTTCTGCTCGATACCTTGGCCAGCCGATTTTGCCGCGAATTGCGCCTGCATGGTTTACAAAAGGGTGACACCATCGCGCTCCTCCACGAAAATAGTCTCGAATTTGTTGCCGCTTACTTCGGCGCACTAAAGGCTGGCGCCGTTGTCGCGCCGCTGAATACCGACCTAAAGCCGGAAGGTTTGCAGCCAATATTACTTGAATTGCAGCCCACCGCCATTATCGCTTCGGCTAGCCAGACCGAAAAGGTATGCTCCTGCAAGGACAACGTGTTTGCACACACTGCGGTCATCATCAGCGATCATGAGTGCGTCTCACAAAGAAGCGGTATTGATCGTGTGACGCTTTGCCAAATCATGTCAGACAGGACGCCGGTCGATGATCAAAATGTGGCCATTGCCGAAGGTGATCTTGCCTGCATCATATACACGTCCGGCTCCACGGGAAAGCCAAAGGGAGTGATGTTGACGCACGAGAATATCGTCGCCAATACACGATCGATCTGTGCCTGTTTGGGTCTGGCGGAACGCGACGTGCAAATGGTGGTTCTGCCCTTCTCCTACGTGTTTGGCCTGTCCCTGCTTCACACCCACGTCGCGGTCGGGGGCACGCTCGTGCTTAACAATCAGTTCAGTTTTACAAGCGCCGTGCTCGAACAAATGGTTGCGGAGAATGTAACGGGGTTTTCCGGAGTGCCTTCGACGTATGCGTATCTCTTGCACCGCTCGCCTTTGCGCGCCATGAGGGAAAGGCTGCCTTTTCTGCGGTATTGCTCGCAGGCCGGCGGCCACATGGCCCGCCAGGTAAAACTCGATTTACGCCGCGCTTTGCCCGACCATACCCAGGTTATCGTCATGTACGGCGCGACCGAAGCTTCGGCACGGCTTACCTGGCTCGCCCCGCAGTATTATATCCGCAAAATCGATTCCATTGGCAAGGAAGTCCCCGGTGTCAGCATACAAATACTTGACGGAGAGGGAAATAGGCTCGCGCCCGGTGAACTGGGCGAGCTTGTGGCCAGCGGCCCTAATATAATGCGCGGCTACTATCGAGATCCGGCTGCCACCTCTCGCGTACTGGATGCCGATGGTTACCACACGGGCGACCTGGGGTATCGGGACGCGGAAGGATTCTTATTCGTGACCGGTCGCCGCGATAATCAGATGAAAGTGGGGGGCCACCGGGTTGACCCGCAGGAAATTGAGGATGTCATTATGGAGTCCGGACTCGTGGTTGAGGCGGCGGTTATCGGTGTAGCCGACGAACTGCAAGGCATATCGCCGGCCGCGTTAACGGTTCCGAAAACGAGGGGAACCAATCAAGAAGAATTACTCGTTTTTTGTGCACGACGCCTGCCGCGTTACAAATCGCCGCGGCATTTTTTTGCGGTTGCGGCCCTGCCCAAGAACGGCAACGGGAAAATCGACCGCAGTAAATGCGTCGAAATAGTGACGCGCCTGCAAGCGCAACAAGAAGTGGTTTCAGGAGTGTGATGTGCAAATGCATGACCAAATCCGGAATTATATCGTTTCCAATTTCTTGTTCGGCGACGGAGGCAGACTCGCCGGTGACACTCCTTTTCTGGAAAGTGGAATTGTGGATTCGACCGGGCTCCTCGAAATTATCGGGTTTCTGGAAACTACTTTCAACATAACAATTGAAGACCACGAGCTGCTGCCGGCAAATCTCAACAGCATCGAAAACATCGTGCGCTTTATCCGGGAAAAGAAGAAATAATACGTATGTGCGGTATTGCAGGTTTTTTGTCTCTAGATGAAAAGGCGCATCATGTCGGGCTCGCGTCGCTCAAGGCAATGGTCCAGAGTGTGCGCAACCGGGGCCCCGACGAATCTGGCGTTTATATCGACGATTATGCCGGCTTGGGGCATTGCCGTCTCAGTATTGTGGGGCTGGCAGGCGGCGGGCAACCGATTCACGATGAGGACAAAACGCTGTGGATTGTTTTTAATGGAGAGATATACAACTACATCGAGCTTCGTGAAGGCCTTTTGAGGCGGGGACACCGGTTTTATACGTCGACGGATACGGAAGTGATCGTCCATTTATTTCAGGAGAGGGGCCGAAGGTGTGTTGAGGATTTCAATGGCCAATTCGCCTTTGCAATATGGGACCCAAAGAAGAAAGAGCTTTTTTTGGCACGCGACCGGCTAGGCGTCAGGCCGCTCCATTTCGCGGTATATGACGGCGTCTTCTTGTTCGCCTCTGAAATAAAATCGATTCTGGCTCTTCCCGGCATGCCGCATGAACTGGATATTTTGGCCCTTGATCAGGTCTTTACCTTTTGGACAACGCTCCCCGGAAAAACGCTGTTCAAAAATATTCTTGAGCTTATGCCGGGCCATACCCTCAGCGTTGCGGGCGGTTCGCTCAAAGCACATAAATACTGGGACATTCCGCTCTATCCCCGCGATGCCCAGTCAAAGTTACCCTTGGCCCGAATGGCCGCTGATGTCCAGGATTTGCTGATTGATTCCATAAGAATCCGGCTTCGGGCAGATGTGACCGTCGGCACGTACCTGAGCGGCGGTCTTGATTCATCGGGAATAACATCCCTGGTGGTCCGCAATTTCAACAGCAATGTCCGGACCTTCGGCATTACGTTTGAGGACGACCGGTTTGACGAAAGCAGGTATCAGCGCCTGATGGTAGAATACCTTTCGGTCAATCACTCCGAAGTTGCCGCGACGAACAATAAGATCCGGGAAAATTTTGGACAGGTCATCTGGCATGCCGAAAAACCTCTGTTGCGTACAGCACCGGTGCCTTTGTTTCTCTTATCGCGGCTGGTGCATGAGAGCAATGTCAAGGTCGTGCTGACTGGTGAGGGCGCCGATGAATTCTTCGGAGGCTATGACATTTTCCGCGAAGCTCTGGCACGCCGGTTCTGGGCAAGAAATACCGACTCTCGGTTTCGCTACCTGCTGGTTGAAGGTTTATACCCCGACATTTTTGAGACCGCACGGGCCCGGATGAGCATGCGGAATTTCTTCAAACAGGGCCTCGCCGACGTCAATCATCCATTCTTCTCCCACCTCCCGCGATGGACCACCACGAGCAGAACCAAATCCTTTTTTAGCAATGATCTGCGCGACGCACTCAAGGGATACAACGCACTTGACGATTGCGCCACACACTTACCGGAGGATTTTGGCCGTCTTGACGTTTTGGCAAAAGCGCAGTATTTGGAGGCTACGATATTCTTAAGCAACTACCTGCTTTCATCACAAGGGGACCGGGTAGCCATGGGAAATTCCGTCGAGATCAGGTTCCCCTATCTGGATCATCGCCTGCTCGAATATCTGGGCCATGTGCCCACGCAGTGGAAAATATTGGGGCTCAATGAAAAGCATATTCTGAAACGCGTCTTTTCCGAAGCGCTGCCGAAGGAGATTTCACGGCGACCCAAACAAGCATACCGGGCTCCCGTTCAAACGAGTCTTATTGACGGATCGAATAATGGGTTCGTTGAATCGCATCTGTCCGAGCAAAGGTTGAAAGCAACCGGGTTATTCGATCCGGCAAAAGTGCAAATGCTCATCGCCAGGATTCGCGCCGGCAGCACGCGCAGCGAAACGGAAGGCATGGCGCTGTCGGGTATTGTATCATCGCAAATGTTTCATCAACTCTTTATCGAGGATTTCGCCCCAAAATTGTCCGATTGCACGTTTACCGTGACAGAAGATCATAGATCGGCCACGTAAAGAAGCATTCCATATCATCATGAATCATCCGCCATTTTCATCAGGACTACTCGTGCTTGATTGTCAACATGAAATCGAGCGAATTCTGCGCACCCTCGTGCAATCGCTCCGGACGTTTAGACGCAGGGGATACGTGGTGGGAGTTTCGGGAGGGATCGATAGCAGTGTAACCCTAGCGCTGTGCGCCAGGGCGCTCGGCCCGGACCGGGTGCTCGCGCTTGAGATGCCCGAGCGCCACTCGTCCAAAGAGACGCTTTACCTGGCCAGCCTGGCTGTCGATCATTGCGCGGCCGCGGTAGTAAAGCAGGACATCTCGCCTATTCTGGAGGCAGCCGGTTTTTACCGGCGTTATGACGAAATCGTGCGCACCCTCATTCCGGAGTACGGTGAAGGGTGGAAATCGAAGCTTGTCTTCCGGGACGTCACCCAGGAGGAGCGCTTGCCCTATTTTTCGATTGTGGCCCGATCGCCGCAGGGTGCCGATGTCAAGCTACGACTCGATGTAAAGTCGTATCTGGAAATTGTCGCCGCCACTAATTTCAAACAGCGCATCCGAACGATGTTGGAATATTATCATGCCGACCGTTTGAACTTTGTAGTGGCCGGAACGCCCAACCGTCTGGAACACGACCTGGGCTTTTTTGTCAAGCAGGGTGACGGCGCCGCTGATGTAAAACCAATTGCTCATCTGTACAAATCCCAGGTATATCAGCTTGCAGAATACCTGGGGTTCCCTAAAGAAATACGCGAACGACCGCCCACCACCGACACCTATTCTCTGGAGCAGGGACAGGATGAGTTTTTCTTCTCCCTTTCCTATGAAAAAATGGACTTGTGCCTTTTGGGAAAAATCAACGGGTATGCACCTGATGAAGTGGCGCCGGCAGTCGGTCTTGGCCAGGATACGGTTGAACGTGTCTACCGCGATATTGAGTCAAAACGGCTCGCCGCAAGTTACCTCCACGCTCAGGCCATCCTCGTTGAAGATTTGAATACAACAACCACTTTGCCGGACGGGGGATTGTTGCGATGAGAAGTAGAATCGGCATCATCGGCGCTGGCCAGGTGGGTGGGGAGCTGGCCAACGTACTGCTGCGCAACGATACCGGTGACTGCGTGCTAATTGATATCAAAGAGTCGATTGCCCGGGGCAAGGCCCTCGATCTGTCTCACGGTTCCCCTTTGCGGCAGTCATCGGCAACGATTAGCGGGGGAGCCGATTTTTCCGTGCTCAGCGGCTGCGAGGTTGTAGTAATAACCGCGGGAATACCCCGGAAACCGGGCATGTCGCGCGACGATTTGCTCGGCGCGAACCTGCATATCGTGAGCGAGGTGTGTTCGCAATGCATGCGGTATGCTCCGGACGCGATATGGATCATGGTCACCAATCCTGTTGACTCGATGACGTATGCCGCGTGGAAACTGTCAAACAAGGCGCCGAATACCGTGATCGGCATGGCGGGCGCGCTTGACACGGCGCGTTTCAGGTCGATTATAGCGCGCGAGGCCAGAGTCTCGGCGGAAGTGGTGCAGGCGATGGTTCTCGGAAGTCATGGCGACCAGATGATCCCTCTTGCCCGGTTCGCAACGATTGCCGGCATTCCGGCAATCGATCTCCTTGGTAAAATGGTCATGGATGAAATCGTGCGTGAAACGGCATGTGCCGGCAACGAACTGGTTTCCCTTCTGCAGTCGGGCAGCGCGTACTACGCGGCCGGCAGCGCGATTGCAAGCATGGTACATGCCATCGCGCACAATGAACAGAAGGTTATCTGTTCGTCGGTGCTTTGCAGAAAAGAATATGGGCTCGACGGGATTTTTATTGGCGTTCCGGTTTTTCTGGGCGCCAGCGGCGTTGGACGGATTGTCGAGCTCGGGCTCAACACGGAGGAACAGGACGCCTTTAGAAAAACGGCGGATCATTTACGTACCTTGCAGTCGGCAGTTGATAAGGAACTCGGTTGCTTGGGCTAAAAAACGACGTTCACCGCCAACGATAAGTACAGGCGGCAGGATCATCCTTCTAAGACATCTCACCTCACAATTACCTCACTTTCCGCTCAAAAACCCTATCTGAGGCATGTTGCAGGACAAATCGCACGATTTCGTTAATTTTTGCTAATATCGGATACCGAGCAACGTATAATAGAGGTGGAGATAAGGAGCCAAGTCTTAACGAGACAATCAGGAGTTTCTGAATGGGGCGAGGTGAACAAGAGTGTTTTTTTAGTTTTATTAATCGCATAAATGGAAGATCTACGTTATATTTCACATATGGGACCAAAAGAGTGAAACTCGTGGAAAATGGGAAAATGCGTGAAATCGAGGAGGATGTTCTTTTGGGGCATGAAGAGAAGAAGAACATTCTGCTTTCTTTGAATTGATAATGGGTTTTGCCAATTGTTGACAAGAGAATGTGATTCCTGGTTTCTTAGGCGAATGGGAAGCAGGCCAATTCCATTAAACGCTTAACAAGATGGAATAAGAACATGAACAAGATTCTCTTTTTGACAGTGCTTGTTGGCAGCTCTCTGTCATGGGCAACAACCTATTACGTCGATTTCTCAAACGGGTTGAATTCGAATGACGGCACTTCGCAAGCATCCGCGTGGAAAAACTGCCCGGGCGATTCCTTGGCGACCGGCGTGCCAGCCGGCACACAGATCGATGGGGGCGATAACATACTATTTAAGGGCGGGGTTGAGTACAAGGGTCAAACCACGGTCCGATGGTCCGGTTCCGCTTCGGCGCAGATTATCTATGATGGCAATTCGGCCGGAACCTGGGGAACCGGCAAAGCGCTCATCGACGGAGAAAATATCCGGTCGTACGGATTCAGCGCGATGTCAGGCACGACAAGCTATGTTACGATCAAGGGTTTCGAGATCCAGAACATGAAATACACTGGATGTCCCTGGCAGGGCGGTGCGGCGATAAAGATCGATGACGCAAGCTTTGTTACCATTGCCAATTGTTATTTGCATGATGTGGGGTACTGGAAGAACGACGGATCGATTATTCCGGCCGGAAACGGCGTACACATGCTGCGGCCCAAGAACTGCGTGATCACGGGATGTGAAATCACCCGAACCGGTTTGGCCGGCATTGAAGTCGATGGTTCCGTCAATTGCACTTTCTCACACAACAATGTTCACGATTATATCACCTGGGGCATCGATATCGGCGGCGATTTCAATTTGTGCACCGGCAATGATATGTGCGACGACACAATCCATGATTTGTATCAATTTGATGCAGGCTATTGGGGCATCCCCAATGATCCGAACATACCGCACACTGACTATATATTTATCCGTCAAGGCGACGCAACGAGCCAGCACCCGGTAAAGAACATAGTGGAAAGGAATCTTTTTTATAACAATCAAACGTTTGACGAGTTCGGTGGAACCGCCATGCTCTTTCTTTCGTACGCGGATTCCACGATTGTCCGCAACAATGTCTTTATCAATCCCCACGGATACTATGCGGCAAGGTTTTCCTGGACCTCTTCCGGCACCAAATTCTATAACAATACGATCTACGCTCCGAATCAGATAACGGGGAGCAACGGTGTGGCAGGCGTGTTTCTTGAGACCAACGGCTACTCTGATATCCGCAACAACATTATCGTTACCTTTCAATCGTCGATAGCCTACACTGCCGTTATTGACGAGACGGGTTTGATAAGCGATTATAACCTTTTTTACAACACTACTTCAGGGCAGGATTTTGTGAGAATCACCCCTGCCCGATATGCGACATTCGCCCAGTGGCAGACATATGGCTACGACACGCACAGTCTACATGTTGCATCGGTGGCCGCCGTCAAATTTGCCAACGTGGCTGGCTACCCAACCGCCTGCCAGACAATGGATTTGAGCATTTTGCCGACAAGCCCGGCAGTCAATGCCGGGACAACCCTTCCAGGATTCACCTGTGACAAGGCATTGACCGAGCGTCCGCAGGGCAGCGCCTGGGACATAGGGGCATACGAATGCAAGGCCACCACGTTTGCAACAAACGGTCTGCACACGGCAAAAATGGTTGATAACAACCGGCCGCAATTGCTGTCATACCAGGAATTAATTGCGCTTGCGAGCAAACCCGGCTACTCCGTTTATTCCGTTTCCGGGAAAATGGTGGGGGCGAGTTACCTTCAGCGTAACGTCATCTACATTCTCCATTCGGAAAAGGAACAAACGGCAAGAAGAATTATCGTGTTTGACCATTAGGATCTGTTCGGACGGCAATTGGCAGGTCTCAAATACTGGCGCGAGATCGTCTGACACAGGATCTCTTCTGCAAATATTCGTCCGCCCTGACAATGGTACGTCGGCGCATTCTTATGTCATTCCCGGCACTCAAAGAAAACAGTCCGCGCATTGCGCGGTTCTCTCTCCACTAGCAGGCTGCTGAGAAGTCGTTTGTATGTCGTTCATGGTTCGACGGGCTCACCACGAACGGTGATTCTGCGTAAATTTCAGGACAATTCCGTTCGCCCGGAGTTCTTCGATCCTCTTCAACCGATTTTATTCCCATCTTTGGTTCCACCATTATTAACTCTGCGAAATTGCCCGCATAAATTTTTGACCATTTACGCCTGCGGCTCGAACTGGTGCTCGGCATAATCCTTGCGTCATTATATAGATAAACTAGTGCAACGGAATAGAATGGACTAGAGGAAGAGGCGTGAGTATGAATAAGAACACTTTGAATCAGGGTGCGCTTTTGGCGTTGCTGCTGATAGGTCAAGGGTTCGGGCAATGGGTGCATACCGGCGGACCGACAGGACCCATTACTCGTGCTCTTGCCGTGAGCGACGGAGTTATTTTCGCCGGCACCGACGATGGAGTATTTTTTTCCTCGAACCATGGAAACGATTGGACCGCGGCCAACATCGGGCTGGCAAAAGACACCGTCGTTTCGCTTGCCGTAAACGCCGGAGCCCTTTTGGCCGGCACACTGCATAAAGGAATTTTCATATCCACAAACAACGGGGGCTCATGGACCGCGGTCAACAAAGGCTTGCCGAATAATCCACTCGATACAATTTCCTATGCCCAGATTAATGATATTGCCGCGGTCGGCAGTAATCTTCTTACCTGCACATTTAGCGGGGGAGTATTCCTCTCCCGCAACAGCGGAACGTCATGGACCGCAATAAATACGGGCCTGACGAACACAAGCGTCTATTCGCTTGCTGTAAACGGGAGCGATCTCTTTGCCGGCACCGGGGCAGGCGGCGGAGTGTTTGTCTCATCCGATAGCGGCGCCACCTGGAGGGCGGTCAATAATGGGTTAACATACACGCCGGGCATGGTTTATTCTGTTTATGAGCTTGCCGCAAGCAACGGCCATCTTTTTGCAGGCACCTTTGCCGGAGGGGTGTACAGAACCGCGAACAACGGGGAAAGCTGGACCGACGCCAACAATGGTTTGTTAGCCAATAGTGTGCAATCTCTATATGCTCATGGGGGTAACCTTTTTGCCGGTACCGGCAGTAGCGGCGTTTTCCTCTCCACGGACAATGGTGCTTCCTGGGCCGCAATCAGCAACGGACTACCCAGTAATGATGCCGTGCTCTGCCTCTGCGTGAGTGATAGCATACTCTTTGCAGGTCTCTACAGCGGAGGGGTATGGCGCTGTCCGCTTTTGAATACGGTGTCGGCTCCCACTAACGTGGCTTTGGAGAAAGCCTCCGGAGTTAACGTGTTTGGCATAAGTACTACTTCCGGGATTCTCCGATACATGTTGCCCGTAGCGAGCATCGTAAGCATCAAATATTATGATCTTGAAGGAAGATTGTTGATCTCGTTTGTAGATCACAGTCAGGCCGCTGGAAATTATTCCCTGGCATTGCCGTCCTTGCCAAGAGGTTTCTATGTACGAGATTTCAGGGCAGGAAGTTTTACACAAAAGGACCGGGTTACAATTTTACGCTAGTTCTTTTTGAAAATACGCCCGCAACTTGTTCTCCGATCCTCGAATAAAGGCTTTTGCTCCATGAATTGAGCGGAGGGACCGTAAAAACTGCCACGCTGTAGAGGGCCAGGAAAATTATCGCAGCACCGTAAAGGGAGAGCGAATGGTACCTCGCAGTGACCTCGCGGCAGAGCGCCAGGAGTCCCACCGAAACTATCGCACAAATCAAGAACGGCAGCATGAGATACGCCAACTCGCGGTACTGTCTTTGCCGTTGGTACCCTAGGTTTACAAATACTGATTTCCATATCAGCACGGCCAAGACCACCCCGGAAACTGAGGTGCCGACCGAAATTCCTTCGATGGAAAAGCCGAGCTTTACCAGGACGACACTCAATACAACGTTCAGGCACAGGCTTATCATGACGAAACCCAAAACGTTATTCTGGTTGTTGATCGCGACGAGGTAATTGATGCCGGTCCGGATAAGGCAGATGAAATATACTCCTACAAGAAGAATTTGTGCAGACGCGATTCCCGGAATATATTTGGGAAAGAAAATTCGGTACAACTCCGGGGTGAGTATAATAAGCGTTCCGATCAGAAACGGCACAACAAGCCCCAGACCTTGGGCCGGCACAAGAACATACTGGTTGAGCCCGTCCCGGTTTGTGTTTTTACCGACCTCTTCGTTAACTTTTGGATATAGTACCCTGCCGAGGACCATGGGGATCAAAACAATCGCCGACACCATGCTCGCGCCGAGACCGTAAAACCCGGTTGCTTCTTTGCCGAGCATGGCCATGGAAATCAGGCGGTCGGAGGACATTTGCAGCATGTACACCCACCAGATCACGGTAATGGGAAAACCGATGGCCACAAGGTTGCGCATGACGCGGAAATCGAAGCCTATTTCCACTTTGCCCAGGACCTTGCCGTTTACCGCGTACGAATAGGAGAGGACGAGGAATTCGTTGACCGCAAACGCCAGCGCCGCGCCCATGAGCCCCCACAGCCATGAAAACGGGACGATGAGCAGGAAAAGCACGACGGCTCGAAGCGAATCTATGAAGCTAACATAACGGAAATTCTGGTGTGCCGTGAACCGGTAATAATAAAAGGCGGAAAAAACCGCGAGGCCGGCTGCCAGTACGAAGAGCCGGATGATGCTCCCAAGCGTCCTGACAGCTGCAGCGTGAGTAAAAAATTGAAAGGTCGCGCCCGCGGCCAGAAGCACCGCGGCGGCCAGCGCCAGCGAACCCAATACGTTCGATTCCAATTCCTTCGCCCTTGCCGATTCCCCTCTCCCCTTATAGAACGGGAACATTTTGACAAGTGCCTCCACGGTCCCAAGGCAGAGTATCGGCGCATACGATGCAATGACGAGGAGGGTTACCCATATGCCGTAATCGGCCGGCGAAAGAATCCTTGCAATTATGAATGTGGTAATTCCGCCCACAAACCGTACGAGGAAGACTGCGACGAAAACGTAAAGGAGATTGACGACTGTTTTATCCATGCGGAAGGGCCGGTTCCCAGCATGAAGTCGCCGGATTGTATCGCTTGACCACTTTTGCCGGAGTGCCCGCGGCAACACAGTAGTCGGGCACAACGCTGTTGACAACAGAATTTGCTCCTATCACGCAATGCCTGCCGATTGACGCGCCGGGAAGAATTACGGCGTTCTGGCCGATCCAGGTCTCGGCGCCGACGCAAACATCCATGGTTCTTGTGATCCCTTGCCGGTCTATGGGCACGGAAATGTCGCGGAATTCGTGACCATGATCGGTAATAAACACGTTTCTTCCAAGCAGCACGTGTTCCTCGATGGTGATATTCCGTGCGGCCGAAATGGTCGCATTCATGCCGATGTTAACGTTGTCGCGCACAACAAGGAGGGGGGATACGCCGGAGGTCTCACTTGTTATCGTCTGGATCCAGCAGCCGCTATGAATTATTACGCCACTTCCCACCTGCACATGGCGCAGACCGTGAAAACGAAACGGCGGCACGATTACCGTGTCCGTGCCCATTTTGGAGAAGCTCGACCGAACAAGCAGCGTGTATGCTCTTGCCTTCGCACGAACCAGCATCTCAAGAAACTGCTCCATAGAATCCACTCACCTTATTGAGTTGTGAACATCCAGGTATCGCCGGCCCGTGCCTCCGGTTTCGGGAAATTCGTATGCCCCACAATCCCAGGCTGCTCCCAGGGGTCGGGGCACACGGTCTTTGTCTTCGGCAAAGCCCCCAAGCGCGGTTCCCGCGCCCACGAATGGACTTGATGAATGCGTATGGAGATCGACGGTTTCGCAGGCCAGCGGATAGCCGGCAGTAGAGACAAAGTTAAACGCCGACGCCGTCGGAAGCAGTTTACTGTGGACGTCGTATCCGCGGTTTTGCCAGGCAAGGAAGCTCCACCCGGTGTAGGGCTTTGCTTTTGCAAAGGACTTGTTGTCGTCGGGCATGCAATAGAGATTGTAGTCCAGTACCAGGTTTCTTTCGTCGGACGTGCTATCGTAAATGAAGCCGGAGGACGTACAGATAAAGATGTTGTTCCGTATATCATTGTTGCCGCCGGTTTCAAGGCGCACCGCGCCAGTTCTGGGGCAAAAGATGGTGTTGTTGTAGAACTTTGTTCCAGTTGACGTCCAACCGAAAAACACGGTACTGTAGCTGTGAGCATTGATGTAGACATTGTTTCGGATGGTAGTGCTGTCGGCATAGGAGAGAAACGTCATTGCGGTCCCCCCGAACTCGGCAAAAGCGCAGTTGTTGTAGAAGAGATTCCTTTCGACGATGTTGCGCGTCGGATGGGTTCCATTGCCCATGCGTATGAACACGAAATCCTGGTGAGGAGGGTCGCCCGAGCCTTTCCAGAAACCGGCGTCGTATTGGTAAAGGTCGTGAACGATGTTGTCGCAGATGGTGTTATTGCGGCAAAGCCGTGAAGCGCCAGACAAGTCGATTCCCCACGTGACATAGTCGTGCACTGTGTTCTTCGAAATGAGGCAATTTTGTGCGCCGTCGAGCCAAATCCCGCTCTCTCCGCAATGGGTGGCCTCGCATTTGGTAACCGTGCACGACGTCGCCTGGAACAGTTTGATGCCGTTGCCCGCGGGAACAATCGACCCGTCGTTCTTCCAATACCCGATGTCGTGAACGTAGCAATTGGCAATAGTAACCGAGGCGCACGCATTACAGCAAATTCCTTTGCCGCTTCCCCAGGGCATTGCCGAGTTATACCTGAGATTTCGTATTTCGAAATTATCGACAACAATCCAAGAAACGGGCGCATCGTCCGCATGAAATCCGAAATAGCGCGAGGCATCGCCGTCAATGATCGCCCTGCCCCATCCCCATTGGCCCGAGGAATTGCCGTCGTACACCACGGGTGCGCCGGTCTTGCCCGACCATTTCAGGGCTATTTGGCCGCTGTACACAATACCGCCGCGGAAATACACCGTGTCCTTTGGAGAAAGCGCAGCGCCCCGGGCCGCTGCCGTCGCGCCGTCGTCGCCGGGACAGTGCTTCCAAGGATCGGAGGGAGATCCGCCGGTTGCGGCATCGGACCCATTCACAAAGTCGACATAGTGCGGTTTTGCGGTGCACAAAGACGCCGCGATGAGCAACACGAGCAACCTCGGTTTCATTGTAACATGCACCTTCCGATATGGTATCTGCGACAGACGGCCTTTCAATAATTTGACGTTTGCGCCGTTGCACCGAACCGGGTTCTCCCCGGGTCAGAGACGGTGCCTTGCCCGAGGCTGGAGCATGCCATCCCGGAGCGCCCCGCAAAAGCGGCGCCGATTCTGACGCGCTGCACGTTGCCCGTTTCGTGCGCCTCCACCGCCTTCGCATGGTCAAGGGATATGGCAATCGCCGCCATTAGGAAATACCAGAACACCTGGATCTGGTCGAAATATGACACCGAAATAAAGGATATCGCATGCGCAAACAGGGCCGATCCCATGGACCACACCACAATCCTGTTTGAAAAGTCTTCACTTTCGAGAATGCGGACGGTTCTTCCAACAGCTGCAAAGCCTATCGCCACAACCGCAATAAACAATAGCATGGTGATGATCCCGCCGTTAACTCCCTGCACAAGATACTGGTTGGTAATATCCGCCTTGGTGGGATCTATCAGAAGTCCCGTCGGCATCCAGTGAGCCGTGACCCTGGTGCCCACGAACCACCATTCGCCGAAATACCTGATTGCCTGATCAATAAGATATGCCCTGTGCCAGCCGGTTCCTCCGGTAAGGCTGCTGAGCCTCGCAAGCACATACCAGAATGGCGCTTTCATTCCGAATTGCAAAATGATTATCGCCAGGACCATCAGCCACCGCACGCTTCTCATGCGAAACCGAAGAGGCCATGCGCACAGCCCCACAATGCCGTAACCCGTGGCCATGAGCGCCCCGCTGGAACCGGCGCACGCCACAATAGTGATGCAGGAAAGCGTCCCAAACACCGCCAACACTTTTGCCTTTCCGGTTTTCCACCAGAGCGAGACGATGAGCGGGAGCATGGTCGCGCCGAACGTTCCCATGAGTATTGGGTGTCGGAAGCTGCCTTGGCAGCGTACGCGACCGTCGCGGATTTCCGATGCAAGAGGAACACCTCCCAGAAACGAGAACAAGTTCTTGCCGGTGCGAAATTCGATTGCCATGGCGATCGCAAGTGGAATCAGAAGCACTGCGCACAGCCGCAAAATCCGGTTGACATCCTCGGTATCGTTGCAATAGAGTCTGCACACAAGATATACCCCTGCGGTGTCGAAGCACATTCCTACTCTGTTGATAAATGCGTGGCCGGATTGCCACAGAATAGTGTAGGTGATAATGGCCGCCGCCGCCCAAGCGATCATGGCCTTGTCCAGCCCGTTTGGAACCACGGATGCATGATCGCTCCGAACCAACGCCCGCGCCAGGCCGAATACGACAAGGATGCGGACCATGGTAAAGTTAGCGGACGCAATCACCACATATTGGCCGAGTGTTATGTAGGATGCAACGATGAACAGGGGGAAGAGCGCATACTTGCGGGGAAGGACAACCGTTGCCACGCCCATGAGCAGAACAGCCACAACCACGGGCGGGTTGGGATTAAGCGCATTGTAAATCCCTTCAGGTGTTGTCATGGCAAAACTTCCCCAGCGATTTCCGAACCCCAGGATCTCCCGTGGCCCATTCGAGAATATTTTTCCACTTTACAAGAGACCATGTGATCCGGCCGGCGCCCCCTCCTACGTAGGCAATTGGGAACGCAAGGGCCAACAAAAGGAGGCGTACCGCTGCGATAAAAGAAAACGCCGCTTTATAAAAAGCGGCATACCTTTTCCCCCTCCATTTCCTGAGCATCGTGTAGGTCGACTCTTTCATCATGAGAATATCGAAATGTTTCGTTTGAGAGAGATCGGTGCTTTTCCCCCCGTAGTGGATGATCTGCGCGTCGCCGGCAAAGTACACCTTGAAGCCTTGCTTCCGGATGGAGTAGCACAGGTCAACGTCTTCCGAGTACATGAAATAACGGGCGTCGAACATACCCGCGGCCGAGAACGCTTCCCGTTTCACGAACATGCATGCGCCGGATATCGCTTCAACCTCAACCGGTTCTGCGGCGTCCGCATAGAAGGGCGATATGCCCCACAGCCCGAGCCGCGGGAACCGTTTTTGCAGAAACTCCACGCTCAGCGCTTGGTTGACAATAGTTGGAAATCGCAACAAGGCTGACGTTTGAATCGTCGAATCGCCGTTCAGCAACTTGCAGCCAAGCGCGCCTGCATTGCTCAGCCGTGAAAGGTGGTTCACTGCGGTTGCAACGGCGTTTCCTACAACGACGGTGTCTGGGTTCAAAAAAAGAAGGCAATCTCCTTTAGCACGTGCAAAGCCGGCATTGTTTGCCCTTGCAAATCCAAGGTTGGTCCGGCTTTGAATAAGCCGAACCTGGGGAAATTTTCCGGCTATACGCGCGCAACCGCCATCGGTGGAGTTATTGTCCACTACGATCACTTCGAAGTCCACGCCCTTTGTCTGCTCGTACAGCGAGGAAAGGCAGGGAAGCAGATAGTCGGTGCTGTTCCAATTGACTATGATGACGGACAATAGCATTCCACGTTCACTTCCATATTGTCGGCTTGAGCAGCAGCCTGTTCAATTGCTGCCGCCGCAGGTACCGGACAAGGTTCCTGTCCTCCACCTGCGGCATTCGCGTGAGATACCCCTTTAGAAAGCCGTACATGAGTCCTGCCGATTCGACAATGTATGGCTTGTGAAACAGGCGCTTAAGGCATTTTGAAACCATATACAAAGGGTGATATCCGGCCGTATACCCGCCTACGCCGTTTTTCACCGCGTTCTTCCAGTTGCCCACCGCCCTCCCGGTGGGCCGGTGCTGGATTATCTTGAGATCCGTAAAGGACCGGGTCTTCCATCCAAGCATGTTCGCCTTCACTTCGTCGAGGGTATCCCAGCCGTTGATGGCATACATTCCCCTCAAGGCCTCCCAACATTCCCTGCTGTACATCTTGACGGCCCCTCTCACGTGAAATTGCGGCTCACGCTCCAATTCCAGTTTGTCGTGTTCGAGGTTATAAATGTCGCCACCTCCCATGCCCAGGTCCTCTTCCGCATTGAAATAGGAAATGCATTGTTCGAAATAGCCGCGGTCAAACGAAAGGTCGCCGTCCAGTTTGACAATGAAGTCCCACGCCGCGCCCGTGAGCATTTTGTACCCTTCGTAGAACGCGTCCACCTCGCCGCCCGCGGAGTTGCGAAATCCCCTGTCGGCGCGGTGAACAGCCGAAATCCACGGGTACTTCCTGGCGTATTCATCGATTATCGAACCGGTCTTGTCGCTGGAGCCATCGTTGACAATCACGTAGCGGATGGGGAGGATTGTCTGCGCAATAACCGAACGTATCGTGTTTTCGATGTACTGCTCCTCGTCGCGCACCGGGGAGATTATCACGTAGTTTTTTTGACCGTTCATGGCGCTCTATTCCTTTACAACAGATTTTACGATGTCCAAGAAGACCCGTTTCTTTGTTTCCCAATTGTTCTCAAAAGCGTACTGCTTTCCCGCACTGGAGAGCGCTTTTTTTCTGGCAGGGTCATTGTGCAGCGCGATGATGCTCCGTGCAAGGTCGTCCGGATTGTCCGGTTCGAAAAACATGATCTGCGTATCGTCGAAATAGTATTCGTCGATGGTGGTCCGGGAGGCGACAATCGGTATTCCCGAGGCCATGAAATCGAGGATCTTCGAGGAAAAAGCTTCGGACGCGAAAAATCCCCCGCGTTTGGGCACAACACCGATGTCGGCCGTTTTGTAAATTTCTACCAGCTCGTGGATATCCATTGGCTCGTGGATCGTTATGGCCCCTTCCATGCTTAAATCCTTGATCAATTGTTCCAGCAAATCACGGTACTGGGGGATCCATGACGCAGCATAAATATTCAGGACTGCAAACGGGACCGCCTTTTTGACCATCGGCATTGCCTTGACCAGGACATCGATGCCGTGGTGCTGTGACAGGTGGCCCGGATAAATGATGGAAAGGCTGCTGTTCCGCACCCGATAGTTGATCCCCGTGAAATATTTCAGATGCGGGTAATTGATTAAGCCGATGGTATTTTCTAGCGGAAAATGGTCTCTTTTGGAAATTTTGTCCCGCCACAAATCGTTGCCGGTAATCACGAAATTGGAAAATTTAACCGATAGATACTCCGCCACCCGCAGCAGTTTTCCGTACATCGAATTGAGCGGCTTGTTGAAGCGCTGGCAGAAAAATTCGGGGAGTATGTCGTGAATGTCCAGCATCACCTTTGCGCCGAGCAGACGGGGAATGATCGCGGTAAACACTAAAAAGTCGGGGACACCATGTATGATGATGAGGTCGTACCGGTACCGGAGATGGTTGGCAAGGATTATCGCGCTTGCCTTGACAAAAAATACACCCATTTTCACCAGGTAATCGAAAGGCCCACCCTGATCGTCGAACCGCCTCTTTTGGATGCGGCGCAACTTGATGCCGTTTATCATTTCAACTTTCTTTTTGCCCTCCGATTGCAGCGCGATGGCATCTGTCCTTCTTCCGGGTCCCGCGAGCGCCTCCGCATAACGGCTCACCCTGAAATCGGTTTCGTAAAAGGCATAGGCAACGGTGCACGAGTTCATTGAACGTACTCCTTGTGTATGTCAAGACGCCGATCCGCTACCCGGGAAAACTGTTGATGCTGTGAACGAGGCGCGCGATATCGTCCCACGACAGCGAATAATAAGCGGGCACGGTTACTACCGTGCCCGCACAGCGTTCGGCAACCGGGCAATCGCCGGCGTATCCGTACAACGATGCCGACTCCAGGCCGATGCCGTCGAGGTACTTGGCCGCGTCTATGCCCGATTCTCGTGCATGGGCAGCCAGCCGGTCGCGCAGGCCTTGGTCCCCGAGCCGGATTGCGAACTGATAATAATTGCTTTCGCATCCAGGTTTCTCACGCGGGAGGACGGCGTTCTTGAGCCTCAACGCGCCCAACAAATGGTGGGCGTATTCCCTTTGTTTTTGGACCCTCGGCCGGAATGACCGCAACCGATCGTTCATGATGCGAAAATCGCCCGGCGAAATTTGCCGCATTGTGAATCCTGATTTTGCGGTAAGGTTCAGGGATCTATCGAGCTTGCTGCCAAGCGGCTGTCCAACGGTCCCGTACCACGGTCTGTTGTACATAGTGGTCTTGATGTAGGTGGCGAGGGCGTGCAGCACTGACTGGTGGAACCGCCACGACGGAAACGATTCCACCATCGTTTGTATGGCGTTCGAAAATGCCGTCGTGTTGCAGAGTATGGCGCTTCCTTCCCCTGCCGAAACATATTTACCGGACCTAAAGGAAAAGAAGGATGTCGCGCCTATGGTTCCGACAAGTCGCCCTTTGTAGGTGCTGAAAAGCGCCTGAGCGCAATCTTCAATAACGGGAATGTCACCCGCCGCTGCCATCACCGCGTCCATGTCCGCGGGATGCCCGAACATGTGCACCGCAACGACCGCGGAGAGTTTATCGCGCTTTTCTTCCAGGTGTGAGGGCGAAATCGTGTAGGTGTCGTCGGTTATGTCAATAAATTCCGGGGTGCACCCCGCTTGTTGCACGGCATCGAACACCACAGGGCAGCAGAACAGGGGCACGCCTACGCGCGCCCCGGCCGGGAGATTGAGCGAACGGAGGATCGTATAGAGGGACACCCGGCCCGATGTGGTAAAATAGAACGGTCCCCGGTACAGTTCGCCAAACGAAGACAGTTGGGACTCGGCCGGTTTGTTCGCGCCGAAAGCGGCTTTCCACATATCAACAAGCCCGTATTCCCAATGATACCGGGGAATCATGCGGATGCTGGTTGAAAGAGACATGGTTCCTCGCGCTCTTATCCGAGATGCTTGTACAAGACCGAACTCGACAATTCCATTACGGGCAGTGGAAGATGCCGCCACATCGACGTTACCAAACGATAGCTCATGCCGCTCTCTTTAGTGGAAACGGCTCCTTTGACACGAGGATAATAGTAGTACGGAAGGTCTTTGTCTTCCATTCCCCACATATTTTTGTACCGAATGAGTCCCTCGTTATCCGGAGATGTCCGTCCAAAATCGAGCGCTGCATAGCCGTGTTCAACTCCCCAGGCAATAACGCGCCACGTAAGCAGGTGATTGGGGGACAGCCTTTTGAGAACCGCGGGATCCGAAGCATTGTACTTGTAGTGGATCTGCTTGCCCACGGTAAGAAACAGCGACGCGGCTACGATGGCGGATTCGTGCTCCGCAACCATGATGAACCCGGCTTCTTTAGCAACAATACAGGAAAAAAGGTTTTCAAAGAACGCTCGAGGCTGCGACGGCACGCCGTGTTTTCTCCTCGTGAGGTTGTTGAGGTGATAAAAAGCGTCAAGGCCCTTTCGGGTATTGTCCTGACGTATGGTGACTCCGGCTTTCTCTGCCTTTCGAATGCAATACTGTATTGTTTTCTTGTCAATCTTGCTTTGAATGGCCGAAACGCCCGGTTCCAGATTCATCACATGGCGCTTGTAGTAATGATAGGGGAGCAAATCGCCCGGGGATTGCAGGCCGCCCCGTATCTCCAGATACCGGATCCCGTTATGGCACGCGCAGCGCACATGCCGTACCAGTTCTTCCTCCACGGCCGCGCTATTGCACAACGGGCCGCCATAGTCGGAAAAAGGCAAAGACACAATGCGAATACCCGCAAACGCGCCCCGTATCTTAAAGAGCGGGAACACGCCGAGCAGGGTATCGTCTTCGCCTTTAGCAACGTACAGCAGCGGCGTAAAGGAATAGGTCGTCTGGATCGCGGACAGCCAGCTTGATAAATGTGACGGCGTCGCGAGCGGATGGACTTCCACGTAGTCGTCCCAGGCCTTTGTCGCAGCAACGTCGGAAAGAGCTATTGTTTCGAATTTCATGGTCTCAACTCGCAACGGTTTCTCGTTCCTCAACCTCGTGACCCCTGCTGCTCCCGGCTGCTGCTGTTTCCGGCTGGTGCTTCCAGAATCGGGCAATGTCCCTTGGAAGAACATGCCAATATTCGTTGGCGTGCCGATGTCGCACGTACGAGAGAAATTCCAGGTAGTGGGCGGCCGGATATTCCTCGAGGCCGCAGGGCTGTTCGGAGAAATTCATATAATCGGGGTGGGTGTTGATAAGCGCCATTCCCCCGTGCGCCGCAATCCAGTCGAGCTTCTCCTTCCAAACCGAAATACCTTCTTCCCGCATAAGAATGAACAGCGAGAAATCCTGGCACAGTGTATAGGGAAGCTCAACGTATCCCCTTTTCCCGGGGGCTCCATTCACCCAGAACGGAAATATGGTGCCTATCCCATCGGGCTGGGGCTCAAACGGGTCTGTGTCGAAGGTGGAGGCGTCGTATTCCACGTTCAGGTCCTTTATCCACTCCAGGTTGCGGATCATGGAAGGCGCGCGAAATCCAACCGCTCCCCACTCGCGAATGTATTCGTTGATTTTTGCTGCTTGTTCGTTGAATACGGCGCGCGTGCTGAAAAGCTTCCCGTCGTGCTTGAGACCGTGCACGCCTATTTCGAACCCGTTGTCCGAAAGCGCATCCCGTACTTCACACGAGACAAGGTAACGTTCGGGAACAAAATTGAATGAGGAAATAAATCCGGCACGCTTTTCGAGATTCATAAGCGAAAGGCACGAGTCGTGACCCTTTTGCGTATCCACGTCGTGGGTGAGGACAAGCGCGAACCTTTTGTTGCCCGGCCATCCGCTCCACCCGGCGGGAGAAATGCCCGCAGCAGGATCTATGGGCCACACCCCGGCACAACGCAGCCGCTTTTGCTGGATGAGGATTCTCCGCAAGAATAGCTGCAGCCGTCGCGGGATAAGGGGTTTGATTGTGTAGTATAGTCCGGTACCCATGGTCTTCCTTCTATGCGACGTATTTGTAAAGAACCGATCCGAGCGCGTTAAGCAGCGGCGACGGCATGTTTCTGAAGATCGTTTCATAGAAAACCGGCACCCGGGAATTTTCCTTCACATAGGCTTTCCTTGAAAAGTCGTATTTGTAGTATTTTAGGGTTTCCTCTCGCGCTCCCCATCCGGATTTGTAGTGCCTGAGCCCGTCGTTTGCCGGCTCGGTTCTCCCCATGCACAAGCTGGTGAATTTATTTTTGCAAAACCAGCGGATGGATTCCCACAAAACGAGATTGTTGCCCCGCACGGTTTGAAATGCCGTGTCCGACGCCGAGTATTTGTAGATGGCTTTGGACCCGAAATTAAAGAAGACCGCGCCGGCAATGGGTTTACCCTTGATCCTGGCAAGCGAAACGAATCCGCTATTGGTGGCAAGAACGTGGGTGTACACCGCGGAAAAGAAGGATGCGGGCTGCGGCGGCAGGCCGTGGCGCTTGCGTGTCGCACTGTGGAGTTTGTAAAACTCCTCAAGCGAACTCCGGTCGGTGGTGATTGAAACCTTCACGCCTTCCCGCTCTGCCTTTTTGATGTTGCCTTTTGTGCCGTTGGAAAAACCGCGGAACATGACTTCTTCGTCGTTTTCCAGCGGAAGAGTATGATTGAAATAGTCTGTTGAAGGGATCGACTCATCGTTGACGTGATCGTCCCCCCGGATTTCCAGGGATTTCCAGCCTGCATTTTTTCCATACACGATGAGCGCATCATACACGTCGCGCCACGGTACTTCGGAGTCGATAATCGGATTGCTCATATCCGTAAATGGCAGCGACACGCCCTTTTTCCGGATAAGAGCGTTGCTTATTTCCATTACCGGAATCAGCACCGCCAGTTTTCCGTTTTGCACAATGGAAAAATACAGCGGAACAAAGTTGTACGAATCAAGAAGGGTTCTTGCCCAACAAGTGGAGTGAAAGAAGGAATAGCCCTGGTTCGACAGGACCATTTTATCCCACTCCTTGCTTTCAACCGGATTGATGATATCAAGCTTCAGGGCCATGATGTCTCCCGCTATGCGGGCACGCCTTCCGTCTGTAATTTGCGTTTCTTGGATTTCTTGCTCTCCATGAAATCCGCTATGGATTCGGCAACGTGGTCCTGCTGCTCCTCGGTGAGCGTGGGGAACATGGGCAACGAAAGGATTTCTTTCGCGGCATTTTCGGACACCGGAAAGTCACCCTCTCTGTACCCGAGCATTTCGTATGCTTTCTGCAAATGGAGCGGCACTGGATAATGGAGTCCGGTCCCGATTCCTTGCTCGTCAAGGTACTGCTTGAGTTCGTCCCTGTCGGCTACGCGTATAACATACAGGTGATACACGGCCTTGCTCCAGTCCGGCTCGAACGGCGGGACAACGCCGTCGAATTCGTCGAACAGGTAGTTGTAATAGTGGGCGCGTTCCCTGCGCTCGTTGTTCCAGTGGTCAAGGTGCTGCAGTTTTACGGAAAGAAAACCCGCCTGGATGGCATCAAGACGGCCGTTGTAGCCTTCCATGTCGTGATAGTACTTTTTCCGCTGGCCGTGGTCGCGCAGCACACGAACCGTGTCGTCGATCCCCGGGTCGTTCGTAGTTACCATGCCGCCTTCGCCAAGAGCGCCGAGGTTTTTCCCGGGATAAAAACTAAACGCGGCAGCCTTGCCCATCACACCCGCCTTGTGCCAGGCGTTTGTTTTCTTCGACAGGTATGCGGCGCCGTGCGCCTGGCACGCATCTTCGATGACAGTGCAGCCGTGCTGGTTTGCAAGATCCAGTATGGCGTCCATGTCGGCCATTTGGCCGTACAAGTGCACAGGGAGAATTGCCGTAACGGGTTCGCCGCTTTCCTTCAGCACGGTTTTCCCCGTAGTCTTGTCGGTCCGGCAATTCTTCTGGAAAAAGGCTTCCAGCTTCCGAGGCGACATGGTGTAGGTTTGCGCGTCCACGTCCACGAACACGGGGTTTGCGCCAACCTGGGAGATTGCCTCCGTTGTCGCGATAAACGTGTTGGGCACGGTTATCGCGATGTCGCCCGGCTTGACGCCCGCAGCAAACAGGGCAAAACGCAGAGCATCCGTGCCGCTGCTTACCGCTATGGCGTGGTTCACGCCGCAGAACAGCGCAAATTGTCTTTCAAGGTTTTCCACTGCGGCACCGCCCACGAATTTTCCGCCGCGCAGGGCGGTAATGAACACGTCGGTTAATTCCTTTTCGAGCGCGATATGCGGCCCCGAAAGATCGAGAAAGGGAATGGTTTCAGTTGTCATCGGTTCTCCTTATCATTCTTGCCGGGTTCCCGGCAACGATTGTGTTTGGCTCAACATCCCTTACCACAACGCTGCCGGCTCCCACAATGGCGTTTTCGCCGATAGTCACGTTGCACAGTATGGTTGCGCCCGAGCCGATGGACGCGCCCTTTTTCACTCGCGTCCGCGCAACGGCCCAGTGTTTTTCGGTCTTGAGAGCGCCGTTTGCGGCCGTTGCGCGCGGATACTTGTCGTTGATAAAAGTAACTCCGTGGCCTATAAACACATTGTCTTCCGCTTCCACGCCCTCGCAAATAAACGTATGGCTTTCGATCTTGCAGTTCCTGCCGATGACCGAGTTCTTCTGCACCTCAACGAACGCCCCTATTTTCGTGTTGTCGCCGATTTTGCAGCCGTAAAGATTGATGCATTTGGACAGGCTGACGTTCGCTCCCAGTTGCACATCATCTGTTATATAAACGCTGTTCATAGTGAGACCGTCTTCCCGTTCTGACGGAGGGATTGATCGCATGCGTCAAGCAACCGCACCACCTGGAGACCGGCACGCCCGTCGTTGTGAGGTTTGGTGCCGTTTGTGACGCATTCGACAAAATAGGAAGTCTCCTGTTTGAGGGCCTCCAGATTTTCGAGCTTTGGCGTCCAAATGTCACCCGACCGGTAATTTACCAGAAGGTCGTAAATGCCTTCCCTCGTGGTGACATCAATACCCTTGTCGTACACCTTTATCTTTTCGTCGTCGGCGATGTCATTCCATACGAGCATTTTCTTTTCCCCGCCGATCAGCGTGTTGCGAACCTTGACAGGAGATAGCCAGTTCACGTTGATGTGCGCAATAAGGCTGCTTGAGAAGAAGATCGAAATATAGGCGATGTCCTCGTGCCCGTTGATATGCGCCCGTCCGCATGCCGTGACGGCCACAGGCTGGTCGGCTATGACATGGTTCAGGATCGCAAAATCGTGCGGCGCGAGGTCCCAAATCACGTTGATGTCGTGCTGGAACAGCCCGAGGTTAACTCGCGTGGAGTCGTAATAGTAGATTTTGCCAAGCGCTTTTTGTTTGATGAGGTCCTTTATCTTGCGCACGGCGCCGGTAAAAAGGAACGTGTGATCGACCATGATGACGAGATCTTTCTGCTCGGCAAGATTGGTGAGCTCCTCGGCATGAGCCACCGAGTCGGTAAACGGCTTTTCAATAAATATGTGTTTTCCATTTTCAAGCGCGCTTTTTGCAAGTTCGAAGTGAGTGGAGACTGGCGTCACGATGGCCACCGCGTCGATCTCTGGAGAGTTTAATATTTCTTTGCAATCGGACATGGTGGCAACGCACGGATGGTTCACGGCAAGGTTTTTGAGCGTGGCGGGGTTCTTATCACATACCGCAACTACCTTTGCCCCATCTGCGTTCATGAAATTCCGAACGATGTTGGGGCCCCAGTAGCCATATCCGATGACTCCTATTCTCAACATACTATCCACCGTCTTCTATCGCACAGATCGAAACTTCGGCCTGTGCGTCTTGTTGAAAACCCTGTTTCAATACGCTCCCTTTAAGACCGCGAGGGGCGTCCGTAAAATCAACTTGATGTCCCACCACAGCGACCAGCGCATCACATACTGAAGATCCATTCGCACCATGGTATCAAATGTTGTGGTGCTTCGCCCTGCCACCTGCCAGAACCCCGTGATCCCGGGCTTGGCCTCCAAGACCCTGCGCTTGTGCCAGACGTGGTAATTCTCCAGTTCATACGGGATGGGCGGGCGCGGGCCAACCAGTGCCATGTCGCCTTTCAGTACGTTGAAGAACTGGGGTAGTTCGTCAAGACTGGTTTTCCGGATGAAATTCCCTAGGGGAGTCACCCGGGGATCATTTGTTATTTTGTAGATTACATTGGTACTACCTGGTGTGGCCTCGCCCGACTCTCCTTGTATCAATTTCTTGACGTATTCCTTATGAATTGAACTATCGTTGTCGACATACATAGACCTGAATTTGATGAACCTGAACAGTCTGCCGCCCCGTCCGACACGGGTCTGGGTAAAGAACACGGGGCCCTTTGACGTCAATTTTATCAGTGCCGCTATCACAATAAAGAAAGGAAGAAACAGCAGGATGAGGGTGCAACTTCCCGTAATGTCTACCATTCTTTTGAGAAACAGGGATGCCTTTTTTCCCGGAGAGCGATTGTACGGCGAAGGATAGAAGCGGATATCGGCAATGTAGCCATCCTGCAAGTCGGCCCTGGCCCCATCTTCAGGAAACGATGCATAGGTGACAATCACCTTTTCGGCCATCACCGGGCCGAAGGCAAGCCCCAGGTTCACATGGACCTTCTGCAAAATGGATTCCTTTCCCGCTGTGCTGGTTTCGGTGTAGATGACGCCAATGCTGTGGTTGAACCTGTACCACCCCTTGATGTCGATTTCGCGGGCCGAAGTCGTGAGTACAGCGGCGACATGCCGCACAAGTTGCTTTTTGGGAAGCAATCTGAGAATCTCCGCAATGTCGATCATGAGAAGGATAATCGGCTTCTGCGACCGTTCGGTTCTTTTGCGTTCCGTTGCAAGCATTTCGCGAAAGTATTCTTCCGTATAAAAACCGAACTCCGTATCAAACACATGGTTGTTCCGGTGGTTGAGATCGATCTTGGAAGGGCGCAGTCCGTTTTGCAATAATTGTACTTGTTCGTTCGCATTCATATGCTCTTCCTTTCCTGGTGCTTCCCCTGTGCTTTCTATTGCGAGAGCACGTTCCTCTTTTGACTATATAATACGCAAACCCTGTGCCCAATTCAACAAGCCGTCGTATAATAGGAAAACGCCTTGAAAACCGGCATTAGAGAATGGCCACACGTTTATCGATGGCATTAAAATACACATTTGTCAATATTCAAAACTTGTCTGTGGAGCTAATCCGCATCGGCGCCAAAGGTCTTGATTACAGCGGTTTGTGGTAATGAGAACGCATTTATCATCTTTGGGAAAAGATCGCGGAGTTGCGTATGTTTTCCCTACGAAAATGGGTGAACAATACCCCGTGTTTCTCCTCGGAATCAACTAACTTGGCCCCCGCATTATAGAAATAGCGCCCGAGTCCCCAAAGCGCTCGCCATGAGCTTTGCCAGCTCAAAACTGGATAACAGGCACGAGCATTGCATATATATAGGAATGAAAATGATGAGATTGAAAAACTCGTTTTTGTTGTTGCGCCCGGCTTCAAAGACGGTTTCTCTGAGCGGCGCGCATCACGAATGATCGAGCGAGCGGACTTTTACACGGTAGGTCGGGCGTGAGGCGGGATTGCGCCAACTCCACCATTTCAAGGCGCTAAAACCCAAAAACAATCATTAACAAACACAACATCTCAGCAATGCCCAGCACACCCATTACTATTGCTAATGCGTGAATCATATCTTCTTCCTTTTGCTCTTATCTGATAGGATGTTTACCCGTACAAATGGTACTAGCTCGCAAAGAAGGTGCCAACGCCGCTGCGGTACAAATCGGTGTGGCAAGGCCTCTGCCTGACGTATTTTGTCGATATCAGGAACCGTTTTTCGGAATGCAGCGACCTTAGACACCCAAAACTTTTTCACCGGTTGGGACCAATGAGACAACACAAACTTCTGTTGGTTGAA